>Ga0316217_10004495_pt1 | contig 15019 bp, 14 predicted proteins | sample 1anoAmetaG_FD_203633 | JGI IMG/M metagenome (GOLD analysis project Ga0316217, IMG submission 203633) | Freshwater microbial communities from Trout Bog Lake, Wisconsin, USA - 1anoA | ecosystem: Environmental > Aquatic > Freshwater > Lake > Hypolimnion/Profundal zone | place: USA: Wisconsin... | reverse complement strand
TGGGTACGCCGGTCAAACTGACCACCTAAGGCCGGAGCAAACTGACCACTGATTTTGCTGGCGAAGATTTTAGAAGTTCATGCATTATTGGTCGTTAAAAAAATATGGTTTTTTTAATGTCAGGCCCTGATCAATTCGGGGCTGTTTTCGGACTTCTTTCTGAGCGACTCACCTTTTAAGTCTAATCTGTGTGCTTCATGGATAATTCTATCCAGTATAGCATCAGCCACAGTTTTTTCTCCGATTACATCATGCCACTTGTTGACAGGGACCTGTGATGTAATAATAGTGGAACTTTTGCCATGTCGGTCTTCTATTATTTCCATGAGTGCTGCGCGGCTTGGCCCGTCAAAGGGTGTTATTCCAAAGTCATCCAGTATTAAAAGGTGTTGCCGTTCTATTTTAGCTACGTCCCTGATGTAAGAACCGTCGGCCTTAGCCATTTTCAATTTGCCAAAGAGCTTTGCAGTATTATAGTAGGCTACTCTGTATCCCTGGCTGCAAGCCTGATGGCCTAAAGCCGAAGCAATATAACTCTTACCTATACCAGTGCTACCGGTTATGAGGATGTTCTCATGTTTGTCAATAAACTTGCATTCTGCAAAGCGCATCATGAGGTTCTTGTCAATGTTACGGTCACTATTGTAATGTAGTTCTTCCAGCACGGCTTTGTATCTGAACCGGGCATTTTTAAGGTGCCTTTCTATGTTCCGGTTTTGCCGGTCATCCCATTCTGCCTCAATAAGAGTAGCAATCATTTCATCGGCAGTGTAGTCTTCTTTCCTGCCTGATTCAAGGCTGGTTTTAAAGGACCGGAACATGCCAAAGAACTTCATCTTCCGCATTTTTTCTAAAGTTGTTGCATTCATTGTTTTCTGTTTTTAGGTGATTTATAATTGGTTTACTGGTAGTAATCTTCGCCACGTATATTTTCGTGCAGTGGCATATCTAATTGTTTGTTCTCGTCGGCTTCATCAATCTGATCCATTCGTTTTTCCAGGATAGTCTGGATGGTTTTGTAGTTGTAGATACCATAGCCAAGCGCCCGTTGACAAGCCTTAATCAGTCGTTCATTACCCACTTTCTTTGCGAAGCTTAATATGCCTACACATGATTTGTAGGCTTGTTCCGGGTGCTGTTTGCGGTCAAGTATTTTCAGGATATATAGGCGCACATCTTCGTGTATTCCTCCGGCCCAGCTCAGGAAGCGTTCCGGTGTCCAGTCGCTCACAAACTTATGCTCAGAGGCCATGTGATCTTTCTCGGTAGTATAGTTATAAGGGCTCTTGGTCCGCAGATGTATTGCAATCCGCTCGTAGTTATAGAACACCTCTACCGTGCTGCGCGAGTACATCAGTTTCACCTTCTTGCCAATGAAGCGGAAGGGAACGCTATAGTAATGCTTATCGGCGCTCATGGATACATGCCCGTTCTTCATCACAGTAGCAAAGAGTTGTTTTTTCAGCTCATACCTTAGTGGGGGTAAAGGTGCAAGTGTTGCACGTTCTACTTCTTCAAACTGCTGCCTGCGGCTGTAATTGCGGCCTTTGAGCAGGGTAAGATTATGTACCTCCAGGGCCACCAAAATGGCCCGATTAAGCTCTTCAAGGGTAAAGTATTGGTTAGGCCGGATCTTCGTGTATATGCGCGTGTAAATGATTTTAACAGCCCCTTCTACCAATGCTTTATCCTGGGGCCGATAAGCCCTGGCCGGTAATATGGTGGTGCTGTAATGTTCTGCAAAGTCGGCGAACGTTTCATTTAAAACCGGCTCGTATTTGCTGCTTTTGATAACTGCGGATTTTAAATTGTCAGGGACAATTGCGGCAGGAACACCGCCATAGTAGTGCAGCGCACCTTCACAGGCCCCGATAAAATCCTCTTTCTGCTGGCTCATAACAGCTTCAACATAAGTGAGCTGGCTGGCACCCAGAATGGCTACAAACACTTCTACGGCCTGTATTTCGCCGGTCTGTTTATCAATGATACTCAGCTTGTCACCGGCAAAGTCTACATACAGCTTATCACCGGCTTTATGCTCCATGTGCATGCTGGGATTTACCTGTGCTTTCCACTTGGCAAAATAGTTTTTGTATTGACTCAGGCTATAGCCGTCAGGGTGCTTTTTCTTATAGTCTGTCCATAGCAAAAGCCGGGTCATGCCTTTGCGTTTCAGCTCTTTATCCATAGCCGGAAAGAGGCCGAATAAAGTTTGCTGTTTGGGAGTGATGGGCTTCTCTTCGGGCTTGATAAAAAGGTCTTCCAGGTCTTTGTCGCTTAGCTCATTGATCTCTTTAAAACTGAGCCCGCTGCGTTCAAATTCCTTCAGATATTTTTTCAGTGTATTACGCGATACATCGGTATGATTAGCTATCAATAGCTTATTACGGCCTTGTGAATGAAGGCGGAGAATGTGTCTTATTTTACTCATGCTTATCGGATTATTGGCCATTCTCTTCAGTTGTTTGTGGCAACTTAGAGTATGGTTCCGCTAATGCATGAACTTATCTTTTTCAGGTGGTCAGTTTGGCCCGGCCTTAGGTGGTCAATTTGAACCGGCCAAGGTGGTCAGCTTGCTCCGGCCTTAGGTGGTCAGTTTCACCGGCGCTTCCATTTAATTGGGCTGACCGGATTAGCTTACTTTAAAGTAAACTCATCATTTTTAATTTTGGGATTTTACAAAATAATACCAGGGGCCTATTTTGTAAGCTTAGTTATTAATTGGCTTAGAAATTGATATGGCACAAATCATCCCTGTTAGGGTGAAAGTGAACGCATAGAACCTCTGGAAGAGCTAAATTATTTCATTAATTTATAACTGCTCCATACATCATTCCGGTTTTCAAAGGGTAAGAACAGTGCTTGCCTTTTAATGGCATCTATGTTAACTTTGTTAATTGAGCTCATTGCGGTTGTCTTTTGAAGGTCTGAGTGCAAAAAATTGACTTTCTGTTGCAATTGCCCTTGGTCGGCTGATAGTTTATACATTTCCGCCTGATGCTCATGAATTTTTTTAATCAGGTAAGCGCCCCCGATAGCCAATACCGCTAAACCCGCCAATAGTAATAAATCTATTGAACTATCCCTGGCTTCTGGAGCCGGCGAGCAAAATAATTCAAGGCTGGTGTAATCCCTGTGTTGGTCTGCCATAGTTTTCCCGTTTAATAATGTAAAATATGCTTCCATCAGTAGTCGTGATTCCGTAGTTTGAAAAAAAATGCGTTTTACCTTGTTTAGTTTCATTTTTGGCAATCTTCATGGCAGCATCTACCGGAATTCCCATTAACTGCAATTCCCGCAACAAAATTTTGCCCTCAGGCAATCGCTCCATAAGTCGGGCCAATTTTTTGTCCGCCTTTATCATTTCCGTCAGATCTGCATAACGGTTTTTCAGCATTTCCCTGTTCCGTAAATAGTTCGCCCGATTCTTGCAGCTGGTGCAGCAATACACCTGATTAACCCTTTGGGGGATATATTGGGGTGCTGGACATTCCGGGTTGGGACAGGTGTAAAAAATGGGTTCTTTAGTGTTCATTATATCCTTTTATAAAGACTTTCGCAAATGTAGGATTTTATTTTTAAATTTGCCATCACTTACTTTAATTTTAGGTTTATGGTTCAATTACCTCTATACAGGCAAGGCATTAGTCCTTTAGCCTATGCTAATTATTCCCGGGCACAGGATTTTATCGCTTTTTTAAAGAACAGGCAATTCTACCTGCGCGATGTGGGCCTTACTTCGAGATTGTTTGAGCAATGGAAAAAAGCGGGGCTTCTGCTTGAACAATCTGAAACAAGAAGGTGGGTCACCCTCAGTTTTGGTGAATATTTATGGCTCAAGGTAGTAGCCGACCTGCGCATGTTTGGGGTTGCGCTGGAGGACATTAAAAGAATCAAGGATCGGTTCACCACTAATTTCTTTGATACCCTCCGGCAAGAGCTACCGGAAGAAAAGCTCAGGGAACTGTTGTTTGAAATAGCCGATGCACTTCCTGATGCCACGGCAGCAGACCGCGACCGCGCCAGGAAATACCTGGAAAAAAAAGATGTGTTGAAGGAATTTCTTGATTTCATTACCAACGGGCCAGCTAACTTGCTGGAGGTAGCCGTGATACATATGGTGGTGATGGAAAAAGAAGCAGACTTGGTACTGATACTTACCAATCATTTGCCCGGAGTTCCGGCACCCGAAAAGAGCAGTGTCGCTGAACAGGTGCCCGGAAAGAGGAAAAAAGCCAAAAGGCAAAGCCTGGTTGAGTTTTTTATTGACCTGGAGGAATTTGAGAATATGGAGGTTAATCATGAGGCGCTGGAACTCGTCAGGCATACCCCCCATATCCGGATACCGCTGCGCACCTACATTAAAGAGTTTATCGGCGATTCAAAAAATGAAAAGTTCCTGGAAAAAGCCATGATGCTGGCACATGATGAGTTGCTTCTTTTAGGCGAACTGAGAAAAGATCATGTAACAGAAATTACGGTACGGATGAATCCTGCTTCTGAAAACTCAGGGTCCTCCATTAACAGGATAGAAATAACGAGCGACCTGAAAAAGGATGCAGAAGCCAGATTGATTGAAACTTTTACCAAAAGGGAATATGCTGATATACTCTATAAAGTAGCAGATGGTAAAATTGTATCCTTTAAAAAAACAATCAAGATAAAACCATAGTAACATTAAACAAACGGATTTAAAAAAGGTACCGGAAAACCCGGACCGATTATGACCCTTTCCGCTTACCGGAAACACCGGAGGCAGAAGCATACAGAGCGGTCAGATGTCCAATAAAAACAAGCATGATGAACTGACATACGCCCAGCTTAAAAAATATCCCGGCTTTGAACTTGTTACGGAGCAAGAGGCTAAAGAAATTTCTTCCGGGATAAAAGATCTTTCGTACTTACTGTTTGAAGTATTTCAACAGCAGAGAGGAAGGAAGACTAATAGCGGGACAAAAGACATGGGACAACTGAGATAACATCCAGGCAGGTCAGCCATCCGATTAAAAAACTATAAACGTATTAATATGCAAAACATTAATTCCGGGGAACTGAATGCCTTTCAGGCCTTTCTGCCAAAGCAAAAGAACTCAAAGAAAAAGACCGGCGCTGTATGTGCTGTTTCCTACACCCGGGTTAGTTCACGTGAGCAGTTTAAGACCAATGGCAGCCTGGAGAGCCAGGAGAAAGTGGTCAACCGCCTTGCTGAACAGATGTCGGTACCGGTGCTTGCAAGGTTTGGCGGCACTTACGAATCGGCAAAAAGCGAAGAACGCAAAGAGTTTCAGCGGATGCTGGAGTTCATTTCCCGGTCCAAAGAAAATATCCGCTATATTTTTGTATCCGATACCGACCGTTTTTCTCGGACCGGCCCCAATGCCATTTACCTGGCCGAGAAATTAAGGGAAAAAGGCATTCAGGTTGTTTCCGCCTCGAGTCCTTTGGATACTAGTACGAGCATTGGAGCCTTTCAGCAAAATATCCAACTATTATTTTCTCACTTTGATAACCAGCTGCGCCGGGAAAAAACAATCCGGGGCATGAAACAGAAATTTGAGAAGGGTTATTATATCGGGGCTTTGCCAACCGGATATGAGAGGCAACTGGTTGGCGGGGTTCAACAGATTGTCATTAACCGGGAAGGGGCCGCCATTAAGAAGGCTTTTGCCTGGAAAGCCAATCAGGGATTGCGTACCTCTGAAATCGCGCTCAGACTAAAAAAGCTTGGATACAAGATACCTGAAAAACAACTCAGCGCTATTTTCCGGAATGTTTTTTATTGTGGGTTGCTCTCAAATAAAATGCTGGAAGGACGAATAGTTGAAGGAAAGAATTGGGAGCCATTGGTGAGTCGGGAAACCTTTTTGAAAGCGAATTCGGTTTTAAAACAATATCACATACCGCATGATCACCACAAGGAAGATGCGCATGTTCCACTGAGGAGGTTTGTTGCTTGCGAAAAATGCGGGACCATGTGGACGGGCTATATCGTAAAGAAAAAGGGGCTATATTATTATAAGTGCAACAAAAAGGGCTGCAAATGTAATCTGAGTGCAAGCAAGATGCACGAGCAGTTTAAGCAGTTGCTGCAAAGGTTTGAAATCAGTCCTGAAATTATTGCTCCGCTCAAAGATCAGTTGCTGCTAACATTTGAGCAGATGAACCAGGATTTATTTGCACGTAAGGTTGAAACTGAAAACCAGCGAAAGGAGTTAAGCGATAAGCTGATGAAGGCCGAAGAACGGTTTATTGAAGGGGACATTGACCGGGAGTCCTTTCTGCGATACAAGGAAAAGATACAGCAACAATTAGCCGGAATCACCGCTGATTTAGAGCAACCCGATTTTCCATTATCGAACCAGAAAAAGTTTGTTGATTTTGCTTTAAAATTATGCCAGGACCTAAGCCAGATATGGGTTTCAGGAGACCTGGCACAAAAGCAGAAGTTCCAGAAGATGATATTTCCCGATGGTTTAACCTATGACCGCCAAAATAGCACTTATCGAACCGGCCGGGTGAATACACTCATCGCTCAAATCGCAAGCCTGGCAAGGGTTTCAGCCGAAAATAAAACGGAGAATTCTCATCATTTTGTTGAGAATTCTCCGCGAGTAGCCCCGAGCAAGCTGTCGATATGCTTGGTAGTGCTTCGTAGCACTCGGGGCTCTCACCGAGCAATTGCTTGGTTACCAAGCCTCCCGAAAATACAATTAAATCCAACAAGTCAGACTGCTTAGTAATCCTTAGTACACCCAGGTGACAAGGTTCGTGCACGTATTCGTGCTACGTTCGACCGGTTCGTTGTTACAAAAATTGTAACATCTCTACTATCGTAGCTCGCTCAGTGGTTCATGGTATCAACAAAAGCTACCTTACCAAAGTAAACTTCAAGCTATGCACTTGTCCTTGCTGGTTGATGCGCACGATATAAACGCCTGTCGCCAATTGTTCAAGATTAAAATTCTGCTGCCTTGATACTTTGGCCGAGACCATCACAATTCTTCCAACTGCATCGGTTATGTCCACATCGCGCACCACATCATCAGCAAACTCCAGTATGAAGCTGCCATTGTTTGGATTAGGGTATAGTTTCACGCCGCAGGCACTCGTAATGTCCTGCACTCCGAGCGTGGTTACGCTCAGCACTGCCGAGGTATCGCTACAGCCATTGGCATTGGTCACAACCACGCTATAGTTTCCATTTTGAGTGATGGTTATGCTTTGCGTCGTAGCGCTGCTGACATCGGCCCCGTTACGTAGCCACTGGTATGATGCAAAGCTCCCTGTTTGTAGAATATTATTGCTTCGGGTTATAGTAGGGACTGTAAGGGTGTCAACCAATAAACGAAGGGTAACTACGCTATCGCAACCGGTTACGGCTTGCAGAGTGTCTTTATAGATGCCCGACTGAATCAGGTTGTGGCCGTTAAACAGGTATGCGACACCCATGCAGGTAGTGTCATTGATGGATGCTAATACATAGTTGACTGTTAGATTGAGTGTTACCACGCTATCACAACCAGCTATGGTGTGCAGCGTGTCATTATAGGCTCCACTTTGTTTGATATTTTGATTATTGAAGTTGAATGAATCGCCACCGCAAATTACCTGACTGAACTGAGAAGCCGCTGGTTGATTAACAGTTACCGCAGTTGGGATTGATGTGGCTGAACAATTATTTGCATTTGTAACCATAACAGAATAGTTCCCCGTATGCGTTGCTACAATGCTCTCGGTGGTGGCATTATTACTCCAGAGATAAGAACTACTTGAACTCGCCGTTAAGATTACACTATCACCATGGCAGAATGTTGTTAAACCGATGGGAGTTATTCTTGCTATTGGTAAGGAGTCTATGGTAATATAATAGTTATTAGAGAAGGAACCGCTACCAAAACAATTTGAACCCTGAACCTTTAGTATAGCTATGCCAGTAAACGCACTGTCCCATAAAATTGTAGTGGTTAAACCCGACCCATTTATTGTGCCAGCGGATGATGGTGAAATACTCCATGTATAAGAACTTGCAACATTGGAGCCAGAAGTTGAGTAAGAACTACTGCCTGCCCCCGCACATAAATTGCCTTGACCATTCGGGACTCCGGGGGCATTCGGTAAAAAATCGGATAGAGGTCTTTTACATATTTGTCTATTTGTTGCAAGACCGTTCTGGGCCCCAGCAAAAATATTACCGTCACCTATACCAAGCGAAAAAACCGTAGATTCAGTTAACCCAGTGTTTACATTGTCCCAAGTCGTGTCATTATCATATAATAGATAAACGCCATTATTTTCAGTGGCGGAAAATATGCAAGAGCCATTTGCCACAAAAGAACTTATTTTTGAACCCGAAGGGATTCCAGAGTTGAATGAAGTCCAACTATTACCTTGGTTGGTTGATTTATAAATACCTTGCTGATATGTTCCAGCATAAATTGTGGTGCCATTACTGTATATTGCTTTAATTTGTGAATTGTTTGGAAGCCCAGCGTTTGCTAAATGCCAGTTCATTCCATTATTGACTGATTTATAAACATATCCTGATTGGTCCGTTGCAGCATATATGGTGTTCGTATCTTTGGTAAATTGATTTACATCTGTCAAGAAAGGATTTATTATGCCTGTATTAGCCGAATACCAATTAGAATCATTAATGTTTCTTTGGTAAATGCCACCAAGGTACACTCCAGCAAATATAGTTGTGTCATAAATTAAAAGTGAAGTGATAAGGCATTCGTTGGTATTAGTATCAAAGGGTAACCCAATAGTATCGGGCGACCAACTATTTCCATTGTTTGTTGACTTGTAAACGCCATAGTTAGTGCCCACAAAAACATTTGTATCCTTAATCGCAACGCTACTTATATTAGCATTGATAAGCGCCGACCAAGTTGCTCCAGAATCTGTCGTTTTGTAAAGTCCAAAACCGTTTCCAGCAAGTACATTTGTTCCCTGAAATGCGAAGCACTCAAATGTGCTGTTATTTGGTGAATTTGTTAAAGTCCATTGAGCAAAACCACTATTAACTGAAATGATAAAAGCGATGTTTAGGCAAATAATTTTGGCGAAAGTAAAATTGTATGTTTTCATGTTAAAAAAGATTTAATTGTGCTTAGTATTTCCGTTCTTAACTTATCGCTATCATTGTCTTTATCAAAAATCAATCTGTATTTTTCTATGTTTTTCAAAGGAAGTATATCTCGTATTTCTTTTTCAATATTTTCCCATTGCCCACCTTTTTTTGATTCTGGTTTTAACTTTTTTGCACTTACAATTTGAACAAATAATACGCTACTGTCCATTTCAACTTCAACCTTATTGCTTTTAGGTCCATGAATATAGTATTTTGATAATGCTGAAGTAAGAAACTTTCCGCAAATCTGAGTCGGTTTCGTATCAGATTCGTCTATCTCCATCAAAATTTTTATTTTATTATTTTGTAAGATTAAAATATCAACATTACAGAATTCAGTTTTGTTTGATTTTATGACAGAGCAAAACAAAGGAATGTTGTGTTTTCCGCCACAAGCTGGGTCCTTGATTATACCGGGAACTTCCGTGACTATATTTCCAATTTCTTCATGGAATTTATACCGCCCATTTCCAGATTTCATATTTTATATTTTGTTCGCAATATAATTATCCAGAAGTCGTATCCTCAAAATATCCCCATATAAGTAAATTTATCAGGGAAAATCTTGCATTGATTGTAAAACTAAGTTTATTTAGATTAAACGGTTCAAATCCTTTTTCCTCTCATACCACACGATACCTTGCGCCATAAACCACAACCTACATGGATGCAATCGAATTCGTTATCAGATACCCCGACTACATAAGCCAGCTTGAAGCGGTGGTGAAGCCCGAGCACCTGCCCGCCATCGAAAAGCTGAGGGCACTGGACCCGCACGATATAGTGAAGCCTGAGCACTACTTCAACAGCGAGGCCGAGGCGGTGGGCGTGGTGTTCAGGTTGTTCCTTCGACAGCTTAACCGGTGAGTTAATTCAGGTATCTTAACCTGTATTCTTTCTTAATGCGCATCAGTTTTTCTTTATTTCTGGACAGAGGAGGCAGAAACCGTCTGTATTTTTTGCGATAATACTGGAGCACCCGGCGCAGTAGTGCACAGTTCCTATATCCTTCGGTAGTGTCAAGGGCCTTGTAATAATCAATCGCAATCAGGATAAGCGCTTCACCGTCGAACCCGGCCGGGTTGCCGCAAGGCTCAAAGAAGTTCTGCCAGTCGCGACTTATACAACTAATAAGAAAATCATACATAATCCCCCTCTTAATGGCATGTTTCCTTTTATTGTCCTCCCGTAGAAGCACCTCCTCCAACTGGTCGTCACTATAGCCGCTTTTGGGCGGCTCAGCTAATAAAAAGTAAACCCATAGTCTTATGGCATCGTGCTCTCTTTGTATTCGCATATCACCGAAGTTAGCAGTAACAGATGCAAGGGAAAAACAAGAAATATATAAACAATGGAAGCCACCTACATAAACAGTTTCGATGATTTTATACCGGAAGATAACCACATCCTGGTTGAAGACGATGCGCTGGCGAACGCCAACCACATTTTAATACTGATGCACAGCAGTAGAAATTTCGGGCTCCTTTGCGCCTCCAAGCCAACCGAAACTACGAGCAGCAACGAAGCCAGGTTAAAGAAACTGCAACAGGATATTATAAAATTGAAGTGCTCCTATATCCCGTTTAAGTATGGGTTAAACTATGCCAGCGCCGGTGAAAGTGTTGTCCGAAATGAAGACGACTGCCTGTGCATTCAAGGAATCGCGTTGGACGAGCTGCTTGAGTTGGCCGCCAGATATGAGCAGCCAACCGCCGTTTTCGGAAACAAGGACGAGATAAAATCCTACGACGTGCAGAGCGGCAAACCGGATGTAATACTTGGGGCAGTGGATATGAAGTTGGCGATGGCCACAGTTCTTTTTTACCCCGGCACTTTCCGGTAAGTAAAATTTATGCAGGTAGAAATCGCAAAATATTTTAGCGCGTTCTTTTCACGATAGGAGCAGCCACCTATACCGGTAGTAGAAATACTAAGCCCGGCTCGTTACAGCTAACCTGGTTGAGCCGTATCGCTCCTGGGCTCAAAATTGGGCCGCCGCACTGGCCATACATCGCACTGTAGCGCCTGGTTGGGCCCACTTCCGTCTCTGGAGACAAAGGTGTGCCTGATAAACCGGGCGGTTTCTCATACCCGTTTTATCGAGGTGATGCCGCTGACCGTAGCCAGTTGAAGTTTACCGAGGCTGGCGCCCTGCCGAAAGTGGTGAGTGAAGGTAAGCGGGTAGTGAAGCTCAAGCTGCCTGAATCTGACCTCGTCGTTGAGCAGCAACCGTTTTTCGTTTGACGATACCACCTGTAACGACCCACTCGCCTTTCTTATCTCAATCACCTTAGCGGGCTCGTAGGTCAGGCATATCACCTGACCGTTCTTCACCTGCTCCGGCTCCAACTTATCAATCACCGGTTCCGGTTCACTCGCACCAGGCTCCAATGAAGCCAGTAACTCCCGCCACCCTTTGTGGCCGAGATACTCAGCTATAACATCAAGCGTGTAGAGGCGCGGCTCATTCATCCCCTTAACAAATCCCATCAACCGACGAAGTGTGCTGGCGCTGAGCGATGCCCGGCACACCTCTGTAATGTGGTCGGCAAGCCGGTCACAGTCCTTCGGGTAGCGGACGGTCTGGCCGAGCCGTTCCTCTATTTTTTGTTTAATCAACTTCGACAGCATGGGTCGAATGTAGACCGGTAAACCCGGCAGGAAACTGTAGGTATTTCACTGGCAGTTGCTAATAATCGCAAGTGCCCGGAAACTTTTCCGTCACCGCCAATTCCTTTTCCGCCGGTTGCTGCTACACTCGCTTATACATTTTATAACCAAAATTTATAAGTCATGAAAAAGAAACAACCGGCACCTAAGAAAGCAGGTGCCAAAGCCGCGAAAAAATCGGCAGTTACTGATACCGTAACAGAACAACCTACGGCAGAACAGCCGCAAGTTGAAGCTGTAACCGAGATTGAAAAAGCAGGCGGGCAGGCAAGCGCCAAGTCCAAAGGCCGGGACAATTCGACCTTCAAATACAACGGCGCGGATTACAAGAAAGGGCCGCTGGTAAGAAAGATACTTACCGACCATGTTGCCGCAAACAAAGGCATAACTTATGCCAAATTAAAGGCTGCATTTCCCGATGAGCTGCTGAAAAGGTTCGGTGTGTTCCAGGACGAAGATACCGCAAGGTCATTATCAGGTGCGAGAGACCGGTATGCGTTCCAGGCTGAGAACATGATAAAGCTGAAAGACAAGACCATCGCGGTGTGCAACCAGTGGACGCTTGATAATATCCAGCCGTTCTTAAAGACGGCCCGTGCGCTCGGCTACAAAATAAAGTAGCACCAAAGTTTGTTTGCCATAGTTAGAACGGACGCTCCAAAGGCGTCCGTTTTTGTTTTGTGGGCATGTTACAAAAATTGTAACATCGCGGCCCAGGAGCGGCGTAATGCAGATGGTGAGCCGCCCGACGTTACGACAGCGTGGGTGCGGATAAGCCGATGTCCTCAAAAGAGGCCTTGATAATAGCCCGAGCCAACTCCTCATTTTCCTGCGATAAAATAAAGCTGTCATGCACAGTGACGAACTTAATACCGGCGTCTATCAGCCTCGGTGCTATCACCTGATACATGATTGAGCTCTCGGCCCGCTGCATGAGGCAGGACACCAATTTGTAGGCGTTGTTGCTACCTGGGTATTTGAACTTCACACCGGTGGGCCGGATTACTTCTTTTAGCTCAGGCAGGATAGTTTCATCAAGTCGTTTTATCGTCAGGAACATATCGTGAACGCTCGGAAAAACGCTCCGAAAGTATTCGCGGAACCTGTTTTTCTCACCATAAACGCGCAAACGACAGAACAATACCGCAGAAAAAAGAAGCCCTTTTATTTTATCTCGTTCTTTTTGATTTTGAGGGTCAAGGCCCATGCCCTCCATAAAGAACTCATAAAGACGCCCTTCTACGCACAGTTGTCTATATAGGTAGAAGTCCCCTGTGCGCTCATACTTTTCTATATGCGGTAACATGGGTGCGAAAGCAGGCAGGTAGGTCATTATTAAGTGTTTGGTCATACACACCGACGAAAAGTAAGGCTGCGAGTTTCTGATGTCGAGCACTGCCAGTTGCTCATCAGGCCTGTCTTTGAAGCGCAGGCGGTTGCGGTATTCCTTCGGCATGGCTGCTATCGGGTGGTGCAACCGGTATCCGAAACTATCCTGGCTGAACCACTCGAAGTCTTTGTTGGCGAAGGCTTCTGCTTCAAGAAATTTCAGGTCACCGGTGACGATATGTTGCTCATACTCACCGGTGAAGCCCTTTTCAAATTCCACGTCGTCGAGGTAAGACAGCAGCTGCTCGTATACCGGGTTGGTTTTAGAATATTCAGCCGCCGCCTGCTTACCCTGCTTAGCGTATCGGTCGCGGGTCGCCAGCACGGACTTCACCTGCTTATAGCCCGATACCGATTCTACCCTGAATGACACTGGCCCTTCAAATGTAGCCGGTGGGGTCCACCGGTATAGCTGAGCAAAGCCACCGACTGAGTATGAGCCATTGCCGTGCTTAGTCCGCTTCTTTTCGATGACCCCTGCTTCAATAAGCGCGTCAACATACCGGCGGTATTTGTTGGTGCACGTCTCCTTTAGCAGCACTGAACTGACGGGAAAGTAGTTATCGAGAAAGTTGCCGTCTTTATGCCACCGGCGCAGCTTCGAGTTTTTTATGTAGCAGATGAAGAACTGGTGCAGCAGCACTTTCATTCGTTCTTCGTCCAGTCCGTGTGCCTTACTGATTTCTGCAACCGAGTTAATCCATGCAGGTATTCGCACCCTGAGAGGTGCCGGTGTCCATTCGTTGGGGTAGGTGTAGTTTGTTTCCATATCATTATATATCCACCGGCAACAGAAATGTTACACATATAATATAGACAGGCAAAACGTAACAGATAACAGGGAGGAAATGGAGGGCGGCCCCCTTTTTTTTTAACGAACTTAAACGGGGATTACGAGCAGTAGCGAGCAGTAGCGCACCTCACCGGACAGCTAACACTCACAGCGAGCATAGCAGAAACAGGAATGAAGATATGTAGAGATGAACAGAGACACTTCACAGGCGGTAGCCCGTAAACAGGATATAAAGTTATCCATCTCCACAGTGGCCACAGGCCCTACTGATTTTATATATTGCCTCGACGCTGCCGGTGGCTGTAAAAACGGATTTACTGCTCAGCCACTGCTGAATACCTATGCCGCCGGATACAGAAGTGAATTACTTACGCCCTAACGCTCCAGATTGCAATTTCTGCTGCATGGGGGTGAACAAAAAGAGAATACCGAGGCAAAGGCTCGAAGAACTGCTGTGGCATCAGTGCGCGCACATCGATGGGTTGACAGAGAAGATACAACTGCTGCGACTACAAAAGAAAGGCTTGCTGCTGAACCTGTGTTCATACGAACACAGGTTGCAGGTTGTCTTTCTTGACCCTGGCCGTCCGCTCAAACATACGCGCCACTTCTGTCTCCAAAGACGAAAGTGGGCCGGGTGTTCAGGTCATTCATATAATATAGCATGGGCTCGGCCAGTTCAAAGGCAAATTTTGCCTTTTCAACAGGTGCCGCGTTACCGTCAGGACAAAAAAAACTGCCTTTATTAACCTGAGTATAATTAGACCGAGGTTGCTACCGCATCGCCAGCAGGGCACTCGACGCACCCTTTCAACCTGTGTCTGTAACGAACGCAGGTTGAACTGCCCTGAACTTTTATCAAACATTGATAAAAGTGGCCGTTGTTACAAAAATTGTAACTATCCGGTGGTTCTCAACCTGTGTGCATTCTGCATACAGGTTGCCGAAAAGCCCTCACCCGCCATAAGTGTCCGCTCCGCTATACATTCAACCTCTGTCTTTAGAGACAAAGGTTGGCAGGACGACCGAAACCG
>Ga0316217_10004494_pt1 | contig 15023 bp, 10 predicted proteins | sample 1anoAmetaG_FD_203633 | JGI IMG/M metagenome (GOLD analysis project Ga0316217, IMG submission 203633) | Freshwater microbial communities from Trout Bog Lake, Wisconsin, USA - 1anoA | ecosystem: Environmental > Aquatic > Freshwater > Lake > Hypolimnion/Profundal zone | place: USA: Wisconsin... | reverse complement strand
TCGAGGTCGTGCAGATCCTCGTGGAGGTCGGACGGATCCTTCTCCTCCTCCTCTCGATCCTCGTCGAGGTCGTGCAGATCCTCGTGGAGGTCGGACGGATCCTTCTCCTCCTCCTCTCGATCCTCGTCGAGGTCGTGCAGATCCTCGTGGAGGTCGGACGGATCCTTGTCCTCCCCGTCTGGATCCTGCTCGAGCTTTCGCCGTTCGCCGGGTGTCGTGGAGCGTCACCGAGGTTCACCGCGTTCGCCCAGGTCGAAGACCCGCATTTGGTCCCCCTTAACGTGGAGGGAGCAAGAGAGTGCGCGCCGAACGCGATCTTCCCGGTCGCCAGCCAGACGATCACAGCCGGCCAGGCCGCGGCGCCCGCCCTGTACTCAGGCGGTGGTGCTGCTGGAGCACCCCTGGCTGGAAGCCAGGGGCAGCGATATCAAGGATGGAGCACCGCTCGAAGCCCGCCCCTCGGGCGGGCTGCCGGAGCGCAGGGGGTGTGACCGATGAGAGGAAGCCCGCCCTCGTGGCGGGCTTCGATCGGGGTGTCACCTCCTGGATTCCAGCTGCCCCGGACTTCCAGTCCGGGGTGCTCCCAGGCGATCCACCTCCTCGATTCCGGCTGTCCCGGACTTCCAGTCCGGGGTCCCTCCTGGACCTCGCGCCCCGCGGCCGTCGCCCCGGGCGCGCGGCCAGCTCCGCCCGCTACATCAGCTTGTCGATCAGCCGGTCGAGCGCGTCGAGGTCGGCGTACGGGATGACGACCTCCCCCTTGTTGCCGACGTCCTTGACCAGCACCTTCGTGCCGAGCGCCCGGGTCAGGCGCGCCTCGAGGTCGCGGATGGCCGGCGTCTTGCCGTCCGCCCCGACCACCGGAGCGCCGGGGATGGCCCCCTTGACGGTCGGCCCCTTCGGCTTGCTCGCCTTCACGAGCGCCTCGGTGGCGCGCACGCTCATCTCGCCGCGGATGACCTTCTCGGCGACCGCCTCGATCTGCCCGTCCGGCAGCCCGAGCAGCGACCGCGCGTGCCCCTCGGTCAGCGCCCCCGTCACGACCTTGTCGCGGACGCGCGGCGGGAGGCGGAGGAGGCGCAGGGCGTTGCTGATGGTCGAGCGGTCCTTGCCGAGCCGCGAGGCGAGCGTCTCGTGGGTGTAGCCGTGCTCCTTGATGAGGCGGTCGAGCGCCTCGGCCAGCTCGACGGGGTTCAGGTCCTCGCGCTGGACGTTCTCGATGAGGGCGAGCTCGAAGACCTCGCTCTCGGTCACGTCCTTCACGACGACCGGCACCTCGCGCAGCCCCGCCCGCTGGCTGGCGCGCCAGCGGCGCTCGCCGGCGATGAGCTCGAACTTGTCCGGCCCGACCTTGCGGACGACCAGCGGCTCGATGATGCCGTGCTCCTTGATGGACTCCGCCAGCTCGCCGAGCGCCTTGGCCTCGAAGTTCCTGCGCGGCTGCCCCCGCTGCGGGACGATCTTCTCGACCGCGCAGAGGAAGTAGGCGCGCTCGGCCGGCGTCGGCGCCGCGGGCCGGGTCGGCAGGAGGGCGTCGAGGCCTCGCCCGAGGGCGCGCCGCTTGTTCGGGTCGACGACGGTCGTCATGGCTGGGCCAGCCTCACGCTCGCGAGGGGGACGCCGCCGGCGTGCGTGGCGAGCAGCTCGTGCGCCAGGGCCAGGTAGGCCTGCGCCCCGCGCGACTGCGCGTCGTAGAGGAGGACCGGCTTGCCGTGGGACGGCGCCTCGGAGAGCCGCACGTTTCGCGGGATGACGGCGTCGAAGACCCGGAAGTGCGACCGGACCTCCTCGGCGACCTGGTGGGCGAGGTTGTTGCGGGCGTCGAACATCGTGAGGAGGATCCCCTCCACCTCGAGCTCCGGGTTCGTCCCGTTCTTCACCCGGTCGATGGTCGCCATGAGGTGCGTGAGCCCCTCGAGCGCGTAGTACTCGCACTGCAGCGGGACGAGGACGCTCCCCGAGGCCGTGAGCGCGTTGACCGTCAGGATGCCGAGCGACGGCGGGCAGTCGATGAAGACGTACTCGAACCCCTCGGCCTCGGTCAGCTGCGCGAGCGCCCCCTTCATGCGGGTGGCGCGGTCCGGGTCGTCGACCAGCTCGAGCTCGGCGGCGACCAGGTCCTGCGTGGCGGGGGCGACGAAGAGGGAAGGGATGTCGGTCGGGACGATGACGTCCCGCAGCGAGGAGCGGCCGATGAGCGCGTCGTAGACGCTCCGCTCGACGGTGCGCGGGCGGATGCCGACGCCGGAGCTGGCGTTCCCCTGCGGATCGAGGTCGAGCAGCAGCGTCTTCCGCTCGGCCGCCGCGACGCTCGCCGCGAGGTTCACGGCGGTCGTGGTCTTCCCCACGCCCCCCTTCTGGTTGACGACCGCGATGACCCGCCGCTGAAGCGGCGTGTTCGCCTTGGTGCGGGTGCGAGGGGGGGACATGCGGCGCCCGAGTACTATCCGCCACGCGGCGGCGCCGCAATGGGGGGGCGCTCGCCCCTTCCGCGCGACGGGCCGGCTGACAAGGGAAATCGACGCGCGCTTTTTGGTATCGAGAGCGGTCGAGGGTAGTGTCCTACATGTAGTTACGGCGGTCGCGACGGACGCGGCCTCGTGACGGAAGGACCACCCATGGCCAGCCTGCTCGCACGCGCGCTCACGGAGGATCACCCGCAAGGGGAGGAGAGCGATCCCCCTCGCGCCATCGACCGGGTGCTCCTCGGGACCTTCTGGCGGCCCAGCCTCGACGCCCCCCCCGCCACCGTCATCTCGATTCAACGAAGCCGCACCGGCGTCCGCACCCCGCCGTCGCGCGGCTGACCCACCCCCCGCCTCACCCACCCATCGACGTCTCGCGTCCGGCTCGCGCCGCGCGGGGGACGTGTCCCTGTCGCCCACACGCTGGAGAATCGCCATGCCTGTCCCGAAGAACTACCGGACCATCGAAGAGTTCGAGCGTGAAGAGCTCCGGCCGCAGTACCGCGTCGGATTTTCCCTTGAGGATCTGATGCAAGAGACCGTCTTCCATGGGAGCGACATGCTCTTCGACGACCAGGTCGACGAGCTCGACCCCGACAACATCGACGAAGACGACGAGTAGCGACGAGCAGCGACGGCCCCGCGCCGCGCCTCCGCAAAGATGTGGGCCCCTCCCGGGACCCCTTGACGCCTCCGGACACGCCTCGGTGTCCACGCCTCCCGCGTGGCCGCCTCGTCCGGGGGCGTTACCTATTTCGGCGTCGAGGAGGGCGCGCGTGCTTGACGGGGAGGACACGGTAAGTATGTTCGCGTTCCTCCTATGCAAGTCACCGTCCAGCGCATCTCTCCCGTCGTCATGGAACTCCAGATCGAGGTCCCGGCGGATGCCGTGAAGCTCGAGGTCGAGAAGGCCTACGCCAACCTCGCGAAGAAGGCCCACGTGAAGGGCTTCCGCCCCGGCAAGACGCCGCGGAGCGTCCTCACCCACCTCTTCAGCTCGCAGGTGCAGAACGACGTCGCCACGGCGCTCGTCAACGGCACCCTCCCGCAGGTGCTGAACGACAAGAACGTCTCCCCCATCGGCCAGCCGCGGGTCGAGCCGGGCGTCTTCTCGCTGACCGAGCCGTTCTCGTACAAGGCGCGCTGCGAGGTCCAGCCCGAGATCGAGGAGGTCAACTACGAGGGCTTCGAGCTCTACCGCCCCGCGACCGAGGCGACCGAGGCGATGGTCGACGAGCAGCTCGAGGCCATCCGCCTCCGCCAGTCGACGCTCAAGGCCCCGGAGCCCGCGCGCCCCTCGCAGAAGGGGGACGTCCTCACCATCGACTTCACGCTCTCCATGGACGGCAAGGAGATCAAGGACGCGGGCGGGCAGGGGGTCCAGATCGAGCTCGGCACCGGCCAGGCGCTCCCGGAGCTCGACGCGGCCCTCACCGGCAAGATCGTCGGCGAGAAGACGACCGCCGAGGTCACCTTCTCCGAGTCGCACCAGCGCGCCGACTTCCGCGGCAAGAAGTCGGTCTTCCACGTCACGGTGAGCGACCTCAAGGAGCGCGTCCTCCCGGCGCTCGACGACGAGCTCGCCAAGGACATCGGCAGCTTCGACACGCTGGTCGCCCTCCGGGCCGACATCCACAGCCGCCTCCAGGCCGCGCTGAAGGAGCAGGCCGAGACCGCGCTCGCCGAGCAGCTCGTCACCAAGCTCAACGTCGCCAACCCCATCGACGTGCCGCCGACCCTGGTCGAGCAGCAGTGCCAGATGATGGAGCAGGAGGTCGCCCAGCAGGCGCGCCGCCTGGGCCAGCGCTACACGAAGGAGACGGCCGCCAGCATCCACGGCCGCATCCACGCCGACGCCGAGCGGAAGGTCCGCGCGGGCCTCCTGATGGCCGCCATCGCCCGCAAGCAGGAGTTCAAGGTCACCGACGAGGACATCGAGCAGGGGTACACCGAGCTCGCCCAGCAGACGGGGAAGAACGTCGCGAAGGTGAAGGCCGAGTACCGCGAAAAGTCCAAGCGGGACATGCTGATCGGGATGATCCTTGAGGACAAGATCCTCGACTTCCTCGAGGGGAAGTCGAAGATCATCGACGGCCCCCCGCCCGCCGAGGCCGCCGCCGAGACGGCCGCCGCTCCGGCCGAAGCCGCCGCAGCCGCCGCCCCCGCGGAGGGGGAGAAGAAGGCCCCCAAGGCCAAGAAGAAGGCCGCCAAGGCGACCGAGTAGGGGTTGCGCCAGGGGGCGGCCCGCCCCCATGTTCTCCTTCACGACCAGCACGAGGCGCTCATGACGACGAAACGACCGGAGAACCGCACCCAGGCCATCCAGACCCTGGAGCGGGCGAAGGACTTCATCCCGTACCCGACCGTCGTCGAGACGACGCACCGGGGGGAGCGCAACTGGGACATCTTCAGCCGCCTGCTGAAGGACCGCATCGTCTTCCTCGGGACCGAGATCAACGACGACGTGGCGAACATCGTCATCGCTCAGTTTCTCTTCCTCGAGAGCGAGGACCCGGACAAGGAGATCCTCCTCTACATCAACTCCCCGGGCGGCGTCGTGACGAGCGGCCTCGCGATCTTCGACACCATGCAGTACGTCCGCAGCGTCGTCTCGACGACCTGCCTCGGGATGGCGGCGTCGATGGCGGCGGTGCTCCTCGCGGCGGGGGCCAAGGGGCGGCGGCTCGCGCTGCCGAACGCCCGGGTCATGATTCACCAGCCGATGGGCGGGGCCCGCGGTCAGGTGACCGACATCGAGATCCAGGCGCGCGAGATCCGTCACCTGAAGGACGTCATCACCGGCATCCTGGTCGACGCGACGGGGAAGCCGAAGGAGCAGATCAACAAGGACATCGACCGCGACTTCTACCTGAGCTCCCCGCAGGCGAAGGAGTACGGCATCATCGACGACGTGCTCGTGCCCAAGCGACCCAAGGCGAGCAAGGACGACAAGTAGACTTCAGCGCTCGTGGCCACGCCCGTTCTGTGGCCATAAGCTTGCGATGGTGGATCTCGGGGCCTAAGCTTCCGATGAACGCAGCTCGGCTAAGTTAGGGACAGGCACATCCGTGGACCGTAGGCGGGACGAACATCAGAACGGCAACCTGAACTGCTCCTTCTGCGGGAAATCGCAGAAGGAGGTGAAGAAGCTCATTGCCGGGCCCACCGTCTACATCTGCGACGAGTGCATCGGCCTCTGCAACGACATCATCGCCGAGGAGGTCGAGAAGGACGAGCCGTACGCCGGCTCCGCCCCCATCCCCAAGCCGGCCGAGATCAAGGCCATCCTCGACGAGTACGTGATCGGCCAGGACCGCGCGAAGAAGAACCTCGCGGTCGCCGTCCACAACCACTACAAGCGCATCGACTCGCGCGTGGCGTCGGACGACGTCGAGCTCGCCAAGAGCAACATCCTGCTCCTCGGGCCGACCGGCAGCGGCAAGACGCTCCTCGCGCAGACGCTCGCGAAGATCCTGAGCGTGCCGTTCGCCATCGCCGACGCGACGACCCTGACCGAGGCCGGCTACGTCGGCGAGGACGTCGAGAACATCATCGTCCAGCTGCTCCAGAACGCCGACCACGACGTCGAGCGGGCGCAGCGCGGCATCGTCTACATCGACGAGATCGACAAGATCTCGCGCAAGAGCGACAACCCCTCCATCACCCGCGACGTGTCGGGCGAGGGGGTGCAGCAGGCGCTCCTCAAGATCATCGAGGGGACGGTCGCCAACGTCCCGCCGAAGGGGGGGCGCAAGCACCCGCAGCAGGACTTCCTGCAGATCGACACGACCAACATCCTCTTCATCTGCGGCGGCGCCTTCGTCGGCCTCGACCAGATCGTGCAGCGCCGCATCGGCCAGCAGACGCTCGGCTTCGGCGCCGACATCAAGAGCAAGAAGGACTACAAGCTCGGCGAGCTGCTCGGCCAGGTGCAGCCCGAGGACCTCCTCAAGTTCGGCCTCATCCCCGAGTTCATCGGCCGCCTCCCGGTCCTCGCGACGCTCCACGAGCTGAACGAGGAGGCCCTCGTCGACATCCTGACGAAGCCGAAGAACTCGCTCGTGAAGCAGTTCCAGAAGCTCTTCGAGATGGACGGGGTGAAGCTCAAGTTCACCAAGAGCGCGCTGTCGGCCGTCGCGAAGGAGGCCCTGACCCGCAAGTCGGGCGCCCGCGGCCTGCGCGCCATCCTCGAGCACTCGATGCTCGACATCATGTACGACATCCCGTCGCGCACGGGCATCAAGGAGGTCGTCATCAACGACGACGTCATCACCAAGCGCGACCCGCCGCTGATCGTCTACCAGAAGGAAGCCGAGCTGGCCTAGGAGCGGCGGCGCTCCTCCCAGTCGGGGGCCGGAGAGGCGGGGCATAGGGGTCGGCGCCCGGAGCGGCCGCGCGGTGGACGTGCAACAGGCCTTCGCTCGCCTTCCAACAGGAACCGGCCGCGCCGCCGGTTTTGCGCTAAGAGGAGTGCGGCATGTTTTTCAAGAACGAGGAAGGCAAGGCGGCAGCGGCGAGCACCACCGGGGCGAAGAAGCGTGTCGTCCCCCTCTTGCCGCTTCGCGACATCATCGTCTTCCCGCACATGGTGAGCCAGCTGTTCGTCGGCCGTGAGCGGTCGATCAACGCGCTCGACGCCGCCATGGCGCGCGACAAGGACATCTTCCTCGCCGCCCAGAAGAACGCGAAGACGAACGAGCCCTCGCCCGACGACATCTTCCAGACGGGGACGTTCGGGACGGTGATGCAGCTGCTCCGGCTCCCCGACGGGACCGTGAAGGTGCTGGTCGAGGGGAAGCGTCGCGCCAAGATCAAGCGCTTCACCCAGACCGACGAGTACTTCATGGTCGAGGTCGACGACATCGTCGAGGTGGCCGTGAAGGGGGTGGAGATCGAGGCGCTCACGCGCAGCGTCCAGGCCGCCTTCGAGATGTACGTGAAGCTGAACAAGAAGGTTCAGCCCGAAGTCCTGATGAGCGTGCAGACGATCGACGACCCCGCGCGGCTGTCCGACACCATCGTGGCCAACCTCCCCACGATGAAGCTCTCCGACCGGCAGGCCCTCCTCGAGATGGACGACCCGGGCAAGCGCCTCGAGCGCCTGCACGAGCTGATGCAGGCCGAGATCGAGATCCTGCAGGTCGAAAAGAAGATTCGCTCCCGCGTCAAGAAGCAAATGGAGAAGACGCAGAAGGAGTACTACCTCAACGAGCAGATGCAGGCGATCCAGAAGGAGCTGGGTGGCGGCGAGCGCGATGAGTTCAAGAACGAGATCTCCGAGATCGAGGAGCAGCTCAAGACCAAGCGGATGAGCAAGGAGGCCACCGGCAAGGTCAAGAAGGAGCTCAAGAAGCTGAAGATGATGCACCCGACGAGCGCCGAGGCGACCGTGGTGCGCAACTACATCGACTGGATCGTCAGCCTCCCGTGGGACGAGAAGAGCGAGGAGGCGCACGACCTCAAGGCCGCCGAGGCCATCCTCGACGAGGACCACTACGGCCTCCGCCGCATCAAGGAGCGCATCCTCGAGTACCTCGCCGTGCAGGCGCTGACGAAGAAGCTCAAGGGGCCGGTGCTCTGCTTCGTCGGGCCGCCCGGCGTCGGCAAGACCAGCCTCGGCAAGAGCATCGCCCGGGCGACGGGGAGGAAGTTCGTGCGCCTGTCGCTCGGCGGCGTGCGCGACGAGGCCGAGATCCGCGGTCACCGGCGGACGTACATCGGCGCGATGCCGGGGAAGCTCATTCAGTCCCTCAAGAAGGCGGGGACGAACAACCCGCTCTTCCTGCTCGACGAGATCGACAAGATGTCGACCGACTTCCGGGGCGACCCGGCGGCCGCGCTCCTCGAGGTCCTCGACGCCGAGCAGAACTCGACGTTCAACGACCACTACCTCGACATGGACTACGACCTGTCGGACGTCATGTTCATCACGACGGCCAACACGCTGTCGGGCATCCCGGTGCCGCTGCAGGACCGCATGGAGATCATCCAGCTCTCCGGCTACACCGAGTTCGAGAAGCTGAACATCGCGGTGAAGTACCTCGTCCCGCGCCAGATGAAGGACTGCGGCCTCGAGGGGACGCCGCTGACCATCACCGAGAACGCCATCCGCACGGTGATCCACCACTACACGCGCGAGGCCGGCGTCCGCTCGCTCGAGCGCGAGATCTCGTCCATCTGCCGCAAGGTCGCGCGTCAGGTCGTGAACGAGCGCGCCGACGGGGCCCCGACGGAGGCCATCGAGGTCGTGGCCCGGACGGTCCCCAAGTACCTGGGCGTCCCGAAGTACAGCATCGGCAAGACCGAGGAGACCGACGAGGTGGGGCTGACCAACGGCCTCTCCGTGACGAGCAACGGCGGCGGCGAGCTGCTCGCGTGCGAGGTCGCGGTCGTCGCCGGCAAGGGGAAGCTCGTCATCACCGGCCTCCTCGAGAAGGGGATGGAGGAGAGCGCCCAGGCGGCCATGAGCTACGTGCGCTCCCGCGCGAAGGTGCTCGGCCTCGACGACGATTTTTACCAGAAGGTCGACGTCCACGTTCACTTCCCCGAGTTCATCCGGAAGGACGGCCCGAGCGCCGGCGTGACCATGGCGACGAGCCTCGCCAGCGCCCTCATCAAGGTCCCCGTCCGGCGCGACCTGGCGATGACCGGCGAGCTGACCCTCCGCGGCCGCGTCATGCCCATCGGCGGGCTCAAGGAGAAGCTCCTGGCGGCGCACCGGAGCGGCATCACGACGGTGGTCGTCCCCAAGGAGAACCGGAAGGACCTCCGCGAGGTCCCCCGCCGCGTCCTCAAGGCGATGCGCATCGTGCTGGTCGAGCACATGGACGACGTCCTGCGCGAGGCGCTCCGCCTGCCGGACGCGAACGCGATGTTCGGTCCGCCTCGCGCCGTCATGGAGTACCGGGACGGCGAGCTGTTCGTCGGCGGCGAGCGCGGCGAGGCGAAGCCCGAGGCGCAGGCGGTCGATCTGCCGCACCGCCCGGCTGCCGAGCCCGTCGACGCGCCGGCCCAGGCGTCGACGACGTCAAAAAGCTCTTGACCCTAAATCTCGTCTGCGTAGAGTGCGCGTCCTGCCTGGGCGGGTAGCTCAGTGGCAGAGCGCTGGCTTTACACGCCGGTGGTCGCAGGTTCGACCCCTGTCCCGCCTACAACTTCAGCGGAGGCGAGACGGAGGTCAGACCAGGTAGAGTCGAACAGAGAAGCAAACCGCTCGGGGCGGTAGTTAAGTTGGTTATAACGCCGGCCTGTCACGCCGGAGGCCGCGGGTTCGAGTCCCGTCCGCCCCGCAGATTCTCGAAGTAGTCCCCGCGCCAGGGTCGGCACTCGCCGGTCGGCCGGACCACCGACCAGTCCGTCGACTGGCGACGCCCCCCCTCGGCGTCGCCGTCGCGCTGTCACCCCCCGCAGGCGCCCGAGAGGGCGGCCACGTGGTAGACGCGGAAGGTCGAGTACTGGTGGGACGAGGGGCCCACGGTCGTCCCCTCGAGGATGTACTTGATGCCCAGGTGGTGGTGGGCGCCGTTGTGGAAGTCGGCCGTCGCCGTCGTCGCGTTGCCGGACGTGGCCACCAGCCCGACGTGACCGCAGTTGCGCTCGTTCACGTTGTGGGTCTGGCAGAACTCGTTGCCGGTGGCGTTGCTGTAGACGACGATGTCCCCGGCGCGGGCCTGCACCGACGTGTTGCTGGGGGAGTACTCGTCGTAGGCGACGCCGGAGAGCGCGGTGACGATGTCGGGGACCCAGGTGTACGTGAGGGGGACGCCCCCCGCGCTGACCGAGGCGCTCGTGAACTGCGCGCAGAGGCCTACGCCGTCGCCCCAGTGGGCGTCGGCGTAGCTGACCGCCTTGGCCGGCTGGTACGAGGACCACTCGCCGTTGCTCGCCTGCTGGCTGAAGTTGCCGGACCCGCACGGCCCCGCGTCCGAGGCGGTCGACCCCGAGCCGGACGTCCCGGACCCGGTCCCGGAGCTCTGCCCGGTGCCGCCGCCGCCGGTGCCGCTCCCCTTGGCCGAGCCGCTCCCGGTCCCGGTCCCCTTGGCCGAGCCGCTCCCGGACCCGGTCCCTGCGTCCGCCGTCGTGCCGCCATCGACGCTGGCGGAGCCTCCGTCCGAGCTCGTCGCCGCGTCCCCGCCCCCCCCCGCGTCGTCGCTCCCGCCCGCGTCGACCCACGCGTCAGGCTCGTTCGTCCCGTTGTCGCCTGCGTCGAGGTCGGCCCCCCCCTCGAACGTGAGCGGGGCGCCGCCGTCGCTGTCGCCGCCCGCGTCGCCGTTGTCCGCGCCGCTCCCCGAGGAGACGGACTGGCCGTCGAGCATGAAGGTGAGGGCGACCTCGATCTGGGCCAACAGCGACCCGCCGTCCTGGGTAAGCGATCCACCATCCTCGGTCAGCGAGGCGTCCGACCCCTCGGTGAGCGACGCGTCGCCCCCCCCGGTCAGCGACACGCCGCCGAGCGTCCGGAGGCGGCCGGTGGCGGCCTGGACCATCGGCTGCGAGGTGAGGACGGAGAAGGGGAGCTTGTCGGTCGCCCCGGTCTCGGCGCTGGTGAGCGTGAGGAGGCCGCTCGCGGCGTCGAGGGTGTAGGTCCCGTGCTCGACGCAGAAGGCGTTGTGGGCCGAGCAGGCCTGCTTGCGCTTGGCCGTGTAGGTGCTGGCGTCGAGGAACGTGACGGCGAAGAACTCCCCGGCCTGCGTCGCGTTGTACTCCCCGCGCAGCACGACGTTCGTCGCGCTCGAGCCACCGCTCGACGAGCTGCACCCCGAGACGACGCTCACCGCACCGAGCGCTGCCAGTCCGACCCATCCAAGCCGCCTGCCGTTCATGTCGCCTCGTCTCCAGTGTTGTGCGGCCGGGAGGGCCGCGAGGGGGGAGCCAGTGTGGGTCTAGCAAGCGCCACGCCAGCCGGCGTGGCCCTGACCCGGCGTCCGACGCGGTTCAGTCGAGGAGCGAGAGGAGCTCCTCGCGGGTGATCCCCCCCGCGTGGTCGGCCTGCCCGAGCGCCACGTCCGCGAGGTTCCGCTTCCGCTGCTGCAGGGCGAGGATCCGCTCCTCGACCGTGTCGTTGGCGACCAGGCGGTAGACGATGACGGGGCGGTCCTGGCCGATGCGGTGCGTCCGGTCGGCGGCCTGGTCCTCGACCGCCGGGTTCCACCACGGGTCGAGGAGGAAGACGTGATCGGCCGCGGTCAGGTTGAGCCCGGTGCCGCCCGCCTTGAGCGAGACCAGCATGACCGGGGGCCCCGCCTCGTCCTGGAAGCGAGCGACGACCGCGCCGCGATCGCGCGTGCTGCCGTCCAGGCGCGTGTACGGGATACCGGCCGCGTCGAGGTGCGGCTCGACCTTGTCGAGCAGGCTCGTCCACTGCGAGAAGACGAGCGCCTTGTGGCCGTCCTCCGCCGCGTCGGAGAGGGCCTCGAGGAGCGCCTCGACCTTGGAGGAGGTCTCCGCGTGCTGGCCAGGGACGAGGGCCGAGTGGCAGGCCGCCTGCCGCAGCCGGAGCAGCGCCTCGAGCGCCGCGAGGACGCCCCCCCCCTCGGCGAGCTTCGACGTCAGCGCCTGCCGCGTCGCGACCCGGACCGCGTCGTAGACGCTCCGCTCCGCCTCATCGAGCTCCACGTGGAGGACGGCGTCGGTCCTGGGCGGCAGCTCGGGGAGCACCTCGCGCTTCATGCGCCGCAGCACGAAGGGGCGGATCTTCGCGCGCAGGCGGGCGGCGGCCTCGCGGTTCCCCTGGGCGATCGCGTCCGAGTAGCGTTCGGCGAAGCTGCTCCGCCCGCCGAGCAGCCCCGGGTTGGCGAAGTGCATGAGGCTCCAGAGCTCGACGAGGTGGTTCTCGACGGGGGTGCCGCTCAGCGCCACGCGGAAGCGCCCCTTCAGCTGGAACGCCGCCCGCGCGGTCTGGCTCGTCTCGTTCTTGATGGCCTGGGCCTCGTCGAGCACCACCGCGTCCCACGTCTCGGCGGCCAGCCGCTCGGTGTCGAGGCGCAGCACCGCGTAGGTCGTCAACGTGATGTCGGCCGTGGGGTCGAGCTCGCGCTTGGTGCCGTGGTAGATGGCTACGCGCAGGTTCGGGCGGAAGCGCGCGACCTCCTCGGCCCAGTTGTAGACGACGCTCTTGGGGCAGACGATGAGGGCGCGGCCGCGCAGGGCGCAGAGCGTCTGGAGCGTCTTGCCGAGCCCCATGTCGTCGGCCAGGATCCCCCCGAGCTCGGCCTCGCGCAGCAGGCTGAGCCAGTCGACGCCGACCTGCTGGTAGGGGCGCACCTCGGCCACCAGCCCCTCCGGGAGCGGGGCGCGCGGGATCGTCTCGAACCCCTCGAGCAGAGGGGCGAGCTTTCCGAACGAGACCGGCTTCGGCAGGTCGAGGTCGTGGCAGAGGGCCGCCAGCTCGGGGATGCCCGCCGGGCGGAGCCGCTTCTGCTCGTCGCGGGCCGCGAGGAGGTCGGCCACCCGGTGGCCGTGCTGCTGCAGCCAGCCGATAGGGAGCGGGGCCCAGCCGCCGTCGTCGAGAGGGACGAGGTCGAGGCCGTCGCGGAAGGCGCGCATGACCGCCGCCGCCTCGGCCCGGCGCGGGGACTTCCCCGGCTCGCCGTCGTCGCCCGTCGTCTCGAAGAGGACGTCGAAGGTGTCGGCGTCGATGACCACGCGCGGCACCAGCTCCCTCGACCCGAACGGCGACTCCCCCTGCTGGTCGCCGCCGGTGCTCTCCTGCCACTCCCGCAGCTTCTGGGCGAAGCGCGCGGCCGAGGGGCCGTCGAAGTCGACCCGCCGCCCCGGCACGAGGTTCAGCGCGTCGCGCAGCCGGACGATGAGCTCGCGCTCCTCTCCGGGCTTGCGGACGGGGACCTCCTTGCCGAGCACCACCACGCTGTCGCGGTCGATGCGGGCGATGGGGGGGTCGCCGTAGACGAGCGTGGGCAGGACCGAGAGGGTGTGCCCCTGGTGCGAGAGGTCGAGCGCGATGCGCGGGCGTGCCTCGCGCACCTTCCGGGGGAGCTTGCGGGTGCGAATGTCGACCGCGAACGTCTTCTCGAGCTCGGGGAGCACCTTCGTGACGAGCTCGGTCTTGGCGTTCTCCTTGAAGGGGCGGGTGAACGGCAGGCGCTCCCACATCTCGCCCATGTCCATGCCGCCCAGCGGGTGGAGCACCGCCCCCACGCGCCCGACGCCCAGCGCCACGATCTCGGTGACCTTCGGGTCGGCCTCGATGCGGACCACGAACCCGCCCCCGGGCCCGTCCTCGACGGCCGCCCGCGGCATGACCCGCTCCCCCGAGGTCTGCACCGGCACCCCGTCGAGGCTCACGTCGCGGTGCCCCGACAGCGACTCGAGGATCCCCGCCAGCCCGCCGACCGGGATGACCTCCCGCGCCGGCAGGCCGAGCGCCCGCTCGATGGCGAGGTCCTCGTGCGTGGGCGAGAGCCCGGCCGGGGCCGTCCCGCGCGCCAGCCCGGAGGTGAGCGTCGCCGCGAGCCGCTCCTCGCGCCCGTCCTCGTAGACGACCACGCGGTTCATCGTGAGGAGGCGCCCCTTGCGCCCGAGCCGGTACGAAATGTGGGCCCGCTGCGGCGCCACGCCGGTCCCGTCGCGGTCGGTCTCGTCCTTGGTGGCGGCGATGGCGGCGGCCACGACGTGCGCGCACGGATCGGCCTTGCCGTCGCAGTCGCACGACCACTCCTCGTCGTCCGGGTAGAGCATCACCGTGGGCGCGATGGTGTGGCCCACGGCCCGCACCCGGAAGACCGGCTCCGTCGCCGGGGTGCGCTCGACCGCCCCCTCACGCGCCAGCTTCACTCCCATGGACCAGATGCCGGGGAGGCTCTTCTTGCGGACGGCTTCCAGCAGGCTTTGCAGCGAGGGGGGCGTCAAGGGTTCAGCGGGGAGCGGCGGGAGGCGAGGGCGGAGGGGGGGAGGGGGGAGCGGCCGCGACGGGAGGCGCGGGCGGGACGGAGGGGGCTGCGGCGGCGGAAGACGGAGGGGCGGTGCCGCGGGGCGGAGGCGTCTCCTCGTACTCGGGAGGGGGGCCGCTCGGGAGGTGACCGGAGGCGTGGATGCAGGCCGGTGCCGCCGCGAGGGCTGCCAGCGCGACGAGCGCGACGAGGCGGGTCTTCGTCATGAACGGGGTAACCATATACGAGGAGCGGCACGGGGCAGCGTGGATTGTGGCGGTGACGCGACGTCGTGCGGGCCCGCCGCCCCCCCTCGGTGTCGGTGGATCTCGCGCCGGTCCCCCGAGCCGCCCGAGCTCCCCGCGCCCACGAGGGGGGGTCAGCGTCCGCTTGACATCAGGCCGGTCCCGCGTACCTTGCGCTGCTCTCAAGAACAGGGGCGTCCGGTCCTGGGTCGTGCTGACCTCGAACCGTCCCGCCTCACTCCACACGCCCCCTAGCGCAAGCTTCGTCACCCGGTGCGCGGCCCATCCTTACCAGGATCGGCCACGCTGGTGCGAGGGGGGGGCGGCGGCTCAACCGAAAGGAACGCGCTCATGACTCAGTCCGAAGTCGTCCAGACATCCTCCCAGGGTCTCCCGCAGCTCCGCGGCGACCTCCCCCTGCCGCT
>Ga0316217_10004493_pt1 | contig 15025 bp, 8 predicted proteins | sample 1anoAmetaG_FD_203633 | JGI IMG/M metagenome (GOLD analysis project Ga0316217, IMG submission 203633) | Freshwater microbial communities from Trout Bog Lake, Wisconsin, USA - 1anoA | ecosystem: Environmental > Aquatic > Freshwater > Lake > Hypolimnion/Profundal zone | place: USA: Wisconsin... | reverse complement strand
GGCGTCCGCACCTTCTCGTCGTCGATAGAGAACATTGCCTGCTGTATCTTCTCGACGATCAACGCACCGTATGTCCTTGAGAGAGCATTGACCGTCGGCACTTTCACGAGAAGGATTTTCCTCTGCTTGATGACGTCGTTGATGTCGAGACGGGGTTGCGGGTCGCCGAACACGCGAGCGAGCGTGGGGTTTCGGACGAACGAATTGACCCTCGTCAAGATACGGGCTTGGTCGGCAGGCGGTATCTTCCTGTCCCAACATTTCCGCAACCTCGGACTGGTAACGTGCTTCAAGATGAACGCCTGTCGTGCGTCGTCCTCGAAGAACTCGGCAACGTCGAGCAACGTGCACCGTTTGTCCGGCGGTAGGCTATGGTTCGCGTCCATGAACGTATAAAGCAGGTTTTCAATGTTCGCGGTGAGGGTCGGCATATTGGCGGTATCGGTCACGCCAGCCATCAAAATATATTTAAGGTTCGCGACGACCGACTGCTCCGGCATACCTGAACAGCCCATGAAATCCAGCGGGAGCGGGTCGTCTATTTCCGTCCAAATGACATCATCGATCCGTTCTTTGGGGACGTTCTCGGCAACATGGCGAACCAAGTCTCCTTTAGGGTCGATGACGCACACCCCCTCACCGCGCTTGATGTCCTCATGAATCCACCGCTTGAGGAGCGTAGATTTCCCCATGCCTGACGCGCCGATAATGAACACATGGCGGTCGCGGATACTGTGCGGAATCTTCGGCATCTATCCCTCGAAGAAGTCTTCTGAAGTTTGTGGAATGATTCGCTCGATTCTCACTACGTCGGCAACGAACATAGTGAGGTAGAGCTTTTCCCAATGGGCCTTTGCGCTGTCGTTCATATAGCCCTGAACCTCGTCTCGGGTCGGGAGCGCCAGACGCTTGCGAAGCTGTCGAACGATGGCACCATGGAGGTCTCCTTCGAGGTACTTCCCGAAGTCTTCAGCCATTCCATAGCCCTGAATGAACCCTGTCGCTGCGAGGTCGGGCTTGTTGTTGTAGCGGATCACCGCCTCTATCCGGTAGATGCTCCCCAACGCATCGAAGTCGAGGACGATGTTCCTTTCAGTCAGCCTGATAGGTTTGAGGAGTTTGTCGAACTTCGCGCCGTGGCTCTTGTTCAGAACGACGAGGGCGATAACCCACGCGAGGACGGCGAGAAAATCAACATACATCAGCCACCCGTCCACGAGCAGGGCGAAGCCAAACAGAACGATGGTCGAGAGCGGAATGAACCGATTATGGAACGCAGCGGAGCCGGTCAGCCAGAATGGTTTTGCCTTTTCCAGTTGCTCGAGAGGCGGATTCATTCTTGGAAATGGATAATCGGTCGTTGTTTCAGGAATTGCCGGATTGAAGATTCGCGCGTGATAATCGTCGCCGAACAGGTTGCCGATAGGCGAGCCAGGACGTTCGGACTGTATTGCTTTGACGAGTGCCGATAGGATCACAAGAACCGCTAGGAAGAGTATTTCCATCAGTCGCCGCACCGTCCTAGCCGATAGGCGTACCCCGATAGGGGCGAGCGATAGCGACGGGCATTCTTCTTGCGCCAGCCGGATACGGTGAGGAACGAAGGGACGAAACAAGAAGAATGCCCGTCGCTAGACGAGGGACGGTGCGGCATACCAGTCATACCCGTAACCTCCAGTAAATACAAGGGATATATCGTCGGCGGAAATATCGCGGGCGATAAATAGGGATACCGAGCTGGGAAAGCCGTCGGTATTCCTTACCAGTGAGTGCGAAGGATTATAATACACGCAACTCCTGTCCTTTTGGACAGGGGGACGGGCGGTTCACTCACTAGAGACGAACAGTCCGGCTTCTCATGCTCTCCGCAAGGAGAGGGGAATCTACGCTTGGAGACAGGTATGGAAACCAGTGAGAAGTGGCTTGCAGTCAAGGAAGTTTCTGGGTTGTTGGGCTGGTCAGTGGACACGATTCGTCGCCTTATCGCACGCGGGGAACTTCGGGCGATCAAGTTGCCGATGAAAACGAACCGCCGTCGTCGGGTCTATGTGTCGATGAGAATCGCACAATCCGAGGTCAACCGGTTCATCTACGCCAATAGAACTTCCTAGCCGGAAGCCCCCGCGATAAGCGGGGGTCTTCTCTTGGAGGGGTCATGGAAGAGCAGGAATTATTAGCCGGAATGGACGCCATCAGAGCGAATGGAATGAGCTGTGAGGTTGACTGCGGTAAGGGTCTTTACTCTGTCACGATGGGGAAAAGTGTTGTCACATTCGATGGAGAAGGCTTTGTGGAGCTGGTTAAGCGAGGGAAGTTCGACGAGAAAAGCGTCTATCTTTTCGAGCGCGAGTTGTATATGCGGGAAGCGTTCGCGAAATAGGGCGTGTGTGTAATACGTGTGTGGAACCCGCGTTTTCCGAGTTTTCTGCGTTTTGAGCGTCGTTTAGAATCTGTAAGTTACGTGTTTTCAATCGGTGCCATGAATCCAAGTCCCCCTCCGGGCACCAATTTAAGTTAATTCTATTTAACAACATACGTTTGGGCTTGTTCCGCCACCCTCCCCTCGGCCCAAATGGATGGCGAGCGCACGGATGGAGGGGGTCCGAGCATCAATCGATCAGCATCTTCGCCGGTGTTTCGAAGGGACGAGCTTCCAGAGATTCCACCTGGGGCGACGCCGGAACTCCAGTTGCGGAGTTCGCCACAGCCCCTGGGGACGCTACGGGAAAACGTGCATGAACCGCTCTGGCCTGCTCCTGTCGAGCGCCTATTTGGTTTCCGCTTCCACAGCACCTCGGAATGCCGCCCAAGTGCAGGAGCCATCGGCTTGGCTACAGCCAGGGATAAAAACGGGGGCGCGTTCCGGGGGATTGGCAAGGCTGAGCGGCGTGGAATTGCGCATCTGGTCCAGTGTCTGTGCGGTGTAAAACGTGCGCACAGAGAACTCTCTAGCGCCGTGCTTCTTCCACAATTCGAAGACCAGGGCCCCGCCCGGCGGCGTGTCGTCGCGCCGTCCGTCGATGAGCCAGGAGAGGTTCAACGATCCGGCAACGGCCGCTATGTTTGTGTCGTGCCCGGCCAGAATGAGGAGGCGGTCGTCCGGTTTGGTGAGAGCGCCCGGCACCGGATGGGTAACAACCACCTGCTCCATCGACGCCAGGATATGCGTGAGCAGGTTGGAGGACTGCGCGCGGGCGATGTACGGTGTGCGCTGTACAACGTCCACATTGGCGGTATGCAATTGCAGCAGTTCCCGGAGCTTTTGCAGGTTCACGCGGCCCCAGCCCACGTTGGCCGCGTCCATGCCCTCGGCATACTCAAGCAAGAAATCTTCCGACATGGTGGCCGCGATGCTCAACGGTGTGCGCAGATCAACCAGGTGGCCTGCTTTTCCCGGTGCGATGGAGGAAGGGATCTCGAAGAGGGATTTGGGAGCAGGCTCGCCAGGGCCAAGGCAGGGCGTTGCCGGTGCGCAGCCTTTGAGCACTGCTTCAAGCGCTTCAAGCTGCGGACGGTAAGCTTCAGCCAAGCCGGCTGGATTGCCCCCGATGCGGCCGGAAACGGCGGCGGTTGCAACCATGCTGTCGGGATGGCCGGCGCCGCTCTCCAGAGGATGGAAGAGGGGATCGGGAGTTCCTTCGGGGAGAGCGGAGACCTCGATTGCGCAACCCGGAGCCAGGCCGGCAGCCAGCGCTTTGCCGGTTTCGCGCGTGCGCTGGTCGGAGTCGGCAACGATCCGGATGTGCGGCGCATCGGCGCATCCGGCGGGCGCAAGCAGGCCCTCCGCGGCCAATTGGACGCGGTCGTAAGCGCCGAAGAGGTTCATCAGCCGCGCGCCATGCACGGTCAGATAGCCTGGCGGGACACTCCACACGGGCCAGGGCTGACGGGAGTATTGATTCAACTGGTCGAGTTTTCCGGTGGGCGAGCGCACGCCGTGGCGGCTCAGGATGACGACGAACTTCAACTCGTCTTTCTCGGCGGCGGCATTCTTTGCCGGTTCCTGAGCGGCCGTCTGCGCCGAGAGCGCACAGGCAGAACTCACCAACACACAAAGGAAGAGAGAAACGATTCGAGTGGGCTTGCAGCGTTTCATTTCGTTCCTCCATGCATGGACGAATAGACACGGATTTCAGCCGGATGCCCGGCCGCTCCCGGCACACCGACATAGAGAAGGTTCTGTGCCGGAACAAACAGGGCAGTCTTGGCGCCGGGGGCGGTGTGCAGGATGCCAAGCGCACTCAGCGTCCCGGCCGTGCCGGCCTGATAGGAATCCACCTCGCCCTCGCCGCTGACCAGATACACGCGGCGCAATGCGGGGTCGTAGAACAGATCGTCGGCCCCTCCGGCGGCGCCAATGCTAGCCACTTCCTTGCCTGTCGCTGCGTCGAGCGCAACCAGCATCCCCGGAGTCCGGCAGGCAACATACAACAAGCCGTTGCCGTCAAAGGCCATGGGCACGTTGTCGCCGCACTTTGTCAGCTTCCAGTGCGCGGCGATTGTTTTCGTCGCTGTATCGATGGTGGCAACTTCATTGGCAGCGGCAATATTTGCGAAGACGAGCCGGCTTTTCGGATCGATGTCCAAGGCCTCGGGATGCGAGGCAACCGATAGATTCGCAACCATGCTGAAATGCTCGGTGTCCACCACGGCGATGCGCGCGGGATTGGCCGCATCGCCCGTGCCGTGACCGACCAAGAGCAGACGGTCGGCTTCGTCGTAGACCATGTCGTCGGCATCGTCGGAGAGCTTGATCTTGCCGGCCAGAGCCAGCGGCGTTCCCTTGTAGACCCTGAGCTCGCCCAGCGAACCGTCGGCGACATAGAGGCTGCCGGTTGCCGCTAACCAGGCAAGGCCGTGCGGCTTTCCCAACCCGGCGATGCTTTGCTCCACCTTGTCCGTCTTCAAATCGACGACCTCGACGGAATGGTTGCCGGTTGCGGCGATGAACAGCCGACCGCCCGCTTCGTCGATGGCCAAGTGGTCGAACTTGCCGGCAACGCAGGTCAAGGGAATCGTACGGCTAACGAAGAGCGGCGCGGGAGCTTGCGCATTGGCGGCAAGACACCCTCCGAAGAGGCACAACACTATAAAGTTTCGCATCGGATATACCTGAGAAGAGACGAGAGGCACGCGATCTGGCGATTGACGCAAACGCGCGCAAGTTGATGGGTGGGGCATGAGCTTGCGCTCATGCCCCGGTCAAAGCGGTGGGATTTAACGCCCTCTTTTGAGCGATCTACTTGTTGTGAGTAGGGTTCCAGCGCAGGCCGGCGCTGTAGGTCGGCTTGTAGTACTCGCGCTGCGTCATGTACTGCGGACTGCCGTTGTAGAAGCCAAAGACCTCGTTGTTGAGGTTGAGGCCGTTGACAACCAACTGCAACCCGCGGAAGACGCGTACGCTGATCTGTGCGTCGACTTGCAGGTGCGGATAGAAGTAGTTGTCGGCCAGCGGCCCGGTGATGCCGCCGGGCGTATCGCCCGCGGCCAACGGCGCGTTGTTGAAGTACTGGTAGGCGTAGATATTGGAGCCGTTGTAGCTGACGCCCGAATGGACTGCAAACCGCTTCAGTTCGTAGGAAGGCTCGACGTTGAGGGAGTTCTTGGCCGTGCCCACGAGCGATGGCGAGTCGGTGCGTCCCGGCAGCCCGTTGGTGTTCGAAGTGTTGAAAGCGTAGTTGGCCATGATGCCCAGGCCGCGCAGTGCGCCGGGCAGATTGGAAAACTTCTGCTGCCACAAGACCTCAAGGCCCATCACGTTCGCGTTGCTGGGATTGATGTTCTGGGTTGCGATCTGGCCTTGGTAAGGAACGAAGGCGGCGACAATCGGATCGCTGAGTTGCTTATAGAAGAAGCCGGCTTCGATCAGGCCGAAGGGCTTTACTTGCTGCTCCAGCAAGAGGTCGAAGTTGTTGGCATGGGTTGGTTTCAAGTTGGGGTTGCCGATGGAGAACTGCGAAGACCCGCCGTCGGTCTCATTGGCATAGGGAACCAGATCCAGCGGGTTCGGGCGGGAGATGCCGCGCGCATAGACGGCGCGCAGTGCGGTCATGGGAGCAACCTGCCAGCGCGCCTGAATGCTGGGCAGAGCGTCGATATAGGACTCGTTGTTGGTGGTCGGCGTAGTTCCTATCCAGTTGCCGTTGTTATCCAGCGAGTTTCCATTGGGGCCAGCCACGGTGCTGACCAGGTAGCCCAGCGAGCGGAACTGTGTGGCCTCAATGCGCAGGCCGGTTTGCAGGCGGAAGCGATCCCAGTTGATGGTATTCATGAGGTAACCGGCGGTGATGCGCTCGATCAGGTTGAAGTTGTTGGAGTCCGAGCCGGTGTGCGTGTCGGTGACATCGAGCGTGAACTGCGCGGGGTTGGCGGCGAAGAAATTCGACTGCAGCGTGTAGTTGGTCAGTTGCCCCATTGCGTAGGTGCCGTCGTAGTACTTCGGGTCAACAAAGGCGTCCTGAAACTGCGCGGCGCCGATGCCGCTACCGGCGTCGTAGGTGGGGGTATAGGCGTTCTGGAACTTGTGCGCGTTGCGGAACTGGCCGCCGAACTCCAAGGTCGCCGAATGCTTGCCGGCGTGGTAGTTGATGCCGCCGCTGGCCCACTCCTGAAGATTCAACTGGACGGATTGGCCGGTGGTGGTGACGTACTGGTTCATGGTGTAGTTGGCAAGGCTGTAGATGTTGTCGGCGGCGGTGGCATTTGGTGTCATGCAGGCCGGCGACCACTGCGGGCGATAGGGATCGCCATTGAGGCCGCCGGTGTAATTGCAATTGGCGGTCGCCCATTTCTTGAGCGCGCTGACTGCATTGTAGGTCACCTTGGGATTTCCGCCGGAGTTCAGTTCACGCGAACGAGAGACGGCCGAACCCCAAGTAAACCACGAGGAGGTGTAGTTGTGATTGCCGCCAATCGATACGGTGCCGATGCCGAAATCGGGCCGGCGCCGCGACTCGTAGTATTTCGGCTTGGAAAGGGACTGTACTTCGTAGTACCACTTGTCGCCCCAGTCCTTGAAGTCGGAGAGCATGGCGTGCGCCACCAGGTTGGAGTGGTCGCTCAGCTTGTAGTCGCCGCCGAAGACGCCGCCCCAACGCAGGCGGGAAAAGCGATACTCGCGCAGTGTGATGTTGTCGTAATAGGGATTCGTGCTGCCGTCGGGATTGATGTCCGGTGAGGGTTCGATGTCGTTGATGCCGCGCCCGTTGTAATCGTAGCTGGTGCCGATGATCAGTCCCAGACGCTTGTTGACGCCGAAACGCTTGCCCAGCGTGGTATCGACCTTGCCTACATAGCGCCCGTTTTCAATGGGCGTGAAGCCGATCGTGGAGCCGAGAGAAAAATTCGGCCGGTCGCCCGCCATCTTGGTTACCAGGTTGACCGAACCGCCAATGCCGTCCGCATCCTGATTGGCTGACAGTGTCTTGTTCAATTCGATCGCCTGGACCATGTCGGAGGGAATGGTGGCCAGATTGACCTGGCGGACAGTCGCTTCGGGCGAAGGAACAGTGACGCCGTCGATGGTCACGTTCGTCAAACGCGGATCGAGACCACGCACCTGAATGTAAACACCTTCGCCCTCATCGCGTTGCAGGGTCACGCCCGGCAGTCTTCCCACAGCATCGGCGACATTGGCGTTGGGCAGCGCCATGATCTCCGTGGTTGGCATCACCTGCACAATATTTGCAGCGGTGATTTCTTGATTTACCGCCTCAATTTCATCCTGGCCGCTCTGCGCGGAGACCACAACCTGCTCGTTGGCGGAGCTGACCTGCATGACCGCATCCAGCGAGCTGGATTGACCTGGAGCGATGGTCGCCGTCTTCACCAAGGCATTGAATCCAATGGAAGTGACGGTAACGGTGTAACTTCCCGGCGTCAGGCCGGAGAGGGAGAAATTGCCCAACTGGTCTGTCGTTGCAACGAAGTCGCCGGGCGTGAGAGCCACGCGAGCGCGCTGAATCACGGCGTGCGAGATGTCGGTTACATGGCCTGTCAACGTGCCCTTGCTGGTTTGCGCCACCCCGGCGAGGGGAAGAACCAGCAGCAACAGTATGGAGAAAAACTGCAAGCGTTTCATGATGGACTCCTTGATTCAGACGGAGGCGGCGCTCCATGGAAGTATGGAGCGGTTTTCCGTTGGCTATAGGCTGAACCTACGGAGCCTTGTTAAGGACTTGTTAACGATCCGGTGAATTTCTACTAAGGTTGGTCGCCGCAAGCCCCGGCGCATGGGAACTTGTGTTGAAATCGAAGATGTGGATATGCGCTTTCGCCCGCGCTGCCTGTTCGCTGAAATGAGCACAATCGATGCGAATCCTGATTGTTGAAGACGAGCCGCGCATGTTGGAGCTGTTGCGCATGGGGCTCTACGAACACGGGTTTACCGTGATGGCCGCCGCCGACGGAGAGTCGGGGCTGGAGATCGCCACGGCGCACGAACTCGACGCGATGGTGCTGGATATCGGATTGCCGTGCATGAACGGATACGACCTGCTAAAAGCGTTGCGCGCACGGGCACGCATGACGCCGGTCCTGATTCTGACGGCCCGCGATGCGGAAGACGACATCATTCGGGGACTTGAGCTGGGCGCGGACGACTACTTGACCAAGCCTTTTTCGTTTCCCGAACTGGTGGCGCGCTTGCATTCCATCACCCGCTGCCAGCGCGAAGCCGGCGATGGCACGATCTCTATCGACGATGTGGTGGTCGATCCACTGCGTCACACGGTGACGCGCAACGGCGAGAGCGTGGACCTCACGCGTCTTGAATTCCTCTTACTGGTCTGCCTGGCGCGCAGAGCAGGCCGGTGCGTGCCCAGGAAAACCCTGATGCAGACCCTATGGGGGCCGGAACAGGTTGTCGGTCCGAGTGCTCTCGATGTGTTGATGAACTCGTTGCGCGCCAAGATCGATGCGCCCTACCGCAAGAAAGTGATCGGCACGGTCCGCGGCATCGGCTATACATTCAGCCGCATTGCGGCGGGGCAAGAGGGAGGCTCTCGTTGAAAGCTCTTCCCATCCGTGTCCGCCTGACCCTCTGGTATTTTGCGATGTTTGCATCGGCCGCGGCGCTGCTGTGCATGGCCAGCTTGTGGATGTTGCAGCGGAGTGTGGACGAGACCGAATACCACGAGTTGCAAGAGCGCGCGCAAGATGTGCAACTGGTTCTGAGCCACGAAAGCTCGGATCGGAGCATCGGGCAGATAAGGGACGAGTTTGCCGCGCTCTACGATTTGAAGGACGACGGGAAGTATTTGCAGGTGCTGGACGAGAAGGGCAATTGGCTTTACCGCTCCAAGCGCATGGCCGCCGGCAATCCCGATTTGCCCGCGCCCGGCCGATTGCCCAAAGATGGCCTCATTACCGAGTTCAAGCTGGGCGCGCGCACGATCCGGATTCTGGCGTATCCGATTTCTGCGCGGGGAATGCGCTACTCGGTGCAGACGGGCATCTCGCTCAACAAGTCGACGATGCTCTTGGCCAACTTTCGCGCCAAACTGTTGCTGCTAACGCCGATCGTGATTCTTCTGGCTGCTCTGGGCGGACATGCGATGAGCCGCAAGGCGCTCAAGCCCGTGGCGGCGCTGGCCGCCGAAGCGCGCCGCATCAACGACCGCAATCTCGATATTCGCTTGCCGGTGCCGGAGGCCAAGGACGAGATATCCGATCTCTCGCATACGCTGAATCAAATGCTGGAGCGGATCGACAAGGCCTTTGCCAGCGTGCGTTCATTTACCGGGAATGCCTCGCACGAATTGCGCACTCCGATTTCATTGATGCGCACGGAGATCGAGGTTGCACTCTATCGTCCCCGCGAAGCCGAGGAATATCGCTCCATCCTCGGCCGTTTGCACGAAGAGACTGTCCGCATGACAAGCCTGGTGGAGAGTCTCCTCTCCCTGGCGAGGACCGACGGTGGCGCGGAGACCATGGCGCTGGCTCCCATTCGGATCGAAGAGATATTCCGCCAGGTTGCCGGAACCTGGAAGGAGACCATGTGCCGCGCCATGCTCGATTTTTCTGTCGAAATGCCGCACGGCGAACCGATGGTGCTGTGCGACCTGCAAGGAATATCGAGATTGCTTTCGATTCTGCTTGAGAACGCGAGCAAGTACACTCCGCCGGGCGGCTCGGTGACGTTGAAGGCGGCCATGGCAGAAAGTCGCGCCTGGATCTCCGTGCAGGATTCGGGCATTGGCATCGACGCGGAATACTTGGGCCCGATATTCGACCGCTTCTTCCGGGTTCCAACAAGCGGGGCTCCTCCGTCCGGTTCCGGCCTGGGACTTTCCCTTGCGAAGTGGATTGCCGAACGTCATGGGGCGCAGTTGCGCGTGGAGAGTTCGCCTGGACGGGGAAGCTGCTTCTCTTTTTCGCTGGAGCGAGCCGATGCCGCTCTCCAAACCATGCACGATTCGCGGCGCGCAGCGGAGGCAGAGAAGAATTGTGGAGTGGTTGGGCAAAAATAGCCACGCCCAAGAGCAAGAGACGGGCGCACGGCATCTTGCTTTCACGGTCGCCGGCGACTAAGGTCGCAATTTCGAAGCCCGCTGTGCTGGCTGGCTTCAAGAGTCTTTGTTTTAGAAATCGCAGGAAAATTGTGTGCAGGATAAATAACCTACGATCCTATAATTCTCCCGCTCGATAGGTCTCCCGACCAAGGGCGCGGCTGTTATGTCTCTGGCGAATCTTCCGGAACGAGTCGCTTCAGCCTCCAGAGGAATCGCCCAAGGCGGCGCGCCGGCCTTTGTAAAGATCGATGGCTTTTCAGTGGGCAGGGAATTGTTGTTGCCGGCATCGGCACCAGGGGTGATGTTATTGCTCGACCTTCAAAGATCTTACCTCCGAAAACGAAGACATCCTGCCTGCAGTGCGTGCGTGTTTACCGAATGCTGAACAATCGTTGCATTGACAGTCGAGTCAACGCGGTGTTAGCCTCGCTATCATTCCCCTAAAAATAGAAGTCTCTGCTTGAAGCGAAGTGCCTTTTGTGTAAGGAGCTTAAATGCATACGAACTCAGGTTTCTTTGCATATTGTTTCTCGAATTGCTCGCCCAAACCCAGGGCTTTTTCCTTAAGGCGCTCGTGGTTCCGCCGTGTTGCTGCCGGACTTTGTCTCGTCTTGCTATTTCTGGCGTTGCCCGCCGTTTCGCTGGCCGCCACTGTAAGTTTGAACGTGTCGCCGGCCAGTGCGAAGCCGGGCAGCCCGGTTACGCTCACAGCCATTGTGCAGGAGCAGGACGGCAAACCGGTGAGCAACGGCGCTGTGACTTTCTACAATGGGGCCGACGCGCTTGGAACCGTTGCTGTTGCGACGAAGGCGGCGGGGCACGGGACCTTCGGCACCGCGGTTCTGGAAATTGTCCTGGCGCCGGTGGGGGGCAATCGCCTCAAGGCGGTTTATCGGTCCGGCAACGAGACGGACACCAGCCCAAACGTAAGTGCCAACCTGTCGGAGACATTCGACGAGAATCCATTGGCGGCTGCGCGGCCCGAAACGGCTCTGGGATGGTCGGACAACTTTGAGTCGTACACTCTTGGCAGCTTTCCTTCGGCCAACTGGCAAGCGGATGCAAACGGCGGAACCGTCATTGTCGATTCGACGTATGTTTCTCCAACTCGATCGGTGAAGTTGTTTGGTCAAATGGGTGGCTGCTGGGCCGGCGGAATGTACCGCCCTCTTCAGGTCACGGGTGCATTCACGCTGCAATTCTACGTTCAGAACGGCAACGAGACGCTCAGTGGCTGCCACCAAGAGCGTGGTGTGATCGAGCTGGGAACCGGGCCCGATTGGACCGATCCCTATCGCACGCTTGCCTTGTTCGACGCAAGCGGCGCGATTCATACGGACGAAACGGGCCCCAGCTTTCCCAACCTGACATGGATCAAGGTGAAGATCGCTTACGAGCCTGTCGATGCCAACACCTTGCGCATCAGCTATTGGCTCAACGACCAGTTCTTCGAGACCATCACCACCACACCGCAGTCCTTTGAAGGCCAGCTTACCTGGCTGGCCCTCTGGTCAGGGGAGGGAAGCACCTGGTATGACGATGTGAGCATCACGGCCGGCGTGCCCGCGGATTTGACGACCACTGCGCTGGCAATCACAGCCGCAGGCGCATCGGCGACAAGCGTGGCCTCGGGCAGCGTGGTGACGTTGACCGCAACGGTGCAGGCTGGCGGCGCTCCGGTAACCACCGGACAGGTGAACTTCTGCGACGCAACCGCGGCTCATTGCGAAGACTTTCATCTTCTGGGGACTGCGCAACTGACGAGCGCAGGGACGGCGACGCTCCGGTTCATTCCAGGGATCGGCAATCACAGCTACAAGGCAGTCTTCCTGGGAACCGGCAGCAACGCGGGAAGTTCTTCCAGTGCCGCGGCTCTTTCGGTGACCGGCAAGTATCCGACCAGCACAGCCATCGCGGCGAGCGGCGGCGCGGGCAATTACACGCTTACGGCCAAAGTGGCGGGGTTGGGCAGCGCTATTTCTCCCACCGGAACGGTATCGTTCCTGGATACGAGCAATTCCAACAGCCTGCTGGCGACGGCAGCGCTGGGAGCCGGCCTTCCGGGATTGAACTGGCTGAACTCCCAGACCCCGGCGACGGGCAACAAGCCCTGGTCGGCCGCGGTAGGGGATTTCAACGGAGACGGGATTCCCGACCTGGCTGTCGTGAATAACGGGAGCAACACGGTGACCATTCTGCTGGGAAACGGGGATGGGACGTTTACGCGAACAGCGGTGAGCCCGGCAACAGAAAACGGCCCGTTTGGCATTGCAGTGGGGGACTTCAACGGCGACGGCAAGGACGACCTTGCGGTGACCAACTATGGCGCCGATTCGGTGACGATTCTTCTGGGGAATGGGGATGGAACTTTTGCGCCAACCTCCGCGGCCACGCCGACAGGCCATCTTCCCTGGGCCATTGTGGCGGGGGACTTCAACGGCGACGGCAAGGCCGACCTGGCGGTGGGGAATTACGGCAGCGACACGGTAACAATTCTTCTCGGCAACGGCGACGGCACTTTTTCCGCGGTTGCCGCGAGCCCGGCGACCGGCAGTTGGCCGATTGCGATCGCCACAGGGGACTTCAACGGGGACGGCAGGACAGACCTTGCCGTGGCAAACAGCAACAACGGCGGCGCGGGCTCGGTGACCATCCTTCTTGGCAACGGCGACGGCACCTTCACCGCCGCGGCCGCGAGCCCTTCCACGGGAAGCAATTATCCCTATTCGATTGTTGCGGGCGATTTCCGCGCCAACGGCAAGACGGATCTTGCCGTGGCCAACGCACATGAAGACTACGTAACTGTCCTTTTGGGCAACGGGGACGGAACGTTCAGCACCTCCACGGAGCCTCTTACGGGCGCCAACAACTCCATTTCCATCGTGACTGGCGATTTCAACCAGGATGGAGTGCTGGACCTTGCGGCAGTTGGAAACAATTCCGACAGTGTGTCGATCCTGCTGGGCAAAGGGGATGGAAGTTTTGCGATTTCGTCGGTGACTCCAGCAACCGGGTCCAACCCCACTTTCCTGGCGACAGCGGACTTCAATGGGGACGGCAGTCCCGATTTGGCTGTGCCGAATTACGACGACAACACGGTGACGATCCTGGAATCGCAATTGGCCGAAGCGGCGACGGCAACCGTGACCGGAATCTCGGTTGCGGGGACAGGAACGCATTTGGCCGAGGCAAGCTACCCCGGCGACAGCAATTACAAGCCGAGCACATCCGGCACGGTTGCGTTGACCGGGGCCTCGCCCACGATGGCCATCTTCGGAACAGGATTCGTTGCCGGCGGGCCGGGCTTGGCGCCGGCAGGAACCCTCGACGGGAACTTCAAGCTGCTCTCCTGCCCGGCGGGCAAGTGCGCCAATGAACCCTATGTCACCCTTACCGGGCAATATCCATTCGGCTGCTGCTGGCTATCGAATACCAGTTCCGCTCAGTGGATTGGCCCGGCGGCCGGAGGCAACGAAGTCACCATCGACGCTCCCGGCGCTTACGACTACGAGGAAACCTTCGATCTGACCGGATTCGATCCCAGCACGGTGAAGCTAAGTGGTTCGTTCGCCACGGACAACTCGGGCTACATCCAATTGAACGGAGTCACGGTCGGGCCGGCAAGCTCATCCTCGGGCACATTGACACCTTTCACGATTTCTTCCGGTTTCAAGCAGGGCATCAACACGCTGGACTTTATTGTGACGAACGGCCCCACGGGGGGCGCGCAGAACCCGAGCGGCTTGTTTGTCGAGTTGAACGGAAGCGGACAGCCCGGTTCCAATACGCCGGCGGCGACGCCGACATTCTTGCCGGGCGCAGGCACATACGCTTCAGCACAATCAGTGACCATCGGCGATGCCACAGCAGGTTCGACGATTTACTACACCACGGACCTAACCACGCCGACGACCGGTTCGAGCGTGTACAGCGGTCCGATCGACGTGTCTTCATCCGAGACGATCAAGGCCATTGCGACGGCTCCGGGTTTCACGACGAGCGCCGTGGCGACCGCCACCTACACCATCGGATCGGCCCCTAGCTGCACGAGTACGCAGTCGATGGATGTAGCCTATTTCACCATTGCCGAGTCGGACCGGGACGAAGCCCGCTTGCCCCAAGGCATTAGCAGTAACTATGTTCTATCTGGCCTCGGTGTAAACGGCCTTCCGGTGTATAACACTGCCGCGCTGGTAAATGGGAGTCCCGCCAGTCCTGCTCCGTCCGATCTGCTCAGCGATAACGAGATCACCTGGTGGAGCCCGGCGTTCAACAACGGAGGTTCGGGCGGAGCCTCCGACGTTGTCCAGACAGGCCAGGGAGTTGTTCAACTCCCGTTCGCCAACAACAACTTCTTTCCCCCAAACGGAACAGGGCAGAACGACTCAAACGGATTTCAGGCAGCGGTCTTCTCAGGCAGCATCTACACACCGACCACGGCGCCGATCAGCTTTACCATCTCTTCGGACGACATGGCCTTCCTTTATTTGGATGGACAGATTGCCTGCAGC
>Ga0316217_10004492_pt1 | contig 15028 bp, 16 predicted proteins | sample 1anoAmetaG_FD_203633 | JGI IMG/M metagenome (GOLD analysis project Ga0316217, IMG submission 203633) | Freshwater microbial communities from Trout Bog Lake, Wisconsin, USA - 1anoA | ecosystem: Environmental > Aquatic > Freshwater > Lake > Hypolimnion/Profundal zone | place: USA: Wisconsin... | reverse complement strand
AACGTGATCATTTATCGGATTGAAAAGAACCGCATTCTGATCCTCCGCGTTCTCGATGGCCGAATGGATATTGAGGCCGAATTTGTCGAATAATGCCTAACGCAGTCCACACCCTCCCCATCCGCATCTACTACGAAGACACAGATTTTTCAGGCGTCGTTTATCACGCGTCCTATCTGCGTTTTTTGGAGCGTGGCCGCACCGAGATGTTGCGCGATCTTGGCGTGCATCAGGCAGCCTTGCATGGCGATGAAGAGGCTTTGGCCTTCGCCGTCCGCCGGATGACGATTGATTGGCTAAAGCCCGCGCGGATGGATGATCGTGTAACGGTTGAGACGTGGGTTGATACGCTGCGCGGTGCGTCCTTACTGCTCGGGCAACGGATTACCTTGGGCGATGCCGTTCTGCTCACGGCTGAGGTTTTGGTGGCCTTGGTTCAGAACGGGAAGGCAGCGCGCCTCACCCCGGCATTACGCGAAAAGCTTAGCGCATCATAAGCTAAAAAGCGCCAAAAAGAGCGTTTCGTAACCGCTTATTAACCTTGATGATGCCTTAACAGAGACGATATCCCGGCTTGGTTCTATCGGCCCGATTCGGTTTGGCCCTCGTTTCGCCTAAATCTTGCGTAACGGAAGGGCGCACCGAGGCTTTGGCCGATACGATACCCGTCATTTTTCATCGCCTTCAAGGATCTGAAACGCCCATGGACGCTACCGATATCGTTGCCGCCGCCTCCAGCGACATCACGCTCTGGTCGATGTTTTATCAAGCCGCCTTTGTGGTCAAGCTCGTGATGCTTGGTCTGCTTGGCGCATCGATCTGGTGCTGGGGCATCATCATCGACAAATCCTTCCTCTATGCCCGCACGCAAAATGCGATGGATCGGTTCGAGGATATCTTTTGGTCGGGCGAATCGCTTGATGATCTTTATACCACGCTCAAAGACCGCGAGACGCATGATATGGCCTCCGTCTTTATGGCCGCGATGGGCGAATGGAAACGCTCCTTGCAAGCGACAGGCAGCTCCTTTGTCAATCTGGCGCAGCGGATCGATAAGGTTTTGGACGTTACCATTCAGCGTGAAGTGGGACGGCTTGAATCAAAGCTGCTGGTACTTGCCACCATTGGTGCATCCGCGCCGTTTATCGGTCTTTTCGGAACTGTTTGGGGTATTATGACGGCGTTTCGCTCGATAGCAGCGTCGAAAAATACCTCACTTGCCGTTGTCGCACCCGGCATTGCTGAGGCCTTGTTTGCAACAGCGATTGGACTTTTCGCGGCCATTCCAGCGGTTATCGCCTATAATTGGTTGCAAGCCCGTGCGGCCAAGCAACAGGCGAGGCTTGAAGGGTTTGCGGACGAGTTTTCCGCCATTCTTTCCCGTCATATTGACGAACGCATTCCAAGCTAGAGGAGCACGACGCTATGGCAATGGCAGCAGCAGCTCCAAGCGGAGGTGGCAGGCGGGGGCGTCGTGGCGGGCGTAAGCATCGTCCGATGTCTGAGATCAATATGACGCCGTTCATCGACGTGATGCTGGTGCTTTTGATTATTTTTATGGTCGCAGCTCCCTTGCTCACAACGGGTGTGCCGCTCGATTTGCCCCAAACGGCGGCGGCAGCGCTCAATGTCGATAAGCAACCTTTGATCATTTCCATCAAAGCGGATGGCAAATTGTTTTTGATGGAGAACGAAGTCGCACCAGCCGACCTTCTGCCAAAACTGCAAGCGATTGCGAAAACAGGGCCGGAAGAGCGCATCTTTGTGCGCGGCGATAAAACCGTGGCCTATGGCAAAGTGGCCGATCTGATGGCGATTTTGACCTCGGCGGGGTATAAAAAAGTGGCGCTCGTGAATGAGCCGCAACCGACGAAATAGTGGCAAGAATTGATGGATTTAAGGTGGTGAAGATCAAATGGTCCGAACCGGGTATTCCCCTTTCCGCTGCGATTCACGCAGGGCTTTTGCTTGCGACCCTGATTGCGTTTGCCAACACCCCCAAATTTGAGGATCACCCCGAATCCATCGCCGTTGAAATGGTAACCGCCGACGAACTGACCAAAATGACCAAGGGCGACAAAACGGTCAAAGACATCAAGCCGGAGGCCAAGATTAAAGCCGATAAGGTTGCGGAAGAAGAGCTGATCAAGCCGGAAACGGCGGACGCGAAAAAGGATATTCCAACCCCGCCCGCCAAAGCCCCAGAGCCGCCACCCACGCCTGATCCAAAGCCTACGCCGACCCCGCCACCCACACCTACCCCCGTAGCACCCGAACCCAAGCCCGATCCGGCCCCTGCCGACCCGAAACTTGAGGGTTTAAAGCAAGCCCCGCCGCCAAAGCCCGAGCCTAAACCGCAGCCCCCCAAGACGGAGGTCGACCCGCTGGCAAAACTCATTGAACAAGACAAAAAGGCGCAACCGCCAAAGCCCGTCGAAGCACCGAAAACGCCGACTACCAATTTTGATCCGGCGGCTTTGCAAAAGCTTTTGATTTCAAAAGAAACGCCGCAAAAGATGGCTTCGACAGCGCCTGAAACCTCGAAAAATTCGACGGCAGGCACGGCGACGGGGGCTGCCGTCAAATTAAGCCTGAGCCAGATTGATCAGATCAATGGGTATATCTACAAAAAAGTTACCGATTGCTGGAAGCTTGCCAATCTGTTTCCGGATCCCAATCGCCCCGCGCCACAAATTCGCATTAAGCTGCGGGAGGATGGTTCGCTCGATGGTCAGCCCTCGGTTGAAAATCCGTCATCGGATCCAACCGCGCGGGCGATTGAGGAAAGCGCTATCCGTTCGATCAGCGGCTGCGCCGCGCCTTTCGACATGCTACCCAAAAACTTCAAACCTTTTTATGGCGAATGGCGTAGCGTGATCTTAAGCTTCACCTTGAAGGATGCATGATGATACGATTATTTTATTCCGTTTCGCTGTTTTTTGCGTTCCTGATTGGCTTGAGCGTTACGGCTGCGCGGGCCGAATTGGCGATTACCATCGACAAAGGCAATTTTCAGCCGATGCCGATTGCGATTACCGATTTCGTTGGAGCGGATGCCGCGATGAATGCGCAGATCAGCGCCGTTATCATCAATAATTTGAAGCGCTCCGGTGTCTTTCAACCCATCGATAAAGCGGCTTTTATCGACAAAACTCCGAATTTCGATGCGGTTCCGAATTTCGCTTCCTGGAAAGCAATTAACGCCCAAGCGCTTGTGACGGGCCGCGTTACCAAAGATGCTTCGGGCAAAATGAAAACGGAATATCGTTTGTGGGATGTGCTTTCGGGCCAGCAATTGGCCGGACAACAATATCTCACCGACCCAACGCTGTGGCGGCGCGTTTCGCATATTATTTCCGATGGCGTTTATACACGATTGACGGGTGAAAAAGGCTTTTTTGATACGCATGTCGTGTTCGTCGATGAAACAGGCCCAAAAGATAAGCGCGTCAAGCGTTTGGCCATGATGGATCAGGACGGTGCCAATCTACGCTATTTGACGAAAGGCGACGAATTGGTGGTAACGCCGCGTTTCTCTCCCACCTCGCAAGAAGTCGCCTATATGGCGTTTGGCGAAGGTGACCCTAAAGTTTATGTGCTGAACATTGAAACAGGCCAGCGCGAAGTCGTGGGCAATTTCCCCGGCATGACCTTTTCGCCCCGCTTTTCGCCCGACGGCCAGAAGGTGATTATGAGCCTGGCGCAAGGGGCCGCAAGCAATATCTACACGATGGATTTGCGCTCGCGCACTACGACCCGTCTCACCGATACGCCCGCGATCGATACCTCGCCTTCCTATTCGCCCGATGGTTCGCAAATCGTGTTTGAATCGGACCGCGGCGGCACGCAGCAAATTTATGTTATGTCGTCGTCCGGGGGCGGAGCTAAGCGCATTTCCTTCAGCGAAGGCGCGCGTTATTCAACCCCCGTCTGGTCGCCGAAGGGTGATTATATCGCCTTTACACGGCAAAAGGGCGGGCAATTCGCCATCGGCATCATGAAGCCCGATGGCTCGGGTGAGCGCATTCTCACCGAGGGTTTTCACAATGAAGGCCCGACTTGGGCGCCGAATGGCCGCTATCTGATGTTTTTCCGCGATCAAGGCGGCGGCGCTGGCGCGCGGATTTTTATGGTCGATGTCACGGGTCGGGTTGAATTACCAGTGCCAACGCCGTCTTATGGATCCGATCCCGCTTGGTCGCCTATTTTAAATTGAGGTAAGCCGATGACACGCCGTTTAATCTCGACAGGCTCGCCGTTTGAAAAGGCTTTCGGCTATTCCCGCGCCGTGGTGGATGGCGATTTGATCTTTGTATCCGGCACCACGGGGTATGATTACGCGACAATGGTCATGCCGGAGGATGCGGCCGAGCAGACGCGCAATATCTTTAAAACCATCGCCAAAGTGCTGGAAGAGGCGGGTTCTTCGATGGCACAAGTGCTTCGGGTGCAATATTTTGTAACCGACCGTAATTATTGCGAGCCCGTGCTCGGCGTGTGCGGTGAAGTGCTGGGGGATATTCGACCTGCGGCAGGCATTTATGTGGTTGCCGGATTGCTGAGGCCTGAAATGAAGGTTGAGATTGAGGTGACGGCGCGGCTGGGGTGAGGACGCGGTGTTTTGATGATCGACATAATCAAAATGTTAAAAAATCGCCATAAAATTAATCGGAAAACATAGGCAAAGCTGCGTCAAATATGGCCTTTGGCAAATTACGAAGCGTCTCGCGTTCAAAAGGCAGATGTGGCAGGTAATTTTTGACGAGACGGGCGACGGCTTCGGCCTGTTGCCGATCCCGATGGCGCTTTAAAGGGTCGCGCCCGTGTTCGCGGGATAGCCATAATTTATGAGCGGCAAAAGCGCGTGGGTCGCAGGCGCAAAGGGTGAGAGGTACGCCCATTTCGTCAATGGCAATGGCTTCAAACATCGGAGCGCTTTCGAGCCAAGCCAGACCTTCAATGGCAACGGCCTCAAGGTCATCTTCGTCCCCACTTACCTTATCCGCATCTACCCGCCAAGGCAGATTTCGTGCGGGTTTGATCAGATCAACCAAAAATCCATCGCGGTTGACGGCCCGATAGGTCTGTTTGGAGCGCGTGAATGAGTGATCAACTGACTGGAGCACTTTGAGAAGCGAGCCGTCGGCGGCCTCGTCCTTGCCTGTCAAGGCTAAGTTGTTCCGCGAATCATAGAGAAGATCAACATCTTCCGTTGTCATCAGCCCCGCGTCAAACATCACACCCGCCGCCGCTTCATAAGCAAAGAGCGCGTGGGTTCCAACAATCCTAAGAGAGGTGCCGAGCCAGCCAGCCTTATCCAGCGCACGGATGATCCGGGCTGAGAGACGCGGAATACGCCCCAAGCCTAAAGCCCGGTTCACAGCGGCTTGCCGTTTCATTACCGTGTTGATCGCGTTCAGTTCGTCGGTCGCGGTCGCCCGCTTGATCTCGAACTCGGATTTGATGTGCTCCGTCTTTTCCGACCGTGGCCCGAGTGAGGCTTGGCGACGGGTGCCGTCGGGCCTGTAATAGGCGTGGATCAGGTAATCGATCCCTTTGGTTGTTGACCACACCATCGATCCGCGTAAGGCGTGTAGTTTTGCCGCTTGCTCTCTTTGAACTGCAAATCTTTGCCGCGTATTGATCAACTCTCGACGCTGATCATTATTGAGTTCGAGCATGTTCCAACACTTTCGTGCGAATTTTAGCCTTAGTGTTGAAACTATCAGAATTTGATGTCGGTTCCAACAGTAGAGTTAGAAAATCATCCCAACTGTTGGAACAACGTTCCCCGCGTAGCTCTATTGACAATTTTAACGATCTTATTAGCTTCCAATTAAATGACGTAAAGGAGTAGCACGTGTTTAAAAAATTTCTCGTCGCTTTAGCTGCTATTTTCGGCGCCATGTTCCTGTTGCCGCTATCGTCTTATGCCTGTGAGCAAACAAGGCTACAGGAAGTTAGCTATCCGCGTGTTGATCGCTATCTAACGATGAGGGTTGGCGAGAAGTGTGTGTTTTCCTACGATTTTGAAAAAGGCTACGGTTCTGCCAGTTTTTTGAACATGAATACATACAATGTCGGAAGTTCGGATAATTTGGATATTAAAATCGACGATAGTAACCCGAAAATCTACAAAATTATTGTTGTTGCTAAAAGCGCTGGTGAGGGAGAGTTTCATTTCGGTGAAACGTTGACCCAAGCGAATTATCGTTCATACCAATGGCATATTTTCAACACGGTCACGATTTTAGACGGCCCTATAAAAGGCGATAGCAAAAAACCGAGCGCGCCCGCTAAAAAATAAAGCGTAAAATTAAAGACCCCGCCAGATCGCTCTTGCGGGGCCAATAATCGAGCAAGTCTTGTTAAAGCTTAAGCCGCCAACTGCCTGAGCACATAGTGCAAAATTCCGCCATTTTTGAAATATTCGATCTCGTCTAACGTATCGATGCGGCAGATCACCGGAACCTTGGTGGTTTTGCCCTTGGCGTCGGTAATTTCAAGATGCATCTTCTGGCGGGGCGATACGGAAGTCAGGCCCGGGATCGCAACCGTCTCATCGCCCGTTAGCCCGAGCGTTTTCCAGCTCGTGCCTTCTTCAAACACAAACGGCACAACGCCCATGCCGACGAGGTTGGAGCGGTGGATACGCTCGAAGCTTTGCGCCACGACGGCGCGCACGCCGAGCAGATTCGTGCCCTTCGCCGCCCAATCGCGTGAGGAGCCGTTGCCATATTCAACGCCTGCGAACACGATCAAAGGTACTTTCTTCTTGGCGTATTCCATCGCCGCGTCATAGATCGGCATCCGCTTGCCCGAAGGCTGATGGATGGTCAGGCCGCCTTCCGGTGTCGAGCCGTCCGCCTCCTTCACCATGAAGTTCTTGATGCGGATATTGGCAAATGTGCCGCGCATCATCACTTCATGGTTGCCGCGCCGTGTGCCGTATTGGTTAAAATCAGCCGGATCGACCTTGTTGGCCAAGAGATATTTGCCCGCTGGCGACGCCGCCTTGATCGAGCCTGCGGGCGAGATATGGTCGGTCGTGATTTTGTCGCCGAACAGGCCCAGGATCTTGGCCCCCGTAATATCGGTAATCGGCGCAGGCGTCTTGCTCATGCCCACGAAATAAGGCGGGTTTTGCACATAGGTCGAGGCCTCTTCCCACGCATAGGTTTGGCTTGCGGGCGTCTTCACCTTTTTCCAGTTCGCGTCACCTGCAAACACATCGGCATATTTCGCTTTGAAGATCGCTTTGGTGACATTCTTCGCAATAAAATCGGCGATTTCCTTGTTCGACGGCCAGATGTCTTTGAGGTAAACGGGCTTGCCCTTTTTATCCATGCCCAGCGGTTCTTTGGTCAGGTCAATCTGGAGCGAGCCTGCGAGCGCGTAAGCCACGACCAAGGGAGGGGAGGCCAGATAATTGGCCTGCACATCAGGCGATACGCGGCCTTCGAAATTGCGGTTACCGGAAATGACGGCAGCCGCCACAAGGCCGTTCTCGTTAATCGTTTTCGAGATTTCCGCAGGCAGCGGACCGGAATTGCCGATGCAGGTGGTGCAACCAAAACCAACCAGATTAAAGCCTAACTTGTCGAGGTCTTTTTGCAGCCCCGCTTTTTCGAGATATTCCGCGACCACTTGCGAGCCGGGTGCCAGCGAGGTCTTCACCCAGGGCTTGACCGTCAGCCCCTTGGCGAGCGCATTGCGGGCCAAAAGCCCCGCGCCCATCAACACCGACGGGTTGGACGTGTTGGTGCAGGACGTGATCGCCGCAATCACCACATCGCCATGGCCAAGATCGAAATTCCTGCCCTCGACCTTGTAGCGGTTGGCAAGATCGGCGGCCTTTTTATACTCTGTATCCATCGCCGAGATGAAGCCAGCTTTCGCATCGGTTAATGCAACGCGGCCCTCTGGACGTTTTGGTCCCGCAAGCGACGGCATAACGGTGCCAAGATCAAGATCAAGCGTATCAGTAAATTCCGGATCAGGCGTCGTCCGTGTGCGGATCAGGCCCTGCGCTTTGGCGTATTTCTCAACCAGATCAACGCGCGCCTTCTTGCGGCTGGTCATCGTGAGATAGGAAAGCGTCTCGGTATCAACGGGGAAGAAGCCGCAGGTTGCGCCATATTCGGGCGCCATATTGGCAATGGTCGCGCGATCGGCCAGCGTCATCGCGTTGAGGCCCGGGCCATAAAATTCGACGAACTTGTTCACCACGCCCTTTTTGCGCAGCATTTGCGTGACCGTGAGCACGAGATCGGTGGCGGTGATGCCCTCCTTCAGCTTGCCCGTCAGCTTGAAGCCGATTACTTCCGGCAACAGCATGGATTGCGGCTGGCCAAGCATCGCCGCTTCCGCCTCAATGCCGCCCACGCCCCAACCAAGCACGGCCAAACCGTTCACCATGGTGGTGTGTGAATCGGTACCCACCAGCGTATCGGGATAGGCAACCTCAACGGTCTCGGTCTTGCCCTTGGCGTTTTTGATTTTCTCTTTCCGCGTCCAAACCGTCTGGGCGAGATATTCCAAATTCACCTGATGGCAGATGCCCGTATCCGGTGGCACAACAGAGAAGTTTTCAAACGCCTGTTGGCCCCATTTCAAGAAACGATAACGCTCGCCATTGCGTTGATATTCAAGATCGACATTCTTTTTGAACGCTTTGTTTGAACCAAATTCGTCGACGATCACCGAATGGTCGATCACGAGATCAACTGGCACAAGCGGGTTGATCTTCTTCGGATCACCGCCCAAATTTTTCATCGCATCGCGCATGGCGGCGAGATCAACGACCGCCGGAACGCCCGTGAAATCCTGCATCAAAACGCGGGCGGGGCGGAACGCGATTTCAACCTCTGTCTTGCCCTTGGTTTTTAACCAGCCAACAGCGGCTTTGATATCGGCTTTGGTCACCGTGCGGCCATCTTCAAAACGCAGCAGGTTTTCAAGCAAAATTTTGAGCGAGAAAGGCAGTTTTGAAATACCCTTGAGGCCATTCTTTTCGGCCTCTTTCAGTGAATAATAATGATAGGTCTTGGTGCCGACTTTAAGTTTTTTGCGGCATTTGAAGCTGTCTAACGAGGACATACGAAATCTCCGATTTGGGGTCTGAATAAAGCAAATCCGCCATAGACGTTCTGCCGTCACGCCGCCCCGGGAGTGCCCAGGCCCCCTGCCTCGCTCTATGGCGAAGCATCGGCGCAGAATGCTTATAGATAATTTCTAACAATATCGCTACATCGACTTAAGATGGTTTTCGTGAATTTTTTATAAAGCAGCTTCACTTTCTCGCCATTATTGTGTAACTTCAATTGTAACTACAAGAAATCGCGATGGGATATCAATGGGACCCAAGTAAGAGCCGTACAAATGAGATCAAGCATGGTATTTCGTTTTTGCAAGCGGCTCAGATTTTTCGTGGCCCTATTTTAACCATTCAAGATACACGTTACGATTATGGGGAAATGCGGTTTATCGCCCTCGGTAAATATGATGGCCAAGTATTGAGGGTCGTTTTTACGCAGCGCGATGGTGATATCCGTATCATCTCAGCATGGAAGGCAGGACGCGATGACCGTCAAACATACGAAGACAAAATCGCTGGTTCGATATGAAAATCTCAATGAACTTCCTCCCGCACCTCCGTTGAGCGAGTATGTGCGTTCCATGAGCGATGACGAGATCGATAGACGCGCCGTCGAGGATTCGGATGCCGGGTTGCTGCCAAAAGCATTTTGGAAAAAAGCCGATATCATTGAGCCCGAAGGCACGGAGCAAATTACGCTACGTTTACCGCGCCGCGTGCTGCGTCATTTTAAGGCAACAGGAAAGGGCTATCAAAGCCGGATCACGGCGGTATTGTCGTCTTATGTCGATACCGTTCGGAAAACCAATTGATGCGTCTTGTTGCTCATGATCTCTCCTCCATCCGCTCAGGCCGACCCGTCTTTTCTGGTCTTGGGTTTGCGTTGCATTCGGGCGAGGCTTTGGCGGTTACGGGTCCGAATGGTGTTGGTAAGTCAAGCCTTTTGCGGATCATTGCCGGGCTTCTCCCCGCGTCTTACGGGAAAGTGACGCTTGAAGGGGGCGATGCAGAAAACAGTTTGAGCGAGGAAGCGCATTATCTCGGCCATCGCGATGCGTTAAAACCAAGCCTATCGCCCATCGAGACGCTTTCCTTCTGGCAGGCGATGTTGGGGCGACCTCTGGTTGATCCTCACCAAGCCCTTATGCAAGTAGGCCTTGGCCATGCGGCTCATTTGCCATCCGGCTATCTCTCGGCGGGTCAACGCCGCCGCTTGGCTTTGGCGCGGCTTTTGGTATCGCGTCGAGCCATCTGGCTGCTTGATGAGCCGACCTCGGCGCTCGATGCGTCGTCGGAGGAGATGTTCAATGGGCTGGTTGGCGCGCATCTGGCGAGCGGTGGCATGGCGCTTGTTGCAACCCACACGCCTTTGGGCTTTCAAGCCCGCAGCCTTGCGATGCGAGGAGGCGCATAATGGCGGCGTTCTTTGCGTTGTTTCGCCGCGATCTGCTGCTCGGCGCGCGCATCGGTGGTGGGGCTGGCGTGGGCCTCGTCTTCTTTTTGATGTTGGTTGCGATTATGCCCTTTGCGGTCGGGCCTGATATGGCGTTGCTCGCCCGGATCGGGCCTGCGATTTTGTGGGTCGCCGCATTACTTGCCACGCTGATCGGCTTAGACCGCCTCTTTCAGGCGGATGATGAGGATGGCTCGCTTGATCTCTTGCGGATGTCGCCCCTTCCGCTACCCCTCATTGTGCTGGCGAAAGGGTTAGCGCATTGGATTTCAACGGGTCTGCCGCTCGCTTTGGCCGCACCCTTTTTAGGGCTGCTTCTCGCACTTGAGCCTCAAGCGCTCTTGGCGGTTACCATCACGCTTTTGGTAGGTACCCCCGCGCTGACCTTTATCGGTGCCATTGGCGCAGCGTTGACGGCAGGAATGCGGCGCGGCGGATTGATTTTATCCGTGCTTGTTATGCCGTTAATGATCCCGGTGCTGATTTTTGGCATATCGGCTACTTCCGCAGCACTTGGCGGGACCATTCCCTTTATGACGCCGTTTTCGATTTTAATTGCGCTGACGCTGTTCGCCTTTGTATCGGGAACGGTAGCGGCAACGCTGGCTATTCAAAATGCGGAGGGCTGATCATCGCCTTAATAATGTGGAAGGATAATCGTTTCTTTTTCCGTCACGATGACATTCAGCGAGCGATCATGCGCCTCCTCAGGTACGCGGTCGATTTCCTGAACGGAAAAGGCAAGGCCAATCGTCAACAACGGACCAATCGCGGAGAGCCGCGCAATCGCCCGGTCATAATAGCCCGCGCCATAGCCAATGCGGTGGCCCCGGCGGTCAAAAGCCGCGAGGGGGACCAGCAAGGCTAGGGGCGACACTTCCGGCGCAGTCGCTTCAGGTTCCCGCAAACCAAACGGGCCTTCCGCCATCGCATCGCCCATTTTCCAAGCGCGAAAAATCAAACCCGATGGCGTAACCACCGGAAGCGCAGCGCGAAGCCCCATAGAATCGAGTCTTAAAAGGGCGGGGCGTGGATCAATTTCCGTCCGTATCGGCCAAAAGCCACCCACCGGACCGCCACCCATTTTATCTGCGAAAGATATGATACGTTCTACGGTATGAAGCGAAAATTCAGTCCGTTCCGCTGGGCTGAGGCTGCCACGGTGGCTGAGCGCTTCCTTACGGCGTAAATCTTTAAGAGATGAATTGGTCATGCGTTAATCAATAAGTGCGGAGCCACAATAGCCGTGGAACGATCGATCCCAGGAACCTACATAAGTAGGTGGGCACCGTGTGCCCCGGTCCACGGACCAAGGCAGGGACAGCTCCCTAAGGGTCGATAAGGCCCCGGGAATACAGTTGTTCTCACGCACTCCGCAGCCCCGCACTTTTAAGGTAAGCCTTTGTGCGTCAATATACCAGAGCTATCCGTAAAAACAGGTTAGAAAAGCGCAGGGATACTATCCCACAGCAATTTGGCACCCACCAGAAACGTCAACGCATAAATCAGGGTGTAAAAACGCGCCGCCGGAATACGCCTTACCATCCAAACACCCGTCAAGGTCGCAGCAAGCGCCAAGGGAAACAGCGCGAAAGAGGTGCCGAGATTTTCCGACGAGAATTGGCCGAGGAGGAAATAGGGCAACACCTTCGCCAAATTCGTAATCGTAAAAAACCACGTCGAGGTGCCGACATAGGTCTGCGGCGGCAGGCGTTGCGGCATGACATACACCTGAAAAGGCGGCCCACCCGCATGGGCGACAAAGCTCGTAAACCCCGCAATAATGCCCCAAAACAGGCCTGCACTTGGTTTACCCGGGACGCGATCACCGACCACGTTTCGCTGTTGCCAATAGACGATGACGAAGGCAATCGAAATCACGCCCACGCCCAATTTGACCATCTCATCCGAAACATGGGCCGCCATCAGCCAGCCAAGAAAAATGCCGATCACGGAGCCCGGCACCATGATCGCCAAATTACGAAAATCAAAATCCCGCCGATAAGCCCATGTGCTCACCATGTCCTGCAAGATCAAAATAGGCAGCATCAAGGCCGCTGCTTTAACGGGGGAAACCACCAACGCCAAAAGCGGAATGGCAATGAGACCCAACCCGGCAAAGCCGCCTTTGGCGAGACCCATCAGAAAAACGGCGGGAATGGCAGCCAAATAAAAGAAAGGGTCGGTGATGATGGGGGGCATTTGGTAACTCGGCGGGTTGGTCTATAAAACCGCTATTGGCGACAAGTTGCGTCATTTGGCAAGGGTTGTGCGTAGGGTCTGCCTTGCATCCAAAGTCGTGCCTGACGTGTACGCCATCCGGTGTTAAAGGCAATCTTAACAGGGAAACGCCATCAAAGGGACACGCCATGAGCCATGCCGCGCGCTATCGCGAAGTGTATAACCGCTCGATCACCGATCCATCGGGTTTCTGGGCCGATGAGGCGCAGTCGATCGATTGGATTACCCCGCCGCAAACCGTATTTGATCCCTCGCTCGGCGTTTATGGCCGCTGGTTCCCTGACGGCGTGGTCAACACCTGCTACAACGCCGTTGACCGCCACGCCGAAGCTCATCCCGACCGTACGGCGATTATTCATGACAGCCCGATCACGGGCACGAAACGCAAAGTCAGCTATGCCGAGTTTCGTGAGGAGGTCGCCACACTCGCCGCCGTGTTGCAGGATTTTGGCGTGCAAAAAGGCGACCGTGTGATCATCTATATGCCGATGATCCCGGAAGCCCTGTTCGCCATGTTAGCGTGTGCGCGGATTGGTGCAGTTCATTCGGTGGTGTTTGGCGGCTTTGCGGCGCGCGAACTTGCAACCCGTCTTGATGATTGCGAACCCAAGCTCATCCTCGCCGCCTCCTGCGGCATCGAGCCGGGACGGGTGGTGCATTATAAGCCCTTGATCGATGAAGCGATTGAGATTGCCCATCATAAGCCGGAAGCCGTGATTGTTTTTCAACGTCCGCAAGAAAAGGCCTCGCTTAAAGCCGGGCGCGATCATGATTGGCAGGTTTTGGTGGGCGACGCCAAGGCCAAAGGCCATCAGGCTGCGTGTATTCCTGTCGCCTCAACGGACCCGCTTTATATTCTCTATACTTCCGGCACGACGGGTAAACCCAAGGGCGTGGTGCGCGACAATGGCGGGCATCTTGTGGCGATGGCATGGACGATGAAGGGCATTTACGGCATTGGTCCGGGCGATGTGTTCTGGTCCGCATCCGATATCGGCTGGGTAGTGGGTCACTCCTACATCGTCTATGCCCCGCTCATCGTCGGCGCTACGACGATTGTCTATGAGGGCAAGCCAGTAGGCACCCCGGATGCAGGCGCCTTCTGGCGCGTCATTGCTGAGCATGGCGCCAAGGTTTTGTTCACGGCCCCCACCGCGTTTCGCGCCATTCGCAAGGAGGACCCCGACGCGAGTGAACTTGCAAAATACAATCTCGAAGGCTTCCGCGCATTGTTCTTGGCAGGCGAACGTGCCGATCCTGATACGGTGAAATGGGCCGAAGAAAAGCTCGGTACCCCCGTGATCGACCATTGGTGGCAGACCGAAACCGGGTGGGCCATTGCAGGCAATCCGTTTGGCCTAGGGATGCTGCCCGTCAAGCATGGCTCACCCACGGTGGCGATGCCCGGCTATGATGTGCGCATCTTGGATGAAGGCGGCCATCCGGTGCCGCCCGGCACAATGGGCTCGATTGTCGTGAAACTACCGATGCCGCCAAGTTGCCTGCCCACGCTCTGGAACGCGGAGGAGCGTTTTCGCGAAGGCTATCTCACGACCTATCCGGGGTATTATTCCACCTCGGATGCGGGCTATATCGACGAGGACGGTTATCTCTACATCATGGGCCGCACCGACGACATCATCAATGTCGCAGGCCACAGGCTTTCAACGGGTGCGATGGAAGAAGTATTGTCCGGCCATCCGGCGGTGGCCGAATGTGCCGTCATCGGTGCCAAAGACGCGCTGAAAGGCGAGCAGCCTTGCGGCTTTGTGGTGCTGAAATCCGGCATCACCACGCCGACTGAGCAGATCGAAAAAGAACTCGTCGCCCGCGTCCGCGACCAGATCGGCCCCGTTGCAGCGTTTAAATTGGCAATGGTGGTGAAACGCCTACCCAAAACCCGCTCGGGCAAAATCCTGCGCGGCACAATGAAGAAAATCGCCGATAATGATGGTTTCAACATGCCCGCCACCATTGATGATCCGATGGTGTTGGATGAAATCAAACTGGCATTGCAGGGTAAAGGGTTGGCGAAATAAACTTTAAGCAAACAGCGCACCAAATTCGGACCGCGCGGCTCCCGCCGCGCACAGAATGCGAGCCAGGAGGCTCGCGGTCCAAGAGATTTCCTTCTCCTTGAAGGCTAACAGATTCACACATTTTGGATTGTACCTTTGATCAGCACAATCCCCTTTTTGGCACTCTGGAAGGTTCGCCATCCGTTGAGCATGGTTATG
>Ga0316217_10004491_pt1 | contig 15032 bp, 8 predicted proteins | sample 1anoAmetaG_FD_203633 | JGI IMG/M metagenome (GOLD analysis project Ga0316217, IMG submission 203633) | Freshwater microbial communities from Trout Bog Lake, Wisconsin, USA - 1anoA | ecosystem: Environmental > Aquatic > Freshwater > Lake > Hypolimnion/Profundal zone | place: USA: Wisconsin... | reverse complement strand
TTTTTAAATTAGTTAAAACTGAAAACCAAAATAAACGCATTCGCTCATTTAGGCAGTGCTCCATGAGCTATCTTGCTGAATATTTAATTGTATTATTCATTTATAATTGAATCCTAAATGATTAAAAAAGAAGAAGAGAAATGATCTCCGTCTTATTCGAATCTGTTTTATAACTATCTTGAGTATCAATCGGAGACAGTCAATCAAAGGGATCATTTGCTTCGTGTCCAGCCTTTACGTTGAGAGCTCATACGCCCACTGTTCTAAATACTTTTTCTATTCGTAGTTATTGTACCTGAGTTGATCAGGCTAGCGAAGAGAAGCACGACCCTCATACTAGCAGAAGGCCTAAGACCTTGCTTGTCTCTGCCATCTCCACCATTTTTGAGATAGTTTGATCAACTAATTTCGGAAAAATAAAACATTTGATAGTATTAGAGTAAAAATTAGTTTGCTATAGATTTACTGTTTAGATCATTTTTCTGCTACAATCTCACGTAGTTTCTCTAGTTATTCTTTTTTCTCATGTGGGCAATATTCTCTAAGTTTATCTAGTTTTGCCAAATAAAAGCCTTTATTGCCGTCAGACAACACATTTTCTCCTTCTTTCATCGCTAATAACAAATTTCTAATGGTTTGGGTATAGTAAAATAGCTAAACTCCTTTTTTCGTTGCTTAGTCGGCATAGTATTCCTAAGCCTCAATACTTCTATCTACTTTGTACGATTATGTGAAATGTTTTCCATTTAGGTCATTATAGTTGACTTCAATCTAAAGGAAAATTTTGGGCAGCTTCTAAGCCTCTTTTGGTGTAAATTTTACCAAAATAAGTCCTCCCTTGGTTTACAATTTTCCCTTTTTGTTAAAATTCAAGGCTGAAGGAAAACCTGACTGCATTTTGGTGACAGTAAAAACATTTCCCTACACAGGATACTTGACATCATAGTCAACAGAACCAAAAACTTCTATAGATTTTATGATATCTGAGCTAATAGTGATGGCTGTTTCTTCGACACAAGTAAAGAAAGTATAGTCAAACTGGTCTACAAGGTATGTTTCTAAATCTTGGTCCTGAACTGCACACAAATAGTTGAATCCTTTCACTTTTATCAGCTTTTCGCATGTTGAAGATTGAAACCCAGTTGAAATGCCAATTATCGTAGTGGCTATGCCACAATCTGAGATCGATTGAATTAACTTTAACTCTCCTGGTAGAGCATTATCGCAAACATCTGTAAGCATAACAATTCTATTTTAGTAGTTTTGAAGGTTATTTTCTTACTTGAAGGCCTTGATGTTTTTTAAAGATTATTTGAAACCTTATGCTAAAGTTGTTCCTCCAGTTTTGAACTTTTGCTCGACTAATTTTTGTACTTCTTGCCTATTTAAATCCTTCACAAAGGTGCTTTTTATAATAGTTTCTGCCTTATCTTAGAAAGTAACTAAGGAAAAAGCGTCGTTTTAATTGAGTTTATCATACATCATAAGAATGGCTTTTTTTGCCAAAGAGATTCGACTAGGAGTAGGGATAGGTTTTCCTTAAGCATTGAAGGTTATCGCACTTAAATTAGAATCCATTGACCCTGAAACGTCTAGACACATTACAACATTTAGCGGCCTTGTTCTCTTTTGTCCGTCAGTAGAACTCTTTATAAATAGACTCAGAAAGTAATTTCTGTTTGGCAGATCATAAAGATCACAGTTACTTATAGCCAATCCATGGTGGATTTAGATCAATGACTTGGCTTTATCTCCAACCTAGAAAAAGGTTTAGTTGAAAATACCACTATGAGTGATATGATTGTAACCAGGCAGCTGTTTAGATTGAATAGCATAAGCAAAACCCTGGGCATTTAGGGCACCCGAGACATTTCCTCCCATAAGATATCTTATCTAGTAATTAGTTTATAATATTTATACTCTTTCTGACTCGAATATGTACTTTATCATTTGATAATTTCTGACCAGTCATTCAATTTTATGGGTGTGTTACTTTCTTCGAAGCAATCAAGAGCATAAGACTAGGATAATCTTCATCTTGTGTATATAAATTAAGAAGATTTTTTGACTTTCTATAAATTACCATCTGAAAGTATTTTGCATGAAAATAATAAAAAATAATGAAACGGCAAAGAAAACTAAGTAGTATTCAAATCATTGCTACTAAGGCTTTGAGTTTTGCTCTATAAAGCTAGTAAAATGTATTTCCTAAAATTTAAAATGTGATTAGTGCCTCGAACCCCGGCGTTATGATTTTCTTTTCGTTGCTTTCTATGCTATCATTCGTATTCTGTGCTTGTGAAAAGGTCCGTAGGTTTAATTTAGTATTTTCAATGCAATCTATGCTGATTATTGTTCTTCGTCTTTTTTATTATTTTTTTAGTATAAATTGGCTATTTTTTCAGCTAAAAGTGCACACTAAATGTTGTAATACGTCCCAAAATGAATGCGATACTCTCTAAAAGCCAGAGAATACAAGGAAAGAATTGATTAGTGTTGACTTTAATCCTCAATTTTGTCTGCCATAAACTAAACAACTTCACCATGCAAAAAGCGAAAGTGAGAGGAAATCTAGTCCAAATTCAATTTGCTGAAATGATTCGTCCAATCAACTATTTGAGACTCAATTTACTCAAGCTTTGGCTCGCCGAGATGATGTTATTTCAGATGATTCAGTTTCACGTGAAGAAAGTGTATTTACATCTTATTTAAAGGGTTTTAAATCAAGTAATACTCGAACTAATCTATAAGTTTGTTGATGATCTGTTAGGTGGAGTCAACTAAACTTTAGCTTTCTTGGGAGCTGATGGTTCTCTTTAGAACAATCAATTTGAGGTTGTTTTGAATGATTTGCTTTTAAATCCTAAGATAATCGCTTGGAGAACAGCTTTGGCCAAGCTTATTCATTAAGTATTGAAGCAGTTCATCAATTTGCTGAAAATTTTAAAAGTATTCATAAATGCTAATAAACTGTTGAATGCAATTAAATTCAGTTGCCAAGCTTATGTTTTTTAGCCTAAATAGATGTCAAATTTACAAAAAGAATCTTTTTTTCAGTCTTTAAAACTAGCTATGGGAAATTAATGCTAAACCAGAGATAGTTTCAGCTTATTTCAAGCTTAGACTCATCCTAATATGCATAATACTTGATTCTTAAAGTTTTATTTTGTTTAAGCAGTCAACACTATTTTGAAAGTAGCTCAAAGCTTTGTGGTAGTCCCTTTATTTGAAGTTTTTTGTGCCTAATTAGTGATAGATTTCAGCTGAATGTATGAAATAGCTCTTCCATTTGCCTAAGTTACCTTCTATACTTGATATTATGGCCAATTAACTAAAGTATTTGGCACTTTCCAAGCTTCTTTGTGCTATCTTTTCATGTAGATGTCGGTCGTTTAGTTTTTACTTCCAACTCTTTATTATTCCTAATGTTTTATATCCTTCGGCTATATAAATCTATCGCTTATATCGATCGAAGCTAGTTATTTCAAAAAGCTCAGGATAAACCATCTTCGTTAAACATTAGGTTCTTTCTAAAGATTTCTAGTATTAGTAAAGTTTAGATTTTACTTAGCTGATTGAGGGTCTTTTATCTTATATTGTGATCATTCCTTTAATTATCTGCAGGAGTGGGTACTATTAGGCAAGCTACCTTGAGAATGGAGCACTTTTCTTTCTATCGATGGGTTCACAGAGATAAAAAGCACTTAACAGGGTCATTCCTAATGCAAAGACGTCTATACTAAGCAAATCTTTATGCTTTTAGGACAAAAGATTCCTTTTTAATTGAGATTCTGGCGAATTTATTTCTGGAAAAATCATGGAGTTCTTACTTCTTGATGTCGGGATTCCTTAAGTAAGAGACTTAACACTTGAGAATGAGCTGAGAATGTAATTATTCGACTATTGGGAGTAATAAATGTTAGAAGGACGGATATCATTATGGCTAATCCAGCTTTTATGTAAAACACTGACGGCTTAAACTAAATCTTTCATTAAATCAAGCAATTATCTTAAAGTCCAAAGTATCTCCTTAGATCTTCTATTCTTTATAATAAATGAAAGACTGGTACTCACTGGTTCCATAAAGATAAGCTGTACGTGGCTGCAAATAGGCTCAGCAGAGGGCTAAATGATATAGGAATTGCTGATCTTATGAAGATAGGGAGAGTTCAAAAGAGTGATTCTCTTAGTTGTATATACTTCGTTGGCAATTTGGTAGAAGATTTAGTCCTAATACGAATTGAAGGTTCTCAAGCAGAGGGAGTACAGCTTTTGGTTGCGTTTTATCAAATATAATGCTTTATTCATGTTGATCTAATCCATAAACACCTATACTATTTCAAAGTTGCCCAATTACGCTTGCAATGGCTCACTCAAATACCTGAATACCGGATAACTTAACTAAACATACTAAATTTCATCAACATTGAACCTTAAGTACCTCCTCTTTCTAAAAGGGTTGCTTTCAATTATTTACTTGTTTTACCTGAGGTCAAATTAATGTTTTGGGTACTTATAAACGTCAACTTCCATTTGAGCGTCTGAAACTATTTAGTTGCTGTTAATATGCAATACGTTTATGCGTTAAAGGTCGTGTTTTGGTTGACATTGCCCCATTATTAAATTAATAAATTAAAAAATTATTCTCTAGTTTGAAGCAAAAGTATTAATTGACTATTTTGAAATAAAAAATCATCTAACTGAGCGACAGACTTAGGCTAGTGCAAAATTTTTGACTAAATGCTCAACTTGGGCTGGTTTATTGCACAGAGGGCACTTTTGCTGCTTTATAAGCCACTATCGAATTACGTTTTACTCGAAAGTATGGCCACAAACTGCTAATAAATACGGGGACTACATCAATACTTGATACATCTAAAGTTACATTGGGTGATAGGGCAAAGCAAATACTCAGGATGTTCTACTGGTTTAGTTTACTTTTTTGGCTAAGTAACTTTTTTAACTTTTTCTAATGGCTAGCTTTAACTATTTTGTACTTTGTCTTTTACAAATTCTCTTTACTATCTTTTGTTGTACCTTCTTTCTTACCTATCTCCTCGTTATCTTTTTTTATCTTCATAGTGCTTTTTACGATCTTATCGATGGTAACCTTCTTGACGATTTTCAGCCCTTGGTTACCTAATATCGTTTTGCTATTATTGTTAGTGTTTGTTTCTTTCTCTCTAGACTTATACATAATCTCTACCTTTAAATTATCTTTCCTACTTATACTCCTATCTATGACCACGATGTTTTCTATGCCCCCGTTCATTATTGTAATCTATCTTTCCTCCTTCCTAATGCTCTCTTTGCCTGTGCATTTGCTTATAGTTTTCTCCTCTTTGGAATTATTGCTTTTAGCCCTCAAAGTTATCTTTAAAGTGCTTATGGTGGTGATTTTCCCATTTTTATCCTTTATCTCTATACACTCTTTAATTCTTGGGCTTATACTATCTTTATTCTTTTTGGTTCAGCTCTGCAAATTAGGCTTTATTTTTTTGAAATTTTATCTCTTCTTCTTTGCTCTAACTCTAGTTTTTTTCGCCTCTTTCTTCTATAAAAATTTCATAAGGATTGCTCCTATAGCCACCTCGACCTCTTCCTCTTCTAGCTCGATCTCTTATAGTAAATGATTAGCTCAAATCTTATCTTTCTTCTCTTGGTTTTCTGTATTTCTCTCTATTCTAAACATTTATTTAGACTTTTTCAACTATTGCTTTTTCTTAAAGATTCAATTTTTCTCCAAAAGCTTTTTCAAGCCTCTACAGATCTTGTTTGTGAACCTGTTCCTGTTAATACTTTTTGCGATCCCTTCGATTCATTCTATCAGGTTTTTACTCATTTCGAAACTCCATTTCCTCTTATTCCTTATAAAAGAAATATCAATTATTGATTAGCAAATCTTTAACTAGCTGATATAGCTGATTGTTGAAATTTTATTTGTTTTAATTCTGATTAACTTTCTTAATCAGTTAAAATATTTAGTTTGTGCATATGGACAATAATAAAGAGGAGTTGCCACAAAAAATAAAAAAAGGAAAAGACCCATGCCGCCAAAAGCGAATCGATTTCCACCTTTGCTAGAAGCAATACGGTTTTAACGATACTTACTGCAAATGTACGTATCTTGTAAACTAGACTATTTGGAACTGTATGAAACTTGTGCTAAAAAGAACAAGGAGTTTTACTGTAGCTTTGATTGACACTTTTATATCTACAGATTTTTTGTATTTAATCATCAAGTTTCAGAGATTTCGAATGCTTATTTGTACGATCAGCTAAGCTTTGATCTTTTTCGCTGAAAAGGCAATATTTTGTTTTCTAATTCGGATCACTCTCTTGAATCCTTAATTGAAGAGAACGTATAGTTATGAGAAATTTGATTTTGAGGAATTTTCTAATAAAATTGGCTTAAGTTATTGACATTTTTAAGCTTTCAATTTAATAAAGTAAAATTAATTAAAAATTCAAAACTATAAAATTATTGGCATCTTTTTGATGGCTGGTTACAATTAGTGATTAAAGGCATTGAATTAAAGAGCTAAAATGACGAATTAACGCTATTAGAAACATATTTTGCTAAGCTTTAAGCTCAATCAAAAAAATTATAAATTTTTAATTTTCCTACATTTTTGCAATAGATAAGCTTTTGTTCGTGAGCATTTAGTAACTTTAGAGCATTTATATTAAAAGATGCGTCTAGACTTTGATTGACTTTAGACATTTTTTGATAGCTTCAAAACCTACTAAAGTCATAATATTATTACATGGAAGTTAACGCAGTGGATAGCTAATACATCAAAGTTGAACACTTTGAGGACTATTCATCTTAGAATAATTCAGAAAGTATGTCTAATTCATAAAGCTCAAGTTTTCACTGTAAGTAAAATGAGATCAACGAGCCTGCGAAGAAAGGATCTAGCAAAAACGTAAGTTAAAACAGGAAAAAGATTTACAGAAAATATCTAAGGTCATATCTAGACAAATATTTCATTTAGATTTCAAAATAAGAGTTTTAGAAGCTAATCGATGAGATTTAATTAGTTAAACTCAAATAACCTAATCTTAGGTAACTGAGAGAATTATCAGCCTCTGTGTTTTATTTTCATTTCGTTGATCTAATCGGCATTTTCGGCACCAAATAATTTTGTGTCAGGAATGCTCTTAAAAACAAGGTATTTAATAAGAGATATAAACTGTGCTGCAGGGAACTTAAAAAAAAATAACTTAAATTATAAAATACCTTAATTAACGCCAAACTTTAATAAACAAATGAAGGAAAACTAAAGGTTTAAGCATCCGGTCAAATAGGTTAGCTTGTTAGGAGCCGACCTATGGACAAAATCTACAGGCTTACAGTAGTTTAAATTCTGGATTCAATCTTTGACTAGCTTTTCAGAGGTGGCTAATACCAAAGCAATCGAAGAGAGATCATCTTAAAAATAGCTGAAAAGTACTAAAAGACCTCTCCGAGAATTTTCCATTAAATGAGCTTCACAGATTTGAGGATTGAGAAAATTTTATACATCATTTATTACAACTTCAAAAAGTATGGATCTAATCTTTTTTTCAATCAGTTCAAAGCAGTGGCGAATACAAACCTTGGCATCAAGCTGGATAGAAAAAATTTCATTTAGACTCAAAAGATATTTACAAGGCTTGAAGATAAATAAGAGGAGGAAACCTGCAAACAATAGGTACCGCAACAATAAGGGTCATATCTATACTATTGATTAATACAAAATAAACATTCTGATGTTTCAGTTTCAATAGTAGCAACAGAGAATGCTGTCTTTTATTTCTTCTTTAAAGATTTGGAGTGTTTCCTAATTGAAATCTTAAAGGTTTATTTCTTTTATTGTCTTTGATCTTACTCTATCCCCTTTGTTTTGAAATATCCCAGAGCTCTAAAGTTCACTTTCCCCTTCCCAGTAGTTCAAAGTCAACTCCTATCCTCTTAATTCACAATTCAGGAAGTACTCAACTCTTATTATTGTCCATTCATTAGCTTTCTAGTAGAGTATAACCCTGAATAGCCAAAAAAGTACCATTCTTCAACAATAGCCAAGAGATATTGACTATTAAGAGGATATATTTTATCTATGGGCCGAAAAAGCTTATTCCGAAGAAAGCTATCTATGGCCAATTTGATTTTAGCTCGGTTTTAGTCATAGCTCCAAACTTGCTCTCTGTTGTTATATCTTTAGAATCTTCTGATCTTTCTTTCCAGCTTATACCTTGGATATTTGGTGGCGTATTTCCACTCACAATACTAAAACTTTTTCATTTTGTCTTTGGTGTTATTGTTCTCTTTATGCTGTTAAATGAAATTTTATCGATAGCTCTTTGATTGAGGCTTCAAATTTTCGTTTTTATCAATTGCCCAAGAAACTACGTATTAACCAATTTTGAAAAGTTTGTGTATAGTGTTAAGTTTGTGGGATATTGGAAACATTTCATGCCCACTAATTGAAATAAACAATTAGTACAGCTCACTTACTGGGTAGTGCATAAGCGATCTCTTAAACTCCTGCTTTTTCTTCTGTAAATCAATTTTTTTGATTATATTCATCAAAGTAGTTTATTCATGGTTTAGCTCGAGTGTCTCAAAGGATATGGGCTTTAGGTCTTCCAACCAGTTGAGAAAACGAACGATAAGCTTCTCATAAATGCCATTTATAAAAGTTTCTAGAATTCCTAGATTTATTGTCTTGAAAGTTACGAAAAAAGATTCAAACTTTAGAGCCTAGACAATGAATTTTTTGTGAAAAATCTCAGATTTTTTCTTCTAATCTTTGCGTGAGCGATAGTACTTTGTAAATGCATAAAAATTGGAAATATTTTGCTCATAGTTTTTAACAGATGCTAGAATAAAGTCAGCTGATATACAGAAGACACTATCTCTAAGTATTCCTTAGCATTTCTCCACAACTAAAGCATTTTTATGCTCTTTGATGACTATCTAAAACTCAATCAAATTATTTTTTTCCTTTTCCTTTAGAAGAGGAATTTGGAGAATCTTTTTCTCTTTTTTGGAATAAAAGATGTATTAAGGTTGTACTGACATATAGTCATAACCTTCTATCTTCTTAATAAATGTTTTGTAGTAATCTTTGTTGTTTTTGTTCTAATGATCAACATTGAAATCCTATATGAAGAAAGCACCAAGCTATTTGTTGCAACTATTCATAACAGCAATCGTCATTTGCTTCAAAGATAAAGTGTTCTTTTTGACTTGCTAAAGTAATAGTTCTTGTTTCTACTCTAACACCTATTTCAGGTAATTCTGCTAGATTGATTCGATTTGTTAGGTGTTGCTCTTTATTGTAATAATCATATTGTCTTTGTATTCATCGATTGAAAGGACGATTCCGAAATCAAGATTTAGAGTCTGTCTCTTTTAAACTTTGAACTTTGCTAATTACTTGTATTCGTAGTGCTGAGCTATTTATATTCTGAATTCAGGGGCCTTATAAGGATTTCTCGGTGCGTATTCAGCCATATCTCCCTTGTTTACAAGCTACTAAAGAAATTGCTGATCTCCTTCTGATACTTTTATGCGATCTTTGGTATTATTGATGAAGCTTATCGGAGGATATTGACTTTCTTCTATAATAATCTTCTGTCCTCTCTCGTATTTACAAGTTATAACCCTATAAAACATCTTTGGCATCTTTTTCATCTTTTTTTTGCGCAAAAGATAAGACTCTTTAGATTAGTATCCACTTCCATGATACTGAATCATATCTTTAGCATAGTATATCGTTCTAAATTCTTGCAATTTTATCTCTATCCAATCAGTTAAACTTACTTCTTCATGTTAATCGAAGCAGGCCTGAATATCAATTGAGTATTAGTTGGCTAGTATGAAGTTATGGTTTTCCTTTTGAATCATTACTAGATTCTAGGAGCGTGACTTTGCATAGAAGATGGCCTGGCTTTTATTTATTATGTGCACTGTGGGAATGAAAAGTAAAATGTTAAAAGACTTGTCAAGAGCTATGAATCTCTTGAAAACCAATTGCTTATCTCCGCCGTATTTTATTATCTACTCCTCAGAGAGATAGCTTGAACTTTTTTTGTATTTTACTTAACCTAACTAAGAATCACTGGCGTAGTCACTTAAAAGGCCAATAGTTGATTTCAAAAATTTCCCTTCTTTTTTCACAGATTATTTGCCATTTTTATAGATCATTTCTTTTCTAATTTAAGAACTCAAACTTCCAGTAAAGGTCTCAATATAATCTTTGTATTTTTCAAATAACTGTTTCAAAACTTCCCTCTCCTTAAGTTTCTAACTCTCCAAATTGATTATCTCATTTAAAAACTTCTATTACTGTTCCCACTATTTCAGCTTATTCTTATTCTTGTGAATTTCTCTGAAATACTCTTTTTGAAGTGGATTGAGCCTTATTTAATTGTAGCTTATGTCCCCTTCCTTTGTTGTAAAGTTTAGCTACTTTTTCGCCAAATTTACAAAGATGAATTGAGGATATATGGCAATTTTCATTGTGTTGCTAGAAAACTACATATAAAGCACCATTTGAATCTAATGCCTAAGATTGGTTAACGTCATTAACTGACTTTCTTGAATTATTTCGCCTTCTTTGTATTTCCTCTTTTCCTTAATTTTCGAAACGAAATTGCCAAACTTAAAAAATTCTCTTTAGTACTTATTTACGCTGATCTTCATATGCTGAATTTCGTTATAATGAAAAAACCTGATCTTTTCATAGCACAAGGTTTCAATTTTTTTCATCGGATAAACTTCGAATGATCTTTGTCTCTCTATCTTTTTTTACTAAACTAAAGGTGCCTAAAAAGATTAGTCTTTTGAAATGCGATACTAAAGAGGCCACGGTGTTTTGTTTACTAATATAAGAGGACTGTATATATGGAAAGTAAAGACTTTTATTTCGCTTTACTATAGTTGTGTTACCTCCGATCTTATTACCAAATATTAGGAGGCTTATTCAGAACTTTAGTCACTCTGAATAATTTTCTATTTGTTTTCAAATAAGTCAGTTAATGTAAGCTCAGTAAAGAATTTCCCTTGGTCAATGATTTGAAAAAATCTGTGCTGATCCTAATCAATAAGCAAATGCGTGAGTTATTTAGATTTTAAAGGTAGAGTGACACATCTCCCCTTCTATCTTGACTATAAAGGTATCTTTGATCTTTTTGTATTAGAATAGCTATTCCATTCATTCTAACTCATCGATATCTAGCTTTATAGGCTAACTGAGTAAGGCTTACTTTTATAATTTGAAAGCCTCCCTAGTTTTGACCTGTTTTACTTGGCCTATTCGAACTAAATTGCCTAATTTTAATAAAACTTAATCCATAAAGTTTTTTATTGATGATTCATAATTCTTATGTTGCTCTGAATGATGAATTGGTTGGGAGCAACTTACTTATTGATCAAAAAGTTACTCTTGCTTATGGGAATACATTGACTTTTATGTTTAGGGATTTAGTTGTCTAGCTTTTGGTTAAATTATAAGATCAGTTTTCTGTTGAACAGAGAAATTTCGCTAAAAGACTTTTGTAAACTACACTTATTGTTGTTTTTAAGCTCAATGTAGTAGTTTTTGGGTGGTATTTTGATATTTATTGTGTTTATTGTGTTGTTAGTTAGGTTATACTTGGCCTACTAATCAACATGGAATTCTTTCATTATAGTTGAGAACAATGTGAATAGTGAAGGCTTTATATTTATGGCCAAAGAATTTATGTTGACTTTGCGGTAAAACAGATTGTATTTATAGTTGGCTTGATGTTAAAGCACACATTCCTCAATGATGGGAATCTTTACCACCCTAACTATTTAATTTTTGATAGATTTCACATCCTAATCATAACTTAGCTTAAACTAAAGCTATATCTTTCTGAATCGGGCTTATTAATTTTCATAAAATCTTGTGTTTTTGAATTATAATTCGATGCTATTATCTTTTTTGTCTTTGCTTTGGTTTAGCAAAAGGATTAGTTTGAAATCTGTGTTGAAGATCTATATGTTATTGAGCTTTATTTAGCCTTCTTGTGGTTTCTTTGAATTTCCTTGCTTTATGGACTATTTTTTGATATGTAAACTCACATCTTTCAGTATTTTGGCACTTTTGTTGAGATTTTTCACAATAATCTCTACCTTTTTGTTGTTATATGACTGAATAGTTTTACTCTAAAACCCCATTTGGTCAACCTTTAGTTAGATTTCATCGATTCTCAGCTCTAAGCTTTTATCACTTATTCTGAAACCCTCGAATCTGTAATTTGTCATTTTAACTTTCCTTTCTTTAATGATTGTTCTATTAGTATTCTTTTCGCTACTCATGATGATACTTTTATTGATGTGTTCATTCAAATTTTAGCATGCATCCATGAACTACTAGCCAATTGACTGTTTTCTTCGATGGTACTGGCGAACCTTACTTTCCTTGAGCTTGGGAATATGCAAATAAATCAATTAAATCAGCTTAAAAATGTTTTCAGTAGAAGGAAGTTACAAAGCTATGGGACTAAATTGAATGAAATTCTGGTCAAAATTGATGTGCTTTTGAATTGTTATCTTTGCGTCAAATTTTTTAATTAAAGTCACATTCTATATCTATTCTCTGACATAGTTGGCGTACACAATTCCCTAATCTTGGTTTATTTATGGTAAGAAATGACCGTTAACTAGAATATTCTTGAAAAGTATCTAATTCTATGAGTTATCTGATCTAAATTTAAACTAAAAGATTTGAATGACAACTTCTGTTTCAGGGAAAGCTCTCAAATTAAGAGGTATAATTATATTAGCTGCGCTACTTAAACGAAATTCAATATTCCTGATATCCAAATGCTAACCTGATTACTAGGCTTCATCTTTTTACTTGTTCTTATTCTTCGGCTTGGGGGAATATCCTTCAACCCTTTCCTATTTGCTAGTCTTTTTTTTGTTCTAAAGTATCTTTTATCGCTATAGCTCGATGATTTTATGAGGATTAAAAGCGTAGGAGTAAACCTCTTCGATATGCTTCATATTGGGCACTTTGGAAAGATAATCAACATTGAGAAGGATGTTGATCTTCTCAATAACTTAATAACTGGATAAATCAAAAGTTACTTAATAACTAGGTCAAAGGGAAGCAGCTTTAATTCTATTACCTTTGATTAATTCGTAAAAAAGAGCTACATGAAATGGTTTATTTCTTCGAACTAATCTTACTCTTCCTCATTCTATTCAATCTTGGATCCCTGGATATGCTCTTTGCTCTCACTTAACAAGTTCTTGTATCTCTAGTTATGGCCTAAGTAATGTTAGTATTGAATTTTGCATTTACGGAATTGCAAAGATTGCTACCATTTGTTTACCATATGAAGTATACTTTTGTTCCACTAGCAGTGGAATCCCACCAAAGAGATAAAAGGCTACACTCCAAAGTTGGAAATTATTGATATTCCCACAGTTATTTAGGCTATTTTAGCATTCATTAAGGTCTGAACTTAGTTGGGTGCTTCTTAGATTGAGGCCAATCTGCTCAAAAACTGAGTTTAGAGCTAAGTCGCATCTTTCTAGCTACTAAACCACTTTTTAATCCAAACCCCGTTTATCATGTTGATCATCAAGTTGAAATTCTAATTCTCCTTGTTTTAAACTTTCTTCTCATTCTCCTATTTCAAAGCTTCCTCAGTTCTCTTCTCAATCTTGAACTTGGTGAGTTTGATGGCAAATGAGCGATAGGCAATGATCTTCCAGATGGGCATATATTTTTGCGCCTATTCCATCTGCTTTCGATGCTACTCTGTGAAATTGTTTGTATCTGTCAAAAGTTTGATATAGAGTGCGATGTAGTTCCTCCTGAGCTAGAGCTGCTTCCTTAGTCTACTCTCTTTGATATTCTCCAGTATTAGCCGAGCGCAGTAGTTGAACTTGTTGGCCGGCTTGCATTCGGACAGGATATGAGGTTTGATCTTCCAGACTGGAAAGGGCAGGTCAACAAAACTGTTGTGCCACTTGATAAGCAACAGCACTTTGGCTATATTCCCAAAATTATAATTGTTGAGATGGATATGGATTTTCTAGATTACTACAGCCGTACATCGATGTTGAGGTTATTAGTGGAGGTACGATGGTTACTCTCACCCCCTTCTTATTTGATCCTCTCGTAGCTGATGTTGGCCGGACTGACGAGTTACACCTACTTGTCACCTATAGTTTGGTAGTAAAGTCCAAGATCCGAAACGGAAAGATGTATTTTTTCGCTCTCGTTGAGTCTTTTGTCTTCTTTCTTCAGCATGCAGTTCTTGATTCTAAAAATGAGCTCAGTCTTGACGTCGAAGCCAATTTCTATTTGTACGCAAATATCCCTAACCTCCAACACGATCCTATTGAGCATATACTCTTTTACGGCTTTGTTTATAAAAGAGATGTTGGACTTCGCAATGTTCAAAGGGTTGAATAGTTTCTCCGTCAGATCCGCAATCATCCTCTACCGCTTCTTCATCACGTACTACTCGCAACGCTATACTTTCAGCTTGCATCTCAGTCGCACCCCCTCGATTTGGATCTTTATTGGCGTATCTGCCTTGAGGAACAGCTTCTGCCAGGGAAGGTTGAGAGTGAGGGAGGAGATTGACCCTGAAACGTGCTACAGTGGCATCGATAATATTTGCGACAACTCCTCGACAAGTTTGGGTTTTATGGTGGTATTATGGATGGTGAGGCCTTCGGAAGTGCCGACCATCAATTTTTCGAACTGGATAGGTTTGGCAATACCTATATGAATGAGTCTAGGAGGATGGACAGTTTGTTCTGGATGAAGTTTTCGAGCAGTCCTTGCGCCTTGCCTTGAATCATAAATAAAGTACTATAAAATTATAACAATTGCCCATAAATTATTATGCCGCAGACCAGCAAACTAGCTGCTGTGGCTGCTTCTATCTGAGCCTTCAAACACTCCATAACCAATGCTCATCTAAAGTAGGATATTGAGTAGGCCAAATCGATGTTATGCTAGCAATTTTAATGTTTGGCTCATTCAGAAAAT
>Ga0316217_10004490_pt1 | contig 15033 bp, 11 predicted proteins | sample 1anoAmetaG_FD_203633 | JGI IMG/M metagenome (GOLD analysis project Ga0316217, IMG submission 203633) | Freshwater microbial communities from Trout Bog Lake, Wisconsin, USA - 1anoA | ecosystem: Environmental > Aquatic > Freshwater > Lake > Hypolimnion/Profundal zone | place: USA: Wisconsin... | reverse complement strand
ACTCACGGCCGTGGCGATCATCGAAGGCTTGATTTACGAAGGTTACGTTCATCGCAACGGCCGTGAGTTGCAGGCGACGGCGAAGGCGTTTTCGTTGATGGAACTCTTGAACGGTTTGGGAATTCCAGAATTGACCAAGCCGGAGCTGACGGGCGACTGGGAATTTCAGTTGAAGGAAATGCAGCGAAAAAAAATCAGCCGCACGGAATTCATGGCGGGTATCGCCGACATGACGCGGCGCATCGTGGACCGCGCGAAGCTGTTCGAGCATGACACGATCCCCGGCGACTTCGGCGTGCTGCAGGTGCCGTGTCCAAAGTGCGGGGGCGAGCTCCATGAGAAATACAAGCAGTATCAATGCGTGAAGTGCGATTTTGCGTTCTGGAAAACATTGTGCAGCCGGATGTTCGAGCCGGAAGAAGTCGAGAAAATCATCACCGAAAAAGTGATCGGCCCGCTGCAAGGTTTCCGCAGCAAGCAGGGCTTTCCCTTCGCCGCCGTGCTCAAGATGACCGCCGAACACAAAGTGGAATTTGATTTCGGCAACGGCGGCAAGGACGGCGAAGCGGCCGCGCCGGTGGATTTCACCGGCAAGGAACCGCTCGGCAAATGTCCGGTTTGCGGGGCGAATGTTTTTGACGGCGGGATGAATTACGTCTGCGAGAAACAGGCGGGCGCGGAGCAGACGTGCAAATTCCGCACCGGCAAAATTATTTTGCAGCAGGAGATTTCGCCGGAGCAGGTCAAGAAACTTCTGGCCACCGGCAAAACGGATTTGCTGAAAGGTTTCATCTCAAAAAAGACGAACCGCAAGTTCGAGGCGTTCCTCGCGTTCAAAGACGGCAAAGTGTCATTTGAGTTTGCGCCGCGCGAGAAGAAGGGCAAAACTCGGTCTTCCGAGCCGCCGCCGAAAATTGATTTCACCGGCAAGGAAGTCGTCGGCAAATGTCCGAAGTGCGGCGGACAGGTTTTTGATACCGAGGCTGGCTACATTTGCGAGAACTCGCAGTTGGCAGCCAAGTCGTGCAAGTTCAAGATCGGAAAAATCATTTTGGAGCAGCCGATTGAGGCGGCACAGGCGACAAAAATTCTCGCCACGAAAAAGAGCGATGTGCTGGAAAAGTTCATCTCCAAGTCCGGCAAGCCGTTCCCGGCGTTTCTGGTGATGGACAAAAAAGGCAAGATCACTTTCGAGTTTCCAACGCGCGACGAGGAATAAAAATATTTTGCGCGAAAGCCGCGAAGCCTGCGAAGGTAAAAACTTTTTTCCTTCGCCGCCTTCACTGCCTTCGCGGGACACTTGGCAACGTGCAACTTCACTTCAAAGAATCCGGGCAGGGCAGGGCGGTTGTTTTGCTGCACGGGCTGTTCGGCTCGTCGGACAACTGGCATTTCATCGCTGCCAAGCTGGCGGAAAAATTCCAGGTCTTCGCGTTGGATCAGCGCAATCACGGTCAGTCGCCGCACCACACGGAGATGAATTATCTGCTCATGGCCGCCGACGTGGAAAAGTTTTTCATCACGCGCGGTTTGGAAAGCGCCACGGTCCTCGGTCATTCGATGGGCGGAAAAACGGCGATGCAACTGGCGCTGCAATTCCCGCAGCGCGTGGACAAACTCGTCGTGGCCGACATGGCCCCGCGCGCGTATGCGCCGGCGCACGACAAAATTTTCGCCGCGCTGCTGGCGCTGGACTTGCCCGCGTTCCAGACGCGGCAGCAAATCGAGGACGCGCTGGCACCGGAAATTCCCAATCTCGTTCTGCGCCGGTTCCTGCTGAAAAATCTGGGCCGGAATGCCGGCGGAAATTTTTTCTGGAAAATCAATCTGTCCGGCCTGGCGCAAAATTATTTGAAGTTGGGCGAGCCGGTGGCCGCCGTCGCGCCGTTTGCGAAGCCGACGTTGTTCATCCGCGGCGGCAAATCCAAATACATCAAAACCGAGGACGAGCCACTGATTCGCGAGCTGTTTCCGCTCGCGCAAATCCAGACGCTTGCCGCGGCGAGCCACTGGGTTCACGCCGACCAGCCGGCGGAATTTTTGCGGCTGCTGCTGGAATTTTTGTGAACACCCCGGCCAACCAACGCTACATCGCACTGGAAAAGTCGGCCAACTTGGTGCATTCATATTGAAGCATGTTGGCAACTCCTGAACTCATGCGCGAGGCGGCGCAGTTGGCGCGCGTGGAAGAATTGCTTCCGCGCTGGTGCGCCGTGCCGCTTTATCGGGCCGCGTGCGGAAATGATTTTTCCCGCCTGCCGCTGATCGGCAAACGCGAGCTGCGCGAAAATTTTCCAAACAATTTCCTGCGGGCCGGGCAAAATCTGGACGCGCTGCTGGAAAATAAGTCGGTGGAGCTGGAGCACACGTCCGGCAGTTCGGAGGAGCGCACGGCGGTGCTGTTCGGTCGTGGCTGGTGGAATGAGCAGGAGGCGCGCGTGCTGCGGCTCAACAAATTTGTCGCGCAGGTGCTGGACGAAAATCCGCGCGCCCGCCGCGCGACGCTCGTGCCGCCGGTTTGCAATGGCCTCGTCTGCTTTTCCAATTTCACGTCCAAAACCGCGCGCACGGTGGGCACGACTTTGTTTGTGAATCAGGCGCGCATTCCCTTTCTGCTGACGAATGATGAATTCGCGCGCATGACGGAAGAAATTTTAGACTGGTCGCCGGTGTTTCTGGATTTGGATCCGGTGCACGGCGCGTGGTTTGCGCAGTATTGCGAGCGGCAGGGGATAATTTTTCCATCGCTGAAATTTATTTTGTGCAGCTATGAATTCGTCAGCGTCGTCCACCGGAAAATTTTGCAGCGCGTTTTCGGCGTGCCGGTTTTCAACTTTTACGGCTCCACGGAAACCGGTCATTTGCTCTTGGAAAACGAGCGTGGCGAAATGAAGGCGAGCCTCGAAAATATTTTTTACGAGATCGTCCAGCCGGATGAGCGCGGCATCGGCGATTTGGTGGTGACGACGCTGACCAACGAAATCATGCCGCTGGTGCGCTACCGCATCGGCGATCTGGTGGAACGCCGCGAGCAGCCTTACGCGACGAATTATTTGGTTCACGGACGCGCTCGCGATGCGCTGTTTCGGCGCGATGGCCGTCGGGTGACGACGCTGGAAATTGATGGTTGTTTCAGCGACGCGACCAGCATCGCGCATTATCAGCTTCGGCAAAACGACGCGGGCGACTGTGATTTGCAGTTTATTCCTGACCGTGAAATTCCGAGCGCGGAAGAGTTGAAGGGCTTGACCGGGCAAATTAAAAACCTCCTCCAGCTTGAAAACAAAATCGTCGTCCGCCCGGTGGATAAATTGCCGCCGCTGACTTCGGGGAAATTCCGGCTCACCTGCCGCGCCGGAAATTGAAACGAAACATAGTGGCATAGGCGTCTCGCCTGTGTTTTTCTGCTGTGAAAAAAACGAACCATGATTTGGAAACGCACAGGCGAGACGCCTGTGCCAATACCGCCCCGCCGGAAATCCCCGACCCGTGGATTCAAAAATTTCTTGCCCATCTGGCGACGGATCGCGGCGCGTCGGTTTACACGCAGCGGAATTATGCGCAGGCGTTGACCGAATTTACCCGCTGGCAAATCGAGAGTCTAAAGCCCGAAGTCCAAAGCCCAAAGTCGGCGCCGGCGATCGCGTGGGAAAAATTGTCCCGGGACGATTTCCGCGCTTTCGTCCGATTTCTGGGCCGGAATCATTTGAGCCGGGCGGCGGTGCAGCTCCGGTTTTCCGCGCTGCGGACGTTTTACAAATTCCTGATGCGGCATGGCCTCGTGGAAAGTTTGCCGATCAAAAATCTTTCGCTGCCGAAACTGGAAAAACGGCTGCCGCGCTTTTTGACGATTCAACAAATGGCGGATTTGCTCGCCGCGCCGGCGAAGCTGCTTGAAACCCAAAAGCAAAAGAAAGGGCCGGGCCGGCCGATTTCGGCGGAGGTTTGTGCCCGCGATGTCGCGGTGCTGGAAACGATTTATTCCTGCGGCTTGCGCATCAGCGAGCTGTGCGGCCTGCGGGTGGAGGATATTGATTTTAACGAGCAAATCGTGCGTGTTCGCGGCAAAGGCAAAAAGGAGCGGCTGGTGCCAATTGGCGCGCCGGCATTGGAGGTGATTCAAAACTATTGGAACACGCTGCGGGAACCGCCGGTGGGGGTGCAGCCGGTTTTTCGCGCGGACACGCACAAGGCCGCGCCGCTCTCGCCGCTCCAGCTTTCACGGCGGTTGAAAAATTATCTATCCATTGCCGGACTCGACCCGACGCTGACGCCGCACAAATTACGGCATAGCTACGCGACGCATCTGCTCGACGCGGGTGCGGATTTGCGGAGCGTGCAGGAGCTGCTCGGCCACGCGCATCTCATCACGACACAGGTTTACACGCATGTCACGACGGAGCGGCTGAAGAAGGCTTACGACGCGGCGCATCCGCGGGCATGATGGCGGAAAAGGGGAAACCCCGACCAACCAACATTCAACATTGAACAGCCAATGGCGTTGTTTGCGCACGGAACAATCGCTGTTGAGTGTGGAATGTTGGGGCGATGTTGTGGCGGGTTTTGCCGAAGGCGAGTCTACGCCAATTTCTGCAAAATGAATTAATTTGAATTCCGCCGGACGTTCCGCAAAATCAAACTCTTGGAATTTTTTCCTGTCTCCAAAATGAAATTTGCATTTTTTTCGTTTCGCCCGAAGCTCGCGGACACGCTGAAAAATTATTCGGCGCAAACTTTTCTGGCGGATTTGCCCGCCGGCATCACGGTGGGCATCGTGGCGCTGCCGCTGGCGCTGGCGCTGGCGATTGCGTCGGGCTTGAAGCCGGAGATCGGTATTTTCACGGCGATCATCGGCGGTTTTCTGGTGTCGCTGCTGGGCGGTTCGCGCGTGCAGATCGGCGGGCCGGCGGGCGCGTTCGTGCCGCTGCTCGCGCCGATCGTGATGGTGCATGGGCCGCAGGCGCTCGTGGTCTGCGCGCTGCTGGCGGGCGTGATTCTGTTTGTGCTGGGCGCGTGCAAGCTCGGCTCGATGATCAAATATATTCCGTATCCGGTCGTCACCGGTTTCACGAGTGGCATTGCGATCATCATCATGAGCACGCAGATCAAGGACTTTTTCGGGCTGCATCAAAAGCTGCCGTCGGATTTTGTCGGCAAGCTGCAGGCGCTGTCGGGAAATTTTCACCCGAATTGGCCGACGGTTTTTCTGGCGCTGGCGGCGACGTTCGCCATTTGGAACTGGCCGAAAAAAATCGGGCGGCGCGTGCCGGGTTCCATTGTGGTCATCGTGGCGGCGTCGGTGGCGGTGAGTTTGTTTCATTGGGACGAATTCTCCGGCATTCAAACGCTGGGCGAAATGCCGCGGGCGCTGCCGTTGCCGCACTGGCCGTCGCTGTCGCTGGACGCGTGGCGGGCGCTGGTGCCGGCGGCGATGACGGTGGCGGTGCTGGGCGCGATTGAATCGCTGCTGTGCGCGGTGGTGGCGGACGGCATGATTGACGACCGGCACGATTCGAACCAGGAATTGATGGGGCAGGGCGTGGCGAACATCGTGGTGGGCATTTTCGGCGGCATGCCGACGACGGGCGTAATTGCGCGGACGGCGACAAATGTGCGCTGCGGCGCGAAGACGCCGGTGGCGGGCATCATTCATTCGCTGACGCTGCTGGTGGTGTTGCTCGCGGCGGCGCCGCTGGCCAAACACATTCCGCTCGCGGCGCTGGCGGCGGTGCTGGTGGTGGTGTCGCTGCGCATGGGCGAATGGCATCAATTCAAGCGTCTGAACAAATGGCCGAAGAGCGACGTGATTATTTTTCTGTCCGCGTTTGTGCTGACGGTGGCGGTGGATCTGCCGACGGCGGTGGGCGCGTCGCTGATTTTGGCGTCGGCGCTGATGGTGAAGCGGCTAGCGGAAACGGCGCAGGTGGAGCCGGACGCGGGCGTGACGCAGGGCAATTCGCCGGGGCAGCAGACAGCGGGCAAAAACATTCCGCCGGGCGTGGTGGTGTTCCGCGTGTTCGGCGCGTTCTTTTTTGGCGCGGCTGACAAGTTGGAGACGGCGTTGCTCGATGCAGGCCAGTTGCCGGAGGTTTTGATTTTGCGGATGCGCGATGTGCTGGCGATGGACGCGACGGGGCTTGACGCGCTGGAGGATTTGCTGGAAAAGCTGCGGCTCAAGAAAAAAGATTTGATCCTGTGCGGGCCGCATTCGCAGCCGCTGTTTGCCTTGACGCGGGCGGGTTTTTTGGAGCAGCTCGGCGAAAACAATGTTTGCGGCGACATGGAAGCCTCGCTGGCGCGGGCGCGGGGGATACTGGAGCAAAAGAAAAATAAAAAAATAATTGACAGCACCCCCCCGGTTGCCTAGCTTGCGCGGGTCAGAGCCGTAAAATTCAAAGCCGAAACGCTCTCTAATTTCGGAAGAAAGCCGAGAGCGTTGGTTTTTTGTCGTTTTACGATTCGGGTTTGAACAACCGTTTTTTTGGATGCCCAAGTAGCTCAGTTGGTAGAGCACGTCCTTGGTAAGGACGAGGTCATCAGTTCAATCCTGATCTTGGGCTCCATTAAAACAAAAACGCAGCAACCGAGACAAGCAACACAACACATCACATGGCTAAAGAGCAATTTCAAAGAACGAAACCGCACGTCAACGTCGGCACCATCGGTCACGTTGACCACGGCAAATCCACCTTGACTGCCGCGATCGTCGCGGTGCAGGCCAAAAAAGGCCTGGCCACGCCGATTTCCTACGCGAACATCACCAAGGGCGGCACGGTGCGCGACGCCACCAAGACCGTGACCATCGCGGTCTCGCACGTCGAGTATCAAAGCCCCAAGCGCCATTACGCGCACGTGGACTGCCCCGGTCACGCGGATTATGTGAAGAACATGATCACGGGTGCCGCGCAGATGGACGGTGCGATTCTGGTGGTGAGCGCCGCCGACGGCCCGATGCCGCAGACCCGCGAACACATTTTGCTCGCCCGCCAGGTCGGTGTGCCGAGCATCATCGTCTGCCTGAACAAGGTGGACTTGGCCGATGCTGATTTGCTGGAGCTGATTGAAATGGAAATCCGTGAGCTGCTCACGAAGTATGGTTTCCCCGGCGACACAACGCCGATCATTCGCGCGTCCGCGACGGCCGCGCTCGAAGGCAAGCCGGAAGGCGAAAAGGCGATTGCTGATTTGTTGGACGCTCTGGACACGTTTATTCCTGACCCGGTCCGCGAAATTGACAAGCCGTTCCTGATGTGCATTGAAGACGTATTCACGATTGAAGGTCGTGGCACCGTCGTGACCGGCCGTGTGGAACGCGGACTGCTCAAGAAGATGGAAGAAGTGGAAATTGTCGGTCTGCGCGACACCAAGAAAACGGTGGCGACGGACATCGAAATGTTCCGCAAGCTGCTGGATTCGGCGAGCGCCGGCGACAACGTCGGCGTGCTGCTCCGCGGCACGACCAAGGACGAAGTGGAACGCGGCATGGTTTTGGCCAAGCCCGGTTCCATTAAGCCCCACACTAAGTTCAAGGGCGAAGTCTATGTTTTGACCAAGGATGAAGGTGGCCGTCATACGCCGTTCTTCACCAACTACCGTCCGCAATTTTATTTCCGCACCTCCGATGTGACCGGCACGCTCACGCTGCCGGCCGGCGTCGAAATGGTGATGCCGGGCGACAACGTCTCGGTGGAAGTCGAATTGCAGAAATCGGTCGCGATGGAAAAAGGCCTCAAGTTCGCGATCCGCGAAGGCGGTCGCACCATCGGTTCCGGCATTGTGGTGGAAGTCGTCGCCTAAGGGCGAATTGGTTTCGGGAGCGCGGAGTTTTTAACCTCCGTGCTCCCTTTTCGTCCGTAGATGCGGCGGTGGTTTGGACGGTTACGGCAGTAGCTCAATTGGTAGAGTAGTGGTCTCCAAAACCATTGGTTGCAGGTTCAAGTCCTGCCTGCCGTGCCAGTCTGCTAAAGTGGAGAGGTGGCAGAGTGGTCTATCGCGGCGGTCTTGAAAACCGCTTTGGGCGAAAGCCCAACGGGGGTTCGAATCCCTCCCTCTCCGCCAGTTTCGGAAAGCGAAACGGTTCGGCTGGAGCGCCGCAAAAATAAGCGGCAAACGGCACGGGCGGCGGCCCGGCCAGCAAAATGATTTTTTTGTGAACAACTGGATACCTATTATAATTTGGGCGGTGATAATCGGTGGTCTGTTCGGCCTCTTTTGGTGGCAGGGACAGATTCAGCGCTTGGCCGTTTATGTCGCGGAAACACGCGAAGAACTCAAGAAGTGCGCTTGGCCCAACTGGGAGGAACTGAAAGGTTCCACCGTGCTGATCATGATCATGATTGCGCTGCTCGGCGGCTTCGTTGTGATTGTGGACACCGTGTTGTTCAAAATTTTCATCCACTAATTTTCATGCGCAACCAGTGGTTCATTATTCAGACGCTTTCCGGCCAGGAACACAAGGTCAAGGACAGCATTGAAAAGCGGGTCAAGACCGAGGAAATGCAGGACTACGTCAAGGAAGTCCTCGTGCCGATGGAAAAGGTTGTGGAAGTGCGCAACCAGAAAAAAACGGTCTCCAACCGCAAACTCTGGCCGGGCTATGTCTTTGTGGACATGGTGCTGCTCGACGACGAGCGCCGCATCATCGAGAAGCCGTGGTATTTCATTCGCGAGACGCAGGGGGTCATCGGTTTCTTGAGCGATCCGCCCCAGCCGACGCCGACCGAAGAGGTCGAAGCCATCAAGGTGCAGATTTCGGTTTCGGAAGACACGGAAAAGCCGAAGGTAAATTTCGCCGTTGGCGAGACCGTCAAGATCAACAACGGGCCGTTTCTGAATTTCAGCGGCGTGATCGAGGAGATTGATCCCGAGCGCGGCAAGCTGAAAGTGACCGTTAACATTTTTGGACGCAATACGCCGGTCGAACTCGAATACTGGCAGGTGGAAAAAGCATAAATTGACGAGTGATGCGTGATGCGTGAAAACGCAAATCACGCATCACGCATTACGCATCAAAATTTTATATGGCAAAGAAAATTACAGGACAGATCAAATTGCAGATTCCGGCCGGTCAGGCCAATCCCGCGCCGCCCGTCGGCCCCGCGCTCGGTCAGCACGGCGTGAACATCATGGGGTTCTGCAAAGAATTTAACGCCGCGACCAAAAACGACGCCGGCCTGATTATTCCCGTGGTCATCACGGTTTACCAGGACAAGTCGTTCACCTTCATCACCAAGTCGCCGCCCGCGTCCGTGCTGCTCAAAAAGGCCGCCGGTATCACCGCCGGCAGCAAAACGCCGAACAAGGACAAAGTCGGCAAGGTTACGCGCAAACAGATTTTGGACATCGTGAAAATGAAGTCCAAGGACATCAATGTTAATTCTGAAGACGCCGCCGTCCGCCTGATCGCGGGCACCGCGCGCAGCATGGGCATTGAAGTCGTCGGTTAACTAAAACAACAATCGCGGGAGAGCCAAAAGCTCGCTTGCACCGCACCAAAATAGATGCCCAGCAAAAGATACAAAAAGGCCCTTGAAGTTGTGGACGGCAAAAAAGCCTATCCGCTCAAGGAAGCCGTTGGCGTGCTCGCCAAATTTCCCAAAGCCAAATTTAACGAGACGATTGATCTCGCGTTCCGCCTCGGCGTGGATCCGAAGCAGTCCGACCAGATGGTCCGCGGCACGGTTCCGCTGCCGCACGGCAGCGGCAAGCTCGTGCGCGTGCTGGTTTTCACCCGTGACGGCAACGCGGCAGACGCCGCCAAAGGTGCCGGCGCGGAATACGTCGGCTTTGAAGACATGATTGCCAAGTGCCAAGGCGGCTGGTCTGATTTTGATGTCGCCATTGCCACGCCCGAAGCGATGGTGGAAGTCCGCAAACTCGGCAAAGTGCTCGGACCACGCGGGCTCATGCCGAATCCGAAAACCGGCACCGTAACCGACGACACCGCGAAAGCCGTGAAAGAAGTGAAAGCCGGCCGCGTCGAGTTCAAGGTGGACAAGGCCGCGAATGTTCACGTCATCGTGGGCAAGGCATCGTTCAAGCCAGAACAAATTGAGGAAAATGCCCGCGCCGTGATCGAGGCCGTGGCGAAAGCGCGCCCGAACAGCATCAAGGGCACTTATATTAATTCGTGCACGCTCTCGGCGACGATGAGTCCGCCCGTCCGTGTGGACATCCGTGAATTTGCAACCCACTAACTAAAGATTTTACCATGCGTGCTGAAAAGAAATTATTGACGGGTGAATATGTCGCCCGGTTGAACGCCTCGCCGTTCTTCATTGTGGTCGGCTATCAAGGCTTGAAGGTTTCGCACCTTTCCGAATTGCGCAAACGCCTCACCCAGGCGGGCGCGGAAATTCATGTGGTCAAAAACACCGTGTTCACCGTCGCCGCGAAAGAGGCAGGCGTGGGTGATTTGGGCGGCGCCCTCGCCGGCCAGATCGCCGTCGTGACCGGCAAAAAAGACATTTCTGCGGCGGCTAAAACGCTGAAAAATTTCGCCGCCGAGTTCGACAAGCTGAAACTCAAGTTCGGTTACCTGAACAACCAGCGGCTGGAAGTGGCAAGCATTCTGGCTTTGGCGGATTTGCCGAGTCTCGACGTGCTGCGCGCCAAGCTGCTCGGTCTGCTCAACGCGCCAGCGACGAAACTGGTGACGTTGATCAACACGCCGGCCACAATGCTGGCGCAGGTCATCAAGGCCAAGGCCGAAAAGGCGGAATAACCATTTTCGATTTGAAATTTCAAATCGGAGAAACAAACAACCAACAACAACGTAAATCGTCGGTTTCACGGGCCGTGGACTGAAAATTGCCGAGGCCGAGGCAGACGACGAGACGAATAGAAAGCAACAGAAACATTATGGCAGACATCGCAAACCTCGTAGAAGAATTGAGCAAGTTGACGGTCATTGAAGCCGCCGACTTGGTGAAACAACTGGAAACCAAGTGGGGCGTTTCCGCCGCTGCACCCGTCGCGGTTGCCGCTGCTGGTGGCGCCGCCGCCGGTGGTGCCGCCGCTCCGGCCGAAGCCAAGGACACGTTCGACGTGATCATCGCTTCCGTTCCGGCGGACAAGAAGATCGCCGTCATCAAGGCGGTCCGTGAAGTCAAGGCCGGTCTGGGTCTCGCCGAAGCCAAGGCTTTGGTGGAAGGCGCGCCGAAGACCTTGCTCGAAGGTGCGAACAAGGCTGACACTGACGCCGCCAAGAAGAAGCTTGAAGAAGCTGGCGCGAAAGTGGAAGTCAAGTAATTCGCCCGTTTTAGGGGCGGCGGTTTCGCAGTTGCGTGACCGTCGCCCTGTTTCATCCCCGCGAAAGGCGGGACCAATTGACAATTTTAGATTGCTAGAACAGTCGGTTACTGGTTTGGCAAGCTGGCCGTTGAACGCGGCGGGCTTGCCTTGTGTCGTTAAGTGAAAAATTTGGTGCGGCGTGTTGCCGTGCCCAACAGAAAGTAAAAAATGCCATCGCGAGCCACAGAACGTATCAACTTCGGCAAGATCAAGGAAATCATCGCCCCGCCGAACATGATCGAGTTGCAGACGAATTCCTACGCGGAATTTTTACAGGCCGATCTGACGTCGTCCAAGCGCCAGAAACATGTCGGCCTGGAATCGGTTTTCCGGGAGGTGTTTCCCATCGAGAGCTACGACGGCAAGGTCGTGCTCGATTACAAGGAATACGAAATTGGCGAACCGAAGATTGACTGGCTCGAATGCCTGCGCGAAGGCCTGACCTACGGCGCGCCGCTCTATGTCACGTTCCTGTTGAAGGACGAGGGCAAGAGCGCCAAGGAAGAAAAAGTTTTCATGGGCGAGCTCCCGCTGATGACGCCGCAAGGCACGTTTGTCATCAACGGCGCGGAGCGCGTCGTCGTTTCGCAATTGCACCGCTCGCCGGGCATCGCGTTTGAGGCGACCCAGCATCCGAACGGCAAAATGCTGCACAGCTTCCGCGTCATTCCCGACCGTGGTTCCTGGTATGAGGCGATGTTTGACACGAGCGATTTGCTTTATGTTTATCTCGACCGCAAAAAACGCCGCCGGAAATTTTTGACGACGACGTTCTTCCGCGCGCTTTCGTTCCTCGACCACGAGGACAAGGAAAAGGGCAGCAAGTCGAAGGACAACGGCGGCCTCACGCGCGGCACGGACGAGGAAATTTTGAAGTTGTTCTATACCATCGAAGAACTCTCGGTGAAGGACGCGGAAAAAATCGAGGATTTGCAGAATCGTGTGCTCGTGCAAGACGCCACGGATGAGGAAAAAGGTCTCGTTGTCGCCCGCGCGTTTGAGCCGCTCTCGAAGGCCGTCGTCAAGCAGATCGCCGAACTCGGCATCAGCAAGATCAAGGTCGTGGACACTTCGGTGGACGAAGGCAACATGATCAAGTGCCTCAAAAAAGATCCGGCCAAGAACGAGGAAGAGGCGCTCAAGGAAATTTACCGCCGGCTGCGTCCGGGCGATCCTCCAACCGCCGCGAATTCCCGCGCGCTCATCAAGCGTTTGTTCTTTGACGAAAAACGCTATGACCTCGGCCGCGTGGGCCGCTACAAAATCAATCAGAAGCTTGGCCTCAAGACCGACAGCCGGATTCTGGTCAAGGAAGATTTGGTGGAAGCCACGAAGTATTTGCTCAAGCTCAAAAAAGGCGAAGGCTCGCTGGATGACATTGATCATCTGGGCAGCCGCCGCATCCGCACGGTGGGCGAGTTGTTGTCCAACCAGTGCCGCGTCGGCCTGTCGCGCACCGAGCGTTTGGTGAAAGAACGCATGACGCTGTTCGACCAGACGGTCGAGGCGATGACGCCGCAGAAGCTCATCAACCCGAAGGCGCTCTCCGCCGTGATCCGCGATTTCTTTGGCCGCAGCCAGTTGTCGCAGTTCATGGACCAGATCAATCCGCTCGCCGAACTCACGCACAAACGCCGCTTGTCGGCGCTCGGGCCAGGGGGTCTTTCGCGTGACCGTGCCGGCTTTGAAGTCCGCGACGTGCATCCGTCGCATTACGGCCGCATTTGTCCGATTGAAACGCCCGAAGGTCCGAACATCGGTTTGATCGCGTCGCTCGCGACGTTTGCCCGCATCAACACGTTTGGTTTCTTGGAAACGCCGTATCGCAAAGTGGAGAACGGCCGGGTCACGGAAAAAATCGAATACCTGACTGCCGACCGTGAAGAACAGTTCATTGTCGCGCAGGCGAATTCCGTGATGGACGAAAAAGGTCATTTCACCGACGAGCGTGTGGTCTGCCGCCAGCGCGGCGAATTTATTGACGTGGAGCCGGCGAAAGTTGACTTCATGGACGTGTCGCCGAAACAGTTGGTTTCAATCGCGGCGTCGCTGATTCCGTTCCTTGAACACGACGATGCGAACCGCGCGTTGATGGGTTCGAACATGCAGCGCCAAGCCGTGCCGCTCCTAGTCACCGAGGCGCCGCTCGTGGCCACCGGTCTCGAAGACCGCGTCGCTCGCGATTCCCGCGCCGTGCTCGTGGCTGATGAAGCCGGCAAAGTGGCGTCGGTCAACGGCAATCAAATCATTGTCACCGCCAACGGCCAGTTACCCGAAGGCAAAAAGAAAATCAAGCACGATCCGGCGAATGGGGTTTGCGTTTATCCCGTCCGCAAATTCATGCGCTCGAATGCGGCGACCTGCATCAACCAGAAAATTCTGGTGGAGAAGGGCGACCACATTAAAAAAGGCCAGGTCATCGCCGACGGTCCCTGCACGCAGAACGGCGAACTGGCGCTCGGCCGCAACGTGCTCGTGGCGTTCATGCCGTGGAACGGCTATAACTTCGAGGACGCGATTCTCATCAGCGAGAAAATCTGCAAGGAAGACATTTTCACCTCGATTCACATTGATGAATTCGAAGTGGCCGCCCGCGACACCAAGCTCGGACCGGAAGAAATCACGCGCGACATCCCGAACCTCGGCGATGAGGCGTTGAAGAACCTCGGCACCGACGGCGTCATTCGCATCGGCGCGGAAGTGAAGCCCGGCGACATCCTCGTCGGCAAAATCACGCCGAAATCCGAAACCGAGCTCGCGCCGGAAGAGCGTTTGCTCCGCGCCATCTTCGGCGAAAAAGCCGCGGACGTGAAGGATACTTCGCTCAAGGTTCCGTCGGGAACTTATGGCATTGTCATGGACGTGAAAGTTTCGGCCAAGAAAGACGCCGACCGCGTCACCCGCTCCGTTTCCAGCGAGGAAAAACGCCACGCCAAACAGATCGAGGAAGATCACAAGAAAAAAGTCGGTGAACTGGAAGATCAGTTGACGGAAGCGTTGAGCAATATTCTGCTCGGCGAAAAAATTCCGCTCGACGTCGTCAACAGCGAGACCGGCGAGATCATCATCCCGGCGAACCGCAAGATTACCAAGACGCTGCTGCGCAAGCTCGCGACCGTCTATGATCGTATCGAAATTGATCCGTCGCCGATCCGCAACAAGATCAACGAAATCATCGGCCAGTTTAAGAAGAAATTCGACGACTTGCAGATGCAATACGACGAGGAAATGGAACGCGCCGAAGCCGGTGAAGGTGTTGAAGCCGGCATCGTCAAATCGGTGAAAGTTTACATCGCCTCGAAACGGAAATTATCTGTCGGTGACAAGATGGCCGGCCGCCACGGTAACAAAGGTGTCGTCGCCAAGATTGTTAAAGAAGAAGACATGCCGTATCTCGCGGACGGAACGCCGGTGGAAATCGTTTTGAATCCGCTGGGTGTGCCGAGTCGTATGAACGTCGGCCAGGTTTTGGAAACGCACTTGGGCTGGGCGGCGAAGCTGCTCGGCTTGAAGTTCGCCACGCCGGTGTTTGACGGCATGAAGGAAAAGGAAATTCGCGGCTATCTCAAGCAGGCTGGTCTGCCCGAGCACGCCAAGACGCATTTGACGGACGGCCGCACCGGCGAGCAGTTCGATCAGGAAATCGTCGTCGGCTACATTTACATGCTGAAGCTCGGCCATTTGGTGGCGGACAAGATTCACGCTCGCGCCGTCGGTCCGTATTCGCTCGTCACCCAGCAG
>Ga0316217_10004489_pt1 | contig 15035 bp, 16 predicted proteins | sample 1anoAmetaG_FD_203633 | JGI IMG/M metagenome (GOLD analysis project Ga0316217, IMG submission 203633) | Freshwater microbial communities from Trout Bog Lake, Wisconsin, USA - 1anoA | ecosystem: Environmental > Aquatic > Freshwater > Lake > Hypolimnion/Profundal zone | place: USA: Wisconsin... | reverse complement strand
CCAGCCGCGTATAGTGCGCGCTCTTTTGCTATTGAAATAATTTTATGCGACGTCCAAAAGGCATCAAAACCAAGAAATCCGTGGCCAAACGGTTCAAGATCACCGGCACCGGCAAGGTCATGCGCTCCCGCGCCGGCCGCCGCCATCTGGCCCAAACCAAAAATTCCAAGCGCCTCCGCAGCCTGGGTAAATCCGTGGTCGTGGACAAGACCGACACCTACCGGGTCACCCAGAGCCTGCCGTTCAGCCACTGATATTCCATCAACCATCAACTTTTAACTATCCACTAAGATGCGTGTCACCAATTCCCCCGCTTCCCGCAAACGTCGCAAACGGATGTTGACGGCGGCCAAAGGCTTCCGTCTCAAACGTTCCAAACTTTACCGCTACGCGTCCGACGCCGTGGACCACGGCCGGCAATACGCCTATCGCGACCGCCGCGTCAAGAAGCGCACGTTCCGCTATCTCTGGCAGATCCGCATCAACGCCGCCGTCCGCGAACTCGGCCTGACCTACAGCCGCTTCATGGAAGGCGTCAAGGCCGCCAAGATCGGTCTCGACCGCAAGGTGCTGGCTGATCTCGCCGCGACCGATGCCGCCGCGTTTGGCGAAATCGTCAACGCCGCCAAGGCCGCGCTGAAGAACAAGCCCGCCGCGACTTTGGCCAAGGCTTAATTCCAGCGAACAGACTCTCGACGGGCGACCTGAAAAGGCTCGCCCGTTTTTCTTTGTGTATTTTGCGCTTTTTTACGGCTAAACTTTTCAAAATTTTATGGCTGGATTTCTCGACAGCATCGAACCATTGAAACAAACCGCGCTCGCGGAACTCAAAACCGCGCCCGACCTCGCCGCGCTGGAACAGACCAAAGGCGCGTGGATCGGGCCGAACGGCAAGTTCACCGCGCTGATGAAACAGCTCGGCACCCTCTCGAAAGAGGAAAAGCCCGCCGCCGGCAAGCTCATCAACGCCGCCAAGCAGGAACTCGAAGCCGCGCTCGCGTCGCGTCGCGAAGAACTTGAGCTTAAAGCCGCACTGCCGAAAGAGCCGACCGATTTCACGTTGCCCGGACGCCGACGCGCGCTCGGCAAATTGCATCCGCTCACGCAGGTCACCGACGACATCGTCCGCGCCTTCCGCAAGATTGGTTTCGCCGTGGCTGACGGGCCGGAGATCGAGGACGAGTATCATTGCTTCGATGCGCTCAACACGCCCGCCGACCATCCCGCACGCGATTCGCAGGACACATTTTACCTCAATACCACCGACAAGCGTTTGCTCCGCACGCACACCAGCTCCGTCCAAATCCGCGTAATGGAAAAGCAAGCGCCGCCCGTGCGCATCATCGTGCCCGGCCGCGTGTATCGCCGCGACAACGCCGACGCCACGCACAATCCCACGTTCCACCAGATCGAGGGGCTTTACGTGGACAAGAACGTCACCGTCGGCGACCTCAAGGGCACGGTGGAATTCGTCTTCCGCGAACTTATGGGCAGTGACGTGAAGATCCGTTTCCGGCCGCATTATTTCAGCTACACCGAGCCGAGCTACGAGATTGATTTCAGCAACGCGCTCGTCAAGAAGATGGGCAAGGACTGGCTGGAGATCGCCGGCTGCGGCATGGTGCATCCCCAGGTGTTTGAGACCGTCGGCTACGATCCCGAAGTGTGGACCGGTTGGGCGTTCGGTTTCGGCATCGAACGCATCGCCATGCTCCGCTACGGCATCAACGACATCCGCCTCTTCTACGAAAACGACGTGCGGTTTTTGAAACAGTTTTAAACAGCGCAGATGAATCAATCTTTTTGCTTCATCCTCACACCGCTAAATTTTGAAGGAAATGATTCCTTTGAAATAATTCCAAACTATTTTTTACGTCGCGCTGATTCCCAAGAAATAAAACTGATTAAAGAAAAGCTGACTAATTATCTTGAGCCAAGTCCGCTTGGTTTGATTCGAAATCCAAGATATGAATTCGACCTAACTAACGGAGACAGCGGGCAACCCAAGCAACTGCCAGAAAATTTATGGCGTTACTGGGTTATTAGTTTCAAGGGCGCAAATCAAGAAATCGGAAATTTGAGCATGGCTGCCAGCCTACTCGAAGATGAAATCGAACTTGGATTTGAGTTTCACTTTTTACCAGACGGCGGAACCGGATTTTTATGGAACGAAGATTTCCTAATTAGTTTCTTCCGTTCGTTAAAATTTTCCCAGCCAAATGGCAAAACGATTAATAAATCTCTAATCAAAGAGATTTCGGAAAACCACACAGAAATCAAAGCAGCGGAGACAACTCATCTACACGTTTACAGGGCTGTAAATCAGTTTTTATCTCTTAAGGCTTTACCGCGCCATTCGCCCATGTTGGTTATCGGATACTTCTCAATTATTGAAGCTCTGATTGCCCACAAACCACGGTTGCCAGAATCCTTGGATTCAATAAATCATCAGCTCAGATCGAAAATGATTCTGCTGGCCAAAAAGTTTTTGCGTCCTCCAAACTATCCGAAATATTTCGGAGGATTGAGCGAAAAAGAAATTTGGAAACAGCTTTACGCTTTCCGCAGTGCTTTGGCACATGACACGTTGGTAGATTTTAATTCCGAGTTCAAAAGCCTCGGCGGACAAACAAATGTCCTGTCTTTCCTGAAAGAAATTGTAAAGTCGTTATTACTTTTTGCGCTTAAAGAGCCGGTTTTTCTAGCAGATTTGAAGAATTGTTAATTTAAAAAATGAAAGCCATCCTGAACTGGCTCAAGCCATTCGTTGATTTCGGTTTTGCCGCGTGAAACAGTTCTTCTCCACTTTGCCAAAAAACATCCTCGGCTGTTTTCAGGGGCGGATGATTCTTTGGCATCTGCTGGCCATCGCGCTCACGTTCATTTTGGTTCAGTCCGGTTTTGACTGGTTTTATTTTTGCTCCACCCGCAGTCCGGTGCTGTGGGCTTGGATGATTCCATCCGCACCGATTGGAGGACTCGTGCCGCTCGCGTTGCCGCTCATCCTGATTCTTTCCGGCTTCATCAACAGCCGTGCCCGAATTTCCCTGACCGGCTGGGCCATCGGCCAAGCGGAACTCATCGGCTCGCTCATCTCTTCAGCTTACAAGACGGTCACCGGTCGCGTGCATCCCGCCATGCACGACGTCGGATCAGACATCAGCCACGATTTCCGTTTCGGCATTTTGCGTGGCGGCATGTTTTGGGGCTGGCCGTCGTCGCACACCACCATCGCCTTCGCCATGGCGGTCACGGTCTTCACGCTTTTCCCGAAGCAACGCTGGCAGGGCGGGCTGGCGCTGGCTTATGCGTTCTACATCGGCCTCGGCGTCTCAATGACGATTCATTGGTTCTCGGATTTCGTGGTGGGAGCCATCCTTGGCACGGTAATCGGTGTGGTGGTGGGAAAAAGTTTTTTACAGAGCCAGCAGGCATGATTTTACGTCCTGAAACGTCGCAAGACTTATTCACACCGGCGAACAAGTCAGCAGTTCTTCAAGCCGGCCGTGGAAATCCCCTTGATTTCATTTGGGAATATCGTTCGCGTAACTTTTTTGTAAAATTTTCTTGAAAGATACAACCGGTGGTAGCATGATGGCGGCCGTTCCCCAATTAGTTGGGGAGCTTCAATTTTGAGGAAAAACCCGTTTTTCTTGAAAATTGACGATTTTTGAACGCCGGCCGGTTTTGTCTCACTTGAAACTGTTCGGATGAAGTCTTAAAATTAAACCCGGAGTTAACCATGATTGATGCCCGTGAGGATGTCTCGGCGCCGGCCCCGAAAGCCACCAGCCGTCGAACCAACAAAGTTTCCGCCGCCCGCTCGATGAAACCGACCAAACCTGAAACCAAAAAGTCGCTGCGCATCGAGCGCGTGTTCAGCGACGCCAAGGTCAGGCCGTTCGACCAGATCGAATGGGACAAGCGCACCGCCGAAATCACCGACGACTCGAACAAGGTGATCTTCAAACAGGAAAATGTCGAGGTGCCGAAGTCGTGGTCGGTGCTCGCCACGAAGGTTGTCGTCTCGAAATATTTTTACGGCGAGCAGCACACGTCCGAGCGTGAAACCTCCGTGCGCCAGCTCATCCACCGCATCACGCGCACCATCGCCGACTGGGGCATCGCGGACGGCTATTTTTCCAAGGCCGACGGCGAAATTTTTTACGAGGAGCTGACCTGGCTGTGCGTGAACCAATACGGCGCGTTCAATTCGCCGGTGTGGTTCAACGTCGGCCTGTATCACGAATACGGCGTCGGCAAAAATTCCAGCAAAGGCAACTGGTTCTTCAACCGCAAGACCAAGGAAGCTGAGCGCGCCCGGACGCAGTATGAATATCCCCAGGGCAGCGCGTGTTTCATCCAGTCGGTGCAGGACAACATGGAAAACATCATGCACCTCGCCTACAGCGAGGCGATGCTGTTCAAATATGGCTCCGGCACCGGCACCGATTTAACGCCGATCCGTTCCAGCCGCGAGAAGTTGAGCGGCGGCGGCCGGCCGAGCGGCCCGATGAGCTTCCTGAAAGTCTATGACCAGGTGGCGAACGTCGTGAAGTCCGGTGGCAAAACCCGTCGCGCCGCGAAGATGAACACGCTGCGCGACTGGCACGGCGACATCGAGGAATTCATTGACGCCAAGCAGAAGGAAGAAAAGAAGGCTTGGGCGTTGATCGAACAAGGCTACGACGGCTCTTACAACGGCGATGCCTATGGCAGCGTGATGTATCAGAACGAAAATTTGTCCGTCCGCGCCAGCGATGAATTCATGCAGGCTGCGCTCACCGGCAAGGAATGGTGGACGCGCACCATCACCACCGGCAAGCCGCTGGAAAAGAAAGACGCGGCGAAACTGCTCTATAAAATTGCCGAAGGCACGCACATCTGCGGCGATCCCGGCATGCAATACGACGGCGCGATCCAGAAATGGCACACCTGCAAGGGCACCGAGCCGATCCACTCCACGAATCCGTGCAGCGAATATGTTTTCCTCAACAACACCGCGTGCAATCTGGCGTCGCTGAACCTGATGAAGTTCAAGCGCGAGGACAGCAAGTTCGACATCGAACGGTTCAAGGCCGCCGTGCGCATCTTCATCACCGCGCAGGAAATTCTCGTGGACAACGCGAGCTATCCGACCAAGGACATCGCGGAAAATTCCCACATCTTCCGCACGCTCGGTCTCGGCTTTGCGAACCTCGGTTCGCTCTGCATGAGCTACGGTTTGCCGTATGATTCCGACGAAGGCCGCGCGCTCGCCGGCGCCATCACCGCCATCATGACCGGTCACGCCTACGAACAGTCTGCAGAAATTGCCGCGAATGTCGGGCCGTTTGCCGGTTACCGTGACGCACGTTGTGCCGGTGTTGAGAAAACCGTCGCGAAGGACAACGTCGAATCCATGCTCGGCGTCATCAAGCTCCACCGCGAAGCCGTCGAAGACATTCATCCGAGCGAAGAATTTGGTTATCTCAAAACCGAGGCGCGCAAAACTTGGGACGGCGCGCTCGCGAAGGGCAAACAATTTGGTTATCGCAACGCGCAGGTCACGGTGCTCGCGCCGACCGGCACGATCGCCTTCCTGATGGACTGCGATACCACCGGCGTCGAACCCGACATTGCGCTGGTGAAATACAAATTGCTCGCCGGCGGCGGCATGTTGAAGATCGTCAACCGCGGCGTGCCGGATGCGTTGCGCCGGCTCGGCTACGGCGAAAAGGAAATTACCGCCATTATCGCGCACATTGAGAAACACGACACGATTGAGGACGTCGAGGAAAATGGCCAGACGATTGCCAGCGGCCTCAAGTCGGAGCATCTGCCCGTGTTCGACTGCGCGTTCAAGCCCCACAAAGGTAAGCGCAGCATCGGCTACATGGCGCATCTCAAGATGATGGGCGCGGCGCAGCCGTTCATCAGCGGCGCAATTTCCAAGACCGTGAATATGCCGAGCGCCTGCACCGTCGAGGATGTCCGCAACACCTACATCGAAGCCTGGAAAATGGGCTTGAAATGCGTGGCGATTTACCGCGACGGCTCAAAGCGTTCGCAGCCGCTCAACACGAAAAAAACCAACGAAGGCGGCGACAAGGCGGCGGTTCAATCCGTGGCCGACATTGCCCCGCTCGAAAGCCGCATCAAGGAACTTCAAGCCGAAATCGCCAGACTGCAGGCCGAAGCCGGCAAGCCGCTGCGCCGCCGTCTTTCCGACACGCGCCAGGCGCTCACGCACAAGTTCGACATCGCCGGTCACGAAGGTTATCTCACCGTTGGCCTGTTTGAGGACGGCCAGCCCGGCGAACTGTTCATCACCATGGCCAAGGAAGGTTCGACTATCGGCGGCTTGATGGACAGCATCGGCACGCTCACCAGCATCGCGTTTCAATATGGCGTGCCGCTGGAGGCGCTCGCCCGCAAGTTCGCGCATCAGCGTTTCGAGCCGAGCGGGTTCACCAAAAATCCGGAGATCCGCAACGCGTCGTCCATCACCGACTATGTGTTCCGCTGGCTGGCGCTGCAATTCGTCCCCGGCTACCGCGAAAGCGTGGCCGTCGTCCGGACGCAGCCTGAACTCACCATGCCCGGCCTCCTTGAGGAGATGAAAAAAAAAATAAACCGGCCGGTGCCTGAACTGCCCATCGCCGAGGAAACCGACATTCTTGAGGTGAAATCAGACAAAGGCCACGAACGCGGCCAGGCGAAATTTACGCTGACCAGTTCGTTTCAGAATCAGGGCGATGCGCCGACGTGCCCGACCTGCGGCCATGTCGCCGTGCGCAACGGCGCGTGCTACAAATGCCTGAACTGCGGCGAAAGCCTCGGCTGCTCGTAAAATCGTTGAATTGAAATCCGTTGAAGCGTTGAAGCGATTTTCGTTTCAACGCTTTAACTTTTTTAACACTTCAACTATGTTTCCGCCATGAGCGACGGCAATTCTTTCATCCGCGAGGATCCTTGGCGCATTTTCCGCATCATGTCCGAGTTCGTGGACTCGTTCCAGACGATGTCCCAGGTCGGCCCGGCGGTGACGATTTTCGGTTCCGCGCGGACGAAGCCGGCGGACAAGTATTATCGCGCCGCCGTGGATATCGCCAAAGGCCTGGCCAAACACAACCTGGCCGTCGTCACCGGCGGCGGCCCCGGCATCATGGAGGCGTCGAACAAGGGTGCGGCGCACGCGGGCGGCAAATCCGTCGGCCTGAACATCGAGCTGCCGCATGAGCAGAGCGGCAATAAGTTCGCCAACGTGCCGATTCGTTTTCACTACTTCTTTTCGCGCAAGGTTTGCTTCGTGAAATACAGCCTTGGTTTTGTTTACATGCCCGGCGGCTTCGGCACGCTCGACGAATTGTTTGAAGTGCTGACGCTCGTGCAGACGCAGCGCATCCCGCAGTTCCCGCTTATTCTATTCGGCAGCGAACATTGGAAGGGGTTGCTCGCCTGGATGAAGTCACGCCTCGAAAAAGAGAAACACATCAGCCCCGGCGATCTCGACCTGCTCAAAATCACCGACGATGTGGATGAAGTCATTGAAATCATCCGTGACTACGAACGCCGCGTTGGTCCGCCGGGAACCTTGCCGGTCGCGTTTGCGTGAAAATTTTTTGACAGAATGAACAAAAAGAACCGAATGTAGTTCAGCCAAAACGGTCGTTTTTATTCTGATGATTCTGTCAATCCTGTCTAAAAAATCGTGCGCCCGCTGATCCAGGAAATCGAAACCGGCCACACGCCCGAATCGCTTGTCGAGCAATTGCGGGGCGAAAATGGAATAGTTTTGCTGAGCACATCGCAGTTTGATTCGCCGGCGGCGCGTTATTCTTTCGTCACGGCCAATCCGATGCTCACCTTCCGCTCCTTCGGCTCGCGCTGCGAAATCATTTCCGGCTTTCAACTATCAACTGTCAACCATCAACTGCAATTCGGAAACCCGTGGCATCAGCTCGACGCGCTCATGGCGCGTTTTGAACTGCTCGACGAGATTGATTCGCCGTTCCCCCTCGGCGGCGCGTTTGGCTACTGGGGCTACGACCTGAAAAATTTCACCGAACCAAAACTCCCGCGCCGCGCGGCGAACGACTTGGAATTGCCGGACTGCGCCGTGGGTTTTTACGACAGCCTGGTCGTGTTCGATCATCACCTTGGAAAAGTCTGCATTGTCTCCACTGGTTTGAACGCCGACGGTTCGCGCAGCGAAACAAGGGCGTCGGCGCAGTTGAATTATTGGAAAGACCGGCTGCAAGACCCGCAGATTCCACGCAAAGGCGCAAAGACGCAAAGCGTGGAAAAACTTTGCGCCTTTGCGCCTTTGCGTGAGATTTCATCGAATCTGCAGCGCAACGAATTTATTTTTAAAGTGCAACGTGCGCAGCGTTACATCCGCGCCGGCGACATTTATCAGGTCAACCTGTCGCACCGGCTCACGGCGCAATGCGGTTTCACCGGCTGGGAACTGTTTGAAAAATTGAGCGCGGTTTCACCCGCGCCATTTTCCGCGTTTCTCGACTGCGGTGATTTTCAGATCGCGTCATCTTCGCCGGAACAATTTTTGCGCCTGAGCGGTTCGCAGATCGTCACGCGGCCGATCAAAGGCACGCGCCCGCGCGACGCCGACCTGACGCGCGACGCGCAGCTTGCCTACGAATTGCAGACCAGCGCGAAGGAACTTGCCGAACTGGTGATGATCACCGATCTGCTGCGCAACGATCTGGGCAAGGTCTGCGAATACGGCTCCGTGCAGGTGCCGGAGCTGGCGAAGCTGGAAAAATTTGCGCAGGTGCAGCATCTCGTTTCCACCGTCGAAGGCCGGCTGCGCAATGACGTCACGCATTTCGCCGCGTTTGCGTCGTGTTTTCCCGGCGGCAGCATCACCGGCGCGCCAAAATTCCGCGCGATGGAGATCATTGACGAGTTGGAACCGGTTTCGCGCGGGCCTTACTGCGGTGCGATCGGCTATCTCGGCTTCAACCGCGAAAGCCAGTTAAGCATCGCCATCCGCACGGCTATCTGCCGGGACGGCGTCGCACATTTCAACGTCGGCGCGGGCATCGTGGCCGACTCCAATCCGGCGGCGGAATATGAGGAAACGCTGGCGAAGGGGCGCGGATTTTTTGCAGCGCTGAAACTGGAAATGGGTGAAACGGGCGACCGGCCAGTTCTGGTCACCCGGCGGTTGGGGAATTCACCGGCGTAAATTCGTGTCGAAGATCCACGCATTTTTTCTCTCAACCATCAACTTTCAACTCTCAACCGATTTCACTGCCGCTCGTATTCGCCCTTGCCGAGTTTTTTATAGACCTGGAAACCGGCCTTCTTCGCATCCGAGAAGGAGAGCGGCTTGAGCTTTTGCGGCGAGCTGAAGCTGGAGATGATTTTGCGCACCGGCTTTTTGCACGCCGGGCAGTGCGTGAGCGGCTTGGCCGAGAGCGGCCGGTTCAAGGTGAACTTCCCGCCGCAGACCTTGCAGTCGCCTTCACACAGTTCGTATTCGTAAAGAGGCACGGCTTAATTTTGAATTTCGATTGGCGGATGTCGAACAAAACTTTCATCCGCAGATTACGCGGATTAGCGCAGAACCAAAAATGAATCTGCGAAAATCTGCGCCATCTGCGGGTAAACTCTGAACTACTTCTTCAAAAACGCGCTGAACAAGTCTATCGGCAGCGGCAGGAACGTAGTCGTGTTGTGTTCGCTCGCCATTTCGCGCATGGTCTGGAGATAGCGCAGTTGCAGCGCGATCGGCTCCTTCGCGATGACGGCGGCGGCCTGCGCCATTTTTTCGGCGGCCTGAAATTCGCCCTCGGCGTTCACGACCTTCGCGCGGCGTTCGCGCTCGGCCTCCGCCTGCTTGGCCATCGCGCGCTTCATGCTGTCCGGCAGCGACACTTCCTTCACCTCGACCGACGTGACCTTGATGCCCCACGGCTCGGTCTGCTTGTCAATGATCTCCTGCAATTTCAGGTTGATGACGTCGCGCTGCGACAGCAGTTCGTCCAGTGCCGACTGGCCGAGCACGCTGCGCAAGGTCGTCTGGCCGATGAGCGAAGTTGCCTTCCAATAGTTTTCCACCTTCACGACCGCCGCGTTCGCGTCCACCACGCGGAAATACATCACCGCGTCCACTGTGGCCGGCACGTTGTCCTTGGTCATGATTTCCTGCTTGGGCACGTCAATCGTCACCACGCGCAAATCCATCTTCACCATTTTGTCCACGATGGGAATCAGGAAAATCAACCCCGGGCCTTTGGCGCCCTGCAGTTTGCCGAGCCGGAAAATCACGCCGCGCTCGTATTCGCGCAAAATGCGGATGGCCTGTGGCAGAATGAAAATTGCCAGGATGACGATGACGACGGCGACCGATCCCAGTCCCGACTGGAATATTAGGTTTATGAGTGTTTCCATAATGTAGTTGGTTTAATTTTTTGGTTTAACTTTCAAAGTCAGTCCCTCGACGCCGGTGATTTCCACCGGCTGGCCGGCTTCAACGGGCGCGGCACTCACGGCGTTCCAGATTTCTCCTTCAATGAACACCTTGCCGCCCGCAGAATCAATGCGCGAAATCGCGCTCACAGTTTTTCCGATCATCGTGCCGGTGCCGGTCTGCGCCGGCTTGAACTGCGCGCGGATGCCTTTGCCGACGACAAAAATGAAAAACAGCGCCGTGAGCAGCGTTGCCGGAATAATCCAGCGCAGCGACAAACCGTAGCCAGGCCCGGCCTGGCTGAACAACATCATTGAGCCGAGGAAAAACGTCACGATGCCGCCCGCCGTTAATACGCCGTGCGTCGTCGCATAAACATCCGCAATGAAAAGCACGAGCGCGAGGCCGATCAAAACGAGGCCGGTGACGTTGACCGGCAGGATCGCCGACATATACAGCACGAGGATCAGCGCAATCGCCCCGACCACACCCGGCAAAATCGCGCCCGGACTGCTCAACTCGCCCATGATGCAGTAAATCACCATCAGCATCAGGATGAACATCACTTCCGGCCGCAGAAACAGTTGGGAAAAATGCTCGAACGGGTTCATCGGAATTTCCACGACGGTGGCGTTGGCGGTGTTCAGCGTCTTGCCGTTGATTTCGCGCCCGTCCAGTTGTTTCAGCAAATCCGGCATGTCTTCCGCGATGAAATCAATGACGTTCTTGTCCAGTGCGTCTTCGGCGGTGATCGAGGCGCTGTCGAGCACGGCGGACTTGGCCCAGGTCACGTTGCGGTTCCGTTTTTCGGCGATGGACTGGGCGAAGCTGGCGGTGTCGTTCTCCATTTTTTTCTTCATCACATCGTCGGTTTTTTCCACCTCGCCGCTGGAACCGAGTTCTACCGGGTGCGCGGCACCGATGCGCGTGTGCGGTGCCATCACCGCCACGTCCGCCGCCATGGTGATGAAGACGCCCGCGCTGCCCGCGCGCGCCGGTGCCGGCGCGACATAAACCACCGTGGGAATTTTCGCGGCGTAGAATTTCTCGACAATTTGCGAAGCGGAATCCACCAGCCCGCCGGGGGTGTCGAGCTGGATGATGAGGCATTCGTCGCCCTGGGCCGTGGCGGCGTCAATGGCGCGGGCGATGTAGCTGGCCGTGGCCGGGCCGATGGCACCGTCAATTTTAATCAGCCCGACTTGCGCGGCGTTGACCGCCACGCTGAAGAAGATTCCGACCACCGCGATGAAACGCCAGTGCCGCATATTTTTTCCAGTCCGAATACAACCTAACAAAATTCACCGGGGCTGCAAAGGAAACTTATTCAACAGCCGTTGTCATCGGCTGAACCCGCGCAACTGGAGCCCGCCAGCGACACGCAATCTCCGCAGAGAAACTTCCCGGCAATCTCCAGCACGTCAATGCTGCCGCAGCGTTCGCATGCGTCGGATTCAGTCAGGGTGGCTGGTTTGGATTTCATAATTCTTGAAACCGCGAAATACGCTAAACACGCAAAAAATGCTTTTTCTGTTCGCGTATTTCGCGTGGTTCGCGGTCAATCCGCTTTCCCGAAACTTTCCGCCATCGCAATCGCCTTCCGCATCGCCATGGATTTGTTGATGGTCTCCTGATATTCGCCTTCCGGCGTGGAGTCGTTCACCCAGCCGCCGCCGGCCTGGACGTAAGCCTTGCCGTCCTTGATCAGCGCGGTGCGGATGGTGATGCAGGTGTCGAGATTGCCGTTGAAGGAAAAATAACCGACGCAGCCCGCGTAAGTGCCGCGCGTCGTCTGTTCCAGTTCGGAAATAATCTGCATCGCGCGGATTTTCGGCGCGCCGCTGACCGTGCCGGCGGGAAACGTTGCGCGCATCAGGTCGTAATTCGTCTTCTCCGCCGACAATTTTCCCTCGACCTGCGAGACGATGTGCATGACGTGGCTGTAACGCTCGATGAACATCAAATCCTTCACCTGCACGCTGCCGAAATCGCAGACGCGGCCGATATCGTTGCGCGCGAGGTCCACGAGCATGACGTGTTCGGCGCGTTCCTTCGGATCGGCGAGCAGTTCCTTTTCCAGCGCGGCATCTTCGTCCTCGTTTTTGCCGCGACGACGCGTGCCGGCGATGGGGCGGATTTCAACCTTGCCTTCCTCGCAGCGGACGTGCAGTTCCGGCGACGCACCGACCAGCGCGAAGCCGTCCAGCTCCAGCAAAAACAGATACGGCGACGGATTCACGTTCCGCACCGCGCGGTAAATGTCCAGCGGCGACGCCGTGACCGGCGCGGAGAACCGCTGTGAACCGACCACCTGGATGATGTCGCCGCCGGTGATGTATTTCTTCGACGCCTCGACGTTCGCGAAAAACTTTTCCTTCGTCTGGTTCGATTCAAATTCAACGGCTGGAAAATCATTCGTCACGGCGACGGCGGTGTGTTCGCTCGGCTGTTCGAGCAAGGAAACTATGCGGTCAATCTCGCTCGTCGCGTTTTCGTAGGCATCGGCGGGGCTTTCGGCGTCGTCGAGAATGGCGTTGACCAGAATCGTGATCGTCTGCTGCACGCGATCAAAAATCAAAATCTGGTCGGCGACGAGAAAATACATCACCGGCGTTTTTAATTCGTCATGCGCCGGGCGCGGCACGACGGGTTCGATGTCATGGATGAATTCGTAGCCGATGAAGCCGATGGCGCCGCCGGTGAAGCGCGGCAGCCCCGGCACGCTCACCGCGCGATATTTTTTCATCACGCGCTCGACGACTTCGAGGCCGTCCTTCACATCCTTGCCGACGACGGCGCTTTCCGTGACGCGGCCGTTCTCGATCATCTGGACGTGCTGGCCGTCCTGCCGGATGACGGCGCACGGGTTGCAGCCAACGAACGAGTAGCGACCGAGATGTTCGCCACCTTCGACGGATTCAAACAGGAACGATTCGCCCGCGCCGCGGATTTTGCGGTAGGCCGAGAGCGGCGTTTCCAGATCGGCGAGAATGCGGCGCGTGACGGGAATCAGATTTCCCTGCGTCGCAAACTTCAAAAATTCATCCAGCGTCGGTGAATACATGAAAGCATTTTTAGCCGAAGCGCGGAGAAAACAAAAGCAGGAACGCGCAGATGATGTCGCTCCTGACGGAGCTTGGGATTTTTACGTATCAGAAACTACAAATATGCCGCGCCTACGGCGCTGAAAAACTTTCTATTGTCCAAAAACCGCCAAGACTTTCTTTGCTTCCTCGCTCAATATAATCCAGTTCGTGTCCTTCTGGATTTCTTCAAATGATTTGTCGGTGTTAATTTTATCAACAACCGAATTGAAGTAGTTGTGAAATGTTCGCATCGCTTCTAATTCTTTTTGAGAAAAACATGATTCAAAATCTTCAAGTCCTTTTTCAAAGACACCTGGATTGTAAATTTTTGGATTGTCAGCAGGCGCATATAAATCATCAAACCAAAGGCAAATAATTTCGGTTGGCCCCTCTTTCCATTGCAATTTCGGGTCTGCAACGAGAGTTAAATATTCTCGTATGCTTTCTCGATAGTGGAGTGATTTCATTTTTACTCCCGGAAATTCACGAACTGCACGGCCACGGGAAATTCATGGGCACGCACGGCGGCGATGACGGTCTGCAGTTCGTCGCGGCTCTTGCTGTTCACGCGCACCTCGTCGCCCTGGATCTGCGTCGTCACCTTGAACTTGCCGTCGCGGATGAAGCCGGTGATCTCCTTGGCCACCGCGCTCTCGATGCCGAGCTTGATCTTGATGCTCTGTCGCGCGTGGCCGAGCGGCGAGATGTCCGGGTCGCACTGCTCGATGCTTTTCATGCTGACGCCGCGCTTGGCGAGCTTGCCGACGACGATTTCGTTGAGCGTGGCGACCTTGAACTCGTTGTCGGCGGTGAGCTTGATCTCGGTTTTCTCCAGCACGATCTCCCATTTGCAGCCCTTGAAGTCGAAGCGATTGGCCAGCTCCTTTTTGGCCTGGTTGACGGCGTTTTCAACTTCCATCGTGTTGACCTGCGAAACAATGTCGAATGAAGGCATGGTGAATTATTATTTTGATTTACGATTTACGATTTGGGGCGCGGACGCAAATCTTTTATGAGGAAGCCATGAAACCAGGAAGCTGACAAAACAATTCCTGATTTTCTGGATTCCTGATGAAATGTTTTGGTGATTGATTTCAAAATCTGCGGCGGGGAAACTCTCCGGCCAATGCCGACGCTCGTTCTGCTCTGGGTCTGGGTCAGCGCGTATCTGAACTGCGCGGGCTGGGCGCTGTCCGCGCTGCACCAATTGAACGCGCGCGGCTATGCGGGCGCGCTGGCGCTCGGGTTCGGCGCGCTGCTGATCTGGCGAAAACAAGCTTCCGCCGTGGTTCTGCCGCGAATCCGCTGGCGGAAATTCACCCGCCGTTTCCGCCGTCCTTTCCCGCTGGCGTTTTTGATTTTGTCAGCCATGGCGATACTCGGCGGGGTGCTTTATGCGCCAACCAATTACGATGCGCTGGCCTACCGGCTGCCGCGCGTGCTGCACTGGCTGGCGGCGGATCGCTGGCACTGGATCCACTCCATTTTCGAGCGCATCAACAACCGCTCCTGCGGCATCGAATGGGTTT
>Ga0316217_10004488_pt1 | contig 15036 bp, 21 predicted proteins | sample 1anoAmetaG_FD_203633 | JGI IMG/M metagenome (GOLD analysis project Ga0316217, IMG submission 203633) | Freshwater microbial communities from Trout Bog Lake, Wisconsin, USA - 1anoA | ecosystem: Environmental > Aquatic > Freshwater > Lake > Hypolimnion/Profundal zone | place: USA: Wisconsin... | reverse complement strand
GTTGTTAGACCCCTGATAGACCATGATTAAGCTGAAATAACGAATAGTGGCACCTTTGAAATTTTGATGCCAATGCGGTTGGTTCGGAATGGGAGACCCATTTTTAGGAATTTCAGGCCCATGGCGTGAAGCGAAAAATTCCCCCGAAAATACACATTGATTTGGTAAATCCGCTGGAAATAAGCACTTACGGCAAAACAACGTGCGCGCAGCTTGGGCATCACCAATGTTGCTGGACTGCCGGAAACGCGGCTGGAGAGACGGACGTGGTTGCGGTAGGCTTGGGCGATGGGTTTGCCATCCATGCAACAGACTTTCGAGTTGGCCTTGCAGCACCATCAAGCCGGGCGGTTGACGGAGGCCGAGCCGCTTTACCGGCAAATTCTGGCTCAGCAGCCGGGGCACGCGGGGGCGTTGCACTTTCTGGGCGTGCTGGCCCATCAGGTGGGACAAAACGAGGTGGCGGTGGATTTGATCCAACGTGCCATCGCCCTTAACCCCAACTGGCCCCAAGCCTATGGCAATCTCGGTAGTGTGCTGCAAGCCATGGGGAAATCGGACGACGCCATCGCCGCGTTTCGCCAAGCCATCGTGCTGCAACCCAACTACCCCATGGGGTACTACAATTTGGGCAATGGCTTGCAAGCTAGCGGGCGCTTGGACGAAGCCATCGCCGCCTTTCGCCAAGCCATTGCTCTCCAACCCAGCTATCCCCAAGCCTACGACAATCTGGGCACGGCGTTGCAAGTCAAGGGAAACTTGGACGAAGCCATCGCCGCCCATCGTCAAGCCGTGGCCCTCAATCCCAACGTTGCGCAGTTCCAATACAATCTGGGCACGGCGCTGCAAGACCGGGGGCATTCCGCGCAGGCGTTGGCCGCCTATCGCCAGACCATTGCCCTCAAGCCGGATTTCGCCCAAGCCTGCAACAACCTCGGCACCACGCTGAGAGCCACGGGGCAGCCGGACCAGGCCCTCGCCGCCTATCGCCGGGCCATCGCTATCAAACCGGATTATTTCGAGGCTCACAACAATCTCGGTGTGGCCCTGCAAGCCGCGGGGCAGCGGGACCAGGCCATCGCCGCTTTTCGCCAGGCTAGCGCCATCAAGCCGGATTTCGCCGAGGCCCGCTATAACCTTTCGCTTGGGCTGCTGCGCGGCGACTATGCGCAGGGTTGGCAGGAGTATGAATATCGCTGGCAATCCAAGGAATATCACTCGGCCCGGCGACATTTCGCCCAGCCGCAGTGGGATGGCGGCCCGCTGGATGGCCGCACCATTCTGCTCCATGCCGAACAAGGCTTGGGAGATACGATTCAGTTCATCCGCTATCTGCCGCTGGTGGTTGCGCGCGGCGGGAAGGTGATCGTCGAATGTCAGCCGGAACTGCGGCGATTGATCCAAGCTATGGATGCCCACATTCCCGTGGTGGCCAAAGGCCAGGCGCTACCGGACTTTGATCTGCACTGCCCGCTTATGAGTTTGCCCAAAGCGATGAAGACGATGTTGGCGAGCATTCCCCATGATGTGCCCTACCTAAGCGCCGATCCAACGGAGGTTGCGAAATGGCGGGATCGCCTGGCGGAGCAGTCGTCGTCAAACAAAGTTGGCTTGGGATGGGCCGGCAATCGCGCACACAATAATGATCGCAATCGGTCCATGAAACTGGCAAAGCTGGCGGCATTAGCCCAAGTATCCGGCGTACAGTTCTATAGCTTGCAAAAAGGCGATGCGGCGACCGAGGCCAAGTCCCCGCCGCCGGGAATGGAACTGATCGACTTGACGAAGGAACTGAAGGATTTCGCCGACACCGCCGGCTTGATCGCCAATCTCGATCTGGTGATCGCGGTGGATACGGCGGTGGTGCATTTGGCCGGGGCGATGGGCAAGCGCGTCTGGACGCTGCTGCCGTTTACGCCGGATTGGCGATGGCTGCTGGAACGCGAAGACAGCCCGTGGTATCCGACCATGCGGCTATTCCGCCAGCCGAGCATCGGCGATTGGGACAGCGTGATCGGGCGCGTCGCTAAAGCGGTGGCGGACCAAGTGCAACGCGGTTAGCTTGACGGGTATTGAGATGCCGCAACTAACGATCCCACAAGCCCTCACGCTGGCCGTGCAACACCACCGCGCCGGGCGGCTGGGCGAGGCCGAGCAGCTTTACCGGCAAGTTTTGGCTCAGCAACCGGAAAACGCCGACGCCCTGCACTTTTTGGGGGTGCTGGCCCATCAGGTGGGCCGCAATGACCTTGCCGTGGATTTGATCTCCAAGGCGATTGCCCTGAACCCCAATTGGCCTGATGCCTACAGCAATCTTGGCACCGTTCTGCAAGAACAGGGGCAAATGGAAGCGGCCATCGCCGCACATCGGCGGGCCGTGGCTCTCAAGCCCAATTCCCCCGAAGCTTACGGCAATCTCGGCAATGCGCTGTGGCGGCACGGACAGCGGCACGAGGCGGTTGCCGCCTGGCAACAGGCGGTCGCCCTTCATCCTAACTATCCCGATGCTCATCACAATCTGTCTTTGGCGTTGCTGCTGGCAGGTGAATATCGTCAGGGTTGGGAGAAATTCGAATGGCGGTGGCAGCGTAACGACTACCGCGCGCTGCAACGCAACTTTGCCCAGCCGCAGTGGGATGGCCGCCCGCTGGCAGGAACCACGATTCTGCTGCACGCCGAACAGGGCTTGGGCGACACGCTGCAATTTGTCCGCTATGTACCGCTGGTGGCCCAACGCGGCGGGCGCGTCATCCTCGAATGCCAGCCGGAACTCCAGCGGTTGCTGCAAGCGGTTCATACCGACATTCCGGTCGTCACCAAAGGCCAGTCTTTGCCGCACTTTGATCTTCACTGTCCCTTACTGAGTTTGCCGCGGGTGATAGGCACAACGCTGGGGAATATTCCGCGGCAAATACCGTATCTTCAAGCCAATGCCCAAGCGGCGCAGACTTGGCAAAACCGTCTGGCAGCACCTGGCCCCGTGATGAAAATTGGCTTGGCATGGGCCGGTAGCCCAACTCACAATAATGATCGCCAGCGCTCGCTGAAACTGGCAGATTTGGCCCGGTTGGCGGGAGTGAGCGGCGTGCGTTTTTACAGCTTGCAGAAAGGTGCAGCGGCCGGTGAGGCCAAGGCCCCGCCGCCGGGCATGGAACTGACCGATTGGACGCCAGAACTAAATGATTTCGCCGCTACTGCCGCTTTGCTGGCCCATCTCGATCTGGTCATTGCCGTGGATACGGCGGTGGTACACTTGGCCGGTGCGATGGGCAAGCCGGTTTGGACCATGATCCCCTTTGTTCCGGATTGGCGTTGGCTGCTGGAGCGGGAGGATAGCCCATGGTATCCCACGATGCGGCTCTTCCGTCAGCCGCGCATTGGTGATTGGGATAGCGTGATTGCCCGCATGGCCTTGACATTGTCGGCATTGCGTAGGGCGTGATTCATCACGCCACCCAACGCCTACGCCGGGGTAGTTGGCGCCGCGGCTTCCGGGGCGGCGGTGGGCGCGGTTTCAGCCGGCTTCTCGGCCTTCTCCACTTTCTCGCCTTTCTTCAATATCCGGCCGGCGAATTGATGCTTGCGCTCGTTGCGCTTGCGGCGCAATCCCGCGCTACGGCGGATGGTGCCACGCGGGGTTTCGGTTTCGGTGAGCAACGCCAGCACGACAATGTTGCCGGCATCACCGATGCGATACTTGGCGGTCTTGACGATGCGGGTGTAGCCACCGCTACGGTCGGCAAACTTGGGCGCGATTTCGTCAAACAAGCGCTGCACCACCGTCTTGCCGGTGAACTCTTGTTTTTCGTCCACCAGCCGGCGATCGTTCAGGGCGGCAATAACGCGGCGGCGGGCGGTCAGCGTGCCGGTGCGCGCCAGGGTGATCAGCTTTTCGGCCAGGGCGCGAACTTCCTTGGCCTTGGGCAAGGTGGTGCGCACCTTGCCGTGCTCAAACAGACTCTGCACCAGGTTGCGGCGCATAGCGATGCGGTGTTCCGTATCGCGGCTAAGCTGGCGACCGCGAATCATGTGACTGCTCATGACAAACTCCTCTTAACGCTTGTGCCCGCAGTAAATTACTGGGGAAAAGACCGCCGATACCATCGGTGGCTTTACAAGTCCGTGGGCCTACTTCTGGTCGGCGTCTTCTTTCTCCGTAGCAGACGTTTCCACGCCATCGCCTTCCGTTTCTTCTTCCTCTTCCACATCGGCATCATCGGCCACCGGCATCGCCGCATCCAAATCCATGCCCAAGCTCAGGCCCATGTCGGCCAGCTTGCGCTTCACTTCGCGCAGGCTGGTCTTGCCGAAGCTGCGGACCTTCAGCAGGTCGGCATCGGTCTTACGCACCAAGTCGCGCACGTTGGTGATCTTGGCCGATTCCAGGCAGTTGTTGGCGCGAACCGACAAATCCAAATCCTGGATGGTCTGGTTCAGTTTCTGCTGCAAATCGGGATCGATCATCGCCTTGTTGGCGTCGCGCAGGGTGGAGATGGCGTCTTCGTTGGCCACGTCGCTGCCCAACTCGAAGTATTGCACGAACGGGTTAAGGTGCTTGCGGAGAATCTTGCTGGCTTCCACCAGCGCCATTTCCGGGGTGACTGTGCCGTTGGTCCAGATTTCCAGGATCAGGCGGTCGTAGTCGGTCTTCTGGCCCACGCGGGCGTCTTCGGTGCTGTAACGCACGCGCGTCACCGGTGAATAAATGCTATCCACCGAGATCAGGCCCACTTCCTGCTCTTCGGCATCGGCAATGTTTTCCGCGGCGGTGACATAACCGCGGCCCTTGCTGATGTTCAGTGTCATGTCAAAGGTGACATCTTCGGTCAGCGTGGCGATCACCAAATCCTTGTTGATGATGGTCACCGAGGGATCGGCCTGAATTTGCCCGGCAGTCACCGGACCCGCCTTTTTGGCGCGGAGGGTGATTTCCTTGTCGTCATCGCTGTCCAGTTTCACCACCAGGCTCTTGACGTTGAGGATGATGTCCGTGACATCTTCCAACACGCCGGCCAGACTGGAAAATTCATGTTCCGCGCCTTTGAGGCGAATATGGGTGACGGCGGCGCCTTCCAGCGAGGAAAGCAAAATCCGCCGCAGGCTGTTGCCCACGGTGGTGCCAAAACCACGCTCGAACGGCTCGGCCACGAATTTGCCATAGTTATCGGTGGAAATTTGCTCATCACGCACCACGCGTGACGGCAACTCCAAACCACGCCAACGAATCCTCATGATCGATCTCCTTTAGGGCCGACTCGAATTACCGAAGTGTCCCGCCCCAACCGTTAGGGGCCATCTGTTGAGCTTCAGTCTCGTCGATCAGCCATATTGTTAGTTTGTTTGCCAGGTTACACGCGCCGCTTCTTGGGCGGACGACAGCCGTTGTGCGGCAGCGGGGTAACGTCTTCAATGCCGAGTACTTTTAAGCCGGCGTTTTGCAAATTGAGGATGGCCTGTTCACGGCCGGCGCCGGGGCCTTTGACCTTGACTTCAATCTCCACCATACCGGCCTTGCGGGCCTGCTGGGCGGCATTTTCCGCGGCCCGGCCGGCGGCAAAGGGCGTGCTCTTGCGCGCGCCCTTGAAGCCCACTGTGCCCGCCGACGCCCAGGAGATGGTTTCTCCGTTGGTGTCGGTGATGGTCACCATGGTGTTGTTAAACGTGGACTTGATATGCGCCACGCCGCGGGTCACACCCTTGCGGATTTTCTTTTTCACCGCCGACTTGGCGACTTGCGCTGTTTTTGCTTGTTCTGACATGGATCATCACTCGTTAGGTTACTTGCCCAAGTTACTTACGCAAAGTTACTTACCTAGTTCCTTCACGCCCTTCTTACCGGCGACCGTCTTGCGCGGACCTTTGCGGGTGCGGGCGTTGGACCGCGTGCGCTGGCCGCGCGTGGGCAACCCGCGGCGATGCCGCGCGCCGCGATAGCTTTGGATGTCGCGGAGCCGCGCCACGTTTTGCGTGACGATGCGCCGCAACGCGCCTTCCACCTGGTAATCGCGATCGATGATGCCGATGATCTTGGCCAATTCCTCTTCGGTCAGATCCTTGGCGTGACGCTGGCCGTCAATGCCGCATTCCTTGAGGATCTTGCGCGAATTGGTCCGCCCGATGCCGTACAAATACGTAAGGCTGATCCAAATGGGCTTATCCGGCGGAATATCGACACCCGAAATACGTGGCATACTGATTCCTCTACAAAACAACATCCAAACCGCCGATAGCATCGGCGGCTTTACAAGTCATCCCTGCCGCTGTTTATGCTTGGTGTTGGTACAAATGACCCGCACCACGCCTTTGCGGCGGACAATCTTGCAATTCTCACATATACGCTTAACGCTCGCGCGCACTTTCATGGCCAAACCACCTTGAATCGCCCAAACCGGGGCGAATCGGGGATCATAGCAAAAACATCTTCAATACACAAATCGCCAATCGCCTCAGATTACCGGCGTCGCCACCGGTTGCGGTGGCCGGCCGTCGGTCAGGATGTCGATCCCAGTTTCGGTGACCGCCACCGTGTGCTCAAAATGCGCCGCAGGCTGGTGGTCCTTGGTGTAAATGGTCCAGCCATCGGGACATTGATCCACATCCCGGCTGCCCAGCACCACCATCGGCTCCACCGCCAGCGTCATCCCACGCCGCAGCGTAAAATCAGCCCGCAACTGCTCGGCGGTGACAAAATTAGGCACTTTGGGGCCTTCGTGCATACTGCGACCGATGCCGTGCCCGACAAATTCGCGCACCATGTTAAAACCGTTGCGCTCGACATTATGCTGCATCAAGCGGGCGATTTCCGACCACCGCTTGCCAGGCCGCATGTGGTGCAACGCCAAGTTTAACGTTTCCAGCGTCACATCCAGCAACTTCTGCCACTTGGGCGGAATCGTGCCAACCGCGACGGTCGTGGCGGTATCACTGCAAAAACCGTCCAGTTCCACCGCCAAGTCCAAGGTCACGATATCGCCGTCCATCAGCTTGACCGGGCCGGGAATGCCGTGAACAACCACTTCGTTGATGCTGATGCAACTGTACCCGGGAAAGCCTTCACCCGGCCGGTACGTCGGATAATCCTTGCTCAGCCCGCGGGCGTTGGCTTTTTTCAGTTCGGCACCGCACATCTCGTCGATTTCGCCGGTGGTCATGCCCACCACCGCCATGCGGCGCATTTTCGCCAGGATGTCGCACGCCACCTGACCGGCATGGCGCATCATCTCGATCTCGTAGCGGCTCTTAATGATGATGCGATCGGATGCCATGGCATAAGTATGTTATGGCCGGATGGCCGTGCAGTCTTGCGGACGCATCCGCGAATGCTCAATATTGGCGTCCCTTGATGCGTTTGCCTTTGCCGCCGCGGTCGTCACCGCCCAGGAACGTTCCGTAATTGCGCATGATCAAGTTGGCCTCGATACGCTGCACCATGTCCAACGCCACGCTGACCACGATCAGCAAACCGGTGCCGCCCAGGAACGAGGAGATATTGGGCGGGATGTCCAGCCAGGCGGTAACCGCCGCCGGCACCACCGCCACAAAGCACAGAAACGCGGCACCCACATAAGTGATGCGCATCACCACTTTTTCCAGATAATCGCTGGTGCGCTTGCCGGGACGGATGCCCGGCACAAAACTGCCGTAATCGCGCAGTTGGTTGGCCATTTCCTTGGGTTGGAATTGCACCGTGGTCCAAAAGTAGGCGAAGAAATAAATCATCGCCACTTCGGTCATCAGGTAAATGAAACTACCGCGTTTGAATTCCGCATCCAGCCAGGCGATCACGCCGTGGAATGTCCCACCGGCCTGGGAGTGAACCACCAGGTAGCCCAACGCCACGCCCGGAAACAGCATCAGGGACTGGGCGAAGATGATCGGCATCACGCCGCCATGATTCACCCGTAACGGCAGATATTGCTTTTGCCCGCCATACACGCGGCGGCCGCGGGTGTGCTTGGCCTGCTGCACCGGAATGCGCCGCTGCGCCTGGGTAATGACGATGGAACCGGCCACCACGAAAATAAAGCACGCCACCAGGAAAATGATCTTGCCTGGAGTAATGCCGCCGGCGCCTTGGGTGTTGCGGATAGCGCCTTGGATCAGATCGACCAAGGCATTGGGCATACGCGCCACAATGCCGGCCAAGATTACCAAGCTGATGCCGTTGCCCAGACCGTATTCGTCGATCTGTTCGCCCAACCACATAAGGAAGATGCTGCCGGCGGTCAGCGAAATCACGCCGATCGCCCAGAAGCTCAGGTAATACTGCCGCATGAAAATCGGCAGCACCATGGAGTTGCCGTTGATGCCGGCACGCATGATGTTCATCCAGATCACCGCCTGCATGATGCACAGCGGGACGGTAATATAGCGGCTCCACTCCTGGATTTTGCGCTGGCCGGTGCCACCCTCTTTTTGCAGCTTTTCCAGCGAGGGCACCACGGTGCCGAGCAACTGGAAAATAATCGACGAACTGATGTAGGGCATGATGCCCAGGCCGAAGATCGTGCTCTGCTGGAGGCTGCCGCCGGAAAACAGCGATACATAACTGGCCAAGCGGCCGACGGCACTTTCATCGTTCTGGGTAAGCTTGGCGATGGCGTCCTGATCGACACCGGGCAGCGGCACGTGATAGCCGATGCGATAAATCAACAGCATGAACAACGTGAACAGCACCTTGTTGCGCAGTTCCGGGACGCGGAAGATGTTGATGAAGGCTGTGAACATATCTGCCTGCGCCTTAACGGACGGATACTACTCTTTCTTCGGCTCAGACTTCTCGGCGGCCGCAGTTTCCGTCGCGGCCGGCTTTGCAGGTGCGGCTGCGGCAGGCGCGGCGGCCGCAGCGGCTTCAGCCTTCTTTTCCTTGGGCCGAACCACGAATTTCTTCTTGGGCTTGGGGAACACAAACGCTTCGCCCTTGGGATTCTGGGCCGTGCCACCGGCGGTGGTGATCTTCTCAAGTGCCGACTTGCTGTACCAGCCGGCGGTTACCACCAGCTTTTTGCTGATTTCGCCATTGCCAAGGATTTTCACCGGCTGCTTGGTGTCGGGAACCAAACCAGCTTCAATCAGTGCCGCGGCATCCACGGTGGCACCATCGGCAAAGCTAGTCAAATCGGCCAGATTGACGATGTAAAACCGGTGTTCAAAATTTTGGTTGCTGAAGCCGCGCTTGGGGAACCGGCGGAAGACTGACGTTTGGCCGCCTTCATGGCCACGCTTCCAATACGGACCGCCCTGGCGGGCACCGGCGCCCTTGGTGCCTTTGCCTGAAGTCTTACCGTGTCCGCTGCTCTCGCCGCGGCCTTTGCGCTTGGTATGCTTGTTACGCGGGGCCTGCGAAGTAATGTCTTGAATCATGCTGCTCATGGCCAATGTCCTAACGGCAAATGCCCAGTAAAATCAGGCGTTCACTAATTGTCCGGCGCCGCGGGCCAGTTTCACCCCGCGGGTCTGCTCCACCTGCTCGACATTATGCAGTTGTTTGAGGGCGGCGATGGTTGCCTTCACCAGGTTCTTGGGGCTGGTCGAGCCGAAAGCCTTGGTAAGAATGTCGGTAATGCCGGCCAGTTCCACACAGGGCCGCACACTCTTGCCGGCGGTAACCCCGGTGCCGGGGCGGGCGGGAACCAACACCACGCTGCTAGCGCCGCTGGTGCCTTTGACAATATGCGGAATCGTCGTGCCTTTCAGGTTCACGCGGAACATCTGCTTGCGGGCGTCCTTGGTGGCTTTTTCCACCGCGGGGGGAACTTCGTTGGCTTTGCCGTAACCGATGCCGATATTGCCTTTGCGATCACCGGCAACCACCAATGCGCCGAAGCTGAAGGTTCGACCGCCTTTAACCACTTTCGAGCACCGGTAGATGCGAACCACCGCCGATTCGATACCGGATTCGTCGCTGGCGCGATCACGACCACCGCGACCGCCACCACGGCCACCGCGGCCGCCTTGCCCGCCGCCGCCACCATGACCACCACGGCCACCACCACCACCGCCACGGCCACCGCGGCCGCCTTCGGTGGGTTGCGCCGCCGGAGTTGGGGCCGCTGGCACCGCGGCAACAGGTTGTTCGGCCACGGGCGCGGCTGGTGCCGCCGCCTCGGGCGTTGCGGGAGTTTCAGGCGTTGGGTTTGTCTGCTGTTCAGCCATGTTCATCTCGGTGAGAATTAAAACTTCAGGCCACCGGCACGTGCCGCATCCGCCAAGGCTTTGATACGGCCATGATAACGCCGGCCACCGCGGTCAAATGCCACGGCGGTAATGCCGACTTCTTTGGCCTTGGTCGCAATCGCCAAGCCAACCTTTTTCGCCGCGGCCAGATTGCCGCCATTTTTCAGTTCCGGGCCACGCACGGCTTCCACGGTGCTCGCCGCCGCCGCCAGCGTCTTACCGGCAAAGTCGTCGATCAGTTGCGCGTAAATATGTTTGTCGCTGCGGAACACGCTCAGACGCGGACGCTCCGGTGTTCCAAACAAGCCCACACGCGTGGAGTATTTGCGGCTTTCCAGTCGCTTCGCTTTCAGTTTATTTTTATCGGCCATGGTCTACACCACCAATTATCCCGCCGATACCATCGGCGGCTTTCCATATTACTTGGCACCGGCACCGGCAAAGGCCTTGCCCGGCTTGATCTTGATCTTCTCGCCTTCATAACGAATGCCCTTGCCCTTGTATGGCTCGGGCTTGCGCACGCGGCGCAGATCGCTGGCAAACTGCCCTACCAACTGCTTGTCCGGACCGCTGATCCGAATCTTGGTCGGGCCGTCCAGCGCCACCGTCAATCCCGCCGGAACTTCCAGCGAGATGGTGTTGGCGTAACCGACCGAGAGCACAATTTCCTTGCCCTTTTGCTCGGCTTTGTAACCGACGCCCTGGATTTCCATCGACTTTTGATAGCCGATGGTGACACCGACAATCATATTGGCCAGCAGCGCGCGGGTCAGGCCGTGCAGCGCTTTGCTTTGCCGTTCATCGTTAGGGCGGGTGACCACCAGCTCTTTTTTGGCCGCGTCATACGCCACGGTGATCGCCGGATGCACCTGGTGTTCGAGTTTGCCTTTGGGGCCTTCCACCTTGACCAAGTGATCCTGCACGGACACCTTGGCGGTTCCAACCGGGACGGGCTTTTTTCCGATACGACTCATGGGGAGCCTCTCTACGCTTGGGGCCAACGGCCCACTAACTCACCGTGCATAACAGTTCACCGCCGACGTTGGCCTCGCGGGCGCGGCGGTCGCTCATGACGCCCTTGGAGGTGCTCACCACGGCAATGCCCATGCCGTTGAGCACGTTGGGAAGTTCCTCGACCGCGCGGTAAATGCGACGCCCGGGCTTGCTTTGCCGATCAATGTCGTGGATCACCTTGTCACCACTCATCGAATATTTCAGCTTGATTCGCAAGTTGCCTTGACGCGGGTCTTCGATCACATCGAATTCTTCGATGTAACCCTCGTCCTTAAGCACCTGGGCTATGCCCGTGCAAATCTTGCTGCGAGGAACCAGCACAATGCGCCGGCCCACTCGGTTCGCATTGCGAATCCGGGTCAGCATGTCCGCGATGGGATCTTGATTATTCATCGCTATTAACAGTTGTTAAATGCCAATCATCCTGCAAGCCTACCGGCCTGCTACGGCAAGCCCTACCAGCTTGCTTTTTTCAAACCAGGAATCTTTCCCGCCAGCGCTAGTTCGCGCAACATAATGCGGGACACCTTGAACTTACGCAGCACCGCTTTGCTCCGGCCCGTCAATTGACAGCGGTTATGCGACCGTGTCGGGCTGGAATCGCGCGGCAGATTCGCCAACGCCGCGAAGTTCTTTTCCTTCTTAAGCTGCCGACGCACATCGGCATACTTCTTCACCAGCATCTCACGACGCTTCTGCTTGTTTATCCACGCCTTGGTCGCCATAGGTTGCCTTTAAGCAAATCTAACGCCCCGCCGCACACGCGACGGGTTACTTCTCCTTGCCCTCAGTCCGGAACGGAAAACCAAACTGCTTCAGCAGCTCCCGGCCCTGGTCGGCATTGGGGGCCGTCGTCACCATGGTGATGTTCATGCCTTGCTGGAACGTCACTTCCGACGTATTGACTTCCGGGAAAACCGTCTGCTCGTTGAAGCCGAAGTTATAGTTACCGCTCTTATCGAATCCCTTGGGATCCAGTCCGCGGAAGTCGCGCACGCGGGGGATCGCCAGCGAAATCACCCGATCCAGGAATTCGTACATCCGCGCGCCACGCAAGGTCACCTTGATGCCGGTTTCCATGCCTTCACGAACCTTGAAGTTCGCCACCGACTTTTTGGCCTTGCAACGCACCGGTTTTTGCCCGGCGATCACCGCCAACTCTTTTTCCGCCTGCTGGAAGTTGGCTTTGCCTTCACCACCCAGCACGGCATACTTGCCCAAGCCTTCGGACAACACGATCTTTTCCAGCCGCGGCACCGCCAGGTCGTTCTTATAGCCGAACTTCAACTTCAACTCCGGGATCACCTTCTCTTTATAGAATGTGTAGAGCCGGGGGGTTGGCGCCGGCGCGGAGGGAGTTTCCTCGACATCGGTCTGGCTTTCGACCGCAGCCTTGGAGAGCTTGGCCTTTTTGGCCAGACCGGCCGCCTTCTGCTTGGCCTGGTTCGCCTGGTTCGCCTTGGGGTCGTCCTTGGCGTGCTTCTGCTTTTCCTCTTCTTTTTTGGCCATGGTTGCCTCAGCCTGAATCCATTCCGCGGATAATCTCCGCGGCTTTACAAGTTACTTCTTACTCACCATTCCCAAGTCGGTGCCGGTTTTCACCGCCACGCGATGCTTGACGCCTTCACGCACGTCGATCTTGGTGCGGGTGCGCTTACCGGTTGTCGGGTCCACCAGCATCACGTTGCTGATGTGGATCGGGGCGTCCTTCTGGATGCGCCCGCCTTGCGGATTGCGCTGCGATGGCCGCACGTGCTTCCACACGCGGTTCACGCCTTCCACCACCACGCGGTCCTTGTCCTTCATGATCCGCAACACGCGGCCGCTGGCTTTCTTGTTGGCGCCCGCGATCACCACGACCGTGTCACCTTTTTTAATGTGCTGAGCCATAGTCACTTCCTTCAAACCACTTCGCTTGCCAGCGACACGATCTTCATGAAATTCTTGTCGCGCAACTCACGGGCCACCGCGCCGAAAATACGCGTGCCACGCGGATTGTCTTCCTTGTCGATCACCACCGCGGCATTGCGGTCGAACCGCACGTAACTGCCGTCGGGACGGCGCGTCGGTTGCTTGGTGCGAACCACCACGCAACGGATGATCTCGCCCTGCTTGATTTCACCGGCCGGGTTGGTCTTCTTCACGGCGCAGATGATTACGTCACCGACGTTGGCCACCTTGCGCTTGAACTTACCCTTGGAACTGCTGCCACGCAGCACCTTGATACACATCGCCACCTTGGCGCCGGTGTTGTCAGCGATGTCCAGATACGTTTGCTGTTGAATCATGTCGTCACCTAAATACGCCGCCACAAGCGGCGGGCTATTTACCGCGGCTCCGGCGCCTTGCCGGTCATCACTTCTTCCGCCGACACCTGCAACGCCCGCTCCGGGGCTTTCTGCACGATGCGCAACAGGCGGTGGTGCTTGGTCCGGCTCAGCGGCCGGCACTGGGTCAATTCCACCGTGTCACCTTCTTTGGCCTCATTTTTCTCATCATGGGCGTGCAACACCGTGCGCCGCTTGAGATATTTGCCGTACTTGGGGTGGCGCGTCTGATAATCGACCACCACCTTGATGGTTTTATCGCCCTTGTCCGAGGCCACCACGCCCACGATCGTCTTCAGGATCGCACGCTCGGCGGCCGCGGGGGTTGTATTTGTCTGCGTCATGAGATTCTCAAAAACGTTACTTGGCCGTGGGTTCCGCGGCCGCTGGTTCCGTAACCACTGGCGTCGTCACCGGGGCAGCCGCCACGGCAACCGCCGGGGCCTGCTTGCCGGCTTCGATTTCGCGCTGCTTCAGGATGGTTTTCATCCGCGCGATCGTCCGGCGGGTCTTGCCCAACTGGCTGGGATCTTCCAACTTCTCGGTGATCGCCTGCGTACGCAGATCGAACAGATGTCTCTGCTGCTCGGCCAGTTCGTGCAGCAGATGACCGCTTTCGTGAGTTCGTAAATCCTTAGCTTTCATCGCATCCTCGTTCATAACCCCCGCACAGCGCGGGGCTAATGGCTTAGGCCACTACGTGGCGACGGGCCACGAACCGGCAGTCGATCGGCATCTTGTGGGCCACGCGTGCCAGGGCACGCTTGGCCGTTGCCTCATCCACCCCGCTGATTTCAAACATCATCGTGCCGGGCTTCACCACGGCACACCAGAATTCCGGGTCGCCTTTGCCGGTGCCCATACGCACTTCCAACGGCTTGGCCGACACCGGCTTGTGCGGGAAGATGCGGATAAACAGTCGGCCTTCACGCCGCAGAAAGTGCATGCACGCCACGCGGCCGGCTTCAATCTGCCGGGCGGTAATCCAATGCGGTTCCAGCGCCTGCAAACCGTAGTCACCGAACGCCACCGTGTTGCCGCGGGTGGCGTTGCCTTTCATCTTGCCGCGTTGGCTTTTGCGGTATAGAACCCGCTTGGGCATTAAGGGCATAAGACACCGTTTCAAATCGCCCGGAAACTATCCGGGAGCAATAAATCCCATCGTCAAATTACCGTCGTCCGCGCCGCAGGCCGCCACCAGGACGAACCTCGGTTTCGCTGACTTCTTCACCGTACATGCCGCGATAAATCCACACCTTCACACCAATCGCGCCGTAGGTGGTGAACGCGATGGCATAGCCGTAGCTGATGTCCGCCTGAAGCGTGGTCAGCGGTACGCTGCCGGTCGTGGTCTTTTCGCTGCGGGCGATTTCCGCCCCACCCAAACGACCACTTACCTGCATCTTAATGCCTTTGGCACCGGCCTGCATGGTCGCTTCGGTCCGCATCTTCAACACGCGGCGGAAACTGGCACGCTTCTTCAACTGTTCGGCGATCGCTTCGGCCACCAATTGGCCGT
>Ga0316217_10004487_pt1 | contig 15037 bp, 16 predicted proteins | sample 1anoAmetaG_FD_203633 | JGI IMG/M metagenome (GOLD analysis project Ga0316217, IMG submission 203633) | Freshwater microbial communities from Trout Bog Lake, Wisconsin, USA - 1anoA | ecosystem: Environmental > Aquatic > Freshwater > Lake > Hypolimnion/Profundal zone | place: USA: Wisconsin... | reverse complement strand
TTGATCTGTTTGACGAGACGGTGGATACCATATTGGGGATCAACCTCAATCAGGAGATGGACGTGATCGGGCATAACCTCCAGTTCGATGATATCAGATTGCTGCTCCGCAGCAGCCTCACGGACCAAGTGTTTCCAGGCGCTCCGCGACATCACCGACGAGCACCTTCCGGCGATACTTTGGGCACCAAATCACGTGGTATTTGCATGAATAAACAACATTATTGTTGCTTTTGTATTTCATAGTATCATTATACAGTACATCACCATATAATACAAGTCAAAGTCAAAACCGTAGCCTTTTATCCCCATGCCTAAAGGCAGGGGCTTTACGGCAACTCTCGGTAAAAACATTGTTAGTGCTGCCGCCGAGAACCTGCCGTCACCCTGCCTGCATCGAAGCTTGGTGAAAGCTCGGAAACTGCACTGTCAGGCAAATGCCAAACCGCATCACGACTGCTTCTAAACCCGTAAACGACAATCTATAAAGCAGTTGACAGGGCACCCAATACTCTAGTATATTTCGCCGACTTATCATGTAAAACTATGAGGAAACAGAGCATATGAAGGAAATACTGTCCGGTAACGAAGCCATCGCCCGCGGCGCTTACGAGGCGGGTGTGAAAGTTGCCTGCGCTTACCCGGGAACCCCTTCCACCGAAATTCTTGAAAACATCACCCGTTTTGCCGAGGTCGACGCATCCTGGGCGACCAACGAGAAGGTTGCCCTCGAAGTCGGGATCGGCGCCTCCTTCGGCGGCGCGCGCGCCCTGGTCACCATGAAGCATGTCGGCGTGAATGTCGCCGCCGATCCCCTCTTCACGCTTTCCTATACCGGCGTGAACGGCGGGTTGGTGCTGGTGACCGCCGACGACCCCGAGCTGCACTCCTCCCAAAACGAGCAGGACAACCGCAACTACGCGAAGTTCGCCAAGGTGCCGATGCTGGAGCCCTCCGATTCCCAGGAGTGCCTCGACTTCACCAGGCTTGCCTTCGAGCTCTCCGAGCGCTACGACACACCGGTCATGCTCCGGACTACGACCCGGATCTCGCACTCCAAGTCGGTGGTTCAGTTGGGCGAGCGGGTGACCGGTCTGGCCGAGCCGCAGCTGATGAAGGATCCGGCAAAATTTGTCATGCTCCCCGGCAACGCCCGTGGGCGCCACGTAATCGTCGAGGAGCGCAGCGTCCTCCTCTCCAAGGACGCCTGCAGCATGCCGGTCAACCGGGTGGAGCTGCGGGACACGAAGATCGGGATCATTACCGCAGGGGTCGCCTACCAGTACGTGCGCGAGGTGCTTCCCGAGGCCTCCGTGCTGAAGCTGGGTCTGGTGCACCCGCTTCCCTTCGAGCTGATCCGCGAGTTCGCAGCCAAAGTCGACGAACTCTATGTGGTCGAGGAGCTGGACCCCTTCATCGAGGAGCAGGTGAAGGCGCTCGGCCTCAAGGTTACCGGCAAGGAGATCCTGTCGCTGTGCGGCGAGCTCACCCCCGGAAGGCTGCGCAAGGGTTTTGGGCTCCCCGAGGTGACGCAAAGCGCCGTCGAGAAGCTTCCGGGGCGCCCCCCCAACATGTGCCCTGGCTGCCCGCACCGCGGGGTCTTCTACACGCTGAACCGCCTCAAGGCCTACGTCTCCGGCGACATCGGCTGCTACACGCTCGGCTTCATGCCTCCCCTGTCCGCCATGGACACCTGCATCTGCATGGGGGCCTCCATCGGCATGGCGACCGGTGTGGCGAAGGTGCTACCGCCCGAGGAAAGGCAGAAGGTGGTGGCCGTGATCGGCGATTCCACCTTTCTGCATACCGGCGTGAACGGCCTGATGGACATGGTCTACAACAAGGGGGCGGCCACCGTCATCATCCTCGACAACCGGATCACCGCCATGACCGGGCGCCAAGACAACCCCGCTTCCGGCCACACCCTGATGGACGACCCGGCCAACAGCATCGACTTTCCCCTCTTGTGCAAGGCCATAGGCGTTCAGCACGTGCGGACCATCAACCCCCTCGATCTTGAGGAGTGCGAGCGGGTGATCCGCGAGGAGATGGAGCGCCCCGAGACCTCGGTCATCATCACCGACAAGCCGTGCGTCCTCATCAAGAGGGACGGCGTCTTCACCCCGGGCCACGTGCTCGAGGTGAGCGAGGAGAGCTGCACCGGCTGCCGCGCCTGTCTGAAGATTGGCTGCCCGGCCATCGAATGGGTCCCGGGAAGCGGCAAGAAAGGGAGGGCAAAGATCGATCCGCTTCTGTGCAACGGGTGCGAGGTCTGCCGCCAGCTCTGCAAGTTCTCGGCAATCGCGGAGGCCAACAATGAGCGCTAAGATCACCAACATCCTCCTGGTCGGTGTGGGCGGGCAGGGGATCCTGCTCGCAGCCGAGATACTTTCCGAGACCTGCATGCTGGCGGGGTTCGACGTCAAGAAGAGCGAGATCCACGGCATGTCGCAGCGCGGCGGAAGCGTGGTGTCCCATGTCCGTTTCGGCAAGGAGGTGTTCTCCCCTATTGTACCGGAGGGGGAGGGTGACATCCTCTTCGGTTTCGAACTGATGGAGAGCTACCGCTCGCTCACCCTGTTAAAGCCCGGCGCGACAATCGTCGCCAACGACCTCTGCATCGCGCCCCCTTCCGTCTTGATGGGGCAGGAGATCTACCCGGCCGGTCTGGCATTCAAAATCCAGGACCTCTTCCCCGACTTCATCCTTTTGGACGGGCAGAAGCTCGCCATTGAGGCTGGCAACGCGCGCGCCGCCAACACGGTGCTTTTGGGCGCGGTCTCCAAGCGGCTGCCTATCGCCGAGAGATTCTGGATCGAGTCGATCGAGCGGATGGTCCCGAAGAAGGCGGTGGCGGTGAACCTGAAGGCGTTCGCGGTGGGACGGGAACTGGCGTAGTGTTAGTTAGCTTTTACTGTTTTTTACCAGGAGTTAAGTCATGTTCTTCAACGAGGAATTCGAGACGCTGCCCCGGGAGGCGATCCGTGCCCTGCAGCTCAAAAGGCTCAAGGCCATGGTGGCCCGGGTTCAGGAAAGCGTCCCCTTCTACCGGGAGGCCCTGGGCCGGGCGGGGATCAGTTTTGACTCCATAACATCCTTGGAGGATCTGGCCCGGCTCCCCTTCACCTACAAGCAGGACATGCGCGATTCCTACCCGTACCGGATGTTCGCGGTCCCGATGGAGGAGATCGTTCGGATTCACGCCTCCTCGGGCACCACCGGCAAGCCAACCGTGGTCGGCTACACCAAGAAGGACATCGACAACTGGAGCGAGCTGATGGCGCGCTGCCTGGTGGCGGCCGGAGTGCACCGGGGCGACATCATCCACAACTCCTACGGCTACGGTCTGTTCACCGGGGGGTTGGGCGCGCACTACGGTGCCGAGCGTCTGGGCGCCTCCGTGATCCCGATGTCGGGAGGCAATACCAAGAAACAGATCATGATCATGCAGGACTTCGGTTCCACCGTGCTCACCTGCACCCCTTCCTACTCGCTCTTCATGGCCGAGGCCGCGAAGGAGGAGGGGATCGACTTCCGGGAGCTGAAACTACGTGTCGGCATCTTCGGGGCCGAGCCCTGGAGCGAGGAGATGCGGGGCGATATCGAGACCAAACTGAACCTCTGCGCGGTCGACATCTACGGGCTCTCCGAGATCATGGGGCCGGGGGTCGCCATCGAGTGCCACCAGGCCAAGAAGGGGCTGCACATCTGGGAGGACCATTTCATCCCCGAGATCATCAACCCCGAAACCGGAACGGTGCTGGGCGAGGGGGAAGAGGGCGAGCTGGTCATCACCACCATCACCAAGGAAGGGATTCCGCTCATCCGCTACCGGACCCGCGACATCACCTCCATTTCCTATGAGCCCTGCGCCTGCGGCAGGACTCACGCGAGGATCGCCCGGATGAGCGGCAGGAGTGACGACATGCTGATCATCCGCGGCGTCAATGTCTTCCCGTCCCAGATCGAGTCGATCCTCATGGGTGTCGAGGGGGTCGAGCCGCACTACTTGCTCATCGTGGACCGCAAGGAAAACCTCGACACCCTGGAGGTCCAGGTGGAGGTGGGCGAGCAGCTCTTCTCCGACGAGATCAAGCACCTCCAGGCGCTCTCTGCCAGGATCGAGAAGCAGATCAAGGAGATGCTCGGAGTCACCTGCCGGGTCCGGCTCGTGGAGCCGAAGAGCATCACCCGCAGCGAGGGGAAGGCGAAGAGGGTCATCGACAACAGGCACCAGTCCTAAAAGGGGGATAGTGACATGCACGTTGAGCAAATCTCCATATTCATCGAGAACAAGTTCGGCAGACTAGCCGAGGTGACCCGGGTCCTGGGGGACGCCGGCATCAACATCCGCACCCTCTCGCTTGCCGACACCTCCGACTTCGGCATACTGCGCCTAATCGTGAACGATGCGGAAAAGGCAAAGGATGTCCTCAAGGAGCGCGGCTTCACGGTCAGTAAGACCGAGGTGGTGGCCGTCGAGATACCGGACCGACCCGGCGGGCTCGCCGACATCCTGCAGGTGCTTGACGGCGACGGCATCAACGTCGAGTACATGTACGCCTTCGTGGAGCGCTGCGGCGAGAACGCCGTGATGATCTTCCGTTTCGACGAGACCCAGAAGGCCATCACCACGCTCACCGGCAAGGGGTTCAACATTCTCCCCGGCGAGCGGCTCTACAGCATTTGAAGACACCCCGATACCCACTCATTTAGACTCTCCCTCCCCTTCAAGGGGAAGGTCGGGGTGGGGATGGGATAAACCACTTTTGCTATTTGAACTGTAATTCCACAGGAGGCTATTTTGATAAAATGTCTGGGTATTCTGAGCTTAGCGGTACTTTGCACCGCCACCTCCGTTCTGGCCGCAGCACCGATTAAGATTGGCGCGCTCTTCGCCGTCACCGGCCCCGCGGCCTTTCTGGGCGAGCCCGAAAAGAACACGCTGGAACTCCTGGTGAAGGAGGCTAACGCCAAGGGTGGCATTAAGGGCTCCAAGATCGAGCTCTTCATCTATGACACCGGCGGCGACGTCACCAAAGCGGTCCAGCTCACCAACAAGCTGATCAAGAACGACCACGTGGTCGCCATCATCGGACCGAGCACCACCGGCGAGACCATGGCCATCATCCCGATCGTCGAGAAGGAGCAGATCCCGCTCATCTCCTGCGCCGCAGGCATCAAGATCACCGACCCCGTCAAGAAATGGGTGTTCAAGACCCCCGCCAACGACCACGTCGCAGCCGAAAAGATCCTGATTCAGGCAGAAAAGCTGAAGCAGAAAAACATCGCCCTTTTGACCGTTTCCGACTCCTTCGGCTCCTCAGGGCGCGAACAGCTAAAAATCATGGCTGCCAGGCGCGGCTTCAAGATCGTCGCCGACGAGGTCTACTCCCCGAAGGACACCGACATGACCCCGCAGCTCTACAAGATCAAGGCTGCCAAGCCCGACGCCATCATCTGCTGGGGCACCAACCCGGGTCCCGCCGTCATCACCCGCAACCTGCAGCAGCTCGGCATCAAGACCCAGCTCTACCAAAGCCACGGCGTCGCCTCCAAGAAGTTCATCGAGCTCGCCGGCCCCGACGCGGCCGAGGGGATCATGCTCCCCGCCGGTAAACTCGCGGTCTACCACCTGCTTAAGAAGAACGACCCCCAGGCCAAGCTCCTCAAGGATTACGCCGACTCCTACAAGAAGGCCTACGGCGTCGAGGCTTCCACCTTCGGCGGCTACGCCTACGACGGCTTCCAGCTGGTCGCGGGGCCCCTGAAGAAAGGGGCCGCCACTGCGGTGCAGATTCGAGACGGCGTCGAGAAGAACGGAAAGCTGGTCGGGGTCTCTGGCATCTTCAACATGAGCGCCACCGATCACAACGGCCTGGACCTGACCGCCTTCGAGATGGTGCGGATTCAGAAGGGCGACTGGGCCATCGTCCACTAACGTTCAAGGGGGAACAGCCATGAAAAAACTGATATCGACCGCAGTCACTTGCTTTGCTCTTTTTTGCTTCTCGACGGCTGCCTTGGCAGCGGCGCCGATCAAGATCGGCGCGCTTTTCGCGGTGACCGGCCCCGCCTCTTTCCTGGGTGAGCCGGAACGAAACTCCGCCAAGATGGTGGTGGACGAGATCAACAGGGCGGGCGGGATAAAGGGCCACAAGCTCGAACTTGTGGTCTACGACACCGGCGGCGACGCCACCAAGGCGGTGCAGCTCGCCAACAAGCTGATCAAGGACGACCAGGTGGTCGCCATCATCGGGCCGAGCACCACGGGTGACACCATGGCCGTGATACCGGTCGTCGAGAAGGCTCACATTCCTCTCATTTCCTGCGCCGCCGGGATCAAGATCACCGAGCCGGTCAAGAAGTGGGTCTTCAAGACGGCACAAAACGACACACTCGCCGTGGCGCGCATCTACGAGCAGCTGAAGCAGGAGAAAAAAAGCAAGGTCGCCCTCCTTACCGTGTCCGACGGCTTCGGCGCCTCGGGACGCGAGCAGCTGAAGGCTCAGGCCGCCAGCCACGGAATCGAGATCGTCTCGGATGACACCTACGGCCCCAAGGACACCGACATGACCGCGCAGCTCACCAAGATCCGCGGCTCCAAGGCCCAGGTGATCATCTGCTGGGGCACCAACCCGGGCCCCGCCGTCATCGCGCGGAACGCCAGGCAGTTGGGTCTCACCCTGCCGCTCTACATGAGCCACGGCGTCTCGTCCAAGAAGTTCATCGAACTGGCGGGAGACGCCGCCGAAGGGATCAAACTTCCTTCCGGGAAGGTGCTGGTCGCCGACCTGCTCCCCAAGAGCGACAAGCAGAAGGAGTCGCTTCTGGCGTACGTGAGGGATTACCAGCAGCATTACAAGGCCGAAGGCGACCATTTCGGCGGCCATGCCTGGGATGCCGTCATGCTCCTTAAGGGTGCCATCGAAAGGGGAGCGGACAGCGCCGAGACGATTCGCCACCAGCTTGAAATGACCCGCAACTTTGCCGGCATCGGCGGCGTATTCAATTACTCCCCCCAGGACCACGCCGGCCTCACCAAGGGCGCCTTCGTCCTGGTCGAAGTGAAGAAGGGTAGATTCACGCTGGTCAAGTAAAGGGGATTCATGGAGTTCTTCAACGAGATAACCCAGTTCGTCATTTCTGGGCTTGCCACCGGCGCCATCTACGCCCTGATAGGTCTCAGTTTCGCGATCATCTTCAACTCGACAGGGATTATCAACTTCGCCCAGGGTGAGTTCGTCATGCTGGGCGGAGTGCTGACCATATTCTCGCTCACCGCCCTGAAGCTCCCCATCCTGGTCGCCGTCCTCGCCGCCGTCGCCGGCACGACGCTGGTGGGGGTGGTCTTCGAGCGGCTTGCCATCCGTCCCCTCAAGGATGCGACCCCGCTTGCCCTTATCATCATCACCATCGGTGCCAGCATCCTGATCCGCGGCATGGTGATGCTTCTGTGGGGCAAGGACACCCAGGTGCTTCCCCCCTTTTCGGGGAACACCCCGCTGCACCTGGCGGGTGCGACGCTCCTGCCGCAGCACCTCTGGATTTTTGGGGTAACCCTGCTGGTCATCGTGGGGAGCCGTCTCTTCTTCCATCACACCATAAACGGCAAGGCGATGCGCGCCTGCTCCTTCAACCGGCGCGCCGCGAACCTGGTCGGCATCAGCGTGGGGCGGATGGTGCTGCTCTCCTTCATCATCAGTGCGGCGCTGGGATCCCTGGCCGGCGTCATCATCGCCCCGCTCACCATGACCGCCTACGACGTCGGCATCATGCTCGGCCTCAAGGGGTTCTGCGCCGCGATCATGGGAGGGATGGGGAGCGGTCTCGGCACCGTCCTTGGGGGGCTCATCCTGGGGACGCTGGAGTCGCTCGGCGCCGGGCTCATCTCCTCCGGGTACAAGGACGCCATCGCTTTTTTAATTCTGCTCCTGATCCTTTTCATCAGGCCCCAAGGGCTGTTCAAGAAGGGCGAGACGGACAGGGTGTAAGAATTAGATCCGCACTAACCTGCTGTTTTCATCGGCAACGCAAAGAATAACCGTTACCTAAGGTCCGGCATTGAAATCCGATAAACTCAAATTTTTCCTCTTCTGCCTGGCGGTGCTCCTGGTACCCCTGCTGCTTGGGCAGGGGTACCTCACCAACGTGCTCGTCTTTGTCGGGATCAACAGCATGCTCGCCCTGGGACTCAACCTGCTCCTGGGCTACGCGGGGCAGATCTCGCTCGGCCAGGCCGCTTTCTTCGGGCTGGGCGCCTACGGCTCCGGCGTGCTCACCACCCAGTTCGCCCTGAACCCCTGGCTCGCCATGGTCCTGGTCGCCGTCTGCGTGGCCACCTTCGCCTTTGCCATCGGCTTTCCCGTGCTGCGCCTCAAGGGGCACTACCTCGCCATGGCGACGCTCGGGGTGGGGGTCATCGCGCACATCGCCTTCAACGAGACCATCGATCTTACTGGCGGCCCCTCAGGGCTCTCCGGCATTCCGAACCTCACCATCGGTAGCTTCAGCTTCGATTCGGATCTCAAAAATTATTATCTGGTCTGGAGCTTTGCCCTCGTCAGCATCCTTTTGAGCCTCAACCTGGTGAACTCGCGGGTTGGCCGGGGCTTGCGGGCGATCCACGACTCCGAGGTGGCGGCCCGCGTCATGGGGGTGAACGCGCGCCTGATGAAGGTGCAGGTGTTCACCCTGTCGGCGCTCATCTCCGCTGTCGCCGGCAGCCTCTACTGCCACGTGATGACTTTCATCTCGCCGACCTCCTTCGGTTTCAACGTCTCCATCGAGCTGCTCACCATGGTGGTGATCGGGGGGCTGGGCAGCGTGTATGGCTCCATTCTCGGCGCGGCGCTGCTCACACTGCTTCCCGAGATGCTGCGCTCCTTCCAGGATTACGACATCATCTGCTACGGCCTGTTGCTGGTTTCCATGACCATCTACGTTCCCGGGGGGCTGGTGCGCGGCATCCCCGCGCTGCTGCGCCGTCTGGTGCCGGCAAGGAGCGGGCATGCTTGAGCTCTCGGGAATCGGCAAGAGGTTCGGCGGACTGACCGCGCTGGAAGGTATCAGCTTCCGCGTCGCGCAAGGCTCGATCACCGGCATCATAGGTCCCAACGGTGCCGGGAAGACGACGCTTTTCAACATCGCCACCGGCATCTATACCCCCTCCAGCGGGCAGGTGCTGCTCCAGGGGAAGGATATCTCCGCGTTGCCGCCGGAGCGTCGGGCGCGGCTGGGGCTGGTGCGCACCTTTCAGAACATCGAGCTTTTCGGCAAGATGACGGTCCTTGAGAACGTCATGGTCGGCCTGCACACCCAAAGCAGCAGCGGCTTCTTCTCCTGCGCGTTCCGGATGCCGTGGCAGATGAACGAGGAGCACCGGGTGCGGGAAAAGGCCGAGGAGTGGCTCGCCTTTGCGGGGATAGCCGAGCTCGAGTCGCTTCAGGCGGGTACGCTCTCCTTCGGCAAGGGGAGGCTTTTGGAGATCGCCCGCGCCATGGCGCTCGAGCCGAAGCTCCTGCTCATGGACGAGCCGGCCGCCGGGCTCAACAGCTACGAGACCGCGCAGCTGGCCGAGCTCATTAAGAGGATCCGGGACCACGGCGTCACCGTGGCGCTGGTCGAGCACGACATGGACCTGGTCATGGATATCTGCGACGCGCTGGTCGTGCTCAACCTCGGCACCATGCTCGCGGAGGGTACCCCCCGCGAGATCCAGGACAACCAGGCGGTGGTCACCGCGTACCTGGGCGAGGCATAGTGTGCTTCGTCCCTTGTGACCTTGGGGTCCTTCGTGTCCTTGAGGCCCTTTGTCTGAACTGAAAGCCAGCAGGAATCGCCATGCTTAAGCTAAAAAACGTAAATGCCTATTACGGGAAAGTGCACGCCCTGAAGAACGTCTCGCTGCACCTGAACCGCGGCGAGATCGTCACCCTGATCGGGGCGAACGGCGCCGGCAAGACGACCCTGCTCAACACGCTCTCCGCCATCATCCCCGCTGCCAGCGGGGAAATTCTCCTGGAGGGGAGGGGGGCAGCCGGGCTTGCCGCGGACCGGATCGTGTCGCTCGGCCTCTCCCAGGTCCCCGAGGGGCGGCAGGTCTTCAACCCTCTCACCGTCGAGGAGAACCTGGAGCTGGGCGCCTATCTGCGCTACCGGGCCGGGGGGCAGCGGAGTGAGATCGCGGCCGACCTGGAACGCATGTTCCAGATGTTCCCGAGGCTCAAGGAGAGAAGGCGCCAGTCGGCCGGCACCCTTTCCGGCGGCGAGCAGCAGATGCTTGCCATCGGCCGAGCCCTCATGGCCCGCCCCAAGCTGCTCCTTTTGGACGAGCCTTCCATGGGGCTTGCCCCCCTGGTGGTGCAGGACATCTTCCGGGTCATCGAGCGGCTGAGAAGCGAAGAGGGAACTACCATTTTGCTGGTCGAGCAGAACGCCCGTGCCGCGCTCAAGGTGGCCGACCGCGGTTATGTGCTGGAGACGGGTAAAGTGATACTCGAGGGAAAGGCCTCGGAGCTGCTGGAAAACAAGGATGTGCAGCGCGCCTACCTGGGACGCGACAAGAAAGAGATCTGGGAAAGGTGACGAACCGATTGATAACAAGGACCAAAGTTATCGACGAGTCGGGTAAGTAGATAAGCAGGTAATGCGTTTTCTGGTCAGAGGGTTTATTAAGGTTCATTTTTTGTCTTTTTGTGCCGTATGTACCTTTTGTGCCTTTTGTGGCTAACTGTTTTCAGGTTCAAGTTTTGGCTTTCATCCAGCTGATAGAGAGGTCGTTGCTATGCAGATTTGGGATCCCGAGTACGAATGCATGCCGCGCGAGGAGATCGAGCAGCTCCAGCTGGAGCGGCTCCAGGCTACCCTCAACCGCGTCTACAAGAATGTCACCTGCTACCGAAACAAGTTCAAGGTGCTGGGCATCGTCCCCGAGGACGTCCAGTCGCTCTCCGGTCTCTCCCAGCTCCCCTTTACCACGAAGGAGGATCTGCGCCTCAACTATCCCTACGGCATGTTCGCCGTGCCGCTGCGCGAGGTGGTGCGCATCCACTCCTCCAGCGGCACCACCGGCAAGCCGACGGTGGTGGGCTACACCAAGCACGACATCAAGGTCTGGAGCAACCTAGTGGCGCGCTTCATGACCGGCGCCGGGGTGACCAGCGACGACGTGGTGCAGATCGCCTTTGGCTACGGCATGTTCACCGGCGCCTTCGGCCTGCACTACGGCTCGGAAACCATCGGCGCCTCGGTGATTCCCATGGGTGCCGGCAACACCGAGAAGCAGATCATGATCATGCAGGACTACAAGAGTACCGCCCTGGTCTCCACGCCGAGTTACGCCGTCACCATCGCCGAGCGCATGGAAAAGATGGGGATCGACCCGAAGAGCCTCTCGCTCAAGGTTGGCCTCTTCGGGGGCGAGCCCTGGAGCGAGTCGATGCGCCGGGAGATCGAGTCCCGGCTCGGCATCTCGGCCACCGACAACTACGGGCTTTCCGAGGTAATCGGACCGGGGGTGGCCGGCGAATGCGGCCGGAAGAGCGGCATGCACATCTCCGAGGACGCCTTCATCGCCGAGATCATCGACCCGGAAACCTGCCAGACGCTGCCGCCGGGGAGCGTCGGGGAACTCGTGCTCACCTCGCTCACCAAGGAGGCCTTCCCCATGGTGCGCTACCGCACCCGCGACATCACCTCGCTCGACTACACCCCGTGTGCCTGCGGCAGGACCACGGTGCGCATGCGCAAGACCATGGGGCGCTCCGACGACATGCTGATCATCAAGGGGGTCAACGTGTACCCATCCCAGATCGAGGACGTGCTTTTTGCCGTCGAGGGGTGCCAGCCCCATTACCAGCTGGTGGTCGACCGCAAGGGTGCGCTCGATACGCTCGAGGTGAGAATCGAGGTGACCGAGAATATCTTCTTCGACGAGATGAAAATGCAGAAGGCGTTTCTGGACCAGGTGGAGCGGCGCCTTGATTCGGTTCTGGGGGTTGGTGCGGTGGTGAAGCTCGTCGAGCCGAGCAGCATTCCGCGGGCCGAGGGAAAAGCGTCCCGGGTGATTGACAATCGCAAGATCTAGTTTACTATTTGTCCGCCGACCTGCGGTCATCATGACCTGGCAGGATGGATGCCTGAACAAACTAGAGGGGTAATGCCCATCACCAACAAGGAGGCTTACGGATGAGAAATGCTTTTATCGTCACCGCAGCGATGTTGACACTGAGTGCCTTTGCGACGCCGGGATTTGCTGACACTAAGAAGATCGACCCGAAACACGAGTTCGAGGAGCATTGCGCGGCCTGCCATCCCAAGGGCGGCAACATCATGAAGGCAGACAAGACCCTAAGCAAGAAGTCGTTGGCAGCCCACGGCATCAAGACCGACAAGGACATCATAGCCAAGATGCGCAACCCCGGTCCCGGCATGACCAAGTTCGACGAAAAAGCCGTTCCTCAAAAAGAGGCAAAGGCAATCGCGGATTACATCCTGAAGACCTTCAAGTAAACGGCGAAACGGCAGACTGTGGGCTAGGGGCTGGTAAAAGTAAAGGTTTTTACTCTGCCCCTGGTCCCCATTCCCCATTCCCCAGCTCCCAACCCCTAGCCCCTGTCTTTACCACTGTCTCAGTTCAATGGGCAATCCGTCGATGTCGTGTATCTCGGCTCGCCGGGAACGCCCCAAATGTACCGGTCCCCAGGTTACCGGCACCCCCTGTTCGGCGAGATATTCCAGCGCCCGGTCCATATCCTCCACCTCAAGTGCCATCATCCGGTACCCGACACCCCACGGCTCGTTGGTCGCACAACCGGGATCCGCGACCCGCATCAGTTCCAGTACCGTGTCGCCCAGTTTCAGATAGGCGACCTCCTGCAGGGGAGGGGCGCCAACCTCCAGCCGCTGTTTCAGGGTGAAGCCAAGCACCCCGGTGTAAAAGGCGATCGATTTTTCGAAGTCGCTCGGGATGAGCTCCACATGATCAATGCGCTTGAACATCTGCTACCTCCGGAAACTGTACCCTGATCCATTAGGTCCCTTCCGAGATGGCTTCCTGGGTACAGGATCTGATGACGAAGCCTGAAACTCCTCTGACAAAAACGGCTGAACCAGAGACCGCAGCTCTTCCGTATTGCCCAATTGGCGCTACGCTGGAAAGCCTCAGTCTGGCTCGACGGCCAGGTTTCGCCGCGCCACCGTCGCCGCGGCCGCGTGCCCTGCCTGGTCAGGGACCCGCATCAACTGGGCCGCCACAAGGGAAACCACCCCCAGGGCACTGCCGGCGACGAAGGGTATCCGGTAGTCGATCATCCAGAAAAATCCACCCAGGGCAGGCAGAAAAACCGCCGCGATATGGTTGATGGTGAACCCGACACTCATGGAAGAGGCGATGTCCGCGGGACTGGCCACCTTCTGGAAGTAGGTCCGGATCGCCACGTCGAAGTTGTAAAGTATGTTGTCGAAAATGTACATGAGCATCACCAGCCCCTTGGATCTGCTGAAGGCATACACCAAGAATATCACAATCACGCCGCTGTACTCGATGGATGAAATGAACCTCTCGCCGAAGCGGTTGATGGCCTTGCCGATCAGCGAGTTGAGGATGTAGGCCACGATGTTGTTCACAATGAAAAGCAGTGTCATGTCGCGCACGGAAAAGTGAAACACCTGCACCAGGAGCAGGATGGAGAAGACCACGAAGATCTGGCGCCTGGCACCCGACAGGAAGGTGAGGATGTAGAAGAGGGTGTACCTGCGCCGCAGAAACATCTTCTTGCGCTGCGGGATGATGCCGGCATGGGTGGGGTTCTGGAACAGCCCCCAAAGGCCCGCCACCAATACCAGGGCACCGATCGCCAGGTAGATCTCGCGGTACTTGGCCACCGCTCCCAGAAAGTACACCATGAGTCCCGCGGCGACGCTCGAGACGGCGGCGAGTGCCCGCAGTCGGCCGAAGATGAGGGGCGAGACCGCCGTGGAGAAATACTGCAGGGTGAGCGACTGATTGGTGCTCTCGAAGTAGTGGAAACCAAAGCTCATGATTACCGTGGTGCAGATGAGCCAGCTGTAGGTTGGAAAAAGCCCGGTAATGCCGGTCCCCAGCCCCAAGAGCACCACGGAGAGTGCGGCTAAGCGGTGCTCCCGCACCAGGAGCAGGACAAAGACCAGCAACAGCGTCAACAGGCCGGGAACCTCCCGTATCGACTGGATCATGCCAACTTTGCTCCCGTCGAGATGCACCATCTCGGCTGCGAAGTTATTGAAAAGGATAGTGTATCCCTGCAGCCCTATGGTCGAGGCGGCGGTCAGGATCACCAGGAACCGCAGCATCGGGCGCTGTTCGGAGCTGATTGCACCGGTGTCAAGCTTACCCAGAATTCTCTTCATTCGGTTTTTCCCATCCCATATTTAGCGAAGATTCGGCGACAAAGGTCTTCCGGGTGTTGATTTCTTCGACTCGACCGCCAGCATTCGCAGCTTTGCGGGTGAGTTGGCCGACAAACCTCCCGGGAGCACGTACTGCCACGCTGCGGCCGAAATTCTTCTGCAGCGATTTGTAGGACAGTTTTTCCAGTTTGACGATGGTGCCCAGGGCCAGACCTTTGTTGCAGAGCTGGCCGTGCTGCTTCTTCCTGGTTGCCGCCAGCTTGCGCTGGGTTTCGGCGATGCGGGCCTGCAGTTTTTGGTACCGGTTGGACCGGTGCCACTTGCGGGTCCCCTTCTTGACGCTGCCGTCGGGGTTGTAGTTATCCGGGTTGGTGGCCCGGCGGCTCCGGTCCAGGCCGCGTTGGTCGCGCTTGATCGCCCGCCAGGGGTGGATCACTTCGTCGCAGAACTGCGACAGGAAGGCGTCCTCGGCGCCGTACCCGGCGACGGTGGCCGGACCGATATCCAGGGCGGAGACTCTCTCGGAAATGATGTTTTTCTCCTTCTGGAGCGGCACCCCTTCGAGGACCAGTTGAACCGACCACCGGGCTTCCCCGGCGACGGTGCGTTGCACCAGGCGCTAGATACTTGACCCGGCAGCCGAGCGC
>Ga0316217_10004486_pt1 | contig 15038 bp, 16 predicted proteins | sample 1anoAmetaG_FD_203633 | JGI IMG/M metagenome (GOLD analysis project Ga0316217, IMG submission 203633) | Freshwater microbial communities from Trout Bog Lake, Wisconsin, USA - 1anoA | ecosystem: Environmental > Aquatic > Freshwater > Lake > Hypolimnion/Profundal zone | place: USA: Wisconsin... | reverse complement strand
CGGACTTTTCGCCTTGTGGCAATGGGATCGCCGCCGCCGTTTTCTGGAGGCGCATCCGGAAATCGTGCGGCGCATCCAGGCTCGGCGCGCGTTGCGGCGGGAGAAGCAGGAGTTGCAAAAAGCCGCAGACGCCGGCAACGCGGCGGCATTCGCCCATCACGCCGCGCGGGCCATGAGCATCGCCGTGGCGCCGCATTTCCCGGCGAACCCGCGGGCCATGGTCAGCGGCGACATCCTGCTGCGCCTGGCGGATGCCGGACTAAACGGCCCGGCGGCCGATACGGTGAAAAGAGTCTTCGCGGCAGCGGACGCGCAATTCGCCGTCACCCCGCAGGCGCCGCCAGATCTGCTGGCCTTGCGCCCCGGAGTGGAGGCGGTGTTGTGCGCACTTGAGGAGAAGCTATGAGTCCGAAAACTGAAGCGCGAAATCCGAAGGCCGAAAGCCTGAGGGAGCGGGAACCAATGAGTTCAACCACAGATGGACACAGATCAACACAGATAAGACAAGACCGGATTCTTGGACGGGTGAATGAATGGACTGACGCTTGCCGGCGCGTTGGCCAAAAGTGCTTTTCCATCTGTGTCCATCTGTGTCCATCTGTGGTTAACGTTTCGGCCTGCTTTCGGATTTCGGGGATTCGGAGTTCGGATTGGGGGATCAGTCCGCGCATCTGCATCCTATTGGCGCTCTGGTTGTGCCTGCTGAATCCGGGGCGCGCGGCGGCCGCGGATACTTTCACACGCGGTCTCGAATTGAGCCGGGCTGGACAGTTTCCGGAAGCCGCGGCGGCCTTTGAGCAATTGGCTGGCGCGCGGCCTGCCGCCGGCACGCTCGTGAATCTGGGGCTGGCCGATTGGCAGCGCGGCCACGCAGGCCCGGCCATTCTGGCTTGGGAACAGGCGCTTTGGATTGACCCGTTCAACAAGCGTGCGGAAGCCAATTTGAAATTCGCGCGGCAGGTGGCGCAGTTGGACGCGCCGCAACTGAAATGGTTCGAAGCCGTCTCCGCCTGGCTGCCGCCCAACGCCTGGGTGTGGCTGGCGGGCGCCTCGCTTTGGCTGTCCTTGGGACTGCTCATCTTCCCGGGCATCTTCCGGCGCCGGAAAACCGGCTGGCAACAATGGCTAGCAGCGCTGGCCTTCGGCATTTTTCTGTTCAGCCTCGCCGGAAATTTCGGGGTTGTAAGTCGGACGCACACCGGCTTCGTCCTGAAAAAGAACGCCCCGCTGCGGCTGACCCCGACCCAGGAAGGCGAAGTCATTGCGACCCTGGTCCCGGGCGAGCCGGCGCGCGCGCTGCGCACGCGCGGACATTATCTCTTCATTCGCACGCTGGCAGGCTCGGGCTGGCTCGAACAGGACGATTTCGGGCCCTTGTGCCCGCGCTAAGCTTCCTAACCCACCGATGAATCGGTGGGCTATTTTCTTTCGCCCTTACGGGCTGGATTGGCGGCAGTGCGTCGCTCATTTCAGCACGCCCCCATTCGTGGCAGTCCCGCAGGGACGCCCGAAAATAGCCCAGCGATTCATCGCTGGGTAATCGCCCCAAGCTCCCCACAAGCCCCGCAGGGGCGAAAGAAAACCGGTCCATCGCCCAAATCAAAATTGTGCCGCCCGTTCCGGGCTTGGACTCTTATTTGCGTCGCAACCCAGGGCGGCGCTCGTTTCACTCCGCTTGCCCTGGGCTTTCATATTCCGGGCCTTCAGCCCGTACGTTGGAGAGTCCCATGATAAACATCGGGGAACGATTTTGGTTCATTGAAAACCTTTGACAGAAATTCGCAAGTGCGCTTTCATGAATGCATGATACCAACCGGACTGCAAAAGGCACTCGTACATGGCCTCGTGCATGGCCAGTTGTTCAACCACAGCTAGGCAGCTTATGCGACGAGGAGCAGCTATCTACATCGGTGAAGACCGTATCATTATCTGTCCAGTTCATCCTGGCACGCAAGGTGGAGGTTTTCTAGGACCTCCCATTCACAAGCTCGCACACTCTGCCAGTGTGGAACAGATACTGGCAGAATTGGAGCATACGCTGGCCGAGTGCAAGCTTGTTCCTCCTCCGTCTGATTTGAAGGCAGCGATCCAGCCCTTTCTTGCGGCCACCGGCGAGAAGACCTCACATGCTGTTTCTCGGTGTTTTGCGTATATAGGTGTTTCTGAAGAAAGCGAGGACGGTTTGGTTTTCTACTCCGGCTTTCCTGAAAAGGGGTCATTCCTGTTTCGGTCCGAGTCACATTGGCGTTGCAAGAAATCGAGCCGCACGGATATATCCGCAGCATTTCGAGCCGCTGCCGCCGTTTCCGTCGAGGCGCAGAATTTGCACAATCTACCTCCGTTGAGTTAGGCATGCACTACCTGCCGCCTACCCACTTCGCCGGAGCCGCCGCCGGACGGACGCCTGAGTTCATCGAGATGACTTGGGTTGATGTGAGTCGTAATTCCGGCTCGGCTCGGTTCAGGGGTCGTTAGGCCACTGGAGCGCACGTGCAAGACATCCTGAAGCGCATGGTCAAAGAGTTACACGAAGCCTGCTTCAAACCGAAGGGCTTCACGAAGACCGGCGGGAGTTTTCTGCGCACGGATGGTGTGGCTCAGCTCGTTAAGGCATTATGATTCCGCGTTGCGTTGCAATTTTTGCCATCGCCATCCTGATGGTCGGTTGCAATCGCTGGGACAGCAAGCCAGGTCATTACCTCCGAGGCACGAATGCGATGGCAGGCGTTTCGACATTCATTGTCACTTACGGTTGGAATTCATCCACAAACGTCGAAGATTTGTGGCATTGGGATAATTTGCACCCACTTTACATTCAAGGTGTTCCTTGGAGCAGATTGGAGAGTCAGCAGTTTCCTGCGTTGACACACGATGGGATTCTCTATGTGCTCTCGAATCCGGGATGGCACGGTGATTATGGAGGAGTTGCCTACAATCCACAGACGAATCGTTTTCCGAAGCTAGACGGTTTTGGCTTTAAGCCTGTTGGCGACCATTGGTATGTTTGGGGTATGCCTGAACTTTCGGGTGGGATGAATTTGCCACAGATATATGAGTAGCGATGCGCCTAAGTCGCCGGAGCCGTTGGAGCTGGCAGTTCCGCTGTCGCGGTTCACGTCGCAAGTCGGCGGTGGCTTCTTTTTCGTTAGCCGTCATCGCGGGCCATGAATGTTTTCGCCACAGACCATCCGCTGGTGCGAGAGCCTTCACCCGCACTGTTGCGTTTCCAGAAGCGGCTGCGCAGAGGCCTTCTCGTCATTCTTGTCGGCTATCCACTTTGGCTTGTTTTGCTCGGTCCATACTCCGCCGTCATCGGGACAGGACGCTTTGATTTTCTGCCGCAGGTTGTTCGCGACATTCCATTTTATCCTGCCGTCCCGGTTTATTGCGTTCCTGGACTGCGGAGCAGCTACGATGATTACCTGCACTGGTGGTATCGTGACCCGAATGAGGCAGACGCAGAGACGGGTTGGTATTGAGATGAGAAAATTGACGGCTAACAATTTCCCGGAGCACCCGCCGACTATACCGGTCTGTCCGCTTTCGCGGATGGCATATCACATCCGGCGATGCTTGGGTCTAGTGCATCCTCCCACACCATGAGATTTATTATCAAGTTCCTTGCATTCACGCTCGCGGCCATGAGCTGCGTTTCGGCCGCGCCGGGCGTCAGCGTTTCAGTTCGTGATTTCGGCGCAAAAGGCGATGGCCTAACGCCCGATACCGTCGCCATTCAAAAAGCCTTGGACACTGTGGCCGCCAGTGGCGGCGGCGAAGTGCGGCTGCCCGCCGGACAATATGTCAGCGGCAGTCTGGTCTTGAAATCACACCTCACGCTCCAATTGGATGCGGGAGCCACGTTGTTGGGCAGCAGCAACCGGGATGATTATCCCATCGTGCAAGCCCGCTGGGAAGGGCGGCAAGCCGACTGCCACCGGGCGCTCATTTCGGCCGAACACGCGGAGGATATTGCCATCACCGGCGCCGGGATCATTTCCGGCAATCCGGTGGTGGGCCCGCTCCGCGATCCCCGCGGTCCGGCGGTCGTGGAAATGATCGAATGCGGCAATGTCCGCGTCGAGGGCGTCCGGCTGAAAAGCACGCGAATCTGGACGCTGCATCCGGCTTATTGCCATGACGTGCGCATTGAGGGCGTGACCTTCGAGACCACGGGCGCAAACTCGGATGGCATTGATCCCGATTCTTGCCAGCGGGTGGTGATTGACGGGTGCATCTTCACCACCGATGACGACAACATCGCCATCAAATCGGGCAAAGGGCTGGAAGGCGTCAAGGTTGGCCGGCCCTGCGAGGATATTCTGATCACCAACTGCACTTTCATCAAAGGCTACACTTCGATCGCGCTGGGCAGCGAACTGTCCGGCGGCATCCGCCGCGTGCGCATAACGCATTGCACGTTCAAAAAGGGATTGGCGGCCCTGCAACTGAAGTCGCGGCCCGGCCGCGCCGGCTATGTGGAAGACCTCGTTGCCGAAGATCTGGTAGTCGGGCCGGAACCACTGCTGGAGATCAACAACAACTACAGCTTCAACGCGGACGCGCAAGGAGTCCCCGGGCCGGACGGCCTGACGCGATTCCAAAACATCCGGATCTCCGATGTGAAGCTATCCGCAAAAAACCTCATGAACATCAGCGGCACGACGGAAAAACCGGTGGACGGCTTGCAAATCAGCCGGGTGACCGGAACTTGCCAGCGCGGCTCGGTCCTGGAAAACGCCCGGAACGTGGTCTTGACCGGCATCCAGCTCGAGGGCATCACTGGTCCACAATATCTCACCAACAACGTTCAGGGGACCGGCTTCGCGGAATCCGCCGCGCCAAAACTGAAACCTTAACCTGTGCGGCCGCGACACCCTCGTCCACGAAATCCAGAAAATTCAAGGACGAGGACGAGGAGAAACCGCGATTGAAAAATCTTTCGGTCCGGCGGACGGATATTGTATATCATTGGCCGTGATCAAAACCCCCGTGAACAAGAGCCTTCTGGGCTGGCTGATCGCCAGCGCGCTGCTGGCTGGCGAGCCAGAACCGGCAGGCGCACAAACCGCGGCGGTTCCCGCCAATGATTTTCTCAACAGCCTCGGTATCTGCTCGGCCGTTTCTCGACGGGGAGAGCATCTGGCGGATACGATCCGGGTGACGAAGTTTCTGGGCCTGCGCTGGTTTCGGTCGGCCTATGAAAGTGATGTGGCCGTCGCGGATTTGCTGGCCTTGCATGAGCAGACCGGGGTGCGTTTTAGTTACGGCCTGGCCAGCGGCGGCACGGACCTTGCCCGGCTGCTCGCCGGAGCCGAAAAACTGGCCGCCGCCGGTGCGCTGATCGCCTTGGAAGGGAATAACGAGCCGAACAATTGGGGCATCACCTATCAGGGCGAGAAGGGCGGCAGGGATTCGTCCTGGCTGGCGCTGGCCAAGCTGCAAAGGGATCTCTACCGCGCGGTCAAGAACGATGTGGGGTTGAAGGATTATCCCGTGTGGAGCGCCAGTGAAATGGGAGCCGAGACGGATAATGTGGGACTGCAATTCCTGACCATCCCCAGCGGCGCCGGCTGTCTGATGCCGGATGGCACCCAATACGCTGACGCGGCGAATTGTCATAATTACCTGACGCATCCAAGTTGGTCGGGTTTGCACGAAAACCAAACCTGGGTGGCGGCGGATCCTTCGCGGGCTTGCCGCGTGGACGGATTATATGGCAATCATGGCCTGACCTGGCGGCATCATTTCCCCGGTTATGCTGAAACTGACCTGGGCAGACTGCCGCGGGTCACCACGGAAACCGGTGTCACCATCGGGGGGCCGGTTAATGAGGAGCAGCAAGCCCGGCTTTACTTGAGCGTCTATTTGGACCAGTTCAAACGGGGCTGGAGCCACACCTCCATTTATCTATTGCGAGATCGCTCGGACGAGAGCGGCAATCAAACCTATGGCTTCTATCAAACCGACTACACGCCGCGCCAGGCGGCCATTTATCTCCACAATCTGACGACGATCTTGGCGGATGACCATTCCATCCCAGTGCCGGGAACCCTCGATTACACCATTCCGAACCAGCCATCAACCGTGCACGACCTGCTGCTCCAATCGCACGATGGCACGTTTGACTTGGTGGTATGGGACGAGCACTTTACCGGTGGCTCGGACAGCATCAACGTGAAGCTGACGACGCCTTGTTCCTCGGTGAACATCCATGACCCAACGCTAGGCATCTTGCCCGCGCAGACCCTGACCAACGCCAGTTCGGTCGCCCTGATGTTGAGCAATCATCCCGTGATCCTGCAACTCCGGCACAATTAATTTATGAAGCTGAAAAACTATGGTTCTTTGACGTTTATGGTCGGTAATTTCCTAACCGGCGGGCTGAAGGCCCGAAATATGATAGCCCAGCAGCGGGAAGCGACGGGCGGCTACCTATTACAAACGTCGAGGCACCAAGAACATTCCAGCGCTTGGTTAAGCTGCGGGCTCGTGTTGACGGCGCTGTCGCTGCACGCGCAAACGCTGCCAGGTCTGCCCGGCGGCATTCAAATTGAGCGCAGCGTGGAATTCCTCGCGGCGGGCCGGGCGGAACGGGCGGACCTATATTTGCCAGCCGACGGTCCGGACGGCGGGCGGCATCCGGCGGTGGTGATGATTCACGGCGGCGGCTGGAGCAGCGGCCGGCGCGACGCCGGACGCGAGCAGAACATCGGCACGAACCTGGCCTTGCATGGGTATGTGGGCATGAGCATTGACTATGCGCTCGCGAGCAAAACCCGCCCAACCTGGCCGCAAAATCTTTACGACTGCAAGACCGCCGTGCGCTGGCTGCGCAAGAATGCGGAGCGGCTGCGGATTGATCCAGAACACATCGGCGTCATCGGCGGTTCCGCCGGCGGGCATCTGGCCGCCATGGTGACGCTCACCACGCCCGCAGACGGAATGGACCCGCAAGCACCTTACGGCGAATTTTCCTGCCGCGTGAATTGCGGAGTGGATCTTTACGGCATTGCGGATCTGCGGACCTTTCACGACGCTTCGATGCTGGGAAAGACGGTGGCTGAGGCGCCTGAGTTGTATCGTCTGGCCTCGCCGGTGACGTATGTGCGCAGCAACGCGCCGCCGCTGTTGATCATTCACGGCACGGCGGACACCACAGTGAACGTGAAACAATCTGAACTTTTCGGCGAGGTGTTGCGGAAGGCGGGCGCGAATTATCAGCTACTCCTGATCCCCGGCGCGCAGCATACGTTTGATTTACAGCCCAAGCAGCGCGACCTGCGCCCGGTGGTGCTCGGCTTTTTTGATCAATATCTGAAAAGCGCGAAGTGAGCAGCTAGCCAATCAGTTCGACCACAGATGGACACACATAAGGCTGAGATGACGCGGCGCCGGTTCCTCGGCACGGTCGCTGTGGCCGGAGCCGCGCTGCACGGCCCGTTAAAGCACGCCCTGGCCGCCGGCGCAGCGGACCCATCCGCCAAGGTCACGGATGTTATTCCGGTGATTGATACCCACATTCATCTGTACGATCCGTTTCGGCCGCAAGGGGTGCCGTGGCCGAGCCGGGAAAACCAGGCGCTTTACCAAACGTCGCTGCCGGCCCGCTACCGGCCCATCGCCCAGCCGCTGGGGGTGGTTGGCGCGATCGAGGTGGAGTGCAGCAGCTGGCTGGAAGACAATCAGTGGGTGCTGGACGTGGCGGCCAAGGACGATCTGATCGTGGGAACCATTGGGCATCTGGAGCCCGGCACCCCGCAGTTCAGAACGAATCTCGACCGCTTCCGCAAGAACCCGCTGTTCCGCGGGATTCGTTACGGGCTGGGCAGACAGGCCGGCAAAGAACTCGACCGGCCCGAGTTTATCGCCGATCTCAAAGCCCTGGCTGACGCAGACTTGGTCTTGGACACGGCCAACCCAAGCGTGTCGTTGCTGGCGGACGTGGTGCGCGTCAGCGACCGCGTTCCCCATCTGCGCATCGTCCTTGACCATCTGCCACAAATGGAACCGCCCACGGAAGCCGCGGCGCGAACAGCTTACGTGGCGAGCCTGAAAGCGATTCGGACCCAACCGCAAATTTTTGTGAAGGTGTCCGAGGTGTTGCGCCGGGTGGATGGCCGCATCCCGACGGAGCTGGAATTCTATCGGCCTAGACTGGATGCCATGCTGGAGGTGTTTGGAACCGATCGGGTGTTGTATGGGAGCGACTGGCCGAACAGCGATCAGTGGCTGCCGGTTCCGGTCGGATTCAAAATTGTCCAAGAGTACTTCCTGGGCTTGGGGCGGACGGAGGCGGAGAAGTTTTTCTGGAGGAATTCGGTCAAGTGCTACCGGTGGAGGCGGAGGGCGGACGGCCAGCCCAAGTGAGCCCCAACATTCAACAGTCAACATTCAACATCCGTTGGCGGCCAGCCCTGAGCCGTCTGAACCGGGAAACCGGCTGGCCGTTTTTGATGCGGGAGCCGACGCGAGGAGGCGATGATCAAGTGTGGGGTGATGATTCTCTTCACGGAGCCGGTGGCACCGTGGAAGCCGGCGCCGCTTTCGGTGCCGGCGCTTCGACGGCGGCTGACTCCTCCGCAGGCGCCGACGCTTCGGCAGCCGCCGATGCCTCCGTGGCAGCGGGCTCTTCCGTAATGGCCGACGGTTCGGCTGCCGATTCCGCTGCGGGCTCCTGCACGTCAGCGGGCAACTGAAGTTGTTCCGGGGGCACCGTGGCCAGCCCCGGCTCCGCGGTGACGGGGGCCGGTGGACGTTCGGTTGGAATTCTCCGTAATTCATCCGCCGCCGGCAAATCTTCTAAGCTCCGCAGGCCGAAGTATTCGAGAAAAAACGGGGTGGTGCTGTAGAGGGCCGGACGGCCCACCACTTCCGCGCGGCCGCTTTGCTCCACCAAAGCGCGTTCCAGCAACGTCTGCATCGTGCCATCCACGTTCACGCCGCGCACCTGCTCCACTTCCGCGCGCGTCACCGGCTGGCGATAGGCGATGATGGCCAGGGTTTCCAGCGCCGCCTGCGACAGTCGCGACGGACGATTCTTGACCCCGACCAGCGCCTTGAGCCACGGCGAAAATTCCGGTTGCGTGACGAACTGCCACGCGCCCGCCACGCACACCAACCGATAACTGCGGGCGGCCGCTTCATGCTCGCGCGCCAACTCCTCCAGCGCGGCGGCCAAGTCCTCTTCCTTGATCTTCTTGAACGGTTTGGCTGCTTCATCGGGGTTGTCCCCGGTCGCGGCGCTGATCATGACATCGCGGAGTTCCTTGGCGCTCATTGGGCGTTGCGCGGAGAACAGGAGCGATTCGAGAATGTATTTAATTTCCATCTTAAATTTGCGATTTGCGATTTACGCTTGACGCGCTTCGGGATCGTCCGACGCTGGCATGGCGGGAGCAAGAGCCGGCGCCTCCGGCGGTGACGGTTCTGTCAGCGCGGCAGCCGGTTCGGCCAGCGTTTCCGGCGATAACTGATGTTCCTGACTGAAACTGGCCGGGTCGGCGACCGGCGTTCCGGGCGTGTCTGGCGATGCTACTGGCGGATGGGCTTCCGTCGCGGACGGAACGGCGGGATTTGAATCGGTCGCTATGGGCGCGATTTCGGCGCTTGTCTCCGGGATTGTCGGCGCCGCGCCGCAGATTACAATTTCCGCAAACGGCTCCGGTTGCAGGCAGGTCAGTTGTTTGAGCCGGATCAGTTCCAACAGCGCCAAAAAGGTGCAGATTACTTCGGCGCGATTCGCCGCATGCGCGAACAGTTCTGAGAATTTCACGGACCCGCGCTCGGCCAGCAGGCCGCGGACGAGCTCAATCTTTTCGCTGACGGTCCACTTGTCCTCGTAAATCTCGCGCGTCGCCGCCGTCTTATCCGCGAACCGTTTGAGGATGCCGTTGACGGCGTTCAGCAAATCGAAAATGCCCGCTTCCGGCTTGGCGCTGGACACCTCCTCGACCACGAATTCGAGCTTGCCCGGCACGCGCGGAAACGTGTTTTCCTGGCGCGCTTCGAGGGTTTGCAATTGCGCGGCGGCGTCCTTGAATTTCTTGTATTCGACGAGCTGGCGGATGAGTTCCCAGCGCGGATCTTCGCCCTCGTCCTCCTCGCCCTCCGGCACGGCCTGCTGCTCCACCGGCAGCAGCTCGCGGCTTTTGATGTACATCAGCGTCGAGGCCATCACCAGAAATTCGCCGGCCACCTCCAGGTCGAACTGCCGCATCAATTCCACGTATTCGAGGAATTGCGTGGCCAGCTTGGTGAGATTCACCGCATAAATATCCACCTCCTCCTTCTTGATGAGATAAAGGAGCAGGTCGAGCGGTCCTTCAAAGACCTCAAACTGGACTTTGTATTCCGACATGTAACGGTCAACCAGCGTAAATTGAACCCCGCGGCTTGGCAATCCAGGAACGCTGGCAAAACGACAAGGGCAGGGCGGATTCAAGAATAGGGGCGCGGACAGTTTGTCCCCGGATCCCAGCGCCCCAAACGATATAAGTGGGGACAGGCTGTCCCCACCCCTGGCTTCGCGCTTTCGTGAATCCGTTCTGAGCCAGGGGGAGATTTGCGTTTGACAATCCAGCTTGGTGAGACAATTGTGTCCCCATGAATACCGCGAGCGTCCGCGAATTGCGCAACGACTTTGGCCGCCTTTCCAAATGGCTGGCCCAAGGCGAGACCGTGGAAATCCTCAAGCGCGGCAAGCCCATCGCCAACCTCGTGCCCAAACCAAACCCAAGGCGAAGAGCTTTTTAGGTGCGGGCCAAGGCACGGTGAAAATACCGCCCGACTTTGATCAGCCGTTGAAGCTGGAATGGGATGCGATGAAATCGTTTGATCTACTGCCCTTCGCCAGCGCGGCCGACCTCGCCCGCACCGCCGCCAGCGCCTGGCTGGATGAAATCGAAGCGGCTGCGCGCGCGGGCAAGCCCCATTGCGTTGCGCTCTCGGGCGGCCGGATCGCCCAAGAGTTCTTTCGCGCCACCGTGGCCGGAGCAAAGGCCCGCAAAACACCCTTTGACTGCGTCCAATTTTTCTGGGCGGATGAACGCTGCGTGCCGCCAGACAATCCCGAAAGCAATTTCAAAATGGCGAACGAGCTTTTGTTTGCGCCCTTGGCCATTGCCGCCGAAAGCATTCACCGGCTTCGCGGCGAGGATCCGCCGGCGCTGGCGGCAAGGCGGGCCGCGGCGGAATTATGCCGGATCGCCGCGAAAAACGATGAATCGCAGCCGGTCTTGGATTTAATTTTTCTCGGCATGGGCGAGGATGGGCACATCGCTTCGATCTTCCCCAACATCTCTAGAGAATTAATGGACATTTCTGTCCCATTTTGGGTCGTGGAGAATGCGCCAAAACCGCCGCCGAACCGGATCTCATTGAGCTACCGGGCGATTATCGCCGCGAAAAATATATGGATTCTGATTTCCGGCGCCGGGAAGGCGGCGGCGTTGCGCGAATCTTTATCCGCCACAGGTCAGACACCGCTGGCGCGGGTCATGGCGGCGCGTCCGGTGAAAATTTTTTCCGATATTAATGAGATTTGATTTGAAACGGCACGGTGGTTGGTATAAAGTAGCATTGTTAGTTGGAAGGCGACTTGAACAGCAAGCGGGGAGGCGGCCAGAATGCTGCATCGTTTTTTGAAAAGAAGTTTGAACTTTTTTCGGATTAAACAGTCTGAAAGAGTGAAGTTAAGATTTCGCTGTCCGTTTAGGGTTGGCATAGAGGTTTTGCTTGCGACGCGGCTCGGACAGCGTCCCCAAGTTGGTCGCGTCGCCCTTCTGAGCGCCTCGGTGAAGGCGTATTTAACCTCGTCACCATTAAGGCCGGACGCAAGTCCGGCCTTCTTTTTTTTTGCTTACGTCCGAAACCCGGTTAAACTGCCCGACGCATGAAGCATCAGCTCGATTTTGAAAAACCGATCACCGAATTGCAAACCAAGCTGGACGACTTGCGGGCGCATCCGGAGAAACATTCACTGGGCATCAGTTTCGAGGAGGAAATCCTGATCATCGAACGGAAGATCGAGGAAACGCGGCGGCAGATCTTTCTGAATCTCAATGCCTGGCAACGCGTGCAACTGGCCCGCCATCCCAAGCGGCCTTACACGCTAGATTATCTCCACAAGACTTTTTCCGATTTCCAGGAATTGCATGGCGACCGGCTGTTTGCCGAGGATCACGCGATGGTCGGTGGCTTTGCCAAATTGGGCGAACATCGCGTCATGGTCATCGGCACGCAAAAGGGCCGGGATACCAAGGAGAACATCCTGCGCAATTTCGGTTCCGCCCATCCGGAGGGCTATCGGAAGGCGCTGCGGCTGATGCGCCTGGCTCATAAATTCGGCCTGCCCATCATCACGCTGATTGACACTGCGGGCGCTTACCCGGGGGTCGCTGCGGAAGAACGTCACATCGCCGAGGCCATTGCTGTCAACCTGCGGGAAATGACCCTCTTGGAAGTGCCCATTATCGCGGCCATCGTTGGCGAGGGCGGTTCTGGCGGCGCGCTGGGCATCGGCGTGGCCGACCGGGTTTTGATTTTGGAGAATGCCTATTATTCCGTCATCAGTCCGGAAGGCTGCGCCGCTATTCTATGGAAAGACCGTGCCAATGCGGGCAAGGCCGCCGCCGCCCTGAAGATCACTGCCAAGGATCTGTTGCTCCTCCGACTCGTGGACGAGGTGGTGCCCGAGCCATTGGGCGGCGCCCACACCGACGGACAGGGCACGGCCTTGAACCTGAAGACCCATCTCCTCAAGCACCTCGAACAGGTGCTCGCGCTCCCGGTTCCCGAACGTTTGAAAGCGCGCTACAAGAAATTCCGCACCCACGGACACTTTTTGGAAAGGGCCGGGGATACCGGCGAAATGAAACCCGCCAAGGCCATGGACCCCGTAGCTGCATAATCTCATGCTCTACCCCTTTATTTTCCAACCAATTTTCAAGGAACGCGTCTGGGGCGGACGCGAATTGGAACGGCTTTACGCCAAAAACCTCCCCGCCGGCAAACCCATCGGCGAGGCGTGGGAAATTTCCGACCGGCCTGGCGACGCCAGCGTCATTGCCAACGGCCCGCTCGCTGGGAAAGACCTGCGCTGGCTCATGGAACAGCACGCGGCGGAAGTCCTCGGCGGCGCAAAAACCGCGGCGGCCGGCCGGTTTCCCCTGCTCTGCAAAATTCTCGACGCCCGCGAAAAATTATCCCTCCAAGTGCATCCGCCCGCGGACAAGGCCCGGGAATTGCACGGGGAGCCCAAGACGGAAATGTGGTACGTCGCCGACGCGGCACCGGACGCCAGCTTGTATGTCGGGTTGAAACGGGGCGTCACCCGCGCACAGTTTGAGCGGAGCATTGCCGATGGCAGCGTGGCCGGGTGTTTTCAGCGATTGCCCGTGCAGGCGGGCGACGCCATGTTTCTGCCCAGCGGCCGCGTGCATGCCATCGGGGACGGCTTGGTGATTTTTGAAATCCAGCAGAATTCCGACACGACCTACCGGGTTTTTGATTGGAACCGGGTTGGGTTGGACGGCCAGCCGCGGGAATTGCACGTCGCCCAATCGCTGGCCAGCATTGATTTCAATGATTTCGAGCCGAAGCTGGCGGAATCCAAATTTGTGAGCGGGCCCAATTTCAAACTCCGTCACCTGGTTCAAGACCCGCTATTTAAGGTTGACGAATGGCGCATCGAAACCTCTGAGTTTATTCTGCTTGGAAAACCGTTGCTGCGCATCATCGTCGTAGTCAATGGCGCGGCCACGATCATTGGCGGCGACAGCAAAACGACGGTGGAACTAAAGCTCGGACAGTTTTGCTTGATCCCTGCCTGCACCAGGGGTGCGGAAATTAAAACCACGCCGCAGACCACCTTGCTGTGCGTCGAAGCGGGTTGATTTTCTCGCCCGGTGGCACCGGACGTGAGTCCGTTGCTGGACAAGACCATGGTTGAAGCTCCTGACGGTGTACGATTCGAGCGCAAACAACTTTTCACCAACAAGTCCCGGCCGAAGGATTGTGGTTGGCCATCTTTTTGCGCCGCAGGGATTCCTCCCTCGCGGACCCTCGGATTTCCGCTTGCTCGTCTGCCTGCGCCGTGGATGGCCCGGGGGCGGATTGCTTCCTGCTGGATTCGGCCCGCAAGGCTCTTTGGCCTATTCGGAGCCGCCAATAGCCATCGGCTACAATCTGATTTTTCATGGTTTCTATGCCACCGAATCCCGCCGGCGGCTACATCAATTCAATGATAAATCCTCCGGCATTTGGGCCAAAAATCTGTTTTTCCAGCCGCCTTTGTCGAGCAGGATTTTCCGCCAGAGCTGGTCGGGCGGGGTTTCAAAAACGAGTTGGACAGACGCCGGAAAGGTGAGCCAGGCCTTGCGTCGCATTTCGCTTTCCAACTGGCCGGCACTCCAGCCGGCGTAACCGGCGAACAGCCGGACCTTTTTCGTGGGGGAAATGGCCTCGCCGATATCCAGCAGATCATCCAGTGAATGGCCAAGCGCCAGGTTGGGCAGCACGTCGGCGTCGGGGATGAAGCTGTCCGTATGGAGAAAACTCAGGGCGGCGGGCTGCACTGGGCCACCCAGGAAGAGCGGCGATTCCTTGAGCGGGTCGGGCAGGTCGGCCACGATCATTTCGCCCACGGTCTTGCCCAGCGACCGGTTAAGGATCAGGCCAAACGCGCCTTCGGCGTTGTGCTGGCAGATGAGTACGACCGAGCGTTGGAAAAAAGAGCCCCCGAGCTGCCCGCTATCGAGCAGCAACTGGCCTTGCAAAAATTTGGGCTTGGCGGCCATCGCAAGAACAATGTGCCTCACGAAGGGGCGGCTGGCAAGCGGGCACTGATGTTTGACGCGGGAAGCGAGTCCCAAAAAAAAGAAGCGTTGAAACAGAACCCGCTTCAACGCTTCAAACCATTGGCACTCTAGCGCCCTAAAAAATCACAGCGCCTTGACCTGCTTTACAATCGCCGCCGCATCTATGCCAAACGCGGCCATGAGTTCCGCCGCATGGCCGGAACGCGGAATGCCGTTCACGGC
>Ga0316217_10004485_pt1 | contig 15038 bp, 10 predicted proteins | sample 1anoAmetaG_FD_203633 | JGI IMG/M metagenome (GOLD analysis project Ga0316217, IMG submission 203633) | Freshwater microbial communities from Trout Bog Lake, Wisconsin, USA - 1anoA | ecosystem: Environmental > Aquatic > Freshwater > Lake > Hypolimnion/Profundal zone | place: USA: Wisconsin... | reverse complement strand
ATTCTTTTGGGAAATAAAGCCGATTTGAATGAAGAAAGGGAAGTGGCCAAGGATAGAATTCGCCTCAAACTGTAAGAAACTTCGCTGCCTTATTTTTAAGTGAGTGCAAAGACAGGCCAAAATATCAAAGAAGCTTTTCAGTTCGCAGGGAACTAGTACTTTAATAATCATTTGAATGCTGCAGAACTTACTTTGAGCTCCTTCGGGGAAAAGCTAGGTTCCGATCCTATCAAATAAGACGTCCAGTAGAATCTAGCCTCCAGAGTTTAGGAAAAACGATATAAATAACAAATCAAGTCCCCAGAGAAAAAGGAAAGTAAAGCTGAGAATAAATTGAAATTGTAGGGCAAAAAGTAGGCTCCAAAGAAGAAGAGATGCTGCTGATTTTGATTTTTAAATATGGTTTAGGTGAAAAAGAACTGCTTGAACATTTTTATCAATAAGTGCTCTTTTCTTAATATACTTTCAAGGACCAACAACTTTTTTCATCACCAGCTTTAACGCAAATTTATTAAGAAGTAACTCATAATTTGCTGAAAAATAACGATAAAAGCCTTAACTATCCCATCAGCACTCAATGCGTTTGACCTATGTAGATTGTAGGCATCCATCTTCTAACTTTTGGTAGAGACGAAAACGTCGACTAAAAAGTTTGACTCCTTAAACAAGGTACAAATAGAAACATAATGGCTAATAAAATATCATAATGGTGTGTTCCAGCAATCATTTCAGAAATCTGTTTGCCCTTCTTGTTAAAACTGAAATGTAAATTTGTTATGTGGATTGTTGAAAGGCTTAAATCCATAAATCAGGAGGGGTCGGCAAGTAGTTAAATCATTTTTTGGGTAGTTCGCTTGTCATCAGTAGGTAATCCTTTCCTTATAAGGAATTTGATGAAACGAGCAATCTTTGATGACCTGAAAGTCTGCTCATCGTTAACTGACCCATTTTCACTTTTTAACTGCAATATAATTTGCTCTTCGCTCTTTTTACTTTAACAACACTTCAAATAAAAGCACCCAAGCAACAAACTTTGAAGTTTGAGTAACTTGAGCCCTCCCTTATTTCACTATGATATGAAATATGTTCCGAAACACTGATTTATAAAGGGTGATATGTTTTTAGAAATAGTCTTGCTTAGAATAGCTTAATAAGCGCTACTTTATAATTTGTATCATAGTTGATGGAATCTGAGGCTAGTGTGACAGTAATCCGCGAGCTATTACGAGGCATGAACAGCTAACAGGTCACTGCTGCAGAAGCCAGGATGAAGGAAATAACCAAAAGCAAATAATTTTTCAGCAACATCTTTTTCATCCTCACCAGCAGCCAGTAATAAGGTACCTTTTGGTTGATTTAGATTGGATCAGAACGATGGCGGCCTCTTACATTAATCATCACTTCACAGATATGTTGAACTAATAAAACTCTCAAACGATTGCCGAAGCATTAGTAAGAATCTTGTCCAATCCTGACGTCAAAGATCTTGACAAGCGTACTTTCTAAAAAGCAATCATCAGATGCTTAGATGTGTCGACTTAAGGTATTTCAGTCACTATTCAGCCCAAAACTAAAAATGGCTGCTCTTCATCTCCTAATGCCTGAAAAATATGAGATTGTACGATACCGCCTTTTTGCTGATAGCCTGTATTGCTGTTGCAGATATCCCCACAACTCTTCTAGAGAGGATAATCGTCCAAACCTACTAACCGATTCTCAGCAATATGCAAGTGAGCATCTAAAATGCCAATTTACTAAACTAGATGATCAAAATGTGGATAGTGATAATTGATAAGCTCAGACAGGAGAAGAATATGAGCTAGTTGCTACAAAGAATGGTAGATTCAGCGAACCTGTTCAGAATAATTAGCTGCACCTATTAGATGCATTCTTCTCAAAACAGCATAATTTGCTTTTAGAAGGAACTATTAGAGCTCAATTTGCTCAAGTACTAGGCAGCTGAATGTATTAATTTACCTATAAAGTGCATAAAAGGATTTTGGAGATTGAAGTCAAGAAAGAAGAAGAAAAGTTTACTGCTCTTGTAGGCTTCACCCAACCCTATATCAATAGGTTTGCCAGTACATTGATTGGTATGGCTGCTAACAGAAACCAAATGTAGGCTTACAACTGCGAAGATCTGGTGACCACTCTTTTGTCATTAATCCGTCTCTATATCGTAATCAACCCCGAAGAAATTACCCTCGATTAGGCGATAAATATACAAAATCAGATAATTTTTCCTCTGCTGCCTATTGACTAGACCTAGCTGAATAGGTTTTAGTAATCTCCAGAAGATTTCAACTCTTTAGCCGAAGATTGTTGTGATAAGCAAACCTTTGGTATCTTGAAAACCTAGGCTGCCAAGTTGCTAGAGTGTCTGGGAGACAAAGTTCCAGGAAGCTTGAAGTATACATTCAATAGAGCTGTTCATTCGATTAAGGTTAAATTTGGTTAGCCTTACTTCCAAAACTAAAGCGGCTTACAAATTTTGTAGATATAAACTGCCTTTCTAGTTCTCTCAATTTTCTCTTACGGGATCAACAACTATCCGGAATAGCAACAAGCAATCTTCACTATACTCAACAACGAAAGAACAAAATATTTAGCTCCTCTTGATTTGGCCAGAGTTTTTACGTTTCTTGCGTACAATTACTTCTAAATTTTCAAAGACCCAGTTATGGGGCAATAGTGGCTGAGTCTAGCCATCAGCTACAAGGCACATCCAACAACTCGCTACTGTGCGTTTGACTGCTTCAGTAATATAATCGAGGAGTATTTCAATTAGATGTTTTTGTAGAGAATCGGAGATGAGATCTAAATAGGAAACATTGGGCTAGTTTGGGATATTATCATTAAGGTCATCGAAAAGCATTATGATTCACTTTCGCATAATGGAATTTCTTTAATAACTTCAAAGTTGTTCCTCAGAATACAGAGATAGTTGAACTTACTGAAAACCAAAGAGAAAAGTAATTCTTTGGACATTATCAACTGCTTGAGGACGTTTGTTTTCATTTTGAAGGAGGTTAAGGGTGAAAGCAAGTAAAATTTTGAGAGAAAACAGTTCATCATCCGATCTGTTTGGCCTATTCTTGATTTTTATCAAGAAGCCAAAAAGTTAGGAATATAGGACGAAGTTGTGAAGATTACCATACAGCTCATAAACTCAATGGATGTTCTATAATCTCAGATCTTCAGACATGTAGCCCATTATATTGAAGATTTCAAAGGGACGACTAGCAACTATAGCGATAAAATCTATTTTAGACTGTTCAACCAAATATTTTTGAAGGCTGATTTCTAGAAGGATGGAGAAGAAATTATAAAAATCATGGTAGTTCTTAAAGATACGTTGCTTTACACATTAGCCAAGTTATACGACAACAATACAAAAAAAATAAGACCTGTTCCCCATTTGCGCCTGGTCCTTTCTAACGCCCTTATTGTCATTCAAACCTCGATTGCGATGTTTGGCCCTCACCTCATTAAATCTCAAATTACTGGTTACTTCGAATAGATAAGCTCCTTATGTGTGCGCTTACTTCCGCTGAACCAAAACGAGGCTATCTAAAAGACTCCGAGTGGCTATATCATCTTGTCTCGGGCATTGAATACCTTGTTTTTGTGCCACATGCATATGCGCATAGACAGCATTTATGCATATTTACAACGTCTGCAAGATGAGAGGCTTTATCATGGGTTTGATACAAAGGTTATTGTGATGTGTATTGCCAAACAGATATTCAATGAGACTGATGTAACTGCGATTGCTGTTTTGCTGACTTCAGTTAGGAAATTCGTGGAAAACAGCTAAGCCAAAAATGAAACACTGTAGAAAAACAAGAAAACTAAAACCAATAGTTACAAAATTAGCTCTCAAATGAAAAAAATCACTGATTTCGACAAAATCATCGCCAATATTGATTCTCCCTTTAAGAATGATCAAGAAATCAGCTCCATTCTTACTCAGATGTTTGCAGAAATGAAGCAAGGCAATAGCCAGATGTATGATACTATTCTAAAAGCATTGCCTTCTGATGTGCTTAAGTACTTCAATACTTTTATCGACTTAAACAATGTTTAGAAGAGGAAAAGAGTTTTTGTTAAAGTAATTGGGGTAAAGCTGAACAGTTCTGGGACCAGCTCTATTGATGCTGAGTAGGATACCAAAAACCAAAAAATGAATGAGGGTAGTGACTAAGATTAATAGGCTGATCTTGGATTTAAGAGAACCAAAACCAAATTGAAGCTCGAAGGCAAACGCAAAAAGATGATAAAGCTGGATTATAAGAGGGAACACATTGAAGTTTAACAAACATGATTCGTCAACTTAATTATGAATCGCTGCTTTCTTTAATATCAAGTCAATCAATCATCATCAAGTAGCTGAGGGTAGTCGATTGAAGTGTTTATTAAAATCAGAAAAACATGTTATTTGTTGGGATTCCAACAATTTTATATAGGCTTCTCTGCAATTTATTAGGTTTCACCATATCTTTTTAGCCAGAGCTTAAGCCCTTTTGAATGCTTTTGCTGAGTGCGTCTAGCTTCTTGAGTCTGGAATCAAGAAATTTTCGAACAAGTGGCTAGATTTTGCCTTAGATGGAATGATAGCGATAGTGGGTTGCTTATTGCCTAGTAGACTTTAATGATTTTACCTCCCGATTGCCAAAAAATTTATCATTGGCATTAATTACAGGTAAGTAAACGCCTTAAAGTTCCTGCTGCTTTCTTCTACCTTTTATCGGATACCTGTTCGTAAATTCAGCGCGGTGCATGGGAGGCATGAGTTGAAATTCCTACTAATCAAGCCATGGACCGAACTGCTTACTATTCAGCACTTATTATTCTTACTGAAAGGAGGATCTTTTTTGTAATAGATGCTTAGAGCTGATCATGTGTAAAAAGAGTGTATTGTGAATATATTATTATCTAAGATCTAAGATAATTCTTTACATTATATTCAGTTAATACTTTTCATGCTAAAGAACAAAGCGACCTCGCACACAGCCGCCTCAAGTGTGCGCACAATCACAATCTCCTCAAACTTCAAATGTAGCGATTCTGTTAGCAAGTTGACAAAGTCGATAAGTTGAACCAGCTCGTTAAAAATATAACACAGAGAAAGGTGCAAACTACGAATAGCTAGTTCTAATCGAAGACTCTTCATGGCTAGGAAGATAAGGGAGTGATAAGTGAGAAGGTGATCGAAACTTTGAAGGAGAGGATTAAGACCAACTATGATCAGCTCTACAGCAATTACTCGGATAACAGGCAGAGAATATTGAAGCAAATCCAAACTGTTTAGACCAATATTGCTGGTGAAAACCATATGAGTATTAAGGAAGAGTAGGTAATCAAAGAAAAGGCAAAATATGATAAATTGAAAACAAACGTTGACCAAATGCAACTCAAACTTAAAAAAGTATTTCATATAAGATAAAGCTTAACGATATGCGAGTCCAGCTTCTAAGCTAAGGTCAAGAAAAGTCAGCAGGCTTGTAGCTTACTGCATAATATCAATAAAAGCTACAGGATTTGGAATAAAAAAGATAGCAAATCGACCATAAAAACTTAGTGCTTTAATAAATGTTGAAGCAAAGGAAGATGGTTGAATTGAACCTCAAAGAAAGATATAATAGACTATCAAATGAACTAGGTCAAAAGAAGGAAAAGATGGAAAAAGTGACCTAACAAAACCGTAAGAAGAAACAACAGATTTTGAAACTTTTCGCGCAAATTTAGAAGCAAGAGGAAGTCTAAATCCCAGTCAAATTGGCTTAAGATCTCTCCTAAAAGATCGAACAATATGAGAACAAACATTCTTACAACCAGATTTTGTAGCACGAAGCTGTTCTTGAATAAATAAGGTACCAAAAAATGAAAATTGAATATATGAAGAAGAGGTAAGAACAAAGAGAGGCGAAATTGATTAAAGAAAAGGAATAGAAAAACAAACTATAGGAGATACAGACATTATTTATGATAGGCACTCTTTAGCAAGAAAAGCTGAAAAAACTATGTGTTGTATAGTCCATCAATGATGTGATTAACATCAATTTACATCTTGATCAGCAAAGTTTAGAGCAGGTTGCTTTGTAAATTTAGGAGGAAATTCAGAAATTAGTTGAGAAAAACAAATAGCTTTAAACATAGATTTAGTAGCTAATGATTGGGCCATAGCAAGCTAATGCACCAGAATTAAGATTAGAATAGCTTAATGCCAAGTTTTAAGAGTAGAATACAAAGAAAATTTTACTTGAGAGCGAACTCCAGAAAAGGAGCAAGCTATCGAACGAATGGCTAACTCTCATGCATCTGATCAACGATAATAGATTGAGCAAATAGGCGCAGTCCTAACTTGTAAAATAGCTAATGTCTTCTCAAAAAAGGCCTGTAAACTAGAAGATAAGTGAGAAGACTAAATCTAGAGTGAGCTCCAATCTAACTGAAGTGTTGTAGTCGACCGAATTTAAGTGATTTTTGATTGTTTAGCTATGATTATGAGTAAAATGTGCGATCGAAAAAATTTGGCTTTGGTCAGCTCTACAAAATAGTATTAAATGATTAATGTTGAAATAGAATAGAATCAGAATGCGCTTGATTCCGGAAAGAAGGATATTTTTACGCTAAAAACAAACAACTTTATATCTCAATTATGGCTGAGCTGATAACTTCGATGATTTCGTGAAAATGAAGAGTGTCTTCAATGGTATTTTAGATCGATTTTTTGGTAATTTCGAAGGTCTGTGACCAACGTAAAGTGCCTCATTAAATAAAAAACCAATACCAAAATGCATTACTTCTGTTCGATTGTAGCTCAAAATTTCGAAAATGATGATAGAGATGGATTTTGAATGATTAGTGATTTAAAAATCATTTCGTTTGATTTTAATTTATAATTTCTATTGTTCTTCCATGAGTAAGAAAACCTAGGGTTAAACTATCAAAAAGCTCAAGCTAGAGGACTACGAGATCGGCAGAGTCTTAGGCAAAGGTACGAAATCTTTAACGTAGGTGGGTTTGGTAAGGTCAAGGTTGCCAAGAACAAGAAGACTGGAAAGTATGTTGCCCTCAAACTTCTAAACAAGCACGAGATCATGAAAGCGCAGCAAATTGATCACGTCTACAACGAAAACTTTGTCCACTCACAAATCAATCATCCTTTCATCGTCAACTTCGAAGGACTCGCACAAGACACCAGATATCTATATCTTGTTCTTGAGCTAATTAACGGAGGAGAGCTGTTCACATACCTTAGAAACGTCGAGTCCTTCACCACTGATCAAGCGCGCTTTTATGGGTCCATTGTTACCTCCTGCTTTGAATACCTGCACAGCAAAAATATCATCTTCAGAGATCTTAAACCCGAAAATCTTCTTATTGGAAATGACGGCTATCTCAAACTTACTGATTTCGGATTCGCTAAGTTCCTAACTGAAGGCAGAACTTTCACGATTTGTGGAACCCCCGAATACATCGCCCCCTAAGTCATTCTTAACCAAGGTCACGGAAAAGCAGTGGATTGGTGGACGTTGGGAGTTCTCATCTATGAAATGCACGCTGGAATTGACCCCTTCAATGATGAAGACCCCATGGGAATCTACAGAAACATCTTGAAAGGAAAGATTTCCTTCACATCCAACTTTGACAAAGATGCGAAGTCACTTGTGAAGCATTTGTTGGTTGCTGACCTTTCGAAGAGGTACGGAAACTTAAAAGATGGTAATTTGATTGTTATTTAGGTGTCAACGACATAAAGAAACATAGATGGTTCAACAACTTCAGCTGGGACGATTTAATGAAAAAGAAGATAAAGGCCCCTTACGTTCCAATTGTAAAGAGCTTGGGAGACGTTTCCAACTTTGAGGAATATCCTGACTCAGGTAACTCAACTCCTGCGGTATAAATCAAGCCCAATATCGATCCATTTTTAACTTGGTGATTTACATACTCTCTATTAATAATCATTTATTAACATAAGTCAGGTCTTGATTGTTGTCGCGGTTCTAAGAGCCCATATCTTTGATCTTTGTGTAAGAAATTAGGTTCTATTATTGGAAATGGCTAGTGAAGGTGTTATTCAACCTTGACTAAATCAAGCTAGCTGATTAATAAACTGTCTATAAATATGTAAATAAAGCCATTTTGGAATCAATCAACCCAACTTTGGACTCTTGCCCTACTGATTTTCAGCTCTTTTGCAACCTGGAGTATAGTCTTCTATCCCTTCATTATCTGGTCAACACATATTTGCCTTTTGGTTGTTTTCTTTATCCGCTCTTCACGAGATCTACTCCTCTATTTCATCGTTAGCTCATCACTGTCATCAACTTTGCAAACTTTCCTCTCATATTTCTGTTTGAGCATTCCTTCTATTTTAGCCAAGGTCTCAGTTGCTTCAATCATTTCCTGCCTAACTTATTGTATGCTGCTTTTCATCTAAGCATTTTCTCGTTTGAGCTAAGCAGCCATCTGCCTAGTTTTAAGCATTTCTTTATTTAGTCTGCACAGCTCCAGCAATAGCGGGCGGTCGTTTGAAATGGTTACATCAGTATTTGACATCATCTCTTTTGAGTTTTTAAGATTAGTTAATTATTTTGCTGAATACTGCTTTTAAACTAAGAATTTTGTGTTGGATTTTATACGAAGTTTTTGGTGCTTGATTTTTATAGGAAGTTATTAGTTTGGAAGCTTAAAGTGATGCTAAAGCAAGAAAATAGACCAAGTAACGGCTTAAAATATAGTTTAGGTTGGACCAAATAACTCAAATTGTGTACTTTGAAGTCCTTTGGTCTTATTCAATGAGCTAAGAAAAATTGGAGAATGTGATGAAAATAATGAATATGAATGGTAAGTTTGATAGAAAATCAAATATGATCACACACATTTCAAACGATTGTTCTGACAAGCTACTAAATAAGCTATTCAAATATCTGCTAGGAGGCTTTGTGGAGAACATATGTCGAAAAGAGTTAAACTTTGTCTTTTTCCCAGTCCTCCTTTTTTAGCCAACTCATTACTTCCTTCTCCTGATTCTATAGCCTTTTGGCTTATAAAGGATTTTTTTAGGGGAGGTAGGCATTATATTACACTAAGATTCCACATAGATGAGCTGCCATCTCATCAAGCGCTTCTTTTACCAAAATCAGTAAAGTGGGAAATTAGTCTTCATTGAACTAGTAATGCATCAAAGCCATATAAGGTCTAAAGGTCCAAGGAAATGTTTGACCATTCGTATCATAGTAAGGTTGATAGATTGATAGGTATTCATTAGCTGCGTCGAAGATGGCTCGGTAGTTACTTATGACGTATTCTTTGCGATTATGAGGCAGCTCCTTAAACATAGAGAGGTCCTATATTAGACAAACTTTACCGCATCAGCTATGAAGTCTTAAAAAACCGATTCTCGAATAACTTTGTACTTTTGATCGTTTTAGTTTTCCATAGGCAGGTTTCTTGTGACCTGTTAATATTTCTCTTAGTACGAAGATCCATAATGGCAACTAATCCTCTCTATAAAATCCTAAGAATGGTCCTACTAAATATATCGAAACAAGTTGTCCAAAAAGACATCAATTGACTATAAACCGGTGACTAGCCCTGTAGGACTGCTTTCAATTTAATTTTAGCATAATTGCTTTCTCTATCTGAGACTGATGAGTTATTTGAGGCTATCAAAGTTTATATGAGTTGGAGGAGACACTGACTTTTAGTCTTAGCTTAGTTAGATGTTGCCCTTAGGCATTGATGCAATATCCTCTTGGGTTCTCATGATTTTATTCACTAGAATACGTCTCATATTTTGATTAGCCTTACCTTGTTACTATTTGGTTTGCAGACGTTGGCGATCCGGCTGCCTTTTTTACTGTGAAGGTTGGAAGCCTAAATTAATCAAAGGATCTCGCTGTTTATTAAGTTTTTGCCAATAATTGGAGTGCAACCAACGAAAAATTGCTCTTTAGCGTTATTCGGCCTCTTCCTAACTCTCAGTCAGTTAGTGGTTAGGAATCACTTCTGTACTACTTCTGACTCTTTGATAATGAACGCTTTCTTAGATATTAATCATCTGTCTTTCAGAGTACTGGATTCTCATTTAGTCATGTTCTGGAACTTCATTCTCCATGTATTCGTGAGAGCTTTCTGGTTGAAGATTGGAAACAGTTATATGCTATTAGTTTCTAGATATCTTTATGGTTTTTTCGCTTTGATACCTCTTTTATTTTTGGCTACTATTTGAGTTTTTGCTAAGCTATGGGTTTTATTATTTATACTCTTTTACATTCAATGCACTATCCAAAGAAGTTAGATGATTGATAGTCGTCTCTGCTCGAGATACAAAGCTTTATAACCATTTTTTTTCGTCCGAAGAACTCATAAGCACAAATCTTTCATCAACTACGCAGTATTCATTACAGTACTCTTCTCCAATGATGCTTGAAGGACATTCTGCATCCAGGGATAACTCATTCGTTTTCATCTTTTGAGCCTTTTTGGGCTTTGAGTGTCTCTCTTTTATTGTTTCTCTAGTCTTTTTATTCAGTGATTTGCCACTCTTGGATGTTTTGCTATTAGAGTTAGATTGTGTGTTGACTAAAGTACTAGTACTTACTGCAATTTCAGTCTTTTCGAGGCAGCTTTTATCTTTCTCCAAGCTAATAAGGTAAGTCTTCTACTTTTCGGGATCTTGGATTTGTTGTTTAGTGTTAATTGGTTTTGACTTGCGAGATTTCATATGCAATAATGAAGATTGCTCTATTATTATTTAAAAGAAAAATAGTCGAGTGAATAAGAGTCGGAGGTATGTCTTTTTGATGGCAGCTTGCCAGTATCTGGTGCTTCGTTATCGGATAGAACAACCTGGAAGCCTACATGCTCTTTTTCATTATATTGCTAAATGCTGTAAATTCGCGAACACTTCTTTGAGTTGCTCTTGTTCTGCCTCTTTGGCTTTCCACTTGGCACTAACAATAAATGGGAACACCACTACATATTTTAGCCCGGAGACGAAGCCTAGATCTATCAAAGGCTTTCTCCTGACTCATTATTAATGGCTATAGCTATTACTGATTTTATAGAAGAGATTTGAAATCCGATATTTTGATATCGCAGTAATATTTAATTTTAGAACTACCCTCATAAAGCAAATCAAACAAGCATAACTACGGCTGTACCTATGACTAAACTAATCCATATGTTCAAAGGCATATTTTACCTAGACTCAATCTCTCAGGTAAGAAGAGATGACCAGTTTCCAAACACTATGTTGTGATCTCTAATTGTTATTATTCGTCTGTTCCAGAAAAAAGTGCAAGCATTATATGTCAGTTTGCAGTTTACATCCCAATACATCAACCAAAGAGCAGCTCTACCAGTCCTTTCCGACCTATTTGTGGCCAAAGGCTATAAGCTAAGCACAAAACGTGGGCACGATCTTGTGCGTTATAGTAAGATGAGGGTTAATTGATTTAATAGATTCAGTATTTGACTGTATCCGATGATACAAACCCAAGATCAACTAGCTGCCTACTACACACGGACTAATTAGGAACGCCACTTTTCGGAGTGGAATGAGGACGCTGGTCTTGTTCCTGGCTAGCTGAGCGGGGACGAAAACATGACCAAAAGTTTGATAGCCGCAGCTGGTCCGGTTACTGATTCCAAAGCAAGTAAGACCGAATGCACGCAGGTTTCTCGCTCACGGTGGCTACAATCGTCAAAACGATTATTGGCACAGGGATCATTTCGATGCCTTATGTAATAAACCAACTGGGATGGGTTCTCGGTGTTGTGTTATTTGTATGTGCTGCAGTATTCAACCAGTTCACGAGTGTGTTGCTGCTCAAAGCCAAAAACCTGTCCGGGCATAGCAACTACAACTCAATATTCTATTCGATTTGGAGCAGCAAGATGGCCAAAGTGACCTGCTCACTCATGATAGTACTCAGTAACTTAGGCACATGTACACATATGACGAATCAGGCATCATTTAGCTCATCATCTTCAAGTCCGCAATCAGGAACATCTTCATAGATATTCTGCCTGCAGGGAGTGAACATCTCGATAAGTTCTACACCTCCGAGATATTCATTGTGCTGGTTATCGCCCTTTTGGGATCATATATCATCGTGGTGAAGAAGATAGAAAGGCTGAGATTTACAGCTTTGACTGGAGTCATCGGTATCGCTGTTTTTATGGTCAGCTTCACCACTTTTTTTGCACAGTCGAATATCTAATTAGACCCTCTGAACCAACCAGCAGGGAATATAAGGACTTTTCCCAAAGACTGGTTCAAGGCTGCATCCTCTGTGCCCAACATCATTTTGGTTCTTGCCTATCAAATGAATATCTATCCCATCTACAAAGGCATGTAAAAGGCTACTGATTCGCGGATGGCAGTTGCGACAGCAGTGAGTCTCTCCTTCTGCACTCTATCTTATCTTCTGATCGGCATTCTAGGCTACTACTACGTTGGAGAGACAGTGGGCGCCAATTTCCTGAACTTCCTGCCCTACGATAAACTTTCAAAGCCTTTCTACTTCACAATAAAGGCGTCGTTGTTGGTCTCGGTCTTCTTCACTTTTCCGATGCTGTTTTTCGGAGGCAGGAACAATACAATCTCGATCATTCAGCTTCTGACCAGAAAAAGCAAACCATTGCGATAATAGCCAGCGGTTTGCAATAGGAGGGATAAAAAATACTTCATAATTTATGGAGTTGGACTCTATCTGGCGGTAGTTGGGATTAGTATTGCAGTCTAGAACATCGAGGCTGTGTTCAATTTGCTGGGAGGGATCTGCGCCTCCTCGATATGCATCCTCCTGCCCTGTTTGTTTTATGTGAGACTGATCGTAATGAGGAAGAAGGAGAGGACAGTGAAGTATTACCTGGCTATTGCTACGTTGGTGGTGATGACCCCCTACTCTTTGTTCTCCATAGTTGCGCTCTATGTCCCAGAACAATGATTATCGATCGCTCTGATTATATTTTATCGTCAGATCATTTCGATTAGATTTGTTAATATTTCATACTAATATAATAGGATATATGAGAGCGGACATCTAGGATAGCATAGATAAAAGCAAGAGAAGTATGAGGTTCATATCAAAAGAAGAGAGCCTGAGGTACAAACAACTGTATGAAACCTTCAAAAAGCTATTCACTCAAGACCAAACTTTACCTCCAGCATAAAAAATCAAGTTACAATACGTGGTATCAACCGATTTCCTGGTCTCATGGAAACTATTTTGCACCAGTGTTGCGGACTATCGCCTAGCACCCTTGCAAATCTATGCCAGTCTGTATGACTAGATGAGAACGCTGAGAATTGATATGAAATAAAAATGCGACTATTAGCTGCTCTCCTTAAAAACATACACACTGCTTAAAGAGTTTCATTCAGGGGACTACATCAGAAGATCTGCGATTAGTAATGGGGTACAGCTTCGGCCATCCTGCCGACCACATAACTCTTATATTATAATATCGAGTGAAGAACTCAAATAAATCGAGTAATCTAGCAAGCAAAGGGAAGATTTCAATCTGTTGATATCCAATAATCTATTGGATCTGATGGCCAAATAATTCGTCTAGAACGTCCTAAGCTAAAACGGATTGAGTGAATATTATGAGGGTCGGCTTTGGAAAGTAGACCAGAGTTAAGACCTAGATTCACTATTCGAGTATCTTGAAGAGGCAGCCAACCTTAACATCTATCAATCTAGCATCCAAGGGTTCGGACAGAGGATGAACCCATAATAATATCTGTATGATATCGAGTAGCAAGTAGGTTTCTTTATCGTTGAAATCAAGCGGAGATACCAGAAGTGGTTTATGTTTGCTTAGTCCTAGACGAAATGTGAAGGATGCAAAGATATACTAGAACTTAGGTTATCATGTTTATGGTGTGAATCTGTGTCTTACTGTTCCAGAGAGTGTCTAGAAAACGATAAGCGATTTCATAGCCGATTCTGTAGGCACAGACAGCCAGAAAATTACAATAATATTGTAAGAAAAGCAATAAATAAATAACAGAGTGATTGCGAACAGTAATTGAATTAACATATCTAGCCAGTGCCCATATTATCATAAAAAAATTAAGCCAAGATGAGCTCCTAAATTCGCAACAAGTTCTAATAGTCCAAAAGCAAGTTGAAAACATTCCTTGAAACAACCATCCAGTAGCTACAGACCATGGTTTCCGAGAGTCTGCTCAAGATAGAAACGATGGAATAGGAAAATAGGAATACATTGATTAGATTTACTCTATAGTCGTAGAAGCTGATGATGGAGTAAATCAAAAACCAGGGCATAATCCGGACGGAACTCTAGGAGGAGCTTTATACGCTTTAGCGAAAGATAGCCTAGTTGTAGTGCTAGCTTGAAGACCGGTAGGAGCTTTACTAATAACGAGTACTACAGCTGTGGGCGAAAATTGATGAAAAAGATCAAAGTATTGGATATTGGGAGTACCAATGTAGAGAAAGTGAGTAATAAAATCAGATTCTTAAGGATAAGCTCACTATCTTCCAGTAGCAACACTAAAAAGAAGAGCGCAGGAACCGAGAAATCGCCTAATCTCTAAAAATTAGTAAGTAGTTCTACGAACTGCTGTGTCGAAACTAAATCAGGCAGGAAATCATCGATTTGCTGAGCAGGCAGGAAGTCTACACATATGAGTAGCTGAGTAGCTGCTCCTAGTGCTTGCTGGCGACCGTGGGGATTCCTCTCGGGCAAGTACTGAAGCTCAAAAAACTATGATCCAATAGTACAGACTTCTTATATACTCAATATAAATCGTGACAATATTAATTTTTGTTGAGATTGCATTACATTTGTCAGAGATGCACTTGTTATTTTGGACATATAGGCCTCAGTTCGAAATCTATTATTGTTGAGTCTGTGAGGTGAATTGCTTTAAATGTTTCGAGGGGCACCTTCGAAGGAATCCTTGTGGGCTGAGACTAGCTGCCTTCGTTTCCTAATTTTCTAATTAGCATGATGAATTCGGCAATGGGCTCATCAACACTACATCC
>Ga0316217_10004484_pt1 | contig 15039 bp, 11 predicted proteins | sample 1anoAmetaG_FD_203633 | JGI IMG/M metagenome (GOLD analysis project Ga0316217, IMG submission 203633) | Freshwater microbial communities from Trout Bog Lake, Wisconsin, USA - 1anoA | ecosystem: Environmental > Aquatic > Freshwater > Lake > Hypolimnion/Profundal zone | place: USA: Wisconsin... | reverse complement strand
TCAAAAACAGTTCTTTCCCAAAAAGCCGGTACCTGAAACTACGGCTACACCACAGGCGCCTGAAACTACTCCTTTACAAACTGAAGAAAATCTTTAGTCAGGTCGTCGGTGCGTTCCTGCATAGGCACATGTCCGCACGGATCGTAAATAATAACGCGGCTGTTTTTAATATCGCGGTGAAACTTCCCGGCGTGCTCTACCGGTATAATAATATCCTGCTTTCCCCAGATTATTAAAGTGGGGCACTGTACCTTGGTTATCATCGTTGAATCCGGAATCTGTTTCGACCGTGCCAGTGCCAGCATGTTCTGTATATTCCCTTCGCGGTTGGTAAGGTGGTTGTTTAAAGCCCATACAGCCGGGTCGGCCTTGCTTTTATCGGCAAAGCAGCTTTTCATGCCTCCTTCGCTCATAAACATGGGCATGCCTTTATCAAAAATATGGCCCACGCTTTTATACTTAAACATGGTAAGCTTACCCGAAATATTAGCCACATCATACCCTGCACTGTTGCATAAAACCAGCTTCTTTACATTATTTGGGTGATCGGCAGCCGCAATCCAGGCTATGCCACCGCCCATAGAATTACCCACTACATATACCGAATCAAGATGTAGGGTATCGAACATAAAAGTCAGGTAATCGCGGTACATCTGTATATAATCCGGCTTCTTACCCATATCCGGAAAGTCGCTTAAACCAAAGCCCGGCAGGTCAACCCTTATTACCCGGTACTGCCCCTTCAGGTTGTTGGCCAATTTAGCGAAATTTATAAACGAGCCACCAAAGCCGTGTATCAATAAAACAGGATAGCCGCTCCCTTCATCGGTATAGTGCAGCTCAGCACCCCGCCAGTTGATGAAATGTGAGGAAGGCAGGGCAAATTCTTTCTTTGCATCGGCCTTGCTGATGATCAGGTTGGGCCTGAAAAAGAAGATAGCCACAGGTATCAGTATGATCAGAATTAGGAGGGATATGACCAGGCGTACAAATCTTTTCATGCGGGCTGCTTTTTTAAGACCGGTGAATATACAATTCTTGGTTTATAAAAAGCCGGGGTTTTTACCGCAAGATGGGTTCAGCCGCTTTTCCCGAAATGAGGTTTAAAATGAAAAAATAGGCTGTTATACTTCTCAGCGCTCTTTTCGCCTTGGTGGTAAAATTGCCTTTCCGTTTTAAATTTCAGCTAAAATCATTTAGGTTTGCACATGGCACTCAAAAATACTTCAGACAAATTTACTACCGAAGGAATCACATTTGATGATGTTTTATTAGTCCCCGCTTACAGCGAGGTCCTTCCCCGAGAGGTAGATATCAGCTCAAATTTTACACGTAATATCAGGGTTAATGTTCCACTTGTTTCTGCGGCAATGGATACCGTTACCGAAACGGCCCTGGCTATTGCCATTGCCCGCGAAGGCGGTATAGGCATATTGCACAAAAACATGAGCATTGAGCGCCAGGCCGAAATGGTGCGTAAAGTAAAGCGCTCTGATTCCGGCCTTATTATTGACCCCATCACCCTATCGGTTGATGCTACTGTAGCCCAGGCCTTTAAAATAATGAACGAAAACCGCATTGGCGGTATTCCTATTGTAGATAATGCCGGCCGCCTGGTGGGTATCCTCACCAACCGCGATCTTCGTTTTGAGCGCAACGCCAAACGCAAGGTGAGCGAAATAATGACCAAAGAAAACCTGCGCACCGCCCCCAAAGGCACTGATCTTAAACAGGCTGAAAAAATACTGGAGAAATATAAGATTGAAAAACTGCCGGTTACCGATAATAACGGTAAGCTGGTAGGCCTTATTACTTTTAAAGATATTCAGAAGGTAAAAAGCCACCCTAACTCTACCAAAGATAAATTCGGGCGTTTATTATGCGGTGCTGCTGTTGGCGTAACTGCCGATATGCATGATAGAATTGATGCACTGGTAGCCGTAGGTGTTGATGTGGTTTGTATCGATACTGCCCACGGCCATTCAAAAGGTGTTTTAATTGCAGTTAAAAAGGCAAAACAGGCTTATAAGCATTTAGAGATTGTAGGCGGCAACGTAGCCACCGAAGAGGGTGCCAAGGCATTGATAGATGCAGGTGTTGATGCGGTTAAGGTGGGCGTTGGCCCGGGTTCTATCTGCACTACCCGTATAGTAGCAGGCGTAGGTGTTCCGCAGCTTTCGGCTATTTATGGTGCCTCGCTGGCAGGTAAAAAGAAAGGCGTGCCCATTATTGCTGATGGAGGGATACGTTACACAGGCGATATAGTAAAAGCATTGGCAGCGGGAGCAGATACCGTTATGGCCGGAAGCATTTTTGCCGGATCGGACGAAAGCCCCGGCGAGACCATTATTTACGAAGGCCGTAAATTTAAATCGTACCGCGGCATGGGTAGTGTTGAAGCCATGCAGGAGGGCAGCAAAGACCGCTATTTTCAGGATGTGGAAGACGACATTAAAAAACTGGTACCCGAGGGTATTGTAGGCCGCGTGCCGTTTAAAGGCACCCTGTCTGAAGTCATGTATCAATACGTTGGCGGGTTGCGCGCCGGTATGGGCTATTGTGGTGCTAAAGACATTAAAGCTTTACAACAGGCAAAATTTGTGCGCATCACCAACGCCGGTATACAGGAAAGCCACCCGCATGATGTAATGATTACGAAAGAAGCGCCTAATTACTCCAGGAAGTAAGGCTGAAAGACGATATACAACAAATGGCGGCACTAAAACCGTGGTTCGTAGTCGGCCGTCCATCATCTCTTTACCAGCTTATAATTCTTAAACCCGAATATCTCGCGGTTGTTGTTAAAGTTGCGTTCAAGCCAGGTCATAAACCTGTATTTAGGCCGCAGGTGTTTATGGGTACTGCGTTCGTATAACCGCGGCTTTCTGAAATCAAGGCTATCAGCCCAGTTAAATTTCTTTATCCATTCGGCCATCACTTTGGGGTGTGTGCCTTTAAATTTTTTTAATCCGCCCAAAGGGCCCCAATCATAGGTTGGCTTTTCAATTTCGGCAGTGGCACCGTGGTGCATGTCGTTATGCACTTTGCGTTTGGCCCCCATTAAATGCGGTGGCCGCATATATCCGTAATGAAAAATACGGGCCGGTATCTTCAACACATGAAGTTTCTCATCATTGCCCTTTCTGAACGATAACGCATCCTGGTACGAGTATGCGCCAATGCCGTTGCGCAACACCCGTATCTCGCTCCTTATCAAACCATGCGTTTCAACCAGGTGCTCGTAATCTCCCCAAAAATGTTCGTAGCTGAACAGCATGCCATCTACCGCAGTATCGTGTTCGTATTTTTTACACGCGGCCACTATGGCTTGCATATCGTCTTCATGCAAAACCTCATCGGCCTGCAAGTACAGGCACCAGGTGCCCTTGCATTGGTTCAGTGCAAAGCTTGTTTCGTGGGCAAATATGCGGCTGCTGGCAAATAAGGCAGGGTCCCATACCCGGTTAAATATCTTTATGCGCTCATCGCCTATATTGCGTATTATCTCTTCCGTACGGTCGTCAGCATCACCTGCGCCTAAAGCAACTATAACTTCGCCCGCAATGGGTAAAACAGATAGCAGCGACTCCCTGATAGGGTAATAAAGTTTATCGGTATTACGGGCAAATGTAAATGCGGAGATGAGCATCAGAGTAGTTATTATTTTATGCTACATCACTACTGAAGAAGGGATATTGGGGCTGCCGGGATTGGCTACTACCTTCTGCAAAAGAGGATGAAAAATCAGACCCATATCTTCCGTAGGTATAGCACCCAATAACGGAGTTTCGCCCCGGTTAAGATCGCCGGTAAAACAACTCCGGTTATCAAACCTTACCATAACCGGGCCCATGTAAGAAACCATTTTTTTTCCACCATCGGCAAGCTTGGCTTCACGTTTTTCAAGCTCTTTCAAATTAAGCTGAATAGCCACATGCTCCGGCAAACACAAATAATAAGCACCGGTATCGGCTAAAGCGCTTACCGTTATAGCCTTTAATTTCGTCTCCGACGGATTTGACAGGTCAAGATTTACATAAACTAGTCCCATGCTTCAAAAATAAGGTATTATTTGCTCTTTTAAGCCTTCCTACTCCCCCATCAATTTCTATTTTTGTGCCATGCAGGAAATATTCGACCAGGCCAATGCCGTATTAGAGGAGATAAAAATTTCAAACCCGTCCACCGCTGCCGAGCTGGAGCAATTCCGTATTAAATACCTGGGCACCAAAAGCGTTTTAAAAGACCTGTTTGGCGCTATGGGTAAACTGCCTAACGAACGGAAAAAAGAATACGGACAGTTGATGAATGCCCTGAAAGATGCGGCCCAACAAAAGTTCGACGAGTTAAGCCAGGCGCAGGACCAAAGCAAAAATACTAACACAGAAATCCCGGACCTTTCAGCACCTGGTTATGAAGTTCCGCTGGGCACACGCCATCCTTTGTCTATTATCCGCAACAAGATGATTGACATTTTTGCCCGCATTGGCTTTACCGTGGCCGAAGGCCCTGAGATTGAAGACGACTGGCATAACTTTACCGCCCTTAATTTACCTGCCGATCACCCCGCCCGCGATATGCAGGACACCTTCTTCCTTTCAGAAGATAAAAACTGGATGCTGCGCACACATACTTCAAGCGTGCAAATAAGGGTAATGGAAGGCCAAAAACCGCCTTTGCGTTATGTGTTCCCCGGCCGTGTTTACCGCAACGAAACTATTACAGCCCGGGCACATTGCACGTTTCACCAGGTAGAGGGTTTATACATTGATGAGAACGTTTCATTTGCCGACCTGAAACAGTGCATGCTTTACTTTGCACAGGAAATGTTTGGCAAAAACACCGAGATACGTTTCCGTCCGTCGTTTTTTCCTTTTACCGAGCCCAGTGCCGAAATGGATATTACCTGTTTTGTATGCAATCAAAAAGGCTGCCCCGTATGCAAATACAGCGGCTGGGTTGAAATTGGCGGTTGCGGTATGGTAGACCCCGCCGTACTTGAAAACTGTAAACTCGACCCTAAAAAATATTCGGGTTTCGCCTTTGGCATGGGTATTGAACGTATCACCATGCTAAAATACCGCATTAACGACCTTCGCCTGTTTTTAGAGAACGATGTAAGGTTCCTGAAACAGTTCTCGTCCGCGTTGTAATTATCAGCTGCTGTTATCAGGGATATTTAAATACATGGCATCCGGCCGCCTGCGATGTTCAGGCAGGAGAGAAGGAGAGGCTAAGTACGCCTGTCTGTATTTGATAAATGTTTTTTTAGTTTGCAGCAAATTCAACCATGATGGAAAGCCTGGCACCTAATATTTTTGTTTATAATATGAACGAAACCATTGCCTTTTATAAAAAGCTGGGGTTTGCAGTAGTAATGACTGTGCCTGAAGAGGGCGATCTTGTTTGGGCCATGATGAGCTGCGGGCCGGTTACATTTATGTTCCAGACGTTTGACAGCCTTCAAAATGATTTGCCCCAGATTAAAAGAGCCGCCGGCGGGCCGTTATTGTATTATATCAGGCTAAAGAATATCCGCAGCTTTTTTGAGCAACTGCAAAAGCAACAGGTAGTCATACTCAAAGGCCTGGAGAAAACTTTTTACGGCGCTACTGAATTTTCTATCCTCGATAACAATGGTTTTGTGTTAACCTTTGCTGAGGATGAATAGCAGTTTGCAGATGATGTTTGAACAGAGTTAATCGGTTTTAATTATTAATACCGCTTGGCTTATCTGAACTTTTGTTTAAACGGGCGTGTTATGTTCATTCATTAAATCGCAAAAAAGAAATTCATTTATGTACAACCTGAAAGTTATTACCTCTACCGTAAGGCCGGGAAGAAAAGGGCCGGTTATTGCTGATTGGATAGCTGGGCTGGCTACCAAAACCGGAAATTTTAATGTTGAGGTGCTTGACCTTGGCGAAATAAAGCTGCCTTTAATGGATGAGCCACATCACCCGGTGATGAAAAAGTATGAATATGAGCACACCAGACAATGGAGCGCAAAAATTGAGGAGGCTGATGCGTTTATTTTTGTTACGGCTGAGTATGACTACGGATACCCTGCACCGCTGCGCAATGCTTTGGAATACCTGGTGCATGAGTGGGGTTACAAGGCCGCCGGTATTGTTAGTTATGGTGGGGTATCGGCCGGTACCAGGGCTTCGGATGCTTTGAAGAATGACCTGGGCACTTTAAGAATGGTGGCTATGTCTGAGCAGGTTAATATTCCGTTTTTTACACAGTTTATAAATGAGCAAGGCCAATTTGTGGGTAACGACATATCGCATAAAGCAGCTGAAAACCTTTTAAAGGCCCTGGTAAGATGGACCAAGGGGTTAAAGCTGATTAAGGAGGATAAGTAATAACTGCGGCGAACTCACCTTTTCTGAAACTACTTAAACTACAATTCCGTTGTCTGCGATGGCTTATAGCGCATGGGGCTGAGCAATTTTATAAAATCGTTAAAAGGCATTCAAAATCAGGGAAATTGTATAATATTGACAGGACAATTGTACATTCATTAATCAAAAATACCCCATGAAAAAGTTTTCCTTTCTATTCTTTTCGTTGCTCATAGCCTTTGGCTCGTTTGCCCAGTGTGTGGTTGATAGCAATCTGGCAGTACTGGATACTACCACAGGCGGTTTTTATCCTGATGCTAACCATATACCTCACATCATTCAGGATTCGGCTTACCTGCAAACTGTGCAAGGAAAAATTGCCAGCAGCATGACCCAAACCATCAACAATGTGCCAACTTTCGGTACCGTAACAATTACTGTAACTGTTGATACGGTAAGTCTTGACTCAATAGGTGGTTTGCCAACAGGTATTACCTGGACCAAAAGCTCGGATATTTTGTTGGGCGGTGGTATAGGTTGTGTTCAGTTCAGTGGCTCTACAACCGATAGTGCAGGTGTTTACAGGCTGTCTGCCTATGGCTTTATTAAAATACACTACAGTGTTGAAGGTGGCCTGTTTCAGGGTAACGATTCAACCTATGGCAGTTTAGAGCGTTTACCTGCTTACAGCAACATATTTTTAGTTGTTGATTCAGCTCCTTCGGCTTTGTCAGCTACAGTTACTTCACGAACCAACTGCAGCAATGCACCGGGTTCAGCTACTGTTACTCCTTCCGGAGGTTCGCCCGTAGCACCTTATACTTATCTTTGGAATACCGGTGTTACTTCATACACCATTAACAATGTTAGCCCCGGAACTTATTATGTAACAGTAACATCAGGTGTTGATACCCTCACTGATTCGGTTGCGGTATCAGGCGATCTTACTCCAATCACTGCAACTACTACAAATGTTAGCCCAGATTCTAACTCTACACAAACTATTGGTGCTGCTACTATTAACGTATCAGGTGGAACACCCCCATATACCTACCGTTGGAATAACGGCGACAGCACTGCTTCAATCAGTGGCCTGGCACCGGGCACTTACCGCGTAAGAATAACTGATTCATTAGGTTGCGGTATAAGAGATTCAGTGGTTATTGTAAACCTTACAGCAGGCATTGCTACGCTGAACCAATTAGATGCTAAGGTTGGTTTATACCCTAACCCCGCAGCCGATGTGTTGCATGTAATGATTCAATCGCCGGTGGCGTTGAACGCACGTATTGAAGCGCTTGACATTACAGGTAAAGTAGTTTATACTGAACCTGCCAACATACCAAGCGGTAATTCATCTCAGGTTATTGATGTAAAATCTTTCAGCCCGGGTATTTATATCCTGCAGCTTACTTCAGGTGTTCAAAGCTTACATCAGCGCTTTGTAGTTACCAGATAAGCGATAGCTTTTATTACATTAAAAGGCCCTTCTGTTTTTGCAGAAGGGCCTTTTTGTTTTTTTGAAAATTAAAGAATGTTCCACAGCCTTTCCAAAGGCAGGCTTTTTATTTAGCTGTTATATGTTTTCTGTATGTTCTCAATCATATCAATGCTCATTTTTGCCAGGTCGAATTCAGGTTTCCAGGCCCAGTCGCGTTGTGCAACTGAGTCGTCGATACTTTGTGGCCAACTGTCGGCTATTGATTGCCGGAAGTCGGGTTTGTAGGATATGGTAAAGTCGGGTATGGTCTTTTTTATTTCGGCAGCCAGTTGGTTGGGCGAAAAGCTGAAGCCCGAAAGGTTGTAACCTGAGCGCACTGTTATTTTTTCGGCCGGTGCTTCCATCAGCTCTATAGTGCCGCGTATAGCATCTGGCATATACATCATAGGCAAGGTGGTATCTTCTTTCAAAAAGCATTCGTACTTTTTATTGGCAACAGCTTCGAAGAAAATATCTACTGCATAGTCGGTGGTGCCGCCACCGGCTTTTGTTTTATAGCTTATCAGGCCCGGGTAGCGTATGCTGCGCACATCCAGTCCCTTTTTCTGAAAGTACCAATCGCACCAGCGCTCGCCGGCTTGCTTGGAGATACCGTAAATAGTGTTAGGCTCCATAACAGTATACTGAGGTGTGTTTACCCGTGGTGTGGTTGGCCCGAATACGGCAATGGTTGATGGAAAGAATAACTTTTTTATGCCGGCCTCGGTGCATACATCCAGTATGTTACGCAGCCCCTTCATATTAATACGCCAGGCCATTTCGGGGTTCTTTTCGCCGGTGGCTGATAGAATGGCCGCCAGGTGGTATATCTGTGTTACGTTAAAGCGCTTTACGCAATCCATCAACCCGTTTTTATAAAGCACATCCAGGCGCATAAATTCACCCATATCTTTCATATCCGCCGATGGCTCTTTTAAATCGGTAGCAATAACGTGCTTGTATCTTTTTCTTAGAGAAAGCACCAGTTCGGACCCAATTTGTCCGCAGGCGCCTGTTACTAAAACTGTATCTTCCATATCATTATTTGGGGATGAGCACTTCAATTAGCCGCCAAATGTAAAAAGTTTGGCTGAGTGCTGTATAGAATATCACCCCGTTTATAAGGCGCAAAAAATAGTTAATTCACACCTGTGCCCATGGTATTTATGCCGTGGGTTATTTCAATTTCCCTATTCAGCTGTTCAATTCTGACATAATTCATATTTTAGCCACAGCCTTTTTGAATAAAATAAAGGGCTCAACAAAACAAACACATGCAAAAAAGACTTTTGCCCCATTTAGCTGCCGTGCTGGTTTTTGCACTGCTTACTGTTATTTATTTCCTGCCCTATTTTCAGGGTATGACATTGAACCAGGGCGATGTATCGCAATGGGAAGGTATGAGCAAGGAAATTGCCGATTGGAACAAGGTTCACCCCGATGACCCCGCGCTTTGGACCGATGCTATGTTTGGCGGTATGCCCGCAGTGCAGATATCGCTGTCTTTTCCCGGTAACTACGTAACCAAGGTATTTAACTATATCGGCATGGTATTCCCTTTCTCGTCATCATACATGTTTATGATGTTTCTGGGGTTCTATATATTGCTGCTCTGTCTGGGGGTAAACCCCTGGCTGGCTATGGCGGGAGCCATAGCCTATGGGCTGTCGTCATTTACTATCATCTCTATAGAGGCCGGGCATAATACCAAGGTGCAAACCATGTGCCTTGTAGCGCCCATTATTGGCGGCGTAATACTGGCTTATCGCAAAAATATTTTGCTTGGGGCAGCCATTACTGCGCTGTTTCTGAGTATGGCAATTGCCAGCAACCACCCGCAAATTGTATACTATACTTTAATTGCACTGGCATGCCTGGCAGTTTATTTTTTGGTAGATGGTATTATAGAAAAGCGTGTTGCACATTTTGTAAAAGCTTCAGCAGTATTGGTGGTGGCAGGTTTGCTGGCTTTAATGCCTAACATTGCCGGTTTGTGGGCCACGCAGGAGTACGTGAAGGAAACCATGCGCGGCGGCAGTTCAGAACTTACCCAGAAAAAGGTGCAGGCCAGCGGTGGTGGTTTAGATTACACTTACGCTACCAACTGGAGTTACGGTTTATTTGACGGCGAGATACTTTCGGTTTTAATACCGGATATAAAAGGCGGTTCATCGGGTGGCGAATTAAGCGAAGAGTCAAATACTTATAAAACGCTGATTGGAAAGGGCGTTCCTGAAAACAGTGCCAAAGGATTTACTCAACGCGCACCGTTGTACTGGGGAGCGCAGGATTTTACATCGGGCCCGGTTTACTTTGGGGCTGCCATCGTTTTTCTGTTTTTGTTCGCTATGCTTATTGTTCGCAACCGCATTAAGTGGGCCCTGCTTACCATCGTTATCATATCGGTGATACTGGGTGTTGGGCGCAATACTTTTATATACCATATTGTATTTAACCTGCTTCCGCTGTTCAATAAATTCCGGACTCCTTCCATGGCCCTGGCCATTGCTCAGTTAGCAGTGCCTGCAGTTGCTTTGCTGGGTGTTAATGAATTAATAAACGGTAAACAGTCGAAAGATGAACTGATTAAAAAATTAAAAATTGCCGGTGCGGTCACCGCAGGTATTGTTTTGGTATTTGGTGTTTTCGGCAGCTTCTTTTACAGCTTTACGGCCGATAGCGATAAGCATTGGTACGATAACAATCAGGGCTGGATATTAGATGCATTGAAAAAAGACAGAAGCAGCCTGTTGTTTATGAGCGGGCTGAGGTCATTATTTTTTATTGGCGCTGCATTTGGTTTGGTCTGGTTCTATATTCAGAAAACCCTGTCTAAATCAATTTTGATATCGGGGCTGGCCGTGGTGTTCCTGGCAGATGCCTGGATGATTGACCGCCGCTATCTGAACACTGATAACTTTGTTGAGGTTAACAAATACGAAAGCGTACACACGCCTACACAGGCCGACCAGGAAATTATGAAAGACCCTGACCCGCATTACAGGGTGTTTAACCTTACCCAGAACCCTTTTAATGATGCTATGACCTCGTACTTCCACCAATCTATCGGCGGATATAGCCCTGTTAAATTGCAGCGTTACCAGGATCTGATTGAGAACCAGATATCGAAAAACAACCTGAAGGTTTGGAGCATGCTTAACACCAAATACGTTATTACCGGTGGCGAAAATCAACCACCACGTGCGCAGCGGTTTGATGGTGCCGGTAATGCCTGGTTTGTTAAAAATATTATGTGGGCTAAAAATGCCGATGAAGAAATGGCTGATTTAGGCCTTGCTGCCTGGGAGCCTAAAGTAACTGCCATAGTTGATGAGCGTTACAAAAAAGAGGTGCCAGACAATGCCATTGGCAGCGATTCGGCAGCGGTAATAAAATTGAAGGAGTATACGCCTAACAAGGTCTCTTACTTCTCTAATTCCACATCACCCCAGGTGGCTGTTTTTTCAGAGATATTTTATGATGGTTCCAAAGGCTGGAATGCATATTTAGACGATAAACCGGTGCCGCATTTCCGCGCTGATTATGTGCTGCGGGCTATGGCCATACCTGCCGGCGCACATAAGATTGAATTTAAGTTTGAGCCTAAGAGTATTGTATTGGGTAACAAAATTGCTTATGCAGGTTCGTTCCTTCTTTTTGCCTTTGTATTCGGTACCTTGGGCTTTGCAGGGTATAAAAGAATGAAGGAAATAGAAGCTGAACCAACACCGGAACCGAAACCGGCAGCTACGCCAACTGTTACAAAACCAGGTAAAAAGAAGTGAGTAAAAAGGTTTTAATATTTACTTACTACTGGCCGCCGGCCGGTGGAGTTGCCGTACAGCGATTTTTGAAGTTCTCTAAATTTTTACCTGAGTTTGGCTGGGAGCCCATTATTATAACCGTAAACAACGGCAGCTATCCTTACTACGATGAATCGTTACTGAAGGAAGTTTCTCCCACCATAAGGGTTTACCGAACCAAAACTTTTGAACCGTTCGAGTTGTATAATTTACTGCGTGGTAAAAAAGGTAAAACAATGCCTTTGGTAACAGTTGGTGCCAGTAGTAACAAATCTTTTTTTCAGAAACTTACTGAATATATCAGAGCCAATTTCTTTGTGCCCGATGCACGCAAAGGCTGGGTACCTTATGCGGTGAAACAGGCTGAAGAAATTTTAAAGACTGAGAAAATAGACGCCATCATAACAACCGGGCCACCGCATTCGGCGCATTTAATCGGATTGCAGTTAAAACAGAAACACGGGTTAAAGTGGATAGCCGACCTGCGCGACCCCTGGACCGGTATTGTTTACAATGAGATGTTGCCAAGAACAAAAGCAACCATCAGAAAGGACCTTGAATTAGAAACGAGTGTGCTTAAAACTGCTGATTGCACCGTGGTGATAAGCCCGGGTATGAAAGAGCAATTTGAGGACCGGGCGAAGAAAATTGAAGTGATATTTAACGGCTACGATGAGGCCAATTTTAAGGCCGTAAGTGAACCGGCTGCCGGTCCGGGCTATTTAGCGCAGAATTTTACCATCCGGTATATCGGCAATTTAATGGCCAGTCAGAACACGCCGAATTTATGGCGCGCAATTGCAGAATTACGCAGAACCAGCAATGCAAAAATAAAACTGGAATTTACCGGGCGCGTAGATGCTGAAATACAAAACAGTATTGAGGGGGCCGGTTTAAAAGATATTACCACTTATAATCCTTTTACCGATCAGCAAACTGCCATCAACTTAACCCGCAGTGCGTCTTTATTGTTGTTTGCCATTTTTAATTTACCGAATAGTAAGCTGGTTGTTACCGGTAAAATATTTGAATACCTGGCTTCATGCAACGAAATAATTTCTTTCGGACCGGTAGATGGAGATGCCTCGGCCATACTAAAAAGTGTTGGTCGCAAACCTATGATCGGGTTTAATGATTACCCGGAAACAGTAAATCAATTACGCGAAGCTTATAATTACTGGCTTCAAAACGGCTATGCATATAAATATGCCGACCGGCGGTATGAAATATTCAGCCGGCGCAACCAGTGCCAGGCTATGGCTGCTATTTTAGATGGCTTGCAGCAATAAACTGTAATTTTTGCCAGCAGAATTTGTTCTGCAATTAGTTTGCCTGAATAAGATTGGGGGCTTTTACAATTTTCATGTTATTTTCATCATAAATAAGAAGCATCCGTAATTAACGGGTACGCAGCATATGTTGAACCGCTTTGGCCTGAAACTTATTTTCTTATTATTCCTTACGCCTCTCTGCAACACAAGAGGCGCAGCTCAGGTTGCATTTCACAACTTTAATAGTAACGATGGTTTACCCAGCAATGAAATTTACAGTGAATACCAGGACCACGATGGCTTTATGTGGTTTGCTACCGACCATGGTATAGTTAAATACAATGGTTATAATTTCAGAACATTTACTACTGCTGATGGATTAACTGATAATACGGTATTGGAAATAAAAGGAGATGATGAAAACCGGATATGGGTATTGACCTTATCAGGTGGCATGTGTTTTTTTGACGGCAAACGATTTGAGCCGCACCCCAATAACGAGGCTATCAAAAAACTTTTTGTAAAGCAATTGCCTACATCCTGGCAGGTGCTTAAAAATAAGCAGGTATGGATGGGTTTTGTTGAGTCTGGATTCGCAAAAATTGACTCAAACCAACAGCAGTTTTTTACTACTAATGATTCGCTACCGTTTTATAAAGATAGTGTGCGCATTTATGTGCTTCATTTGGCATCGGGTCAATACGTATACACCTCTCTCGCAGATCGAAAAATGCCGAAAGTTGATGACCCGAATATAACCTCGGTTGAGGTTTGTAAAGTGGATGCGAAATTCAGCAGAGTGAATTTTAATTTTCTGATATCAATCAGAAATGAGAAATTTATGTGTTTGGAGAGGTTTATAGTATTTATAGATTCTGATAACATTTGCCATGAGCTTGAATTACCTAGAAATAATATAATCCTGAAGCTGAGAGAGCTGAATGACGGCAATATATGGATGCTTCAAAAAAACAATGGATGTTATGCTCTTAACATCCGTAATAACAGAATTACCATCACTGATTCAATCATATTTGCTACCAGTGCTACCGACTTATTACTTGATCATCAGGGCAACCAGTGGATTTCGACACTGAATAATGGGGTTTATATGCTGCCTGATAAGAAGATCCGGATTTTTGCTATACCAGGGCTAAAATCATTAAATAAAATTTCGATTGTAACCACCGGCTTTGAAAGCCTTTATGCCGGTTTGCCCGAAGGTCAGTTGCTGAAGATTGACAACGAACTTCATACATCAGTTTTTTCAGCGCCAAAAAGCGCCAGAAGCCCCTCTGCAATAAGGAGCATAACATTTAAAAAAGACGGACAGCCACAAACCAATTCAGATACCTCATTTTTATGGTGTGGTGACATAGATTTTTATCATACAAAAATACTATCTATTGATGGGAAGAGCACACTGGTAGGTGCTACCAATGGTTTTGCGTTATTAACAAGTGGCCATAAAGTTGTTTTTGCATCTCATAACCTGGGCTTTAACCAAAGGGTAACTGAGATATGCGAGTTAACACCGGATAGATATCTGATAGGAACTTTCACCGGCCTTTATTATTATGAACACGGAATAAAGGATGTAATTACTGAAGAGGCCTACCTGAAAGACACGCGCATCACTTCAGCGAAAACCTTTAAAACCGGATTATTCGGAGTGGCCACAAGGGGTAAGGGTATTGTGCTTAATATTGATGGTAAATATTTCAGCGTTGACGAACGCAAGGGTATTATCAGTGATCTGGCCGAGGACCTCTATTTTGAAAGTGACTCGGTAGTATGGGAAGCCAGTTTTCAGGGGATAAGCAAAATTTATTTTAAACTAACCGGTGATTCTCTTATTACTCGTGTTAAAAACTACACCAAAGATGATGGATTATGCAGTAACCAGGTTAATGGATTAACCGGATTTAATGGATATATATGGCTGGCCACAAACGAAGGACTATGTTACTTTAATCCAAAATATCTTTCTGAAGAAACGGTCATAATCCCCCTCTATTTTGGAAACATATCGGTAAACGGCGTAAAGAGGTCTGCTGACAGCCTTATTCTAACACACGATGAAAACAATATTTTTATTGAATTTAATGCCTTGTACTATAAAGCGATTCAGGGCATTA
>Ga0316217_10004483_pt1 | contig 15039 bp, 12 predicted proteins | sample 1anoAmetaG_FD_203633 | JGI IMG/M metagenome (GOLD analysis project Ga0316217, IMG submission 203633) | Freshwater microbial communities from Trout Bog Lake, Wisconsin, USA - 1anoA | ecosystem: Environmental > Aquatic > Freshwater > Lake > Hypolimnion/Profundal zone | place: USA: Wisconsin... | reverse complement strand
ACCCCAACCCCAACCCCAACCCCAACCCCAACCCCAACCCCAACCCCAACCCCAACCCCTTTGTTTGGATAACAAATGCTATAACTCGGTGGCGGTGCAGTTACACATAAAATAGGATACACCGAATGCATCTAAGCCGAATGAGTTTGTGGGTCAAATAGATAAAATAGTTGGGATCATATAATTGATGTCATCTGGAGTCTTATCGACAGCCGGCCATTACAGCATCTCAGAGCTGAGCATTTTAGAGTATTCAGGTACACTAGCTTACTCTAGTCAGTTATCTGCTGACTGGAATGCACATTCTTCCTGAGATGTGCGGAGAGTATCCTCCTGGTGACCCTTTGGTTGATGGAGTTGGTGAGCCTATCACTCTAGTTGAGCAGGACGTTCAGATGATAGGTATTGAACTTGTCGCGTTTGTTGATCTAGCTGCGTCCAACTTTGGAATCGCGGCTCAGCATCCTCAGCATGCTACTGACGCCATTGTTTTTTGCGAGGTGGGAGGTGTAGCACTTGATGTGGTCTAAGATGAGTCGCCCTAGTTTTTTGATGGCGTTGTTGTTCTTTTGCTTTCTCGATCTCTGCTGCTATTCTTCCTTTTGTTAGATAATATTTGGGCCGGATTTGTCAGAGACGCAGCAAGATTAGGTGGAGTTGTGGAAGGGTATGATGAATTGGGCGATGTTTTCCTATTCGAGATGGTAATCAGCATCAAGACAAATGCTGTTAGCGAAGAATTCTTCATAGTTTTAGCGCATCAAGAGTAGATTCTGAGTTTGAGGTTGACCAACATTTTCAAGGCCTTTGTAGGGCTAGGGTGCGTTGAATAGGCGAGTCTAGATCTGCTAGCAGATGCTGTCGTCCATGTCTAAATATTGGTTCATGATTGATGTCCTGATTAGATTATATTGCGAAAGTCTTAAGAAACACTAACAAGTCTAGTTAATTACAAACGACCAAATATCAGAAACGACCCTAAAAACAAAACTCGACAATACATTATTTCTGCAGCTCATTGGCTCTATACATGGTCATTATGGTGTGTGTTTTGAGAGGATGGGCAAGTAAAAGTTTAATCATCATTTAGGCTACTGCATGATTTCGTCGCAAACTCTCTTGAAGATCACATAGAATGATTAATCCTCAAGTTCTTTCTCGCTCCTCTGCTCACACTTGTTCTGCTGGTACGTCGTCTCCAGCGACTACTTGTGCCTTTTGTTCTACTTCTTCAGCTTGCTCTCGAAACTCTCTATGCATTCGATGATCTGCCGGGCCTAATTTCTGGCAGCCTCCGAGTCAACTTCGTCCAACTCCGACCGGAAAAGGATATTCTTGATTTCTGGGTAAGCAAGCAGTTACTGATGCTGAGTAGGACAGTTTCCTTTTGCGGGGTTTCAAAGCGTTTCTCGGTTTCCTCGATGAGTTTGCTCAATATACTTAATTTGATGATTTTTTTCTACTTGGAGAAGTACTGCTGGATGAATTTGTTGAGCTGCCTGACCCCTCTCCTCAATTTGGAGTAGAAGTGGTTCTTGACGCAGTTGTCCGATCTGGCTAGCTGGATGAGTACCTGCCCGGGAGATTCTTGGCGATGAGCACCCACTTGTTGCCCAGTTCGTCGTGTGCGCTCTCCAAGATGCGCTACTCCTCCACCGTCCACTTCGCTTTCACGATCTAGGTGTTGAGATGGTTCTGATACCTAGTTAGTAAGATTTGGTACCTTTCTCTGCATTGTTTTCCGGTTCGTCCTTTTATATCGAACTCAGCTGACATTTTTCGGGCGATCGTGGACCATTTGGTCTAGAGTCTTTCCTCTTTCAGCAGTCGCAGGATTTTGTCTTCTTACTCAGTCCAAGCCTTCCGTGCTGACATTGACTAAAATTAATATAAACAACAAAATTTAATTCTTTAAGGTTTTATATCATTTAATAATATCCTCTTTCATCAAAAAGCTTATTTTTCATCAGAAACAAACTAACCCGGATTGTTTTTGGTAGCTTAAGACTAATAAATTATTTGCGAAATATCAAATTGACTGTTTGATAGGTCTTTGCTTGGAATTGGAACTTTAAAGTCTTAGATATCAAAATATGATGATTCAAGTAATAAATAAAGAGCAAATCATCTTTTTTGATTGACAGCTTTAAAAGTTTTCAAATCAACCTTTTTTAAGAGATAATCAGATGTTTCTTAAATATGCTTGAGTTTCGATAGCCACAATTTATGTCGATTTGTCAAGATCTCCATTAGCATAAATAGCTCATCCAAAGCTCAGCAAGAAAGGTCCTTTCCAATCCTTTTTGAAACTACTGCATAAACCTTTTAAAAACAACCTCAGGGTCAGGGAGGCAATAATGAAAATATGCCATTTTCTTTCTACACTATAATTAGTAAGCTAAATGTAATAAAACGCCGAAAAAGAAAACGGCTATGTCAAGATGAAAGGCCTGTCATGGCTCCTGTCCTCGCAGAGCACACCACACGAAGCAGCCTCAACTCCATCTGCCAGAATTGAGAGGGTTGGGAGGCAGTCCAAAAAATGGAAGAAACATGTCGCCAATAGATTTGACAGTTACAACAAGACGGTCGAGAAGTTTATTTAGTCCCAGTTCAAAAGATAAACGGACAAGCAGGGCAGCTTTTAGTACGATTCACTGAGGAAAACTTAGACTTGTTTCAACTATCTTAACAAACGAAGTTTCGCCACTGAACAAGAACAAGATAAGAGTAGGGAATATTCTTCTACTATAGTCAACTTAAAGAAGAAAGAAAGAGTTATTTACAATGAAATCTCAAAAATAAAGACACTGAAGGAGATGAGCGTAATCTGCCAAAAAAAGAAGAATTTCTATGACAGCTGCGTTGACGAGTATTTCTAAAACTACCGAAAGGACATCAGCCGCACCATAACAAAACTTGCAGACCGGTCAGCCAGAGACTCCAAAGCCAAGATCAACCGTTGCTGAATCAATACATCAGGCGCAAACCTGCTTTTTATATTTTGTATAGCTCATTGAATGATGTCGTATCCATTTGGACCAAAATCTATGAGTATATTAGTGAATTTAAAATAAGCTCATTATTGGGAAGTCTAAATTCAGTTATTACCATTTTAATTGCCTTCAAGCGAGGCTCAAGTTTGCTCAAGGATGTTTGTTTGAATGGAGAGCTGTGACATGTCCTTTAAAGATAAGAGCTCATATAGACTATTTTGCCATTTTTGGTTTCTTATATTGCTCCTTTAGCTTTGCTTCGTCACTGACCTGTCATTATTGACTTCTCTTGACTGAACTTAAATTTGTTCAGTCAATTGACGTCTGTTAGAGATGGCGACATTTTTTGATGAGTGCTACTGAAGTATTTGTATAAAAAGATCTTTGTTGAGGAAGTTTTAGGGGCTATCCTTCGAGTTTATGTGCTCTGAGTACCTTTATTCTATTGCTATTCATGAGTTTGAGGGCATATAGAATAATGTCGCCTTTCCAAAACGAATCTAGGAACCTGTAAACTGAGGATCAACTTTAGTAGAAACTCGTCAAAAGTTAAAGGTTTCTTTGAATCCCTGGAATTTTTGATAGCAAAGGGATTTCTCGGCATAAGTACTTCAATGATAGTAATCAAAAAATTCCTTAATTAAGGAAATTACCGCAAAGTCGCTTTATGAGAACATTGGTATTCTAAGAATTGATGTAGGTAACACTGGCTATTTCTCTCCAAAATAGCATTTTAAAAGGCTGTCGAAAATAGATTAAGTATATATTAATTGCTATGAGCTCTACAAGCTTCAGCTCCACCCCCCACAGATGTTTTGGGACAGAAGATTTCGACTTCAGCCGACGGTTTGGAGGATATGGCTCTTTTGAATAGTTTAAAGCAGCAACCTCTCTTGCTATGGCAGATCCTAAAGTTTCCAACGAAACCAGGGAATTCTGGGAAAATCTAAAAAAGACACATGAAAAAATCAGCATCACAATTGACAAACTGGGCCAAAATATAAAAAAGGCATTCAACACGGTTCAAAAGAAGAAACACAATGGCAAATTTGATGGTCGCTCATCAGGAATTTTAAAGAACGGAAGAAACGGGATTCCTTAAACAACCAAAATGCAGGAGGAGGAGGATTAGTAGGAGCAAACTCAAGAATAGTGATGGCTTTTTGCCTTTTTTCAAAAGACTAATAGTTGTTCTAAATTTTATGATTTTAATCCAGGATCGAAGGTACATTCAAGTCAAGAATTTAAGCCTAAGGATAATGAGGTATTCTTTCCCTCATTGAAGTCCACTTACTTGACAAATATTCTGAAATAATCCATCCATTTCTCATGCAAGGAGTTGACTTTGGCGATGTTTATTACTGCCACTTCATAGTCTATCGGCTAGTGCTTTATCAGAAAATGAACTAAATCTTGGTTATGGTCCTTGCACTTTGATTCATTGAAGTTGCCCTAATTGAGCATCTTTTATATTTCTATTTCTACGATCTGCTCCTAGAAGGCTTGGTTTACCCTTTAAAAAGTATTCTTGATTGCCTGAATTCAAGTAAATACATAACTTTCAGAATGTTCAAATTAGGAATAACGTAAAAATATATTAATGCCATCCTAGGTTTCTCAGCATTTGCTTTTTATCATATTCATGATTGCTAGAGTGGAGAAATAAAAAGATAAACCTTTGACGATTTGAATAGAAAAGCCAAATCTAGTAACAGGATTTATTATAATGTAATTGGATCGGAAAGAAATCATTAGTCTATCATACGTTTGTAAAGCCAAATTAAACCAAAATCGATCCAAAAGTTGTCTTTTTCATTCCCAAGTCTTCTCTGAGAATGCTTGTACTGAATTACTCATGATTTTTACAATCTTTCTCACTTTCATGCATCAATTAGAGCAACTAAGCTTCGAAAACAGTGCCTTTAGAATAAGTAGAGTCCAAAACTTTACCAATAGCATTCTTTGAGCTTTGAAAGTTCACAAAAAGGCAGAGCTAGGGTCATCATAAGGTAAAAGCAATCAAAAATGAAGATAGTTCTATTAAAGAACAATAAAGAGTCAAAGATATTGGGCAAACTTAAAAAAATAGAATTTTATCTTGCGCCTCCTTTCTATGTAATGATTATTATTGCATTTCGCTGAGATTTTTTCAATATATCAATAACCCAACTAATCATATAGTATACCTTTTGCAGGTGTATGGAAGTTAAAGCGCCAAAAAACAGTAAATGATGGAAAGCGAATAGCTTAATCTCTTTTCCCTTCCATTATTTTGTAATGCTTTAATACTATATATTTAGCAAAGGATGGCGAAGAAAATCAAATCGAAACAATGCAAAGGGAGATGGTGTGGGATCCATCTTTTCTCGATTAAACCCAAATTTCAAAAGGACTGGAAAACTAAAGATTAAACAGTTAGACTCTGCCCGAAATACGACAAGTACGCAACTCTTTACAAAGCAGTAGCAAATAACTCCTCGGCTCTTCTCCTGAAATCAACCAGGATAAGAAGTACTATACGCCTCTTTTTATTGCCTCAGAAGACCATGTACATAGCTTCCTTACGAAGAAATACTATATCGAGTGTGATGAACGCACCCGTACCATCTTTTAAAACAACCGAAAGAAATAAGGCTCAGAGAAGAGCGAAATCGTACGATTACTATCAATAACTCCTCGGAGTTATCTTTTTTTGCAATGACCTATAATGTAGATGGTGGCCAATGTTATCAGCACTCACAAGTACTGCAAAGTGTGCAAGCTCGACTATGAAGATTACCTTGAGGTAAGCCAATCTCTACGCAGCATGTAAGTTCGCAGATGCATCACGATAAAGCAATAAAAAATCCTTATAGCACTTATATTTCTGAGCTACAATAGCTCATTCAAACATCGCAGAAAAGGTAAATCGAAAACCTTCTTGAAAAGAGGTCCCTAGTCACGAATGTGCAGAATTACAGTGAGTTCTAGATGGATCTGCAGCTTAGTTAGAAGTAAAGCCGTATCAAAGAAATCTTTTTTGAGGAGAATTTTAGTCAAAAAAGAGAGTGATAGGTTTATTTAGCCTGTTTCTATCATTTTACTCTTTTTGTACAATGAATCCACTCAAAATTATTACACAGGCCTTTTTGACTGACCTTGAGAATGACTTTCTTACGGATTGAAGCAATTGTAGTCATCTGCGACACTTTTAACAATATTCAATCAAAAGTAACCTATCAGTTTATGATGGTTATCTCTTTGATTTAAACTCGAGATTTTCGAAGTTTCAAAAAGTTGTGAGGTATCCGACAAAAAACTAACTTTGCTCCGGAAATTATCTTTTTCGCTATAAATCACGGTACTAATGCTAATTAATGAAGCTGTTAAGAATCATGAATGAAGAATAATCAAGGCTTATACTCTGAAAACTTGCTTTTGGGTTGAGGGATTTCCGGAAACTCAAAGGCAATTCTGACTTTATCGCCGATGAAGCCTACGTTCTTAAGGATATCTCCACAGCCGGTGACACCATCTCCGCAAACTGCACCAATATACTTGATGCAATTATACACTCCATCAACGGGTGCGCAAGTTGACAAAACGCAAGAGTAGAGGCAATACTTGAGGCCTGCAATACAGTGATTCATTCCGTTGCTGAAATCTCCGCATGAGCAAGAATGGCAAATGGGTGCAAATATGGTCCAGCAGCAGTTGCCGCACTAGATGTAGGCGAATCCGCAGGCTTAGATGGAGTGCCATTGATAGATGCAGCAGGCAGCCTAGCATGCGATGTTGCTGCAGCAGATGCAAGTGCAGACTTTATTGAGTGTATTCATGCAATCTTGTTTGAATTCAATTATTTGAACCCAAGATAGTTTCAGGTAGATCGAGCAAAAAGATACCAGCTGTCTAGAAATAACTTTTTGGAGCTCATCTTAGGCATTCCGAAGGATCTTTCTACAGCTTTTTGGATTTCTTTACTTTCTAAAGGTTCAATTTTGAGCCAGATTGTTTCTGTGTTTATGTCCAATGATCGAATGTAATTAGTGACTATTTTATTCTATGACTTTAGAAAGAAAACTCTCTAGAAATTTTCTATTCGCCGTGGTTTTTAGATGTATTTAACGTAGCCTTGAAATGTTATTGGTTTGGAGGTTCTTAGTAAACTTATTTATAATAATAACTAAGCTAATTATATTACTATTTTGACTCATCTGCAGCCTAAAAATCTTGTATAATTTTATGCAAGCACGTCTTAAGTAGTACCCGGAGTTGAGAGGTTTCTTTGATTTTCCAGACTTCAACCCAATTCAGCAAGAGTGCCTACCTAAGATAATGAAAAGCTAAGCAAACATGATAGTCTCTGCTCCTACTTCATCAGGAAAAACGGTTATTTTTGAAATGGCTATTCTCAAATACAGCAATCTTCCAAGTCCTATTTGTCTGTATTTGGCCCCAATAAAGAGTCTTTGCCACGAGAAATTCAATGAATGGAGTCGAAAGTTTTCAAAAAAGCTTTCAGTCATAGAAATAACTGGAGATTCTCTTTAAAACAACACTTAAAACTTCTTAAAAAGCCACATAGCAGTTGGTACGCCTTAAAAAGTGGATTTTCTTTCAAGACAGAACCTTTAATACCTTAAGAATATACGACTTTTGTTGATTGATGAGATTCATATGCTTAAATTTGAGGAAAGAGGAGCTACTTTGTAAGCAATTGTGAGCAGAATTATAAGTTTGAACTCCCAAGTTCGTATAATAGCTGTTTCTGCTACTATTCCAAACATTAATGAAGTTGGAGAATGGCTCAGATGTCCTCCCCCTTTGATTTGTGTATTTGATGAAAGATACAGGCCAGTTCCCCTCAAATCCATCGTTCTCGGTTTTCATAACTCAGGAAATCCTTATAGCTTTGAACAAATGCTGAACTTTAAACTTTTGGAAACAGTAAGAATGTACAGTGAGGGCAAAGGGAGCCTTATCTTTTGCCCCACCCAAAAGGGAACTGAGCACGCTTGTGAACAAATCATTTCGCAAATGAGATAAAGATAGTTCATCTAAAACGACAAACAGCTGTTAGGTCTGGTGCAAGCAGCTAAACAGGTCAGTAACTCAAAGCTTCAAACTACCATTCCTATGGGGATTGCTTTCCACAACGCAAGTTTATCCTATCAAGATAGGATCATCATATAAAAGCTCTTTTTGGAGTATAAGCTTAAGATTCTGTGTACTACTAGCACCTTAGCGATGGGCATCAATCTTCCAGCCAGACTGGTTGTGATTAAGTCCACTCAATGCTATAAAGGTGCCATGAAAGGCTACCAGTAATACTCAAGAATTTAAATTTAGCAAATGATGGGAAGAGCTGGTCGTCCTCCGTTTGATACTCAAGGAACAGTAGTTATTATGACTCAAAAGCAAAACTATAATAGGTACAGCACTAAAATTTAGTTGTAGAATTTGTAATCTCAGCTTTTTGGTCATATGTTGGAACACATTAATGCGGAAATATCGTTGGGATCAATTTCTTCTCTGCAACATTTGGAGGAGTACTTTTTCAATAGTTTTTGCTACATAAGGATGAAAAAAGATCCAAGTACTTATGGTGTGAAAGGAGACGTCGATAATTTTATCAAAGAAAACTGTTTAAAGGCCTTAAAAACATTGTCAGATTTGCTAATAATTAACTTTTCTTAAGAAAGTTAAAGTGTATCTCCAAGGTCGCTTTCTATCAATATTTCCAAAAATGCAGTGGAAGTGAGATCGATTTCAAGATTGTTTTAGGCGGCTGCTTTGATTCAAACCCCAAAACAGTATCTTTTCGAACTTAGCCAGTGTGAATAAATAGGAAAATATACTTCCAAAGTGTAGGAAAGAAAGCTTCTAAAAAAGTTAAATTAAAACAACAAATTTCCACTCAAATAAGCAATCTCTACTTCCGAAAGGAAAGCATTCGTTCTTTTACAAGCAGAGTTGTCAAATCATCCCATTTAGTATTGGTAGCTACGTCGGCAGGCTTCAGATATCATGGTTTTAATCAAAAGACTTAACAATTGCGTTAAAACTTTGGGCCTTTAGCTCAAAAACTTTTGGCTTTACTTTTGGGCGACCAAGTTTCAAAAGTATTTTGCTTTGAAGTTTTGGGAATAGGCAAACATAAGTATTCTGACTCAATTATCTGGACTGTAAGATAGAGGCAAAATGCTATAATCAAGAGGCATTTCTAGCATTCCTTAGCTTTAAAATAGTCTGTTTAACATGGAAAACTGGTTCAACATGAACACTCATTTAGTACAAAGTATCAGATAGTAAATTATCCTATATGAATCCAATATCAAGATAACCCCAAACAAAGATTCATAAACTGGATCTTTTTCATTGAAAATCTAAGTAATGAAGTAATTTCAAGGAAAGTATAAAGGGATAACTGTTTGTGTTGGAGATAAGCATAATTCTCTTTATTATTACAAATACATGAACAACAATTACAGACAAGCATTGGTTTACTTTCCCAAAAATAGCTATTAATAGTATAAAGTTGGCATCATAAAGGAAGGAATAATCGGTTTCGACTAATTCTACCTTCTTAAGGGGCAAAAGATGTTTAAGCTCGACCCTTTTGCTTCAGAAAACATTGAAAAAAGTGTCAATAGGAGAAGTCTATAACCCAAGAACAATAGAATAGACCAGTTATTCGAAGACAAGAGAAATAACTCGACTTCAATTGAAAATAAGATAAAGAAAAACAAAAAGTCAATCAAAAAGCTTTAGTAAACCGGCACAAAAGTCAAAGTTTAAAAAAAATTGGATTATAAACAGATATTAGACGAAGAGGAAGAAGCTAACTAACCTCAAAGTTTATTGAAAAGTAAAGAAAGGCAATTGCTGCTCCCTGAAAAGTATAGAATTAGAACTCCTTTGCCTAATTAAGAGCATAATTAACCATTTTTATAAAAGAAAATTAAAAAGTAGCAGTTTTACGATTTGAAGAATTACAATTGGAAACCAGGATTCTAATAGTTTAGTAACTCCGAAGCTTCATAGAAAAAGCAAGTGAAAAAGAAAGCGCCACTAAAACTAGTAGACTCCAAGTAAAAAGGAATTCCATTCAATTTCACTAAGCTAAGCGAAAATGTAAATCTAAAACAAAACAGAGAGTACAAATAGATCGGAAATGCAAAAAGAGGCATATCTAACGAGCCAAGGGCCTAAATGACTAAGAAATAAAGTAAGCATAAGGCATAACATGAGGACGTATTCAATTACTTTTATAACTTGTTTTGATGATACTTTCGCATTAGATTACCTCATTTACTTTTTAATAATCTTTGCTTATTTATTTGAAAAGTCTGAATTGCCTAGTTCATGAGTAATAGACAAGGTTTGTCGAGAACAAATAAATTTAATTAATGCTTACAATAATATTTAATGAGGTATTATCACTAAGAATAAGAAGAATACGAAGACAACTGCAATCAGTTTCCCACCATCGCAGCTAAAAACCAAAACAAACGCAAAATAAAACCTATTATCGCTAATCTTATAGACACTCAGTATTAAGTCGTAGAGCAAGTTTGCTTCGATTTGGACTACAATGTGGTTGTTGAAAAAGATCTCAAGGGCTGGGACCTTAAATGGACTGATTTAGCGATTACTGTGTAAATACTCAGTAAACTACAATCCCATCAAAAGATCAATCATTTCCCTGGGATGAATACTCTTTCTCGTAAAAACAACCTCGCCAAAAATATGACCAAAATGCAAAACTATTATCCTTAGCATTATAACTATATTCCAAAAACATTTTTATTGCCTTCAGACGCAGGGCTTTTGAAAACATACTATAACTAATCCCGCAAAAGAGGCCAAGTAAAGACTTTTATCGTAAAGCCAGAGGCCAGTTGCCAGGGCAGAGGAATCTTTTTGACTCAGTCTCTTTCATGTACATTTAGTAATATATCAGAGAAATCTAGAGTAACGGGCAATGCGTTGTGCAAGCTTATATAGATAATCCACTCCTCTACAAAGGCTTAAAGTTTGATTTGAGGATATATGCGTTAGTTGCGAGCTGTGACCCGTTGCGAATCTACATCTATAATTAAGGTTTAGTTCGGTTTGCGACCTAAAAATATGAGCCTGCATAGTAAGAAAATCTTTAAAATTTGTACATGCATCTCACCAATTACGCTATCAACAAAGATCATCCAAAGTACGTCTTTAACGACTCACTTTAAAACTTAAGTCATGGTCATAAAAAGTCACTGGCTTAGTTTTTTCAAACACTAAAAGGCTATGGTCTTCCTGCTCATTAATACTGGAGCGGTATAAAAGATACAATCGTCAAAACTTTGATAGCTGGACAGCCCCACCTTCAGCATGAATACAGGATGGCTCAACCTCATAACATTATAGGGAATATGTGCTTCTAAATCCTAGGCTTTGACTTTATGATAGACGATGATAATAGGCTTTACCTTTTAGAGATCAATTACACTCCGAGTTTTTCAACTGAAACGCCTTTGGACCATCTAATCAAAAGCAATTTGATTAGAGATACCCTTGTGCTGATGAATGTGACCCCTCAAGCGAGAAATACAGCCCAAAAAATAGCTAAATAGTAGCTCTAAAGGCGTGTGTTTACAGGAAAAATGACTAAGGTTGCACCTGCTGAAAGAGAAGTCATAGTTAATCACTTTCAGAAAGAAAGAGACGAATACGAGAAGAAGCATTTGGGTTCTTTCTAGCGAATCTATCCGAGTAGAAACACAGAAAGACAGGCAAAATATCAAAAACTGCTTTAATACTCAGCTGAATAGTACAAGTAGGCAAACTCTCCCAAAAAAGGGACTAACTCTCGCAGATCTAATTCCAAGTATCGAATTAAAAGAATCATCTCAAATCAAACCTTTGGTGAGGACTAACTAAGAGAAAACGAAATGAAGGTTAGCAAGCTTTATAGGCATTCTAAAGAACAGATGAGCAACAATCCTGAATCAGAAAAAATGGCAATTTTTTCCAAAAAACTCAAAGAAAAGCTGATGTATGATGAAATGTTACAAAAAAAGTCAGTCTCCAAACAGTAACCCTAAATCGATTAAAATGATGATGAGTTCGAAAATCAAGGTGAAGAGATTCGAGAAATGGACTTGCAGGTTCTCAAAACAAAGAACTAACAATCAACGATGTTTAGCAAGCACTACGCCCAAGAAACTTCAGGATGAGATGATCCTTTATCATTCTTTTGGCATATTGTATTTAAGATAAACTGCGTTTTGGGAAATAATAATGATTGATGATCAGCTCATGCCAGAGTTGTTTGTGCTCTCGAACACGAAGATCTACATTGGGTAGTTGTAGTATATCGATGAGCCCTTAATCTTCAAAATCAAGATCTTTCTGATGTAGTCTTTAACAGGCATTTGGCCCTTGTAGGACATGTTCTCCTTCAGCTGTAAGTTTACGAAGAACTGAGCATTGGCTTGGCAGTTCACAAAGTTTTGAGTTATTATATCATAAGGCCTGTTTGAAAAACTTTAGTTAGAAATCGCCTATATCTACAGCGTGAAGTTGAAGTTACTTAAGTTTTTAAAGGGAATGGGTGGCATCCGGATTTGGTTCTTCTTGGCAGGGACCTTTATCATGGGCGTATCTTCATCAGGTTTGTAAAGATCCTTTATGCACAGAATCTGAGGAACTTCACACTTTGAATATATTGGAAGGCACACAGGCACTAAACTTTACAGCTGAATCTCTAAGAAGCCTTAAATCACGTAGTTTTCCTTGACAGGAGGTATTTTGACTGCAACCTTCACTTGGGCTCTTTATTTCTTTCTGATTTTGAATCTCACTTCCTCAAAATACTCAAATCTTTCGTTACTCCTAACTGAAAATACATATTCGTCAAGGTCATTAAACTCAGCGTTGTTGCAGCGGGCAATCACCCTGAGCATGAAAGGGTTCGACCCATTGTCTTCAATGATTTCGTCCTTAAGGCCAATTGAAACATCAAACTCCTCAATTGAGCCAGGAAACAAGGTAGATTTCCCAAACATGATGTTCGTCCGATTGATCTAAACAAAGTATTTCGTTTCTGTTAGCTCCGTGGAATCATCATTCTCTTTTTCTGGTTCCATTTTTTTTGTGGTTGTTGAGGTAGGAGCGTCTGAAATGCTCAGATTCTAAACAAGCTTTTAAACTTCTTTCAGCTGCTGTGCTTCTGTTTGAGCTTGATAGCATCTCGGGTACCTTGGGGCTTTTCCTGAGAAGATGTGCTAGGGTTGGGAGCTGGTGGGTCCGGCTGTTTCTCGCTCATTTTTAAGCCTAATCAAATATTCTTAAATTTCAATTTAAAAACCCCAACATAAGACGAAGATGTAACTTTGCAATATGCTTGATTTTATAAGTCTTATTAGGGTGAGCTCAATAAGCATAGCTAAAATTCATTTTTAAACCAAGTAGTTTATTGGACAGAGTTGATTTTTAAGATTTATAACTAGTATATAGATAATGTCTATCCACCAAAAGATGGAGTCGGATTACCTTTGGGTCCGCAACACTCCTGCTGCTGTTGAGGAAGGCCTCAAAATGAGGTAACATTCTAAGATAGCTTAGAAATCATGGCTTTTACTACACATATGACAGAGCCATCAATAGCTTCTAGAGGCTTGAGATGATTTATAGGTAAAAACGATCATAAAAGCAGGTCAATGGGCAAGCAATATGATTGGGAGCTTTAAAAGTTCAGATTAGGCAGAAAGCCTGTTGATAAAGGCAACAAAAGAAGAGGCTTCAAAAATTTCTTCAGATTTGTGAAGAATCCTCTGGGCTATATCAGCTGGAAAACTTACAGATGGATTAACCCTCCTCCAAGGCAAATATTGATTTATGGTGGCCTCCTTTACTGGGGATCAGTTATCTTCTATTGGAAGCAAATATCAGAGGAGTATAAGGAAATCGATGAGGTTTTGAAGAACTATGGTAAAAATGTGGAGGGAACAAGCGGAAGAATGAAAGGATATCACAATCAAAAGATGTTCCACAAACCTAACATGATTTAGGGGCCAATGTTCACTAACTTTTTTTCAGATTTAGTGACTTTAAACCCCACATATAGGCAGAATATCCGTAAGTAGCTACAGCTTATAAACCAGTACAACATCTAGTTCTGATTGACATTCAAAAAGTATGATTTTAAATTTGATTGAAGACTACTACCAACAAAAATCAATTTCGTTTTATACTTAAAAAACTATTTCTAAAATATAAGAAAGCTCTAACTTTTACCACTGGATATTCTTCCGAATTGAGGACAATCTTACCTGTCTATCTACTTTGAAACCATGGTTCTTTCATAAAGATAGTTCATTTTAATTGTAGAGTTATTAATCACTTATTGTACCCATGATATTTTTTCAATTTATGACCATCTTTTTGCGGCATGTTGGACAAGAGTTCTTTATCCTCAACCATTCTACTAAGCACTATTAATGAAAAGCATGCATACATTCGAAAATTAACTGTTTGGACCCAGCTTTTAGGTCTTCTCTGCAAACTGAACACTCCGCATCTCTTTGCAGTACCTTCTGATATCTTTGCAACTCCTAATGACTCAGTTCCACTCCTTATCTTTGATGTTCTTCTTCTTCCAAAATTTGTTGTAGCTCTAGCAGACGTACTGGACTGGCTTTCAAATTGAGCCTTAGAAGCTTATTCTCCTTTTTAAGAGGTTGCTTCTGGTAAGGTTGAAAATATTTGGCAGCTGAGTTAGTTGAGATCAGTTCGCAAAACTCGTTATTGCATTTGCAACATTTGACTTCGGTTTGGCCTGGTTCGGTCGTAGATTTAAATTAAAGCTGGCAGATGTGGCACCAGTAGGTCCTTTTCTAATTTTATCTATCCATCCTTTGATTGCTATTTATTATAATCTTCAAATAAAAACTCCTTAGTCCAAAATACACTTTTCAGCATTTCTGTCAAACGCCAACTTTTGGGGTTGGGGTTGGGGTTGGGGTTGGGGTTGGGGTTGGGGTTGGGGTTGGGGTTGGGGTTGGGGTTGGGGTTG
>Ga0316217_10004482_pt1 | contig 15041 bp, 11 predicted proteins | sample 1anoAmetaG_FD_203633 | JGI IMG/M metagenome (GOLD analysis project Ga0316217, IMG submission 203633) | Freshwater microbial communities from Trout Bog Lake, Wisconsin, USA - 1anoA | ecosystem: Environmental > Aquatic > Freshwater > Lake > Hypolimnion/Profundal zone | place: USA: Wisconsin... | reverse complement strand
AATTTTGCCAGATAAGACAATGAATGGAGGACTGTCGGCTTGGGTGCTTCAGTCGGGAGCGAACCAGGCAATTCGAGCAGGTGGGATGGTGTTCCATTATCCAACACGGTTTTGAGATATTTTTCCCCGTCCGGGGTTTGCCCGACGACGAGACGCAGGTTGTATGAATCTTTCCGCACGAAGTAGTCGAACAGGTTGGCTTCGATATGGGCGATGGCCTCTGCTTGGGTATGGTGCCATTGGAATTCCCCCGTTTCACCCGAAATTCCCCGGATGCGGCGATGCGGCAGGGGATGGTCGCATTTGTCAACCAGCTTGACGATGAGTGAAAATGTCATAAATGATTTATAACCCAATAAAATTGCTTCAGCAGAACAACACGTTGCCGCCTTGCGTTCATTTTATATGAACCGGCAGAGATTCAAGTTACAACCGCGTAAATTATGTTGGGAAGTTGTAATCAGGATTCATGCCGTTGGGAGCGAAGGCACACCGGGGCGGCGCGCGCCGGATGCTGCAGGCACCCAAATAAAAACGGCCAGCCTTAAGCGGATAAAGGCTGGCCGCCGGGTTGGTCATACCGTTCGAACAAGTTGTCGGCATTGCACCGACAGCGTCATTACGTCAAAAGACTATGACAAAACAAACGCGCGGCGGTGACGTTTCGGCAACAAACCTGCCGGCGGGGTTTCGGCTCATGGCTTTTTGTGGCGGCAAGTGTCAAAATTTCCAGCGGGAAAATGCCGGCCCAAGATGCGGCCATATGCCGAGCCCGCACGACTTTTCAAAAGCAGTGATTTTTAAGCCCTCAAATAACTTCCAGTCAACCCCCGACATTTAACTGTTAAATCATGCTTATCTCCGAATTTCCCCCCTGTCGCTAATTGTGGTGATTGCCTGACAACGGGGTTTGTCCCCGGCCTGGTTTGCCGGAAAGTTCTCCCGACTTGCCAAAAAATGCCAAACAAACCACAAAGGGTGGATGGTTGGCGGTGCGTTTTACTGTAAAAGTTACGACTATGAAACGTGGCTGGCTGATTAAGCACTTCGTATTCCTGTTTGCGCTGTTCGCCGCCGGGTTGACTGGGTTTGCGGCGGACAAACTGAAGAACGCCGACTGCCTTGACTGCCACACCGACCCGGCCAACAAGCGCATGGTCAACGGCCACGCCGTGGCGATGGCGTTGTTTCCGACCAATGGTTTTGCCAAGTCCGTCCACGGCGCGCTGGATTGCATTGACTGCCATGATGGCATCAAGGAAATGCAGCACGACAAGAACGTGCCGCCGCCCAACTGCACCGGCTGTCACGACAAGGAAGGCAAGGATTACGCGACCAGCATCCACGGCATGAGCCATAACCTGGGCGCGTCCGGCGCGGCGCAGTGCTGGGACTGCCACGGCAACCACGAAATCCTGCCGGTGAAGTCCTTGAATTCGCCGGTCTACAAGATGAATCTGCCGGCGACGTGCGCGAAGTGCCACAGCAACACCAATCTCACCAAGGAATACCAGATCGAATTTCCCGAGGCGGCGAACCAATACCTGGACAGCATCCACGGCACCGCGCTTTTGAAGATGGGTTTGATCGTGGCGCCGTCGTGCAACGACTGCCACGGCGCGCACAAGATCAAGCGCAACATCGACCGCGATTCGCCGATCAACCACGCAAACGTCGCCAAGACCTGTGGCAAATGCCACGTCGGCATCGAGGAGACCTACAACAAGAGCGTCCACGGCCAGTTGCTCGCGAAGGGCGACCCGCGCGGACCGGTGTGCATTGACTGCCACAGCGCGCATCAAATCGTCAATCCGACCGGGAACAATTTCAAGCGGACGAGTGACGAACGCTGCGGCAAGTGCCACGCCGACCGGCTCGAACATTACCGCGAGACTTATCACGGCAAGGCGATGATGCTGGGCCTGGCGAACTCCGCGCCGGAAGTCGCCGCCTGCTACGACTGCCACGGTTTCCACGACATCCTGCCGGTGTCCAATCCCGCGTCGCACCTGTCCACCAACAATGTGCTGGCCACCTGCCAGAAATGCCATCCGAGCGCGACGGCCAAGTTCACTGAATACCGCCCGCACGCCAACCCGCTGGACAAGAAAAATTACCCGCTGCTGCATGTCGTGTTCCTCGCCATGACCGGCCTGCTCATCGGCACGTTCAGCTTCTTTGGCATCCACACGCTGGCGTGGCTGTTCCGCGCGGTGTGGCTGTTTCTGCACGACTCAAAAACCTTCCGCGAGGCGAAGTTCGAGACGCAAAACGGCGACGAATGGTTCACGCGCTTCGTGCCGTATGAACGGTTCCTGCATTTCCTCGTGGTGACGAGCTTCCTGACGCTGGTGCTGACGGGCATGCCGCTGAAATTCTATTACACCGACTGGGCGAAGTTCATCTTCAGCGTCATCGGCGGGCCGCAGACGGCGCGGATGCTGCACCGGTTCGGCGCCATCATCACCTTCATTTATTTCACGCTGCATCTGGGTTCGCTCGCGGCCAAGACGTGGCGCGGCAAAAAGCATCTGCGCCATCCCGAGACCGGCAAGGTGGAGGTCAAACGCCTCGTCGGCGTGCTGTTCGGCCCGGACTCGATGGTGCCGACGCTGCAGGACTGGCGCGACCTGGTGGACCACAACAAATGGTTCTTCGGCAAGGGGCCCAAGCCGCAGTTTGACCGCTGGACGTATTGGGAGAAGTTCGATTACTTCGCCGTGTTCTGGGGCGTGGCCATCATCGGCTTCTCCGGGCTGATCATGTGGTTCCCGGAAATCGCCACGCGCGTCCTGCCCGGCTGGGCCATCAACATCGCGCTCATCCTGCACTCCGACGAGGCGCTGCTGGCGGCGGGCTTCATCTTCACCATCCACTTTTTCAACACGCATTTCCGCATCGAGAAATTCCCGATGGACACGGTGATCTTCTCCGGCCGCGTGTCGAAAACCGAGATGCTGCACGAACGCCGGCGCTGGTATGACCGGTTGGTGGAGAGCGGCAAACTGGACGACTTCCGCGTGAAGGACGAATGGTTCCAGTGGAAGAACATCGCCAAGACCTTCGGCTATCTTTTCTTCGGCCTCGGCCTCGTGTTGCTGGCGCTCATCATCTACGCGATGGTCTCGCGGCTGGTGCACTGAAAAATTCCGTAAACCCACCGGCCGCCCCAAGCGATTGGGGCGGCCTTTCCTTTGGCCGGTTTGCTTTTCGGGAAACCAACCGCCTAGCCGGCCACCACCGTCAGCGCCGGCAAAGGGTCGAGGCCGGACACGCGCGAATAAGTCCCGACTGGATCAGTCCCGCCCGCCTTCATGCCCGTCCATACTTCCACCACGGCCAGCGTCACGTATTGCGTCGCCTCGATGACCAGCTGCCATTGGCCCGCCGCGCTGTCGAAGAAGATGCGGGGCGCCGCGCCGGACAGGATTTGCGCCGGATCATCGTTGGCCAGGTGCGCCCAGCCGGAGCCGAAGTTCAGCCAGTAACCGCCCTGCATCCCCGCCGCGCTGCCGGGCTTGAGATACGCGCTCCAAAACAGCGAGCCGCTGTTGGCATATCGGTTTAAGTCGCGGTAAAACGCACCGTCCCAGGTGACGCCGCCGGCCACGCCGCCGTCAAAACGGGCGATGTCCGGCTGCGGGTTGGCCGCATCGCCCCAGCGCAGGCCGCTGTCAAAGGTCGGCAGCAGCTCCGTGCAACCGTTCACGCCCACCAGTCCGTCGGTGTAATTCTCGATGCGATAGACCTCCGCCGTGACGGCAGCGGGCGCGAGTTCCAGCACGAGCCGGTGCAGCGTCTGGTCCGCGTGTTTCAATTTCGTTTTGCGTTTCATGAAAAACAATTGGGAGCTGGGAGTTGGCAGATGGGAGTTGGGGATGCCTGTCTCCCATCTGCTGTCTCCCATCTGCCGGGTTTACGGCGTGGCCGGTTTGGCCTTGGCCTTGTTGGTCTTGCCGGTTTTGCGGTCGCTTTTGCGCACGTAACCCATGGCGGCGTAGAACTCGCCGTCTTCGCCTTCCGTCGGATCGCCTTTGACGGCGTTGACCACGAGGAGCACCTGCTTCATGCTTTCCACGTCGGCATTGTCCCGGTCGGTTTCGGCGGCGATGGTCTGGTCGGCCAGCGTGTCCAACTGCGCGCGGGCGTCCAGGCTGGGCTGCACCTTGGTCGTGAACTGCGCGAGCGTCATGCCCGCGAAACTCTTGGCCGGGCACACGTCCTGCCACGCCTTGAGCACGGCGGCGATTTTATCGCCATAATCTTTTGGACTTCCTGCCATGATCTTTCACCTCCTTTCCACTAAATCGGGTTTCAAGATGGGAAAAGTGTCGTCCTCGGTTGCGGTAGAGCCGTCCTCGGTTGCAACCGAAAAGCCTTCGGTTGTGATAGAAAAGCCTTCGGTTGTGATAGAAAAGCCTTCTATCGCGATAGAGCGTTCCTCTTTTGCGATAGAAAAGCCTTCTATCGCGATAGAGCGTTCCTCTTTTGCGATAGAGAAGCCTTCTATCGTGATAGAGCGTTCCTCTTTTGCGATAGAAAAGCTTTCGGTTGCGATAGAGCGTTCCGCTCTTGGGGCGGAACTGCCCGCTTTTGCGCGGGAAAAGGCTGGATTTAAGGGGTTTGTGGCTGAAATCGAAGATTTCGCCGGGCGATGTTCAGGATTTTGGACGGAAACATTCACCGTGGTCATTTAACCACGAAAATTCGCCTCGGTGAAGGCAACAATTGTGGCACTTTTTGCAGCCCGGCGGCATCCGGCCGAGCCAGAGTTCCGCCTTGAGATACAATTCGCTGCCGGTCAGGCCCATCGTTCCGGCCACGATGCCCAGTGTCACGAGGCTCAACTTGCGCTGGTCATCCTCCACGTAGCCGAGCATCTGGCGCGAGAGGCCGGCAAGTTTGGCGAATTCCTCAAGGGAGAGCCCGAGCCGTTGACGGTGGCGGCGGATGATGCCGGCCAACGCCCGGTTGACCAGCCTGCGGAGATGGGGCGGCAGGGGTTGGAGCTTTCTCACCAACATAACCCGAAGCGAGGCGAGCATGACAAGCGGACCGGATTTCGTCCACCGGAATTTTTATGTGAGAACGAGTCCACGAATTGCCGGCGGTTGAGCGAATCGGCGCGACATGGGGCGCGAAGTGCAGCCACTTCTTGGCATAAGCAAGAATCTATTTGAGAAAAATCTTGTCAATCCGGCCTGATGGGCGTAAAACCCAAAACGTCACCGGGACGTTTCCAACGAATGTAAGAAAACTGAAACCTAACAACTTTGCGTAGCTTTGGCTACGGGGCCTATCCGAAACCGCGAATTTCCAAGCCCTCACAGATTGCTCAAGCACGCGCCAGCTGGCGCGGCTTGGCGTGTCATCTGTGAAGGCGCTTCGCGGTGCCTGGATAGGGGCGCGTCAAGTCCGCGCTCTTAGGTTCCGAGATAGAGTTCGCAGGGTGGGGAAATACTATGAAAGTCTTCAAACAGGCCGGACAATTCGCTATTGCCTTCATTGTTGTGCTCCTGCTGGCCCCGGCGGCCTGGGCGCAACCGGTCATCACCCAGCAACCGACCAATCAAACGGTGGTCTTGGGTGGCACGCTCTCGCTGGGCGTGACGGTGTCCGGCACCACGCCGGTTTATCAATGGTTCAAGGATGGCCGGTTTCTGGTGGGTGCCACCAACGCCACGTTGAGCATCACGAACGCAGGCATGACCAACTCCGGCCTTTATTATGTGGCGGTGACCAACAGCGGCGGTTTGGTTATCAGCCTGCCCGCCACGGTGATGGTGGGTAATCCAAATTTGATGGCTTGGGGAACTAATAATTTCGGCCAGTTAGGAAATGGCACCACCAATAATTCCTGGGTGCCAATTTTTGTGGCGAGCAATGTGGTAGCCGGGGCGGGCGGCTATGCCCACTCTCTATTTGCAACCAGTGACGGGATATTGTGGGGGATGGGGATGAATCTCAATGGCCAATTGGGCAATAGCACGATGGTTAGCACGAACCGGCCCATCAGTGTGGCGAGCAATGTGGTGGCCATGGCGGCGGGTGGGTATCATTCCCTGTTCACCAAGACCAATGGGTCGCTGTGGGTGACGGGATATAATAGCAATGGCCAGTTGGGCAATGGTTCGGGGATCAGCGCCTATACACCCGTCAGTGTGGCGAACAATGTGGTGGCGGTGGCAGCAGGCCGGACTCATTCGCTGTTTATATCAACCAATGGGACGCTCTGGGCCATGGGAGAAAACACCTATGGCGAGTTGGGTAACGGCTCAACGGGTTCCGCCCAATCTACGCCCATCAGTGTGGCGAGCAATGTGGTGGCGGTGGCGGCAGGATATTATCATTCGCTGTTCTTGAAAACGGATGGGTCGCTTTGGGCGATGGGCTGGAACAATGTAGGCCAGTTGGGCGACGGCACAACGAATGATGCTCACACGCCAATCAATGTGGCGAATGGTGTGGTGGCGGTGGCGGCGGGAGTGCAACATTCGCTGTTCGTGAAAACGAATGGAATGCTAGGGGCTATGGGAGCGAATGCCTTTGGTCAATTGGGCAACGGCGACGCGAATGGCGCTAACGTCTCCAGGCCGATTTATGTGGCGAGCAATGTGGTGGCGGTGGCAGGCGAATGGCACTATTCGATGTTCACGAAAACAGATGGCAAATTGTGGGCGATGGGGCTTAATAATTCCGGCCAGTTGGGCATCGGCAACACGAACAACGCCAGTTCGCCAGTTCAGGTGAACTCTGCTGCCTCTGTCGTTAATATTTTCCCGGCGGAAATGTCCTTCTCCACCTTGGCGGCAGGTATATTCTCGCCGATAATTACCGCCAACCCTACCAACCAAACGGTGGCTGTGGGCGGGACGCTGACGTTGAGTGTGACGGTTTCTGCTTCTGCTCCGACCTATCAATGGTTCAAGGACAGCCGTTTTCTTTTAGACGCAACCAACGCCACGTTGAGCATCACGAACGCTGGCATCACCAATTCCGGCCTTTATTATGTGGTGGTGACCAACATCGGCGGGATGACGATCAGTCAGCCAGCCTCAATCTCAGTGAGTAATCTTACATTGATGGTATGGGGGAGTGATTTGTATGGCGAGTTGGGAGATGGTTCTTACAATTCTGCCGTTATGACGCCAATTAATTTGGTGAGCAATGTGGTGAGCGGTGCGGCAGGATACTATCATTCTTTATTCGTAAAAACGGACGGCACACTATGGGCAATGGGAGATAATAGCTTTGGGGAGTTGGGCAAAGGCACGCTAAGTTCCACGAACAAACCGACCAGTGTGGCAAGCAATGTAGTGGCGGTGGCAGCCGGACTGCGACATTCCCTATTCACTAAAACGGATGGAACTCTTTGGTCAATGGGAAATAACACCTATGGGCAGTTGGGCAATGGCAGCACAAGTGACACCAACCAGCCAATCTGTGTGACCAGTAATGTCGTGGCGATAGCGGCAGGTGACTACCATTCCTTATTCATAAAGCCGGATGGAACCCTTTGGGCAATGGGAGATAACTTTTTGGGTGAATTGGGTAATGGTGACCTCAATGGCACAAACGTTTTGACGGCCCAATGCGTGGCGAGCAATGTGGTGGCGGTGGCGGCGGGGCAAGGCCATTCCTTATTCATAAAGACAGACAAAACGCTGTGGGCAATGGGATATAATAATTATGGCGAGTTGGGCAACGGCTCGTTTACCAGCGTCAGCCACCCAATCTTCATAGCAAGCAATGTAGTGGCAATGGCAGCGGGAAGATTCCATTCGATGTTTGTTACCAGTGACGGGAGACTCTGGGGAATGGGGTATAACACCTTTGGTCAGTTGGGCAATGGTTCGAGGGACAATACCAATCAGCCAGTCAATGTGGCGAGCAACGTGGTGACAGTTGCAGCAGGATATGGGCATTCACTATTCGTGAAGAACGATGGGACACTGTGGGCGATGGGGTATAATAGCGGTGGCGCGTTGGGAACCGGCGACACCACATCGACCTTCACCAACAAACCAAGCAATGTGATTCGCATCGCCGCTGCCGCAAATATTTTTCCGATGGACCAGGCCAATCATTCTTTGGCAATTGGGTTGCCACAGTCTCCGGCCATTTTGCAGGCAAACGGCTTAAATCAAAATTACACTGGTAGTGCAATCAATGTTACGTTCACAACGACACCATCTGGACTACCGGTGAATTTGACCTACAACGGTTCTCCGAACGCGCCGACGAATGCAGGACTCTATTCTGTCACAGGTGTTATCAGTGATCTAAATTATTATGGCAGCACCAATGTTACGCTGAGTATTTCCAAAATTGCTGGCACCGTGACGCTGTCAAATCTGAATCAAACCTACGATGGAACAGCCAAATCCGTGAGCATAGCAACGATTCCGGTCGGCTTGACGGTAAATCTAACTTACAACGGTTCCACGAACGTGGCGACGAATGCGGGCAGCTACACGGTCATCGGCACCATCGCAGATCTGAATTACAAAGGCGGCGTGACGAACACCTTGATAGTGGGAGCGCGGCCGCAAAATTTCACCGGTGCCGGTGCCAGCCTCAACGGCCAGCCGCAGCTTACGCTGCAATTATCCGGCACGCCGTATTATCCTTACATCCTGCAATGCGCCACGAATCTGACGACGCCGGTCAGTTGGCAGCCCATCTGGACCAACCCGGCGGATGTCAACGGTAACTGGAGCTGCACCATCAGCAATCTTTCCGGGACCAACTGCTTTTACCGCGCCACCAGCCAGTAAGACACATTGAAAACCTCAAAGGCCGGTTCCTGCAAAGGTTCCGGCCTTTTCGGCTCATGGTGTAGAAGTTTTTAAATGGCGAAGTCGGAATACTCCGGCTTGCACGCCTCGGTCGGCGGAGCCAGCATGCCCGCGCCCACGGTGAGGTTGCTCCCTTGCTCGATCAAAATGAACGAGCCGGTCAGCCGGTTGTTGCTGTAGCCGTCGAACACCAGCGGCTTGGCGGTGCGGATCTTGATGCCGCCGATGTCGTTCATCGCCAGCGTGCCGGGCGCGTCCACGGTTTCGAGCGTGTCGAAGTTGATCTTGTTCTCCACCGCCGTGATGACGGCCTGCACGGTCTGCGTGGTGTGCTTGAGAAAATATTTTTTGCCGGTCTGCAGCGGCCGCGGATTCATCCAGCAGACGCGCGCGGAAAAGTCCGAGCTGCGGCCCGGTAAATTTTCCAGGCCGACAATCATGTCGCCGCGGCTGATGTCAATGTCGTGCTCCAGGCAGAGCGTGGCGGATTGCGGGCAGAAGGCTTCGGCCAGCGAGCCGTCGTAGGTCCAGATCTCCTTGACGGTGGTCTTGATGCCGGCGGGCAGCACGACGACCGTCTGGCCCTGGCGCACGATGCCGCTGGCGATCTGGCCGCTCAAGCCGCGAAAATCGTGGAGCGACTTGTCGGTGGGATTGTTCGGGCGGTTGACCCATTGCACCGGAAAGCGGAACGTGCCGAAATTCCAGTCGCTCGCGATGTGGACGGTTTCCAGGTGATGCAGCAGGCACGGGCCTTCATACCACGGCGTGTTTTTGGAAGTGTCCACCACGTTGTCGCCGTTGAGCGCGCTCATGGGGATGAACTTCACGTCATGGAACGCGCCGAGCTTCGGGAGGAAATCCTCGATCTCGTCCCGGATCTCCTGAAAACGCTCTTCCTTCCAGTCCACCAAATCCATCTTGTTCACCGCAAAAACGATGTGCGGAATGCCGAGCAACGCCGCGATGTAAGTGTGCCGGCGCGTCTGTTCGATGACGCCGAGCCGCGCGTCCACGAGGACGATGGACAGGTTCGCCGAGCTGGCGCCGGTGACCATGTTGCGCGTGTATTGCACATGGCCCGGCGTGTCGGCGACGATGAACTTGCGTTTCGGCGTGGCGAAATAGCGGTAGGCGACGTCAATCGTGATGCCCTGCTCGCGTTCGGCGCGGAGGCCGTCGGTGAGGTTGGCGAGATTGATCTGGCCGCCGCCGGTGATGTCGGCGGATTTTTCCAGCGCCTCGACCTGGTCCTCCATCAGCGACTTGGAATCGTAAAGCAGCCGGCCGATGAGCGTGGACTTGCCGTCGTCAACGGACCCGCAGGTGTTGAAGCGCAAAAGTTCGATGGGATGGCGGGAAGCTGGAAGCTGGGAGCTGGCAGTTTGGGGGGCAGTTTGTGCGCTCATGTAAATTCAACGGTTTTCAAGTGAACGGAGCAGTCCGCTGGTCAGGCGACCAACGCGATTGGAGTGTTCGGTCAACGTTTCAAATTGTTCGTCTGAAATAAATTTGATGTCGCGGAGCAAATGCAACTGGGATCGCAATTCTCCGCAAGAGGCTCTGGCAACATTATAGAATTGTCGTTTTTCAGGAACGTGCAATCGTTCGTAACCTTCGGCAATGTTTGACATGATGGACACGGCGGCGCGCTGGATTTGATCGCGCAAGCTAAAATCCGTCGCTAGCGGTTTGCTCCGCCCCAGCTTGTAAATTTCAACCGCGAGGTTTTTTGCCTCGCGCCAAGCCTCAAGTTGTTCAAAGGTAATCATCCAACTTCCAGCTCCCAGCTTCAAAAATATCCGGCCTTCTTGCGGTCTTCCATCGCGGCTTCGCTCGCCTTGTCATCGGCGCGGGTGCCGCGCTCAGTCACGCGGGCGGCGCTGACTTCGCCGATGATGTCGTCAATCGTCTCCGTCTTGGATTCGATCATGCCGGTGCTGATCATGTCGGCAATGGTGCGGACGCGGCAGATCATTTTCTTCACGGTGTCCGTCGACTTAGGCCGCGCGCCGGCGTAAGGATCGGGCTTGGTCGCATCCGTGTGCGGCGGAGGCACCGGCAGCCACTGGCCGCCTTTGCGGTAACATTCGCGCTCGTGGCTGAAATAAATGTTCGGCACTTCGAGCTTTTCCTTCTTGATGTATTCCCAGACATCCATCTCCGTCCAGTTGGAGAGTGGAAACACGCGCATGTTTTCGCCGGGATTCACGCGGGCGTTGTAAAGGTTCCAGATTTCCGGCCGCTGGTTCTTCGGGTCCCATTGGCCGAAACTGTCGCGGAAACTGAAGAAACGTTCTTTGGCGCGGGCCTTTTCCTCGTCGCGCCGCGCGCCGCCGATGGCGCAATCAAATTGAAATTCCTCAATCGCCGCGAGCAGCACGGGGATTTGAAGCTGGTTGCGGCTGACCTGACCTGGCGTCGGATGCGCGATGCCCTTGGCAAACGCCTCGTCCACCGTGCGGACGATGAGCTTCGCGCCGAGCTGTTTTGCGCGCCGGTCGCGGAATTCGATCAACTCGGGAAATTCGTGGCCGGTCTCGACGTTCAGGAACGGCATCGGGATGTCCGACGGGCGGAACGCCTTTTCCGCGAGGCGCAAAAGACAAATCGAATCCTTGCCGCCGGAAAAGAGCAGGGCGGGGCGTTCAAACTCGGCGGCGACCTCGCGCATGACGTGAATGGCCTCGGTCTCTAAGTATTGCAGATGGTCTAAATGGTAACTGCTCATTTCAAAAATTTTAACCACAGATGGACACTGATGCACACGGATTCTGACTGATTTTTTATCCGTGTTAATCTGTGTCCATCCGTGGTTGATTCAAGTTTTCACCGCCGCGCCGCCCCAGGCCGCGTGCAAGCCGCACTCGCGTTTTTCATCCGCCTTCGCCGGGTCGAAATAATCCCACTCGTTCGGCAGATGATGCTCGGCGAGATATTTTTCCATGTCGGCATCGCTCCAATAAAACAGCGGGCTGACCTTGAGCGAATTGAAATTCCTGTCCTCGCTCACGATGTCGAGGCCGGCGCGGTTCGGGTTTTGCACCTGGCGCAACGCGGTGAGCCAGACCGTCGGGGCGAGTTCCTTCATGCCGCGCTGGAATGGCTCCAGCTTCATCGCGGTGCTGAACGCCTTGATGCGCGCTTCGTTCTCCGGTGTCGGCTCCGGCATCCCGCCAAACGCCGCGTCGTAATGCGCCGCCGTCATCTTTGGGAGGTAAGCCTTGAGGTTCAGCTTGAGCATTTTTTTCACCTGCTCGGCGTGGACATACGTCGCCGGACGATTGTAACCGTGGTCCACCCAGAGCACGGGAATATCCGGCTGCACCTGTGTGACAAGGTGCAAAATCACCGCTTCATACGGGCGGAAATTCGTCGAGACGATGGCGTGCCCGTTTGCCTGGGCGATCGCCCAGCGGATGATTTCCAGCGGCGACTTGGGGCGCAGCTCGGCGTTGGCTTTTGAAATTTGGTCGGGAGTCATTTTCTTTGAACAACAAAGTCGCAAAGACACAAAGTTCTTCGCGTCTTTGCGTCTTCGTTGTTAATTCGTTTGCTCCTTCAGAAACACGCGGTTGCACCAGTCGCCGAAGCGTTCGCCCGCGTGGCGTTCCTTCGCGAAGCGCGCGAACACGGGGCGGAATTCCGTCTCCAAATCCGCCTCCTTGAGCATGTCTTTCCAAACCCTGTTCAGGCGCGTGCCGGCGATGTCGCCGCCGAGCCAGACTTGATAGCGTCCCGGCGACTTGCCGACGAAAGCGATTTCCGCCATGTAAGGGCGCGCGCAGCCGTTCGGGCAGCCGGTCGAGCGGACGATGATATCCTCGCCGGCCAAGCCGGCTTCAGCCAGAAGTTTTTCGATGCGGTCAAGGAAGCCGGGCAGCATCCGTTCGGATTCCGCGAGGCCTAGTCCGCAGGTCGGCAGCGACGGGCAGGCCATCGCGGCGGCGTGCAGAGCTGTGGCTTGATTTTCCATCTTCACGCCGTGCGCCGCGAGCACGGCACTGATGCCGGCCTTGTCGGCGTCGCTGACATTGGCGAGAATGACGTTTTGATTCGCCGTCAGGCGGAATTCGATTTTCGGAAACTTGTCCGCGACCTCGCGCAGCGCGGTTTTCTGCGCGCCTTTCACGCGGCCGGACTCGACGAACACGCCGAGAAACCAGCTTCCGTCCACTGCCTTGCGCCAGCCGAGCAGATCGCTGGTCGTCGTGAACTGATAAGGCTTCGCCGGCGCGAGCGTGAGGCCGGCGCGCATGTTCACCTCGTCCTGCATGAATTTCACGCCGCGCTCGGCCACGACGTATTTCAGCCGCGCGTGCTTGCGGTCGGCGCGGTCGCCGAAATCGCGGTGGATTGTCAGCACGGCTTTCGCCACGTCCACGACTTTTTCCGGCGGGAAAAATCCGATGACGTCCGCGAGGCGCGGAAAGGTCGCCTCGTTGCCGTGGCTGCGGCCCATGCCGCCGCCGACGGACAGGTTGTAGCCGACGAGCCGGTCGTTTTCGATGATGGCGATGAAGCCGAGGCAGCTCGTGAAGATGTCCACGTCGTTCACCGGCGGGATGACGAAGGCGATTTTGAATTTGCGCGGCAGATAGGTTTTGCCGTAAAGCGGATCAACAAAGTTTTTGTTCTCCGGCGCCTCGTTGTCGAGCTGCACGCCGTCAATCCAGATGGCGTGATACGCCTTGGTCTGCGGGGCGAGCGCGAGCGCGACCTTGCGGCAGTCGGCTAGAATCTGTTCGCGCGCCGGCGTGTAGGCGGGCGTGGGCGGCGCGAGGACGTTGCGGTTCACGTCGCCGCAGGCGGCGAGCGTGGAGAGTAGCGAGTCGTTGATGGCCCTGACGACCGCGCGCAAATTGTTTTTCAAGACGCCGTGAAACTGGATGGTCTGCCGCGTGGTGGCGCGCAGCGTGTTGTTGCCGTATCTGGCGGCGAGGTCGTCGAACACCTGCCACTGCTGCGCGGTCATGACGCCGCCGGGCACGCGGCTCCGGACCATCATGATGTATTTCTTGCCGGTTTTGCGGAGGTCGCGGTCGTCCTGCTGGTAGCTGCCGTGAAATTTCAGGAACTGGTTGTCATCCTCGGAAAAATGTTCGGCGGCGGGATCGGCGATGGTCGCGGCAATGGTGCCGGCCAGGGTCGGGATGGCGGCCTTGATCTCTTCGTTGTGCGATAATTTGACGGGGGCTTCAGCGCTCATAAGCGAATTGCCATGATAACTTGTCCTTTGACAGTGTTCAAGCGCGGCTTAACACGGATTTTTTCCGCTGCAAACCGCGAGTCAGGCCGTCGGCGCAATAATTTGAAGTCCTTTTGTCGCGGCGAACAGCGCGACGAACACCAGCGTGCTCGTCAGGTGCGGAATCTGCGGCGCGACGGCCAGCCAGTCCACCACCACGATGCCCGCCAGCAGGTTGCCCGCGAGCCGCGCGCAATGGATTTCGCCGCCGGTGAAGACGTGGTGCAGGCAGCGCGCGAGCCAAAGGAATAAAATGAACGCGATGCACAGCGCGTCGCGCCGGAAATTGCCGGTGTTCAGCAGCAGCGCCAGGAAAACCGGCGCTGCCAGCAGCGGCAACGGTGTCAGTCCCTTGAACCGGGGCGCCCTTTTCCGGCGCGCGAGCAGCTCGGCACCGGCCACGTAAAATGCCAGCGCGAGCCCGCAGAAAATCGCCGGGCCGTTCAAACCCCACGCGCCGGCCGCCCCGGCGCTGACGTAGAGCCAGAACCGGCACGCGCCGAGCAGCCACGGCGACGCGGTGAAAAACTGGTGTGAGAAATTGTAGAGCACGATCGTCACCGCCAGCATCACGGCGGCGAACGCGGCGGTTTTGCCGCAAAACAGCAGCAGGCAGATGCCCGCGCCCAGCAGGCAGAAACCGCAACGCCAGACGAGCGGCGCGGCGATTTTGCCGGCGGGAATCGGGCGTTCCGGCCGGCGCAGGCGGTCGGACTCGGCGTCGAAGGCGTCATTCAGGAACGCGCCGCCGAGGTGGAGCGCGGAGGCCCCCAGCAGCAGGAACGGCAGCTTCCAATAATTGCCGCCGCCGCCGAGCCACCAGCCGGCGAGACAGTTCGACCAGACGGCCGGCAAATCCGCCACGCGTCCGAGGACGAGCAGGGTGCGCAGGGGCGGGACGGATTTCATTTCAAATCAGGAAAGCAGGAAAACCGGAAAAAGCAAATGCCGGAAATTTTATATTTAGCGATGCTTCCGGCGTGAGGGGAGGCTTG
>Ga0316217_10004481_pt1 | contig 15042 bp, 11 predicted proteins | sample 1anoAmetaG_FD_203633 | JGI IMG/M metagenome (GOLD analysis project Ga0316217, IMG submission 203633) | Freshwater microbial communities from Trout Bog Lake, Wisconsin, USA - 1anoA | ecosystem: Environmental > Aquatic > Freshwater > Lake > Hypolimnion/Profundal zone | place: USA: Wisconsin... | reverse complement strand
TCGGGCATCGTCTCCTCCACGCTCGGCACCGGAACCTTCGTCTCCAACTACGACCCCAGCATCAATGTCTCCACCAACGTGGATCACACCTCCTCGCAGTTGACCAACTTCCAGGTCGAGGGCGTCTCCATCTACAAAGTCAACTCCGAGCAGGCCAACGTCAGCTTCAACCAGGCCTTCCCCACCGGCAGCAGCCTGCAAGTGGACTGGAACAACGGCCGCCAGACCTCCAACGGCATCTACGATTACTTCAGCCCGCAGCTTTTCACGCGCGTGCGTTTGCTGGCCACACAGCAGTTGCTGGCCGGCTTCGGACTCGGCCCCAACCTGCGCTTTCTGCGCATCGCCCGCACCAACAAGAAGATCAGCGACATCGCCTTCCGCGCCCAGGTCACCGCAACCGTCACGCAGATTTGCGATATGTACTGGGACCTGGTCAGCGCCTACGACAACGAGCAAGTCGGCGAACGCTCCGTAGCCTTCGCCACCGAGACGCTGAGCACCGCGCACAAGCAACTCGAACTGCAAGCGATTCCAGAAATGGAAGTGCTCAAAGCGGAAAGCGAGCTGGCGGTTCGCGAACAGGACCTGACCGTGGCCCGCACCACGCTCGAGTTGCAGGAACTCTACATGAAGAACGCCATCACCCGCTCGCTCGACGATCCGATCCTCGAAGAGATGCCGGTGGTGCCCACCGACCACATCGCCAATCGCATCCTGCCCATCTCCGAGCCGGTGCAGGACATGATCGCCGACGCGCTCAAGAACCGCACCGAGTTGCAAGAGTCGGCGCTGGATTTGCAGAACCGCGAGCTGAGCCGCAAGACAGCGCGCAATGCCCTGCTGCCGCAGTTGACCGCCTACGGCTTCTACGCCGGCACCGGCACCGCCGGGCTGCAAAACCCCAAATATGCCAACCCCTCCACCCCCACCACGCTGCCCCAGGACTACGGCGGCGCGCTCCAAAGCGCCCTGAACAACACCTCGCCCGAATACCAGGTGGGCTTTCAGTTGAGCATCCCCTTGCGCAACCGCATCGCCAAGGCCGACCAGTACCGCACCGAGTTGGAATACCGCCAGTCGCAGGTCTATCTTGAAGAATTGAAGAAGCGCATTCGCATCGAGGTGCGCAACGCGCGGTATGCTCTTGAGCAGGGTACAAGCCGCGTGGACGCAGCCCGCAAAGCCCGCGACCTGGCCCAGCGTACCCTCGACATCATGCAGAGCGAACAAAAACTCGGCGCCGGATCGAACCAGCAAACGCTGTCGGCCGAGCACGACCTGGCCCTGGCCGAGTCGGCCCTGGTCACCGCCGAGACCGCCTACGAGAAAGCGCGCATCGAGGTGCGCCGCTCCACCGGGGCCATCCTCGACGAGTACGGCATCTCGATCGAAAGCGCCAAGACAGGCGCAGTGGAGGAAAGCCATCTCCAATAAGAGCGAAAAAATCCGCGTCCTCGTCGCCGACGATCAGCCTCACATCCTTGAAGCTGTTGAACTGCTGCTCTCCCCGCAAGGCATCCATGTGGACTGCGTGCGCTCGCCCCAGTTGCTGCTCGAAGCGCTGGGCCAGAGCGACTTCGACGTGCTCCTCATCGACCTCAACTACACCCGCGACACCACCTCCGGCAAGGAGGGCCTCGACCTCCTCGCCCGCATTCAGGAGTTCGACGCGCGCCTGCCGGTGATCGTGATGACCGCCTGGGGCAACATCGACCTGGCCGTCGAGTCCATCAAGCGCGGCGCGCGCGACTTCATCCAGAAGCCCTGGGAGAACGAGCGGCTGGTCTCGCTGATCCGCGTGCACGCCGAGTTGCACCAGGCCCTGCGCCGCGCCCGCCAGCTTGAACTCGAAAACCGCCTGCTGCGCGCCGAAGGCATGCCGGAGTTCATCGCCGGCGCGCCTTCCATGCAGCCCGTGCTCGAGCTGATCGGCCAGGTCGGCCCCTCCGACGCCAACGTGCTCATCACCGGCGAGCACGGCACCGGCAAGGAGATCGTGGCCAAGCTGCTGCATGCCGCCTCGCCCCGCTCCCGCATGGCGCTGGTGGCCGTCAACGCCGGAGGCCTGCCCGAAGGCACCTTCGAAAGCGAAATCTTCGGCCACGTCAAAGGCGCATTCACCGACGCGCGTACCGACCGCATCGGCCGCTTCGAGCTGGCCAACGGCGGCACGCTCTTCCTGGACGAAATCGCCAACGTCCCGCTGCGCCAGCAAGCCAAACTGCTGCGCGTGCTCGAGACCGGCGAGCTCGAACGCGTCGGCTCCTCGCAAACCCGCAAGGTGGACGTGCGCATCCTCTCCGCCACCAACGCGCTGTTGCACGAGGAGGCCAAGGCCGGCAACTTCCGCGAGGACCTGCTCTTCCGCATCAACACCGTCGAGATTCACCTGCCCGCGCTGCGCGACCGCCGCGAAGATATTCCGCTCCTCGCGCAGCACTTCCTCGGCCGCGTCCGCGCCCGCTATCGCAAGCAGGTCAACGGCTTCTCTCCCGCCGCCATGCAGCACATGATGCAATACCCCTGGCCCGGCAATGTGCGCGAGCTGGAGCACACCGTGGAGCGCGCCGTGCTGCTCTGCCGCGGCGACGAGGTCGAACCCGCCAACCTGGCCATCACGTCGACAAAATCCTCTTCGCAGTCGTTCGAGAACATGAGCATCGACGAGGTCGAGGCCCTGCTGGTCCGCAAGATGATGCGCCGCTGCGACGGCAATATCACCCAGGCCGCCGAAGCCCTCGGCCTGAGCCGCGCGGCGCTCTACCGGCGCATCGAAAAATATGGGCTATGAACGGCACATGCGCAGGCATCGGCGCTCGGCGGTCCGCCGGGCGTGGCTCTACTGTCTGCTGCTATCGCTGCCCGCACTGCTCGCCGCCGCCATCCTGGGCTACACGCAGAAAATCGGCCTGGCCCCGGCGCTGCTTGCGGCGTTCTGCTTGCTGCTCTATCTGCTCCTGATCGCCGCCGCGCTGATCGAGAGCCTCGTTCGTCCCCTGCAGACGCTCTCCAATGTCGTATCGTCTCTGCGCGAGGGCGACTACTCCTTCCGTGCGCGCGGAGCCGGCGCTGCCGACGCTCTCGGAGAGTTGGCAGCCGAGATCAACGCGCTCGCCGATCTGCTGCAAAAGCAGCGCGTCCGCTCGCTGGAGGCAACCGCGTTACTGGCTCGCATCCTTGAAGTGATGCACGCGCCGCTCTTCGCCTTCGATCGCGAAGACCTGCTGCAACTGGTCAACAACGCCGGCGTGCAACTGCTGGGCCGCACCCACTCCCGCTGCTTCGGCTACACCGCCCGCGAGCTGGGCCTTGAAGACCTGCTGGCCGCGCCCGACCAGTCCATCCACTCCTTCGGCTCCAAGCCCACGCGCTGGCTGCTGCGCAAGGCGCTCTTCCGCCAGGACGGCGCGCCCCACACGCTGCTGCTGCTGGCCGACGTGAGCCTGCCTCTTCAGGAAGAGGAACAGATGGCCTGGAAGCGGCTGATTCGCGTCTTGGGCCACGAGCTTTCAAACTCGCTCGCCCCCATCAAGTCCATCGCCGGCAGCCTGCTGGCGCGCGTCGAGAACATGACCGGCGAAGAGGCCACGCTGCACGACTTCCGCCGCGGCCTGGGCGTGGTCGAGAGCCGCGCCGACGCCCTGCACCGCTTCGTGCAGTCCTATCGCCTGCTCGCCCAGTTGCCGCCGCCACGTCTCCGGCCGGTGCCGTTGGGGCCGCTGCTGGAGCGCGTCGTCCTGCTCGAACAGCGTCTCGAAGTCCGGCTCGATCCCGGCCCGGCAACCATGCTCCACGCCGATCCCGATCAGTTGGAGCAGATGTTCATCAACCTGCTGGCCAACGCGGTGGACGCCTCGCTGACCAACGGCGCGCAGCCGGTTCATGCAAGCTGGCGCATCGCGGAATCGAGCGTGCTGGTGGCAATCGAAGACCGCGGCCTGGGCATCGCCAACGCCGAAAATCTCTTCGTCCCCTTCTACACCACCAAGCCCGCCGGCAGCGGCGTCGGCCTGGCCCTGGCCCAGCAGATCGCCCGCGCCCACGGCGGCGAGATCCGCCTCGTCAACCGCGAAGACGGCGAAGGCGCCCGCGCCCTCGTGCGGCTCCCGATAGCGCAAATTGAGCGCGGGTAAAGAAGCGACCCCCTACTCTGACGGGCACTCCGCCCCGGAGGGGCGGCGCGAGAATAGCCCAGGGCGGGAGCCCTGGGTATGCCAGCCAGCAAAGCCTCAAAGCCTCAAAGCCCCGTAGGGGCGTCCGATATCTCCCTGAAGCTCCAAAGGGCAAGCCAGCGTTTTCTCGCCGTGCCAATGCAATTGTCGAATGCCATTCGGGCTTTGCAGGCTGCGGAAAAACTCCTGTTGGGCTGAGCTTTGTAACAGGGCACGACTTCAGTCGTGCCGCACGATAATAAAGGATGGGCTTTGGCCCCTGCGGGATGTTTTTCGGGATATTCGCCCGTCTTTCGGGGTTTTTCCGCAGTCTCTTCAGTCGTGTCTCCATGTAAAGGAACTCCCGGTTGGACAGGACGTTCGGCCCACCCAAGTGGATGTAGACGCCACAGTGCATCCGCCCCGAAGGGGCGGCGCGAGCATAGCCCAGGGCGGAAGCCCTGGGTATGCCAGCCAGCAAAGCCTCAAAGCCCCGTAGGGGCGTCCGATATCTCCCTGAAGCTCCAAAGGGCAAGCCGGCGTTTTCTCGCCGTGCCAATGCAGTTGTCGAATGCCATTCGGGCTTTGCAGGCTGCGGAAAAAACTCCTGTTGGGCCGAGCTATGTAACAGGGCACGACTTCAGTCGTGCCGTAAACAGCCCAAAAACGGGCGGGGCTTCAGCCCCGGAGGAGCCTTGCCCAAGAGCGCCTCAGGCCGAATCCCCAGGCCGCCGGATTGAACAGCGAGTCAATGCTGATGGAAAATGCCGAGTTGCCCGCGATACACCGAGGTCCCTAGTTCGCTTCCGCTCCCTCATATGCCTTCCATCGGCTCGCTTGGAGCGTGGTTTGCAGGCGACTCTCCATGTTGCAGATGTTTGCGGAATCCGTGGATTGCAAATATTGTGAAAACTCCAGCCGCGAACAAGAAGAGACTTAGAACCGCACCCCACCGTGTCGTACTATCTCCTGATTCACCATGTTTGGATAGGAGAAACAAGCTCGCACCAATGGGCAGGGCGATGAGGAAAAAATAAGTCGCAAGGCCGCTGAGCCGGTCTTGGAAACAAGCAATCCACGGATATTCTTCAGCGGATTCGATCTCCTGTTCGCTCCATGAAGCCGGCGCGTTTACTTGTCTCAGATGAAGCAGAAAAAAGACCATGAGTGCTAAAAGAGCCGCTGGTCCCGCCAAGAGAATAAGATCACGATCCACCGACACACCAAAGAGATTTAGGGTGCCGCGCGTAGTTGCCTCAATGCGCTCCTGCAAGAACAGTGCGGCATTATCGGCTCCCATATCCGCAACCCGCTCCCAGAAGGGCTTAAGCTTGGGAAAAACGATGCCTGACCTTGGATCGATCAGGTTCTTCCCGTTCTCATCTGACCGGAGCCAATCAAGTGCGAGATGCAGGTTCTCGCTCGCCTTGAATGTACAACCCACCGCAAAATTAGGCGACGGCGGCATTGGTAGTCCGTTGAAGAGCAGGAATTGCAGGCTCTCCAGATTTGGGCTGTTGTGAAGGACAACAGGGTCAGCCATCTGAACGTTGTTAAGCATCATCCCGCCGCTACCACCGTAGGTTGCGTAAATACCGGTCACAGTCAGAGGAGCCTCTGTCGTACGAATTTGCTGGGGTATTCGGACAGGCTGCTGCGTTTTTTGCTTTAATTGTTCTGAGAGCCGCGTGAAAACCTCGTGCTCATCATCCACCAGATAAACTCCAACCATATGCTGAGCGGTGACGAAGTCCTCAAAGTCGCGCAAGCGTGTGTCCGGACCCAGAGGTGGGGAATCCATAACGAAAGGCTCAGAAAATACCGTGGAATTGCGAACAATCAGGTGTGCCTGCTTAGCAGCTTTTAGCAGAAGAGCACGATTTCCCTCTTCTTGAGTCGCAAACTGCCGCTTCACATACACGGGGTAATTTTTTAAATCCACTTTTCTGAAAACCTCAAGTTCATCGAGTGCTGCACTATATTCCTTCGACTGATCCGAAGTGAAAGCAAACGCCAGCACCGCCGCGGCGGCAACGCAAATGAGTTGCTGAAGCGATTTGAGTGCCTTAAGTCGCTCGTCCATGGATTTAGTTCTCGCGCGCACGATAGCCACAGAAATCTCCCATGCAGCATTTGCCAGCAGACCACTTAAAACCCCACAACATCAAAAACTATGGGCGATAAGAGCAGTATATCGGGCACGGTGGTCGCCAATTCGAAAACGACTCAGTCCTTGCATAGAATTACCCCACTTGCGCGCACAATGGTTCCAGAGTGTCTTTCTCAACCTGGAATGGCCCAAACCCATGCTCCCAAGGGTCGATTCAATGCGTCAGAGTCCCGGAGTTGCCAGAAGAATGCGCATAACTCCTTTGTTGAGACGATTTTGCGGATAACCCCAATGATATGACGATTTTGGCGCGATACCCCTGCCGCATCCCACTGAAACCAAGGATTTTATTCCCAAAATACCGGGGGGGGGAGGCATAAAGTACAGACCGGCCACATACCCGGCGTTTTGAACCGGGGAAACACCTGACGGGTGCCCCACCCTCGCCGCGTCTTTGTTTTTGCGGCCAGGGTGGGAAACCGAAACTCTCAACCAGTCCACGCACCGGCTGAGTCTCCTTCTACGCCAGCGCCTGATCCACGGCCGCGGCCAGCGTCTTCAATCCGGCAGCCACGTCGGCGCCCAGGTGAACCCGCAACGCCCGGCGTCCGCGCGCTTCCAGCACCGCCAGATCGCCGCCGGCCTGGGCGTCGATAACCACGCCAAACGTCAGCTTCTGGCCCGGAATCGCCACATCCACGGCATGGTCCGCGGTGATCTGCAAGAAGACGCCTGTGTTGGGGCCGCCCTTGTAGTCCTGCCCGGTGGAGTGCAGGAAACGCGGGCCGAAGCCCAGGCAGGTGGCCACGTGTTTCGTGTCGCGCACCTTGTGGCGCAGGCCCTGGATCGCCGCCTCGTGTTCGGGGAATATGGGCAGATAAGCCAGCGCGGCAAAGTAGTCGCCCGCATGAATCTGGTCGAAGTGCGCGCGCAGAATCCCGGCCAGCGACAGGCTGGACGCCGCGGCCTTGAGGGTGCCCGCATAGGCCTCGGTGGCGAACACCTGGATGCCCGCATCCACCAGCACCGGCTCGCGCGTGGGCAGCTCGCCGGTCTGCTCGTAGGCCGAGGTCAGCGCCCGCGTCTCGATCTTGGCCGACTCCACGTCCGGCTGGTTGAAGGGGTTGATGCCCATCACCGAGCCGGCCACGGCGGTCGCCACCTCCCAGGTAAAGAACTGCCCGAAGATCTCGTAGAGGTCGTCGATCTCGATGTGAATCACCGGATGTCCGGCAGCCTCGATGGCCGCCACCTTGGCGTCCTGCGAGGCGTCGGCGGTGCTCGCCAGGCGGATGTACACGAAGATGCGGTCGCTGCCGTAGATCGCGGGAGCGGCAATCGTCTCGCGGTCAACGGGCGTGATTCCCTTGCCCAGCTTGCCGGTGGATTCGGCGATCAACTGCTCCATCCAGGCGCCCAGGTCGTAGATTTCAGGCGAGGTGAAGATGGTGATCTTGTCGCGTCCCGCTTCGGCGGCCAGGCCCATGGTCAGGCCCAGTTGCACGGCGGGATTCTCTGCCGGGGCCAGCTTGGCCGAGGCCACGCCCTTGGCCGCCTTGGCCAGCAGCGTGCCGGTGTCCAGACCGGCAACGGCAGCCACCACGACGCCAAAGTTCGAGAGCGCGGAGAAGCGTCCGCCGATGGTGGGGTCGCCGTAGAAGATGTGGCGGAAGCCGTCGGCCTTGGCTACCTGCTCCATCTTCGAGCCGGGGTCGGTAATGGCCAGGAAGTGGCTGCCCGCCTTCTCCGCGCCCACGGCCTGCTTCATCTCTTCAAAGAAGTACTGCTTCAGGACGTTGGGTTCGAGCGTGGAACCGGATTTGCTGGCCACGATCACCAGCGTCTCGGCCAGGTTGACCGTGTCGCGGACGGCCTTGACCTGCACCGGATTGGTGGAGTCCACGATATGCAGCGCGGGAAAGCCCGCCTGCTGGCCAAAGGTGACAGACAGCACCTCGGGACAGAGGCTGGAACCGCCCATGCCCAGCAGCAAAACGCTCTTGAAGCCGGCGGCCTTCACGTCGGCGGCCAGCGCGGCATGGGCCGCGGCTTCCTTTTGTTCGCGCTCGACGATGTCGATCCAGCCCAGCCAGTTTTCCTCGCCGTCGCGGGTCCACAGGCTGGGGTCCTTCTGCCAGAAGCGGGCAACCTTGTTGTTTTGGGTCCAGTCGGCGGCAGCCTGGTCTACGGCGCCGCGAAGCTTAGCGGGGAGTACGAATCGGATGCTCATATCGACATCAATTTTTGCACTATTGGCCGGGATTCGGAAATGCGGTTGTGAACAGAGGTGCAATGAAAGCGCGAATTGGTCTTAGTTCCCCGCAACGGTCAGCACCACTTTCCCCCGCGCATGGCCCTCTTCGAGATACCGGATCGCGTCCGCCGCCGCGCTCAACGGATAGCGCCGGTCGATCACAGGCGCAATCTTTCCGTTCTCAAGAAGCTCATTCAGGAAGACCAGGTCCTTGTTCTTCATCCTCGCCAATAAGCCGAGCATCTTCTTGCTCCCGATCCGCGACAGCACCGGGCGCAGGAACAGGCTTTGCAGAATCTGAGACCCGCCGCCGCCGGCCATGACGTAGACGCCGCCCGGCTTCAAGGCGCGACGGTACGCGAAGAGCGACCGATGCGCGTTGGCGGCAAAGATCAAATCGTATTGCTGCCCATTGCGAGAAAAGTCTTCCTGCGTGTAGTCGATGACGTGGTCCGCGCCCAGCGAGCGCGCCGTTTCCATCTTCGCCGTGCTGCACACAGCGGTGACTTCGGCCCCGAAGCATTTGGCAATTTGAATGGCAAAGGTGCCCACGCCGCCGGATGCGCCATCGATCAGGACGCTGTGCCCCGGCTTGATCCCGCCCGTGTCGCGAAGCCCCTGCAAGGCGGTAAGAGCCGCCACCGGCACGGCGGCCGCTTCTTCAAACGACAGATTGCGGGGCTTCAGCGCCAGCTTTTCTTCCGCCGCGCACACAAAATCGGCAAACCCGCCCACCTCGACGCCGCTATACACTTCATCGCCGAGCTGAAACAGCTTCACGTCTTTGCCCACCGCTTCCACGCGCCCCGCGATATCGCAGCCCAGGACAGTGCGCTTGGGTTTGAACAGCCCGGTCATCAGCCGCAGGGGCCAGGGCGTGCCGCGCAGGAAGTGCCAGTCCAGCGGGTTGACCGATGCCGCGCACAGTTCGACGCGAACTTCGTTGTCCTTGGGCGTGGGTGTTGGAATCTCCTTGAACGCAAGCACATCGGGCGAACCGTATTGCGTGTAGACAATCGCTTTCACAAGACGCTCCTCGGCGGGAGGCTCTACATGGCCCGCCGATCCGCTGGACTACGTCAGGGACAACGAAAAAGTTCCCTCGCCGGGCAACCGCCGGGCTTCCCAGGTCCCGATTTCGAGACCTGGGAAGCCGCAAACGCCAACCCGCCGCGATCGGCCCTGCTTGGCCTCAGTCGGCCGCGAGCGCCTTGCCGCGAAACAGCAAGCCGGCCGCCGCACCGCCCAGGCTCGGAACCAGCAGGAAGAGCCACACCTGCGCCAGCGCCTTGCCGCCCACCCAAAGCGCCGGCCCGAAGCTGCGCGCCGGGTTCACGCTCACCCCCGTGATGTGAATGCCGAAGATGTGAATCGCCACCAGCGTGATGCCGATCGCCAGCCCGGCAAAGCCCGCCGGCGCGCTCTTCTGCGTCGAGCCCAGGATGACCACGACGAAGATCAGCGTGGCCACAAACTCGAACAGGATCGCCGAAGTCATGTTGTACCCACCCTGGTAGCCCACGCCCCAGCCGTTCTGGCCCAGGCCGCTGGCGGCCAGGTCGTATCCGCCCGCGATGCCGCCGGCAATCGCCGCGAGCACCCATGCAGCCAGAACGCCGCCCACGAATTGCCCGATCCAGTAGCCGATCAGGTCTCGGATGCTCATCCGCCCGGCCACCCACACGCCCAGGCTGACCGCCGGGTTGATGTGGCAGCCGGAGATGGGACCAATGCCGTACGCGGCGGCGATCAGCGCAAATCCAAACGCAAAGGCGATGCCCAGAATGCCCACCCGGTCGCCGGCCACCACTGCGGTTCCACAGCCGAAGAGCACCAGGATGAAAGTGCCCACAAGTTCCGCGAGATACTTCTTCATGCTTCCTCCACTTTTCTTGGTTGCGCGTGCCAGCGCTTTCGAGCCGGAGTCTGCACCTCTGCACAGAACCAGAAAAGCGGCTACAGCTCTGAAGATGAATGAATCGCCGCCAAGGGGGAAAGAACGCCGTTTCGTGAGCGGGACACGCGAACGGAGTCTTGCAGAGCCCGCCGGGGATCGTCAAGAAGAAGATTCTGGAGCGCCGCGCCAGGCCAGGCCAGGATGCTCGGCCACGGCATTTCCCAGTCGAATTCACACAACGTTTGCAATATCTTTGCCTGCCTGCATTACTCTGTTAACGGAACCGTGCGGCCTCGGCGTATGCACCTTAACGGCCGCCGGACGAGGGGCTGACCGGTTGAGCCAAACCATTTTTGTTCTGGAAGACGACACCGATATCGCGCGGCTGGTGCAGCATCACCTGGAGGCGGCTGGCTTTGCGGCGCGCCTCTTCACCACCCCCACCAACCTGATTCCCGACGCCGAACGCCAGGCCCCGGCCCTTTTCCTGCTGGACATCATGGTCCCCGGCGGAGACGGTCTCGACGTCTGCAAGCGCTTGCGCAACCATCCCGCGCTCTCCACCATTCCCATCATCTTCCTGACCGCGCGCGCCGGCGAGAACGACCGCGTGCTGGGCCTGGAGCTGGGCGCCGACGACTACATCACCAAGCCCTTCGCCACCCGCGAGTTGGTGGCCCGGGTCAAGGCCGTGCTGCGCCGCTTCGAGCGCCCCACCACGCCCTCGGTCATCAGCTTCGAAGAGGTGGTCATCGACGCCAACGCCATGCAACTGATGGTCCGCGGCGAGCTCACCACAACTACGGCCACCGAATTCCGGCTGCTCGATTACCTGGCCCGCCATCCCGGCCGGGTCTTCAGCCGCGATCGGCTGCTGGACGCCGTCTGGGGCGATGCCCGCTTTGTCACCCCCCGCTCTGTCGATGTGTACGTCCGCCGCATCCGCGAGAAGATCGAAATCGATCCGGAGAACCCGCGCTATCTGAAGACAGTTCGCGGCGCCGGCTACCGCTTCGAGCTTCCCAAGGGCGAGTAGGCGCAGAGTGAAATCGAAGCTCTTCACCCGCCTGCTCGGCCTCTTCCTCCTGCTGCTCATCCTGCAAGCCGCGGGCATGGAGTTCGTCTTCATCCCGCTGATTGCCGGCAAAGTCCTCGAGCTGCCGCCGAGCAAGACCGTTCTCCTCTATGGGAATGAGATTGTCTGGTCCGGCCTGATCGCGCTCGCCGTGGCCCTGTCGCTGGCGGTGGTGGTCGCCGGCCGCATCTCCACACGGTTGGATCGGGTGGTCGCCTTCGCGCGAAAACTGGCCGCGGGCGAACTGAATGCCCGTTTGCTGCACACCGAGGACGATGCGCTCTCCGCCACGGAGGCCGCGCTCAACCGCGCCGCCGTCCAACTGGATGCAACCTTTGCGGAGCTCGAAAGCCGCCGCCAGGAACTGGCCGCCATGCTCGACTCCATGCAGGAGGCGGTGGTCGCCGTCACTCCCGAGGGCGCGGTGCGCTGGTCCAATGCCCAGATGAAGCGCGTTGCCGGCATGCCCATCTTCCCCGGCCGGCCGCTGATCCACTCCGTCCGCGACCCCGAACTGCTCGCCTGCGTCCGCACCGCGCTGGAAAAGCGGGAAGCGCGTTCCGGTCGCGCCAACGCCCTCGCGCCGGGGCGCATCTTCGAGATCAACGCCGCGCCCTTGCCCGGTGGCGGCGCGCTCGCCGTGCTCCACGATGTCACCCGCATCGAGGCCGCCGAGCGGTCCCGCCGCGATTTCATCGCCAATGTCAGCCATGAGCTGCGCACCCCCCTCACTTCCATCCAAGGCTATGTCGAGACGCTGCTCGAGGAGCCGGCCCCCAGCCCGGAGATCGCCCGCGAGTTCCTCGGCATCGTCCTCAAAAACGCGGTGCGCATGAACCGCCTCACCGAGGACCTGCTTGCCCTGGCCAGCGTCGAAAGCCCCGACTACAAGCTGGTGCTCCAACCCGCGCGCGCCTCGACCCTGGTCCACGACGCCATCGAATCGCTGGCCGGCCTGGTCATGGACTCCGGCGTCGAGCTGGAATCGGCCGGCGCGCCCGATTCCCCGGTCCTGGCCGATCCCGACGCCATGAACCAGGTCTTCGGCAACCTCATTGAAAACGCCCTCAAGTACGCCAAGGGCGGCAAGCGCATTCGCGTCGGCGCACGGCAGCTCGAAACCGAAGTCGAATTCATCGTCCAGGACTTCGGTCCCGGCATCGCTTCCGACCACCTCGACCGCATCTTCGAGCGCTTTTACCGCATCGACAAGGCCCGCTCCCGCGACTCCGGCGGTACCGGACTCGGCCTGGCCATCGTCAAGCACATCGTCCTGGCGCACCACGGCCGCATCTGGGCGGAAAGCGAACTTGGCTCCGGCGCTGCCTTCCACTTCACCCTGCCGCTGGGCCCCGCCACCCAGCATCCCCCCGCGCCTGCCTCCTAGCCGGCTACCCTGCCCCTCCCGCCGCCCTTTTCGCGGAGTTGCGAAAGACCGCGATCTAAAACGGTCAAAGAAATGCGCCAATACTAGCCGGCGATTCAAACGCCCGTAACATTTCCCGTAGACAATGAGACACGGCAGTCAATCTGCAAGGAGCTATTTGTGAAAAAGACTTTGGTAGCCGTGGTTCTGTTCGTGTTGGCCTTGAGCGCGGCTCAGGCGCAGAAGTTGACGGGGGCCGGCGCGACCTTCCCGTATCCGGTTTATTCCAAGTGGTTTAGCGAGTACTCTACCGCGCACCCAGGCGTCGAGATCAACTACCAGTCGATCGGTTCCGGCGGCGGCATCCGCCAGGTCACCGCAGGCCTGGTGGACTTTGGCGCAACCGATGCGCCCGCCACCGACGAGCAGTTGGCCAGCGCCAAGTATCCCTTGATCCACATTCCCACCGTCATGGGCGCGGTTGTGCCCATCTTCAACGTGCCCGGTGTCGACGACATCAAGTTCAGCGCCGACGTGCTGGCCGACATCTATCTGGGCAAGATCCTCAAGTGGGACGATGCCCGCATCGCCAAGGACAACCCCGGCGTCAAGCTGCCCGACCAGAAGATCGTTGTGGTTCACCGCGCCGACGGCAGCGGCACCACCTACATCTTCACCGACTACCTGTGCAAGGTCAGCCCCGGATGGGCCGCAGGCCCCGGCAAGGGCGCTTCGCCCACCTGGCCCGCTCCCACCGCCGCCGCCGGAAAGGGCAATGAAGGCGTCGCCGGCCTGGTCCGCCAGCTCCCCGGCGCCATTGGCTACGTCGAGCTGATCTACGCGCTGCAAAACAAGATCACCTACGGCGAAATCAAGAATGCCTCCGGCAAGTTCGTCAAGGCCACCATCGAAGGCGTCACCGCCGCCGCGGCCAGCGTCAAGGACATCCCCGACGACTACCGCGTTTCCATCACCAACGCACCCGGCGCCAATGCCTATCCCATCTCCAGCTTCACCTGGCTGCTGGTGCCGCTCCAGTCCCCCGACCCCGCCAAGGGCAAGGTCATCAAGGACCTGCTGAGCTGGATCGTCAAGTCCGGCGAGAGCGAAGTCTCGGCTCTCTCCTACGCTCCGCTGCCCAAGAATGTGGCTTCCAAGGTCCTCAAGACCGTCTATTCCCTCAAGTAAGCAAAGCAGACGCAAACGGGTCCGGCTCTCAAGCCGGACCCGTTTGCTTTTGGACGCATCGACGGAACGCTCCGTGCCCCATCCATGCGGTGTTCTTTACCGCATGGGTGGGAAAGCACAAATCCAATCCCGCCTGTTCCCCAGGAAAGCCATGCGGTGCCCTTTGCCGCATGGGTGGGAAACCACAAATCCAATCCCGCATGTTCCCCAGGGAAACCATGCGGCAAGAATCCGCCCATCCAGGCCGCACCCCTACCCCTCCTGGTGCTCCTCGATCAGCCGGTCCACCAGCGGCGTCAGTTGCTCCCCGGTGCGCGGCAGGACGAACGCCTGCGCTTCGCCGTCCCAGTCGAGCTTGAAGCTGGTCGAGAGCGCCGAGATCCAAATCTGCCGCACCGGCGCATTCGGGGTGATCACAAATTTGCCCGCGGGTTCCTCGAACAGCACATTCAGCACGCCGTTCTGTTCTTCCACCTCGAAGCCCGCGTCCGCATCTTCTTCGCGAACGATCAGATACTGCTTGAGCCTGTGCAGGGAGATCTCCACCTGGCGGCGAAATTCCAGTTCATCCAACATGGCACAAGTGTAGCAAGTCCCGTGGCGCAATTGCGTTCCGCCGCGGGATTGCGGCAGGGCAAACGCACCATCTCAAAGCACCGGCTTTCAAGAATCATCTCCTTACGCTTTCCATTGCAGGATGCATTTGCCCTGGGACTTCCGGCTTCCTTCCTCCTCACCTCGGGAATCTTCCCATTTTCTCCTCCTTTTCACGGGAATCTTGCCGCCCCTTCACTGCCGCCACGCCATACTTCCCTTGGATCTCAATCCTTCAGCCGGGAGGGCGATTGGATGCGGGTATTCAGGGAGACAGTGATCCTAGGGCTAATGGCTGCGGTGCAGGGGCTTGTTTGCCTCCATGCCCAACAGCCTGGAGAATCCATGCCTCCAGCACAACTGGTCCGCGAGGTGGTCTACAACGAGTTGCACGACCACCAGCG
>Ga0316217_10004480_pt1 | contig 15044 bp, 12 predicted proteins | sample 1anoAmetaG_FD_203633 | JGI IMG/M metagenome (GOLD analysis project Ga0316217, IMG submission 203633) | Freshwater microbial communities from Trout Bog Lake, Wisconsin, USA - 1anoA | ecosystem: Environmental > Aquatic > Freshwater > Lake > Hypolimnion/Profundal zone | place: USA: Wisconsin... | reverse complement strand
CAGGTCAAAAAACGCATCTGGGTTCATCTTTTTTGATACAAGGCCTTTGTCGTAAATGGCGGGTTGCGAGGCCACCACCAGGTTGCCCTCCTTATCGTAGAGGTTAATGTCAATCTCATTTATCTCGGCAAGCCGGGCCACTTCAAAGTTAAGTTCATTATTCAAAGGGTCGGTTGCCAGGTTCTCGCGCGCAGTTTGATTTTGCTGAACAAAATATTCAAGACTGGCATGTATTACCTTACCTTTCCGGGTAAGCCGGTCATTATAAAAATTATTGTATTGCCGGCTGAAAAAACTGATAGTAATGAACCCGATGATCACAAACGATATAACGATCATGGAAAGCATGGAGTAATTAATACGGGTGCGGAAGGATAGTGAAAATCCATCCAGCACGCTGCCTTCAGATAATCCATCCCTACTGGTCAGTTTCACAACCAACAGGGCCAGCACCGCCGCCAGAAAATAGAATGAGAACAGATATGAAAAAGTAGCCACAGGCTCAAACAACCCCTCCTGCCTTTCTGTAACCACCACCTTCATATCACCCGGAAAGCGGTAAATGATATGCTCCCAATCATCCTCATCAATAAATTTAAAAGGCCCGTCATCAAACTTATAGTTCCGGTTCCAGTTGTAGGTATAAGGATAATCGCCGTGCTGAATGATCAGCTTATCGCGCTTATAGATAGCATAATTATAGCGGCTGTTTTCAGCCATGGTGGTAATGTTCTCACCCAATAACAATTCGGGGTAAACATTCTGCCCGTAATATATCTTGGGCAGTAAGCGAAGTTCCAGGGTGCCGTTCAATACCGAATCCTCATAGAAATTAAAGAAGGCCAGGTATGAATAATTCTGCGCAGTATCGCTGATATAATGCAGCGTTTGTGGCTTTACAGAATCTCCCTTCAGCAAATGGTTAAAGTAGTTTCTCGATAACGTATCCCTGTTTCTGAGCGAATTCCCTTCCTTATCGTAAGTGTAAACTTTCAGGTCGTATTTATTGAAGTAACCCGAAAGGTATAATGAACTTAAACGGGCTGTCAACTCCCGCTTTTTCGAAATGCCGGGGTTATTGAAAAAGTTCCTTACCACAGCGTCGCTATCAATGCGCTGCGAAATATCGCCAAACATATATTCAGCCACAAAATCCCGGTCTGTTACCAACCTCGAAGCAAAGAACTTTCGTTGATTCCGCTCTCTGCGCTCATAAAGGTTTTCAATTAAGTAAGTAGAGAGGATACTGTAAAGTGCTACAAAAAGAATAAGGTTACGCGCCGAAAAAGAACGGTCAGCCTTTAAAATAGCCCCCAGTATAAATACAAAAAATACCGTCCAGAATGCTGAAAAGGCCGTAACCTGGTAAAAGTTTGAGTGAATGGCAAAGGCGCAATAGATAACAGCTGCAATAGCGCAAAAAACAAATATCTGCAAGCCTTTGGCGTTAATTTCCCTTAATGCAAAAATAGCCTCACGCGATACCAGGAAGTGTAATATCAACAACATCGAAAGGCATACGATACCCAGCAAACTGTAAGCTGTCAAATTCAACAGATTATAAACCTCAAAGGATATGACAGAGTCCATTACCAGCGTACGGAATATCCAGGTAAACAAACCGCTTAATACAAACACAACTATCAGGTAAAGCCAAGCTTTAATATGCTTGTATCTATCCGATATGCCTCCAGCCTTAGGTTTATAATTTACCCAGAAAAGAATAATCCACGCAATCAATATGGTATCAATCATAAGGTCCCCCAGCGAACCGGTTAAAACGGAGGAAGCGTAATATTTAGGACTGAACAGATCTAATTGGCCAAACTCCGAAGGGGTATTAAAATATAGCATAATACCCCTGCCGGCCACCAGCAACACAAGTAATAACATAAACCCGGCAACAAAACCACCTCTTTTCACCAGGCTTACCGCAAAGTATTGAACATAATAACAAATAATAAGCAGCAAAATAATTTGCGAAATAAGTAATATCAGGTTGGCTTCATCCGCTTTTTCTTCTCCGGCAGGATAGAGGCTGAAAAGAACCTTGCCGTTTAAATTCTTAACGGGAATAGAGCCCTGTATTTTTGGCTCCGATATCTCAATATTATGCGGTATGCCCAGTCCTAAGGCAAAATCATTTTTCAGGAATTTGTTCTCGAAAGGATATTGATACTTAACAGGTAGCAGGCCTATCAGCGTTTCATTATTAGCGGTGTCATTCCAACGCATTATTTGATACCATCCGTTGCGCAACTTAATGGCCGACGTACCATTCGGAACCGCAGCTAAATTAGCCGGTGGCAATACATTATTACTGGTCCAGTGAATCAGCGAATCGCTCTGATAATAATACAAAGCAATTCCCCTGGCCTCCATTTGCTCAATCAAAGGCGAAGTTTCATGGCCCTGGGCAAGGGCTGCTCTTAGCTCTTTATTTTTAGCAGCATCGCCAAAAACCGTTTCAACATCATTGAGCCTGTTCTTGATCTTGGTGGCAACCTGGGTTAAACTATCAGTGGTGGGCTTCAGTAATAAAATAACTATAGTGCCCAGTAAAAGAATGGGTAAAAGATATCGTTTTAAGTTATCGGTCAATCCGGGCAATGAAACAGCTTTAAAGGCAAGATAATTTTTTTACTTACTGAATGCAAGAGATCATTGAATAATGTTAAAGCCCCTTTGCCTTGGCTTCATTCCATATGCCATCCATTTCGCCCAGGGTCATATCATTCAGGCTCCTGTTTTGCTGCAAGGCCTGCTCCTCAATATATTTAAAGCGCCTGATGAATTTAATATTGGTCCTTTCAAGAGCCGTTTCAGGGTCAACCTCTAAAAAGCGGGCATAATTAACCATGGCAAATAACAGATCGCCGAATTCTTCTTCCTTTTTCGCATTGTCGTTAAGCGCAATAGCTTCCTTCAGTTCAGCAGTTTCTTCTTCAACTTTTTTCCACACATCCTCTATATTATCCCATTCAAACTTTACCTGTGCTGCTTTATCCTGTATACGATAGGCTTTAATCAAAGCAGGTAACGAGTTGGGCACCCCTGCCAAAACCGATTTCTTTCCTTCCTTCAGCTTCAATTGCTCCCAGTTCCGTTTTACATCCTCTTCATCCTTCACTTTTACATCGCCATAAATATGCGGGTGGCGGTGAATCAGCTTCTCGCACAAAGTGTTTATTACACCGGCAATATCAAAAGCACCTTTTTCCTCCCCAATTTTGGCATAAAATACTATATGCAGCAAAAGGTCTCCCAACTCCTCCTTAACATCCTTCATATCGGCTTGCAGAATAGCATCCCCCAACTCATAAGTCTCTTCAATGGTCAGCGGCCGAAGGGTTTCCATGGTTTGTTTTCTATCCCATGGACACTGTTCACGCAGTTCATCCATAATTTTAAGTATCCGGGCAAATGCTTCCAGTTTCTGATCCATCATAAAGATTTAAGTGCGCAAATTAAATGAAAGAAAATTACCCCCGGCGCCCTTTCCAGATGTTTACAACTATAAAACCAAATTCATTCCTGCATAAGCAATAAACTATTCAGTATTGCCCCATTAAACACACCACACAGACTTTTCTATATTCGTCCATTAAAATTTAAAGCATGAAGAAGATAATTGAGTGCGTGCCCAATTTTAGTGAGGGGCGAGATATGAACATTATTAAACAGATAACTGATGCAATTGAAAGCGTCGACGGTATAAAACTGCTGAACGTTGACCCCGGTAAAGCCACCAACCGCACGGTAGTAACTTTTGTCGGCAATGAGCAGCAGGTAGTAGAAGCCGCCTACAGGGCCATAGCCAAAGCCGCTGAGTTGATTGATATGACCAAACATAAAGGCGAACACCCACGCTTCGGGGCTACCGATGTTTGTCCTTTTATCCCCATTGCCAATGCAACAATGGATGATTGTATTGCCTGCGCAAAAGAACTTGGCGAAAAGGTAGGTAACCTCCTGCACATTCCGGTTTACCTGTACGAATACGCTGCAAGCGCTCCGCACCGTAAAAACCTGGCCAGTGTAAGAGCAGGCGAATACGAGGGTATTGCCCAAAAAATTACACTGCCCGAGTGGAAACCCGACTACGGCCCGGCCTTATTAAACGAACGAAATGGCAACGTAGCAATCGGTGCCCGCGATTTCTTAGTGGCTTACAATGTTAACCTCAACACAACCTCGGTCCGCCGTGCTAACTCTGTGGCATTCGATGTGCGCGAGGCCGGCAGAAAAGTAAAGAACGCAAAAGGCGAAGAAATTAACCAGCCGGGCGCCTGCAAATCGGTAAAAGGCATAGGTTGGTTTATAGCCGAATACGGTGTAGCCCAGGTAAGCATGAACCTGACCAACATTAACGTAACTCCTGTGCACATCGCTTTTGATGAATGCGTAAAAAGCGCTTATAACCGCGGTATGCGCGTTACGGGTAGCGAGCTGATTGGTTTAATGCCTTTAAAATCTATATTGGATGCAGGCAGGTACTTTCTTGAAAAACAAGAACGATCAACCGGTGTTAGCGAAGAAGAGCTGATTAAAATTGCGGTTAAAAGCATGGGCCTCGATGAACTGGTTCCCTTCGACCCGGCAAAGCGCATTATTGAATATATGCTGCGCGATAACAGCGCATCGCCTTTGGTAAATATGAGCCTGAAAAAATTTGCTGACGAGACGGCCAGCGAATCACCAGCTCCAGGAGGCGGCTCTATTGCAGCTTATTTAGGAGCACTTGGCATTTCATTGGGCACCATGGTAGCTAACCTTTCTTCGCATAAAAAAGGATGGGATGATCGCTGGAAAGAGTTTTCAGACTGGGCAGAAAAGGGCCAGGTTATTAAGGATAAACTGGTTAACCTGGTAGATGAAGACACCAAAGCCTTTAATAAAATAATGGACGCATTTGGCCTCCCTAAAACAACCGATGCCGAAAAAGCAGCACGCAAACTCGCCATACAACAGGCCACCCGCTATGCTATTGAAATTCCCTTGCAGGTTATGCAGCTTTCGCACTCATCGTTTGATGTGATAAAAGCAATGGCCGAAACAGGCAACCCCAACTCAGTTTCCGATGCAGGTGTTGGCGCACTTTGCGCGCGCTCAGCCGTTTATGGCGCTTATCTCAACATAAAAATTAATGCCTCGGGTTACGATGATAAAGCCTATGTTGAGCAAACCTTAAAACAAAGCCAGGATATTTTAAACTGTGCGATTCAACTCGAAAAGCAGGTTTTGGAAATTGTAAACAGTAAAATCGGGTAATCCGGCAGGTAAATAAATTTACAAATAATACATGCTTTAAATTACTACTTTAATCATGCGTACATACCTGTTTCAATCTAAAAATTATCTTTACAAAAAAAGCAACGTGAAATATCTGATACCCGTTCTATGCATTTTTATAATGACGGCCTGCTCAAAAAGTAAAGGTGGTGGACCACAAACCATCTACGATCTGCCACCAACACCACCTATTCCGCCCGAAAAATATTGTTTTGAAGAAGCAGGACCCGGGAAGACCCATATAGAGTTGAATGTTGTGGGCGATACAGTTACCGGCACGGTTAACTATGGCAAAGACCATAAAGGAGACTTTAGGGGTGTTATATATGGCACTACGCTAATTTTAAATTATATAGTTAATACCGGTAATGGTTCAATTTCGCGCGAACAGGAATGGAAAATGATGAACGATACCCTTTACAGATCTGCAGAAGCTCTGCAGCCTGATAGCTTTTTAATAGCTAAAGGGGTTGCCGCGCAGTTTAGCCTGCCTGATGGCCTGCATAAAGTTATCTGTAAATAATTTGAAACATCAGCGGATGTATAAAGGCCACCGGCTGAATTTTTCTATATTTAGTTCAATTATTACTGTGTTATGAACGGACGACAATACAATCCACACGACTACCCCCTACCATATATCATCGAAGATATTTACCAGTGGCCCATATACAAACTAAGCGAGCATAAAGATGATTTTGTTGATGAAGTAAAAAAACGAACACATTACCGGCTAAAGCATAAATTTAAAACCGATCTGGTATTACGCGAAGAACTTGCAAAAGTGCTTTACCAGGAGCGTATCAGGCTCACAGAAAAGCCCTGGAAAGCCGACCCGCCTGACGAAAAACAATTCTGGAACAGCGTAAAAAGCAAGCTGATAAGGCTTGAACAGCTAAACGCCGATTCCCCGCTTAAAGAAGATGAATTACTGGATGAGATACTTGACCGCTACACCAATGAGATTGTAGGTAACTTTGATGTGGGCACCTTTAAATTTGCACGTGCTATTCTGCCGCAGTTCTTTGGCAGGGTCCTGGCGGCTGCCCCGGGAAAATGGTTCAAAACCATAGCCGGTAACGTAAGAACCATACATGAAAAAATTCCTATAACAGGGGATGTAGAAAAGATACGCCACCTGGCCACCAAGGGAACCATCGTAGTAGTACCCACGCACTTCAGCAACATGGACTCTATTATGGTGGGTTGGATATTGAATGAGCTGGGCCTGCCCGCATTTACCTACGGTGCAGGGTTAAATCTGTTCAACATTGGCATGCTCTCTTATTTTATGAGCAGGCTCGGCGCCTATAAACTTGACAGGCGGAAAAAGAATGCCGTTTACCTGGAAACGCTTAAAAACTATTCCTGCGTGGCTTTGCAGCGCGGGGCCCATAGCATTTTCTTTCCTGGTGGCACACGTTCGCGCTCGGGTACCTTGGAAAAGAAACTGAAACTGGGTTTGTTAGGCACTGCTATCGAAGCGCAAAAGCTGCATTACAGAAACTTCCCTGAAGAAACGGCGCCAAAAATATATGTAGTGCCTTGCGTAATCAATTATCACTTTGTGCTTGAAGCCCAGGGCCTCATTAACGATTACCTGAAAGAGATTGGTAAGGAGCGTTTCTTCAGGCAAAACGACGAATACTCCAGTTCATTCAAGCTCATCAGGTTTATGCTGAAATTCCTGTCAGCCTCTTCATCGCTATCTGTTTCTTTTGGCGAAGTGATGGACGTGGTAGGTAATAAAGTAGATGCCGAAGGGGAAAGCCACAATCATTTAGGTCAGAAAATAAACGTAAAAAACTACTTCATTACAAATGGCGAATTGAAAGACGATAACCAGCGCGATGAAGAATACACTAAGATATTAGGTGAAAGGATAGTTGATAATTATCACCGGTACAATGTGGTATTGACAAGCCACCTGGTATGCTTTACAGTATTTGAGTTAATAAGAAGGAAACTGAACTACGTAGACCTGTTCACCATGCTCAGAACACCGGTGGAAGATATTGCCGTACCACATGAGGAAGTAGTAATTAGCATTAACAACCTGAAAGAAAGATTAAAAGTGCTGTACGATAAGGGAGAGGTATTAATGTCGCCGGAATTAAGATGGAACGTAGATAAGATCATTGATCACGGCATGAAGAACATTAACTTATACCACACCGCCTCACCCATTACCATTTTAAGCAACGGCAGCATCGGCACCGAGGATCTGAAGTTATTATACTACTATCATAACAGGTTAGATGGTTATGAGCTGGAGAAATATATTTAAGAAAAGAACGCGTATCAATACAAAACCATGAGTTTTAAAAGACCGGTAGGTGTAATAGGGGCGGGAAGTTTCGGTTCGGCAATTGCCAACCTGCTTGCCGAAAACCAAAAAGTATTGCTTTATGAACGCAATAAAGAGAATGCCGCCCAGATAAGAAGGGAACGCAAAATAAGAACCTTTGAACTGCACGACAATATAGAAGTAGCCGATTCGCTGCAGCATATTGCCAGCGAGTGTTATCTACTCTTTCCGGTGGTTCCATCTGCTTTCTTTAAAAGTATGGTCATTGACTTTGCCCCTTACCTTAGGCCCGACCACATAATGATACACGCCACCAAAGGTTTGCATTGCGAGTTTGATATTGATAAAGCCGATGCCAAAAGCATTAGCCTGAAGGAGATCAAAACCATGAGCGAACTGATACTTCAGGAAACAGGTATAGTTCGGGTAGGATGTTTGGCCGGCCCCAACCTGGCACTTGAGATTATGGAAAAGCAACCCGCAGCAACCGTTATTGCCAGCAAATTTGATGAAGTGATAAGCGAAGGCCAGGCCGCTTTAAGAAGCGAGCGTTTCCAGGTTTACGGCAACCGCGATATTTTAGGTATTGAATTATCAGGCGTATTGAAAAACTACGTAGCTATTGCCTCCGGTGCTCTGAATGGCCTTGGTTATGGTGAAAATGCCCGTGCGCTGTTAATTACCCGCGGTATGGCCGAAATGATCTACATCGGCAAGGCCTTAGGTGCCGATAAGAGAGCATTCTTAGGCATTGCCGGCATTGGCGACCTGATAGCTACCTGTACCTCGCCAAAATCACGAAACTACACCGTAGGCTACCGCATTGCACGCGGAGAAAAACTTGATGACATTCTGCGCGATATAGGCGAAGTTGCCGAGGGCGTGCGTACCCTTAAAATTGGTAAGCTGATTGTTGACCACCTCGGAGCATCTGCCCCTTTACTTCAAACTATATCAAAAGTACTGTTCGACGACCTACCGATGGACAGGGCCATAAAAATGTTGATGCGCTACCCCGTTAGTGAGGACGCCGAGTATCTCGACATCTGATCAATACACAATAGGCTTGGGCTTATTCTGCAATATATCTTCAATCCTGGTCATTACCTCCAATGTCAGCTTCGGCAGGGCATCCCAGCATTTCAGGTTTTCTTCCAGTTGCGAAACCTTGGAAGCACCCAGTATCACAGTTGACACGTTTTCATTTTTTAAACACCAGCACAGCGCCAGATGGGTTAATGAAACTCCAACTTCTTTGGCAAGCAAGTGAAGTTTTTTCACCTTTTCAATCTTATCGGTATCACCCATAATGCGGTCTTTTAACCATTGCATTTGCTCCAGGCGGTTATTATCATTGGCGGTGCCATCAAAGTATTTACCCGTCAGTATACCCGATGCCAACGGGCTCCAGATGGTTGTGCCCAAACCAAAGGTCTTATACAAGGGCAGGTAATCGCCTTCAACCGAATCGCGTTTCAGCATATTATATTGCGGCTGCTCCATTACCGGGGCTATCAGGTTGTGTTTAGCTGCCCAGTAATGTGCTTCCGTAATTTGTTGCGCGGTCCATTCGCTGGTTCCCCAGTAAAATATTTTACCTTGGGTAATCAGGTTATGCATGGTCCATACCACTTCCTCTATTGGTGTATTTACATCGGGCCGGTGACAAAAATAAAGATCCAGGTATTCAACCTGCAAACGCTTTAAAGCAGCATGCGCTCCTTCAACAACATGCTTGCGCATCAATCCCTTTTGATTAGGCCCGGGGTTGGGCACCCGGCCCCAGAACACTTTCGATGAAACGATGTAGGTATCGCGGTCCCATCCCAGCTTTTTGAGAATATTTCCCATTACTATCTCACTCTTGCCATGCGTGTATACCTCAGCATTGTCAAAGAAGTTAACCCCCGCTTCGTATGCCTTTATCATCAACTGTTCCGCTACATCATCGGTTATCTGCCCGCCAAAGGTTACCCAGCTGCCTAATGAAAGTGCGCTTACCTGTAAACCTGATTTTCCCAGTCTCCTGTATTCCATATGCTAAAATTTATTTTTAAGAGTTATGTAGAAGAGCCAACTTTTAGTCGTACTTTCTGTTACCAAATTTACAACTGCAACAAACACTAACAACATTTTATGCCTATAGTTTTAAACTTAGTTTATACGCGCTTTACCGCCACCTTAAAATTCGCCTATATTTGCCGCCGCTCATGAAACAGGTAATAACACAGGATGTAATGGACAAAGCTATGACCTTTGCCCAATACATGAACCTGACCAGATCAATCATCGAAAACCCAATCCCCCAGGGCCTGTATGCTAAAGAATCAACCTTCAGGTATACTAAATCCAACTGGGAACGGATGAACAAGGTGCTGAATAACACGGTTATCAGCCAGCGCCTTTATAACCAGTTAAGTGAGTTGAATGAAGATTGGGTTTGGCTGGTTATCAGCGAACCCTGGTGTGGCGATGCATCATGGGGGGTCCCTGCTTTATATCTGATTTCAGGTAGCTCAGATAAAATTGATTTCAGGATAATTCTGCGCGATACAAACATGGAGGTTATGGAAGCTTATCAAACAAATGGAGGCAATTCCATACCCAAAATGATATGCCTGCGCAAAAGCGATTTAAAAGTATTGGGTACCTGGGGGCCAAGGCCTGCCATTTTGCATGAGCATGTAATGAAGTGGAAAAACGAACCCGGCCTTGATTTTAAAGAAAGCGTAAGGCAACTGCACGCCTGGTACGAGGCAGATATGAGCCAAGGGATTGAAGAAGAAATAAGCGTTTTGGTAAAGAACTGGAAAGAGATAAGTAAATAGTATAAAGAAAAATTAAACAATGGCAGAAATCACAAAAACATCAGAGATCAGATTTAAGATAGGCATGAGCGCAAACAATGTGCCCGTAGATATTAAGTGGATGGCCACCGACACCAAAAACCAAGAGCTGCGCGATTGCAAAAGCATCATGATTTCTATCTGGGACATGCACCAGAAAGAAACCCTGAAAATTGACCTTTGGACCAACGACATGACCACCGACGAAATGCATTCACAATATTTTCAAACGCTGCTGTCTATGACCGATTCTTATGCCAAAGCAACAGGTAACCCGCACGCCGTTGAAGAAATGAAAAAATTTGCCCAGCAACTGGCTAAGAAAACTGCCGATTGGGAAGATGGTAAGTGATATTAAACACAGCCTTTGCAGCTTCTAAAATTGCAGTAGACCGTAAATAAAAATGGAGGAGAGATTTAAATATCTCTCCTCCATTTTTTATTGAAAACAATTCGATTTTAGTCTTCAAATCCTTCTGAGAAATCAGATGGCGGTGCCGAAACAGCTGCTCCGGGACTCGAATCATCTTTTTTGCGGGTCATTTTAGCCTCCAGGCTTAATGTAGCATGAGGAACAATACGCAATCTCTCTTTCGGTATTAAACGCCCGGTAACACGGCAAATACCGTAGGTTTTGTTCTCCACTCTTACCAAAGCTAATTCCAGGTTACGGATATATTGGTGCTGGCGCGATATCTGGTTCATCAGATATTCCATTTCCGAAGTATCGGTACCTTCCTCCATGTTCCATGCCTTATTGCCGGCCTGGCTTTCGGTATGATTATCCAGTGATTCTTTAAGGTTCTTCAATTCTTCGCGTGCAGAGACTAATTTTTTGTCAATCAGCTCCCTGAACTCCTTCAGGTCTTCATCGCTATAACGATGGTTCATTTCTTTCAATTCTGGCTCCATGATCTTCGTATTGGTTTTATATAAGGGTTTCGCTACACTTTGAGCATCAGGTTTTGAAATTGGACTAACAACAGGCCTTGCAGCCGGTTTAACTACAGCTTTTACCACTGGTTTAGCCACTGGTTTTGTAACAGGCGCGCTTACACTTTTAACAGAAGCTTTAACCTCTGGTTTAGCAACCGGCTTGCTGGCTACAACTGCTTTTTTAACTGGCTTAACGGCTTTGACTGCCTGCTTTACCGGTTTGGCTTTAGCAACTACTTTTTTTGCTGCTACCGGCTTAGCCTTGGCAACAACTTTCTTCACAACAGGTTTCGCTTTCTTAGCCACTACCTTTTTAACGGTAGCTTTTTTAGCTACTACCTTCTTTGCTACAGGTTTTGCCTTGGCTGCGGGTTTTACAACCTTTTTAGCCTTAGCAACAGGCTTTGCAACCTTCTTTGCTTTGGCTGCAACTTTCTTTGCAGGCGCTGCCTTTTTTGCTACGGGCTTGCTCTTTGTTTTTGCAGCCACTTTCTTCTTGTCTTTTCCTTTAGCCTTTGCCATGTCTAAAAATTTAGCCGCGAAGTTAACCAAATTCTTTATTGTTGCCATTTGTATTAAAAATTAAGGCAGCAAAGCTAATAGAATGGGCGGGTTATACACTAAATTTTCTACAAAAATTAAGGAGCTAGGAAAGTATACCAATTTCAAAACATCAAAGAACGCACAACTTAACTTGGTTGTAATAGAAAGGAAAACGAATTTCACCCCTAAATGTTGCAATTGACCAAAGAAGCTTTTCAACAATACTTACTGAAGTTCAGATTCAATAAAAACTCAGCAGCTACAATAAAGAACCGGGTGGTTATAAACGGTCACTCATTTCCGGTATTCATAAACGAATTCTGGACCCCGCAACAGCGTCAGGCCAATGCCCTGCATGAGGTATCTTACCGGGCATGCTTCAAACCACAATTACCTCGTTTTTTTATCCAGCTTTTTACCGCACCGGGCGATAAAGTTTACGACCCCTTCAACGGCCGGGGAACTACCATTATTGAAGCCGCTTTGCTCGGCCGTAATATTGTAGCCAATGATGTTAATCCGCTTAGCCTCATATTAAGCCAACCCAGGATATCCATCCCCCGGCTAAAAGAAGTTGAGGAGCGTTTAAAAGAAATAATTTTTGATAAAAAACTGAAAGCAGATACAGACCTCTCCATGTTTTTCGAAAAGCAAACTCTGGCAGAGATCATCTCAATAAAAAACTATCTGGCCCAACAAAAATCTACAGGCAAGGAAGATAATATCGATCGCTGGATACGCATGGTTGCCACCAACCGTTTAACGGGCCACTCCAAAGGTTTCTTTTCTGTTTATACCCTTCCGCCCAACCAGGCCATGTCAGCCGAACGGCAGAAAAAAACAAATAAGATCAGAAGTCAGAAACCCGAGTACCGCGACACAAAAAAACTGATCCTTAAAAAGACCAGAATATTAATGCGCGATATCGACGAAAAACTGGCACTAAGCCTTAACAAAACCAAGGTAAAATTTATAAATGCCGATGCTGCCAAAACCAGGGCAATACACAAAAACAGCGTGACACTTACAGTTACCTCCCCTCCTTTTCTCGATATTGTTCAATACGCAGATGATAATTGGTTACGGTGTTGGTTCAACAACATCAACTTAGAAGAAGTGGCTGCAAACATTACCATGAGTAAAACCGTGGAAGAATGGGCACATAAAATGCAGCAGGTTTTTAATGAGCTTTACCGCATAACAAAAACTAACGGCATAGTAGCTTTTGAAGTAGGCGAAGTGCGCAACGGCAAAGTTAAACTCGAAGAGGTAGTAATTCCATTGGGCCTGCAGGCCGGGTTTGATTGCGATGCTGTGCTTATAAACGAACAGCAGTTTACCAAAACCGCCAACATCTGGGGTGTTAATAACAATACTTCAGGCACCAATTCAAACAGGATCGTGGTATTCCGGAAAAACTGATTCAGCCAATAAATATTAATGAATCGGCATAGTTTCAAACTTTCCTTACTTTTACCCTGACACTTGAACTTTGGCCGGCGTTTGAAATCATTTATTTCAGCAATAAAATTTTTTGCGCCCGCTTTCGTCTGGTAAACTGAAAATATTTACGTGAATACTACCGACTTACCGTGTTACTGTGCCGCTGCGGCAGAAAATGATTCTATAAAGGATTTTTCTTTTATTATATCCGATACCCTCGATAAGGTATCAGAACTGCAATGGAATAAACATATACCTGAAGCTAACCGCCTGATGCAGTACGAGGAGCTAAAACTGATTCAGCAAACACAGCTGGATAGAATGCAGTTCCGTTATGTATTTGTAAAGAAGAACGACATTACCGTCGGCGTTGTTTATTTTCAGTTGGTAAGGTTTACCGGAAACGACCTGCTCAACTACTTTCCCGAAGAACCTGTTCAAACCTTCAAAAAATACGCGTATAAAATAGCCCGGGGCATCAGCGAGCCACTTATCAAAACCGTTGACCTGAAACTGCTGGTAAGCGGCAATGTGTTTATGACGGGCGAAAACGGCTTTTACTTCAATGCTGATATTGAGCTGGCGCAAAGGGCAGTTTTGCTGCGCAAAGCGGTTAAAGAAACAGTAAAAACCGATAACCGTATAAAAGCAGTTTTGGTGGGCGATTTGTACGAACCTAAATCTGCCTTCGATTCAGCATTTAAAAAATGTGGCTATAGCGAAATTACCGTAGAAGCAGATATGGGCTTAAAGTTACTTCCCGAGTGGAAAACCTTCGCCGATTATATCAGCGCCATGTCTTCGAAATACAGGGTCAGAGCTAAAAAAGTATTTGCCCTTTGTAAGGAAAACGGAGTATTAAGAAAAGACCTGAATGCTGCAGAAATTACCCAACATCAAGACCGTCTTTTTGAACTATATAACATGGTAATAAGCCGAGCCGAGTTTAAACTTGCTGCTCTCACCAAACAGTTTTTCTATTTACAAAAACAACTGATGGGTGATGATTACCGGGTATTTGCCTATTTCAAGGGCGATGAAATAGTAGGTTTTATATCCCTTTTCAGGCTGGGTAAAAAAATGGAAGTGCATTACACCGGTATGGATAAAGAGATTACCCGCCAGATTAACTTATACCAGCACATGCTCTACGACATGATCGAATTCGGGATAGATAACAAGGTTGAGAAACTTCACTTTGGCCGTACTGCACCCGAGATAAAAAGTACGGTGGGCGCAGCACCAGCACCCATGTATGGCTATGTAAAGCATTTCACCCCCGCCTTCAATTACCTGTTGGTGCGAACATTTACCGCCAATTTAAGGCCCAGGCAATATGTAATCCGCGATCCGTTTAAAAGTAGTGCGCAATCAGCTAAAGACAACCAGTAAACTTTAATTTAGCGCTCAGGTTCAGCCGCCTCATCAGCAATCGCCATTTTAGCATCAAACACACCCGAAACATAAAGCTTGTTATGGAATGATAATCCCGTTGAGCCTGCACTTAATTTTGCCCCATCGTCAAAAAACACAACCGATTTTTGCATTGAAACGGGATTGATCTTATAAACCGTTGTTGGCGAGTAATGGGCCGCATTTTTCATATGCTTTAAAAAGTCCAGAAATCTGAGATGGCAGGCAACATACAAATTACCATCGCAGATGCGGATATTATC
>Ga0316217_10004478_pt1 | contig 15046 bp, 11 predicted proteins | sample 1anoAmetaG_FD_203633 | JGI IMG/M metagenome (GOLD analysis project Ga0316217, IMG submission 203633) | Freshwater microbial communities from Trout Bog Lake, Wisconsin, USA - 1anoA | ecosystem: Environmental > Aquatic > Freshwater > Lake > Hypolimnion/Profundal zone | place: USA: Wisconsin... | reverse complement strand
GCGCTCCGCGACGTCCCCGAGGGGTCGTCGGTCGGTTACGGCGCCACGTTCCGCACGACGCGCCCGTCGCGCATCGCCACCATCCCGATGGGGTACGCCGACGGCCTCTCGCGCCAGCTCTCGAGCAGAGGGCACGTCCTCATCGGCGGCAAGCGCGCCCCCATCGTCGGCGCGGTCTCGATGGACATGTCGATGATCGACGTCACCGACCTCGCGCAGGGGGGCAGCGTGGCCGTGCGCGACGAGGTCGTCGTCCTCGGGCCGCAGGACGGCCGCTTCGGCAAGGACCTCATCAGCGCCGACGAGGTCGCCGAGCACGCGGGGGCGATCGCCTGGGAGGTCCTGACCTCGGTCTCACGGCGTGTGCCCCGCTTCTATCGGGAGCCGTAGCGCCGTGAGCGGTGAGGGCGAGGCCGGCGAGCTGCCCGGGGGCGTCGGGCAGGGCGCGGCGGCAGGCGGGCCCCTTCGCGCGCTCCTGCCGGCGGTCGAGGCGGCGCTCGACCTCCTCGACGACCTCGGGTCGACCATCCTGCTCGGCGGCAAGACGGTCACCTGGCTCATCCGGCCCCCCTACCGCTGGTCGCAGCTCTTCATCGCGCTCGACTTCGTCGGCGCCGGGTCGACCTTCATCGTCGGTCTCGTCGGTCTCTTCACGGGGATGGCGTTCACGGTCAGCGTCATCGTGGGGTTCCGCCAGTTCTCGGCCGAAGGGATGGTCGGCGGGGTGGTGGCGCTCGCCCTGGCGCGAGAGCTCGCGCCCGTCCTCGCGGGGGTCGTCGTCACGGCGCGCGCTGGGAGCACGATGGCGAGCGAGCTCGGCAACATGCGCGTGACCGAGCAGATCGACGCCATCACCACGATGGGCGTGAGCCCCGTGCAGTACCTCGTCGTCCCGCGCGTCCTCGCCACGACCCTCATGCTCCCCCCCCTCGCGCTCTGCTTCGCGGTGGCGGGCATGGGGGGGGCCTACCTCGTCGCCGTCGTCTGGCAGGACATCGACCCGGGCGTGTTTCTGGACAAGATCAAGGCGTTCGTCGAGCTGAGCGACCTCCGGATGCTCGGCGTGAAGGCGCTGGTCTTCGGCGTCATCGTGAGCACCATCTGCTGCAAGAAGGGGTTCTACGCTTCCGGCGGCGCGCGCGGGGTAGGGGAGGCGACGGCCAAGGCGGTCGTGGCGAGCATCGTCACCATCTTCATCGCCGACTACGTGCTGACGACCATGATGACGGATTTGTAGCCGACCGCCCGGCGACGTCGCGGGGCCGTTGCCCGCTCGCCTTGCCACCGCTCCGACCGACCCGTACGGTCTCTCCGGGTCCATGAAGCTCCCTCGTTCGGCCCTCGTCCTTGCCCCGCTCGCCCTGGCCGTCGCCGGGCTGGGCGACCGCGCGTCCGCCGACACGCCCGCCGGCGCGGCCTTCAGCGTCCCGCTCTTCACCATCACCAAGAGCGAGAACCGCAACCACGTGCAGTATGCACTGCGGGTCGACGCGCAGTGCACGCCGCTGTCGACCGCCCCCGTGTTCGCCTACTGGAAGATGCTCGAGAAGGGGCCCGACCGCACCGAGTCGCTCCTGTTCCTCGAGCAGCGGGCCTATGGCATCGCGAGCCAGCGCCCGGTGACGGAGGGGCCAGACCAGGGGAAGATCCGCCTCGTCCTCCGTGCCGTCCCGAGCCGGGTCATCCTCGTCGACGTCAAGCGGCGCGCCGACGGCTCGTGCGACGCCGGCGCGGCGCTGACGATCGGCGGTGCCCAGGCGAACCTCTACAACGTCTACGCGCGCCTCAAATGGCCCTTCGGCGTCGAGTACCTCGATCTCTCGGGCTGGAGCCTCGACGCCACGCACGTCGTCTCCGAGCGGATGGAACGCTGAGCGAGCGCCGTCGCCCGAGCGGCGGAGGCGTCAGTTGAACGTCGTGGCGGTGATCGTGACGCCCGCGTTGCCCGCCTTGTCGGCGGCCTCGACGTAGATGCTCGGGTGAGAGGCCGACTGCACGGCCCCGGTGTCGCTGTTCCCCTGGAACGTCGACTGCTCGATGTCGAGCGCCCCCTTCAGGTCGTCGACCACCTGGAAGATCGAGCCCGAGCCGAGATCGGCCGCGGTGTTCCCCGTCAGGAGCGTGCCGCAGACGGTGAGCGTGTAGCTGTTTCCGTCGTTGTAGATCGCCCCGCCGAGGCCCCCTCCCGGCGTCCCCGGCTGCGCGGGGTTCTCGCCGTTTCCGAGCGTCTTGTTCTGGTCGAAGACGCTGTTCAGCACCGTCCACGAGGTGGCGATGCTGCCGAGCGCGCCGCCGTTCGACCCCGAGTTGTGGCTGAACGTGCTGTTCACGAGGTAGACCGGCGCGGTCTGGTTGAAGGTGTAGATGGCGCCGCCCGCGTAGTCCTGCCCGATCGTGGGCTCCGTGTTGCCGGTGAAGAGGACGTTGTACGCGCGGAAGGTCCCCCCGCCGACGTAGACGGCCCCGCCTCCGAGGACGCTGCTCGTCGCCGCGGCGCTCCCGCCGGTGAACGCGATGTTCTGCAGGACGAGGTGCGGCGTGTCCTGCGCCTGGCAGTGGGGCGTGGTCCAGTGAAGCGCCTGGTCGCACGTGTTCTGGTAGAGCACGCGGTTCGTCCCCGACCCGCTCAGCGTCACCTTTCCGCCGCCGTCGATCGTGACGCTGCCGTCCCCCTTGCCTCCGTCGTTGTAGATGTCGATCTCCGGGACCGCGATCGTGACGGGGTCGGCTCCGCAGTTGAAGGTCACCACCCCGCCGGCATGAACCGCGTCGACCACGGACTGAGCCGTGCAGCTGGCGGCCGTTCCTGTGCCGACGACCGTCGTGGGGGACGAGACGTCCGCCGGGGCGGCCGCCGCCGGAATCGCGCAGCGGCCCGAGGCGTTGCCGTTCCCCCCCTCCGGGACCTGAACCGACGCCGCGTCGACGAGCGGCGGCGGGGTCGACGCCTCGCGCGCGGTCGCGTCGGCGGTCGCGGTCTTTGCGTCTGGGGCGGCGCCGCCGCCGTCGGAGGCGGTCGACGTGTGCGCGGAGCTCGACCCACACCCTGGCAGCGCGAAGGTCGCCGCGGCCAGGGGGACGAACCACGCGCCGCGACGCGATAGACGGAACAGGTGCTCGGTCGACATGGCGCCGCAGGATAGTACGGCGCGAGCCGGTAGCACCACGCGCCGGACGACGACCACGGCACCGTGCCGCGTCGCGCTCAGTTCGCGGGGACGATCACGCTGTTCAGCTTCGTGATGTTGGCCCCGGCCGGGTAGGCGTAGCTGACCCACCGCGTGAAGCGAGGGTCGGCCTCGTTCGTGGTCGGGTCCGCAGCGTCGTCGGTGAGCGGGTCGGTGACGGTGTTGCCCCAGCCCCAGATCGTCACGCCGAACATGGGCGTCGACCGCCCGGCCTCCGCGGGGAAGGTCCCCGTGATCGAGTGCACGCCGTTGTTGCAGCCGTTCTGCCCCTGGAAGTCGCCGGAGGAGAGATCGATGCGCGTGAACTGGTACTTCCCCGACGCGCCGACCGGCGCCCACCCCTTGAGCGTCCCGGCGCAGTCGAGGGACACGTCGGGAAACTGGCTGGTCGCGGCGTCCAGCACCCGGACGACCACGAGGTTGGTCTCGGGGTACGTCGGATCGGTGAAGAACGTGTATCGCGGGAGGTACTGCGACGGGGAGATGACGTTCACGTACTCCGGATCCCCGACGCCCGAGAACGGCGCCCCCCCCGTCATGTACTGCGCGAAGTAGAAGGGGTGGCTCGCGTCCTGGCTCGTGACCACGAACGGACCCGTCGCGTCGAACTCGGCGACCTGGTGCGCGCCCAGCGTCGCAGGCGCGCCAGGCTGCGGCGGGTCGAACGTGAGCGTCGTGCCGTCGACCGCGCCGATGAGCCGCCACGGGACAGACTCCTCCACCGGGGGGCTCCGCGTGCGGTACCGGACGCCGACGTACTGGCTCCCGAGCGCCTGCACGGGCGGGATCATCTGCTCGCCGTGGTCGGCGCGCTGGGCGCGCGTGATCGGAATATCCATCAGCGTCGCGCCGCCGATGACCGCGACCGGCTTGTCCGACTGGATGGCGCTCCCCGACAGCTCGACGAGCTGCGTGAACTGCACGTACTGCCCCTGGTCGAGCGTGTACGTCATGGGCGTGCCGGCCGGGGTCGGGGGGACGCCGGGGCCAGGGAGGATCGCCGTGACCGGCTTGATGGTGACGTGCGTCTCGTCGCTGCTGGCGAGGATGACCATGCTCGGGCCCGCCCGCTCCAGCCCGGACACCGCCGCGTCGAAGCCGCCGTCGCCGACGAGCTCGATCGGCCGCTGGTAGGCGTTCGCGGCGAGGTAGTTGGTCCCCCAGACGTTCGTCGGCAGGAGGAGCGTGGCGCCCGTCACGCGCGCGCTGCCGCCGCCGTACGGGAGCATCTGGTAGGCGACGACCGGGACGTTCGAGCGGATATGGAAGGCCGTGCCGATCCCCGTGCCGTGGAGGGCGGCGTCGCCGTTGATGGCGGGGACGATGCCGGGCGGGCAGCTCGCGAGGCGCCGGGGGTCGGTCGGGTTCGGGTCGCTCAGGCCGGCCGGGTCGCGCGACAGGAAGAGGATGGCCACCTCCCCCTCGGGGATCCCCTGCGAGGCGACGAACGGCGTGTAGACGATGTTCTGCCCCGTGCCGCTCGGGATACGCGCGAACTGCTCGACCGGGAGCGACACGCCGCCGAGGTCGACGGCGATGCGCGCCGGCTCGCCCGTCTTCCACTGGTTGACGACGAAGACGGCGTAGCAGACGCCGACCGCCTCGTCGGTGGTGTCCATCTCGGCGGCGTAGAACTCGCAGCCGTTGGAGGTGTCCTGGCCGAGGGTGTCCAGGCACGGGTTGACGCACCGGGCCTGGCAGCCGCTCGCGTCTGGCCCCCCCTCGCCGACGCCCGCGTCGCCGCACCGAACCTCGCACTGCTCGAGCGAGCCGCACTGGAAGATCGGGACGCCGCACTTGTAGATGAAGTTCGGGTTGTCCGGGTTGCAGTAGGTCGGGGACGTGCACTCCGGTGCGACGTCGAGCGGGTGGGCGTCGTGCATGGGGACCACGTCTGCGAACTGATCCGTGGTCGCGTCCTTGATGACGTCCAGCGCCGCGTCCCTTGGCGCGTCGCGCGAGACGTCGCGCGTCGCGTCGCGGGCCGCCTCGTGGGCGGCGTCCCTCCCCGCTTCGTGGCGGCGCGCCGCGTCGGCGGTCGCGTCTCCGTGGACCGGGACATCGAGCCCGGTGCGAGCCCCGCACGAGGCGACGATGATGAGACCCGCGAGGCCTGGGCCAACGAGGAGTGCAGAGCGGCGCATGCTGCCGAAGCATGACGCGAACGGGCGCGACTCACCAGCCCCGATCGCGAGGGGCCAGGCGGCTCAGCTCAGCGCGAGCATCCGGTCGATAGGGATCCTGGCGCGGGCGATGAGGTCGGGGCTCATCTCGAGGCGCGGTGTCAGGTCGCGGAGCGACAGGTAGACCTTCTCGAGCGAGTTCTTCTTCATGAACGGACACTCGTTGCACGCGCAGGCCGCGTCCGGCGGGGCGGGGATGAGCACCTTGTCGGGCGCCGCCTTCTGCATGGCGTGCAGGATCCCCGCCTCGGTGACGACGATGAACTCGCGGCGCGGGCTGTCCACGGCGTACTTGAGGATCCCGGTGGTCGACCCGATGTAGTCCGCCAGCGCGAGCACGGGCTCCTCGCACTCCGGGTGCGCGAGGACGAGGGCGTCGGGGTGCCGCTCCTTGAGCGCCAGGAGCTTCCGCTGGCTGAACGTCTCGTGGACGATGCAGCTCCCTTGCCACAGGACCATCTTCCGGCCGACCCGCTGCTCGAGCCAGCGACCCAGGTTCTTGTCCGGGGCGAAGAGGACCTCGCGATCCGCCGGGATCTGCCGGACGATCTTCTCGGCGTTCGAGGAAGTGACGATGTAGTCGGACGCCGCCTTCACCTCGGCCGTGCAGTTGATGTAGCTCACGGTGACGGCCCCGGGGTGGCGCGCCTTCCAGGCGAGGAACGCGTCGGCCGGACAGCCGCTCGCCAGCGAGCAGCCCGCCTCGAGGTCCGGAAGGACGACCACCCGGTCCGGGTTCAAGATCTTCGCGGTCTCGGCCATGAAGTGGACGCCGGCGAAGCAGATGACGTCGGCGCTGGTGCGAGCCGCGGCCTGCGCGAGCTGCAGCGAGTCGCCGAGGAAGTCGGCGACCTCCTGGATCTCGGAGTCCTGGTAGTAGTGCGCGAGGACGACCGCGTTCCGCTCCTTCTTCAGCCGGCGGATCTCGGCGTCGAGGTCGAGGGTCGGGTCAACCGGCGCGGCGTGGGCGCTCTCGAGGGGGGTCATGCGCTGATCGTAGGCACCCCCTCAGCGCTTGGCCAGCAGGCGCTGCGAGATGTGCTCGCCGAGGGCGTCGACCATGAGGCGCTCGACGAACGAGTCGACCTTGGCGCGATCGGCGTCGTTCTCGAACCTGAACTTGATCCCCATCCCGGAGGGCTGGTCTTCCGTCGCCTCGGCGTCCGTGACGACCCACATCACCTCGCCGTTCAGCTGTAGCTGCTCGTTGAGCGTCGGGAGCGAGAGCACGAAGACGAACTCGGTGCCGACGTCGAGCGGCTTGCTGGTGCGGATGAACGTGCCGCCCTTGGAGATGTTCTTCGTGTAGTCGGCGAAGAAGCTGTTCAGCCTCCGGTAGTCGACCTTGAGGGTGATCGCCGACCGGTCCTGCGCGCGCTTCTCCCGCTCGCTGGCCAGCGCGTCGAGCTTCGGAGGGGGGGGGAACGGGGTCTTGGGGCTCATCCTGTCGCTCCGCGCAGGTGTACCATTGCTTGGCGATGCCGGACCATCGTCGTATGACGTGGGGCGTGAAGGTCCCCTCGGTCGGCGCCGTGCGCGCGAAGCTCTCGACGCTCCGCGAGGAGGTCCTGGACGCGCCGGCCAGGGCGCGGCTGGCGGTCAAGATCGGGCACCGGACAGGCCTCGCGTGGGACCTGACCGCCGGGGGGACGATGGCGGCGCTGCGCGCGCTCGCGGCCCCCAACCCCGCCCAGGTCTATCGGGTCGCCGCCGGGAACGTCCCGGATCGGAAGGCGCTCATCTGGAAGGACGGCTCGCTCACGTTCGCCGAGGTCGACGACCGGGTCGATCGTGTCGCGACGGGGCTGCAGCGGCGCGGAATCGGCCGCCGGTCCAGCGTCCTCATCATGCTGAAGAACCGCCCGGAGTTCGTCCTCATGCAGGGGGCCGCGGCGCGGCTGGGGGTCGCCGGGGTGAGCATCTCCTGGCGATCGACGGCCACGGAGCTCGCATACCTCGCGAAGAACTCCGGCGCCGTGGCCATCTGCTTCGAGCGCGATCTTCTCCCCGTGGTCGAGGAGGTGGTGCGGGAGGTCCCGACGCTCGCGCGCAACCTGATCGTCGTCGGAGCCGACCCGCGAGAGGACCCCGCAGGCTGCGTGCGCTTCGAGGAGCTCCTCGAGTCGGGGCGTGACTTCGCGGTCGACCGGCGCGCCCGCCACGACGCCGCGGTCGTCATCTACACCTCGGGGACGACGGGGAAGCCGAAGGGGGCGGTGCGCAAGTTTCCGCGGGACATGGTCCCGGCCGCCCTCCGCTTCATCGCGGAGACGCCGATGCGCGTCGACGACGTGCACCTCGTCGCGTGCCCCCTCTACCACTCGACCGCGTTCGGCTTCCTCACGCTCGCGCACATCCTCGGCTCCACCGCCGTGCTCATGGAGGAGTTCCGGCCCGAGGCCTTCCTCGCGCTGGTCGAGCGGCACTGCGTCACGACGACGGCCGTCGTTCCGACGATGCTTCACCGCATCCTGGCGCTCCCGCCCGAGACGCTCGCGCGGTACCAGACGCGCTCGCTGCGTGTCCTCTTCACGGGGGGCGCACCGCTCCCCGGCCCGCTCGGGCTCGCCGTCATGGATCAGTTCGGCGACATCCTCTACAACTTCTACGGCGCCACCGAGACTGGCCTCGTCACCCTCGCCTCGCCCCGCGACCTCCGGGAGGCGCCCGGGACGATCGGCCCCGCGGTCCCCGGCAATGACATCCGCCTCCTCGACGACGCCGGCGCCGCGGTGCCGGTGGGGGCCGTCGGGGAGCTGTGGGTGAAGAACAAGCTCCTCGTGGAGGGCTACCACAAGGATGACGCTGCCACGCGCGACAGCCTGCGGGAGGGGTACTTCAGCGTGGGCGACCTCGCGCGCCGCGACGCCGCCGGGCGCTACTTCATCGAGGGGCGGAAGCGCGACATGATCATCTCCGCGGGGGTGAACGTCTATCCGGCGGAGGTCGAGGGGGCGCTCGAGGCCCACCCGGACGTGGCGGAGGTCGCGGTCGTGGGGCTACCGGACGCGGAGTGGGGGGAGCGCGTCACGGCGTTCGTCGTGGTCCGTCCCGGGGCGCTGGCCGACGCCGAGGTCCTGAAGGCGTGGACCCGCGATCGCCTCGCGGGGCCGAAGCGACCGCGGGAGTACCGGTTCGTGGACGCGCTCCCCCGGAACGCGACGGGGAAGGTGCTGAAGCGAGAGCTGCGCGGCGGCTAGGACGAGCCCCGAGGCGACCCCGCCCGCCGAGCGCGGATGTGGTAGGTTTCGCCCTGTCGTGATCGCTCCCGGCGACGTGCTGCGCAACCGCTACCGGATCGAACGCTCGATCGGCCGGGGTGGCATGGGGGAGGTCTTCTCCGCCGTCGTCCTCGTGCCGGCGCCCGGGAAGGAGGGGGATGTCGAGGCGACGCTCCTCCTCCCTTCGGTCGAGTCGTTCCGGGTGGCGATCAAGGTCGTGAGCCGGGCCGTCGTGAGCGATGCGGCCCTCGCCCGCCTGCGCCGGGAGGCCGAGGCCGCCGCCCGTATCCGGAGCCCCTTCATCCCCGAGCTGCTCGACGTGGCGACGACGGACGATGGCGAGCTCTTTCTCGCGATGGAGCTCCTCCACGGCGAGACGCTCTCGGCGCGACTGAAGTCGCGGCGCTGCCTCACGTGGGAAGAGGCCGTCCTGATCGGCGACGACGTCCTCTCGGGGCTGATCGACGCGCACGCGGCGGGCGTGGTCCACCGCGACCTGAAGCCGAGCAACATCTTCCTCTGCGAGACCGTGCCCCCCGACGGCGGCGAGAGGGCGAAGGTCCTCGACCTCGGCGTCTGCAAGATCGACGCTCCGGACAGCGAGAACCTCACCGGCACCGGGGAGTCCGTGGGGACCGCCTCGTACATGGCCCCCGAGCAGATCCGCGGGGCGTCGCAGGTGACGGAGCGCGCCGACCTCTACTCTTTCGCGACCGTGATGTTCGAGGTGGTGTCGGGCGAGCTCCCCCACGCGGGGGCCAGCCAGATGGCGGTGCTCGCGAGCAAGCTCGAACGCAACGCCCGTCGTCTCTGCGACGCGGTGCGCGTGCCGGTGCCGCCAGGGCTAGAGCCGCTCCTCGCGCGGCTGCTCAGCCGCGAGGCGAGCGCACGGTACGCCACGGCCCGTGAGGTTCGTGACGCGTGGCGCGCGCTCGGACCGGCCGTCCTCGCTCCTCGGGCGGGCGGGGCGGGACCCGCGACGGAGGCCACGCCGCTGGCGACGGAAGCCGGAGTCTCCACCGCGACCCTTGACGCCCCCCCCCCGAGGTCGTCTCGCGTGGGCTTGGCGCTCGCGGCGTTCTCCGTCCTGGTCTCGCTCGCCGTCGTGACCGTGATGGTGGCGACACAGGCCCGCGTGGCGGAGCGCGCCCCACGCGCCGGCGCGTCCCACGACCCGGACGTGTCGGCGGCCGTCGTGGAGCGCCCCGCCGCGCCCGCCGTCGCCGCCGTCGAGCCAGGCGCCGCGCCTGCCGAGTGGGTCGAGGACGACGCCGGCGTCGGCATGGTCACCGACGCCGTGCCTCCGCTTCACCCGAAGGTCGCTGCACCCCGCCCGTGGCGCGCGCCGGGTCGACCGACAGGTCGTGGCGTCACAACCAGACCCCACATCGCCGACAAGCCCCGCTACTAGTCGCGCGCCGACCCACTTCATGCAGCCCGTCCCCGCCCTCCTCCGGTCCGTCGTCCTCGTCTGCGCCGCGAGCGCCGGGGTGCCGCTCTTCGCAGGCCACGTGGCGCGCGCCGAGCCGCGCGACGACTCGCGCGCGGCGTTCCTCCGCGGCGTCAGCGAGGCTCACCAGGACCACTTCACGGCCGCGCGCGACGCCTTCCTGGAGGCCTACCGCCTGTTCCCGCACCCGAGCATCCTCATGAACCTCGGAATCGCCAGGATGCGAACGGGCGAGTACCTCGCCGCCGAGGAGAACCTGAGCCGCTTCCTCACGGACGACGGCGGGGCGCCCCAGGAGGACCTCGTCAACGCTCGATCCGCGCTGCAGGTTGTCCGCCAGCACATCGGCACCCTTCGAGTCCGCGTGAGCCCGGGTGGCGCGCGGGCGACCCTCGACGGCGTCCCGCTCGCGCTCACCCCCTCGGCGTTCGTCGACATCCGCGCCGTCGTCGGTCCAGCCGAGCTCCGGGTAGACGCGGAGGGGTACGCGCCGAGCGCCCGCCAGGTGGTCGTCGAACACGAATCCCCTGCGGAGGCCGATGTCACCCTGCTGCCGCTCGAGCCGGGCCGCGGGGTCGGCGCTCGCGAGCCGGCGCCCGTGGTCGGCTGGACGCTCGCCGCCGCCGCGGTCGCCGCCGCGGCCGTCGGGACTGTCGCGGGTCTCGAGGCGATCGGCCTCGCGCACGACTACGACACCCCCGGAGCCGCCGGCTACCAGGACCACTCGACGCGGGAGCGCGGCGTGGCGTGGCGAACGAGCGCCGACGCGCTCTTCGCCGCGGCGATCCTCGCGGGCGGCGCCGGCGCCTACCTCATCGTCCGACCACGACCTCGGGGCCCGGACGTCCGCGCGTTCTTCGGTCCGACGTCTGCCCACGCCATCGTCCGCTTCTGACCGGACGGTCCGTCAGGGCGGGAGGCTCATGGTCCAGTCGTGCGGCGGCATCGCGCACGCGCCCGCGCGCCGCCAGAGCGCGTACTTGCCGAACGTGGCGCCGCGAGACCAGACGCTCGGGAGCCGCTCGTTCGGGGCGCCGACGACGACGTTGGCGGCGCCCAGGTGCTCCGCGTGGGTGTCGAAGAAGAGCGGGACTGCCCGGTGCAGGTAGGTGTATCCGCCGGTCCACGGGGGATCGTTGGCGACCAGGGCGATGCCGCACAGGTCCGGCGTCTTCGCGGCCTCCTGGACGGCGTGAAAGTAGTCCTCACCCGAGTGCCAGATCACCCAGTCCGAGCTGCCGTAGCCGAGCTGTCCGCGGGTCACGGCGTGCGTGATCCACGCCATCTGGAGCGAACAGCCGATGCCGAGCGCGTAGGTCGGCCAGCCCCCCGCCCGGAGACCGTCGAAGAGCCGCGTGAGGCCCGTCGCGGCCAGCGGCAGCGCCAGCGGGATCACCGCCAGCATGTAGCGGAGCTCCCGCTGCGCGACGAAGGCGTGGGCGACGACGTAGACGACGAGGATGGCCACGAGCCCGGGTGACCGACGGAAGGCGAGCGCGAGCCCCAGGAGGACGATGCCGTAGGTCACCCCCATCGAGCTGACGAAGTGGTCCTCGTAGTAGGCGAACGCCGCGCGGCCCAGCGTCGCTCCGTGCGTGTCCAGCAGCTCCTGCTTCACGTGCACGGAGAGCGAACGAAACGGAGCTCCGAGCGTCGCCCAGTCGAGCGCACCGCCCAGCGCGAGCGTGACCGTCGCCGCGAGCAGGTACGCCCTCGCGTCGAGCGTTCGTCGGCGCACGAGGAGCAGCAACAGGAAGCCGCCGGCCAGCAGCAGCGTCTCGGCGTGCAGGAAGACAGCGACCGTCGCGACGGCCCCGGCAATGGCCGCGCTCCGGCGGCTCCGTCCCTCGAGGAGCAGGGCCGCGCCCACGAACAGGGGCGTCGTGGCGCTCTCCGTGAAGCAGCGGCCGCTCAGCCCGATGAGGGGCGGGCACGCCGTCGCCAGCAGGCCCGAAAGGACGGCCGCCCGCTCCCCCGAGATCCGGCGCGCCAGGCACATGCCCATCCAGACGCTGGCGAGCGACAAGGCCGCCATGCCGAGCTTGGCGACCCCCACGAGCCCGACGGAGGTGTGGACGCCGAGCGCGGCGACCGCCTTCCAGACGAGGCCGAGTAGCCCGGGGAACAGCCACGAGCGGCTCCCCTCCTTGAACGCGTGATGCAGCATCCCCCACCCGAACGCGAAGTGGTGGGCCGGCTCCATCGAGAGGACGATCTCCTCGGGCAAGAAGACGCTCTGGTCCCACAACGCCGCCCACAGGCGCGGCGCGGCGGCGACGAGCAGCACGGCGTAGCTCGCCCACGACGGCCGAGCGCTCGACGGGCGAGGGGGCGGCGTGGGAGCGAAGGCGGGGGCGGGCACGAGGGGGCTGGTCGCGCGAGCGCGCGGCTCACTGCGCCACTGGAGTCCCCAGCGTGCGCGTCGCTCGTCGGACGTCCGCATTCATAGAACGAGACCGCGGGGCCCGCTCTACCAAATGGCGTGGGACGTCCGTCCCGGGGCGGGTCGCTCGGTCGCGCGCGGGCGGCGCCCGTCTGGTAGCGTGGATCCATGTCTCGCGGCGTGGAAGGCGTGCGGCTGGCCCTGCCCGCGGCCAGCGCTCTGCGCGACCAGGCCGACCGCGTGAGCATCCAGGCCGGCCGGGGGACGAGGCCCCGGCGGCGCTTCATGGCGGCCCAGCGGGTGCGGCTCGCGAATCGGCTCCTGCCGACCCTCGCCCTGGTGGCGGCCGTCACCGGCGCGGTCGCCCTGGCCGACATCGTCGGAGCAGGGGCGCCGACGCGTACGAACGTGGCATCGATCGCGCTCGTGTTCGTGTCGATCGCGCTCGGGGGGGCCTCGGCGCTGGCGTATGCCCTGCGCGGGAGCGCCCCCGCGCTGGTCGCGACGGCCGCCGTCAGCGCGTGCCTCGCCCTGACGGGATGGGCGATCGCCATCCGCGAGACCGGCGCCGGTGCGAGCCCCTACGGCCTCGTCCTGCCGCTCGTCCTGATCGCCTTTGTCGCTCTCCTCCCCCTCCCATCCTCCCTCGCCGCAGGGATCGGTGGCTGGGGCTACCTCGCCTTCGTGTACGCGACGCACCCCGTCCCGCTCTCGGTGCACCTCGTGATGGGTTCGGTCTCCGCCGGGGGGGTCGTCGTCGTCTGGCTGCGGCACAGGCTGACGCTCCGGAACTTCCTGCGGACGGAGCGACTGACCGCGGCCGTGGCGCGGATGCGACACGTGCAGGAGCAACTGGTCGTGGTCGAGAAGCTCGAGGCGCTCCGCGTGCTCGTCGGAGGCATGGCCCACGAGCTGAACAACGCCCTCGCGATCAGCGTCGCCTCGAATCAGCAGGCCGCGCGCGAAGCCGAGGCGGTCCTGCCGGGGGTGGCCGCGGCCATCAAGCGGAGCGACGGCGGCCTGGCGCGCATCCGGCGGACGGTGGACCGACTCCGGCGCTTCGCGATGGCCGCCGAGGGGACGCTCGAGCCGGCCGACGTCGGCGCGATGCTCGACTTCGCGCTCGAGAGCGCGATCGGCAGGGCGCGCTCCGGCGTGGTCATCGAGCGGGTGTACGACCCGTCGGTCGGCGCGATCGAGTGCCACGTCGCGGCGCTCGCCGAGGCGCTGTTCCAGATCGCGCGCAACGCCGTCGAGGCGATGCCCGGCGGAGGCACCATCCAGGCGAAGGTGCGAAACGAGGGGGACCGCGTCGTCCTCGCGGTCGCCGATGAGGGGCGCGGCATCCCGCAGGACGAGCTCGCGCGGGTGTTCGACCCGTTCTACTCGCGGGCGAGCGGGCAGAAGAGCGGCCTGGGGCTCAGCGCCGTCTACGGTCTGGTCAGCGCCCTCGGCGGGAGCGTCGAGATCCGGAGCGCCGTGAACCAGGGGACCGAGGTCGCCATCGTCATGCCGAGAAAGCGACCGCGAGACTGAAGGCCAGCGTGACTACGGCGCGAACGGGTCGCCGTCCGTGGCCGGGCCCGGGGAGGGTGTCGATGGCGGGGTGGGCGCGCCGGCTGAGGGGGGCGACGGCGGGCGCGGCCTCTTCGGCTTCTTCGCCGGTGCCTCGGGCTTCCGCTCGGGCGCTGGTGGGGGCGGGGGGTGAGAGAGGTCAAAGCCAGACGGGGTGGTGGGGTCGCACCCGGGCCCGAAGCCGTCGGCGTTGAAGCGGTAGGTCAGGTCGCCCGTCACGCCGTCGGGGGCGCGAGCTTCGATGCGGACCTCGTGGAACCCCGCGCGGGACGGCGTGCAGTACGAGAGGAGGTAGTAGCGCGCCGCGGCGGCCTCGATCTTCCCGGCGGCGGCCTCGAAGGCATGCTGCATGTTGGCAGGGTCGCGCTCGGTGAAGGTCCCGTTCCGCCCGATCTCGCTCAGCCGGACGGGGTCCATCTCTCCGCCGACGCCGACGGCGAGGATGTTGACCTTGGCGTTCTCCGGAGCCGACAGCGCCGCGCGCAGGTCGGTCTGGTTCACCCGGTTGGCGCGGTCCGTCCCGTCGGTGAAGACGACGAGGGTGCCGAACTTCAGCGGCTTCGAGTCCGCCGCGAGGCTCTTGCGGAGGATCTTCAGCCCCTCGACCACCGCCCCGTTGAGGTTCGTGGAGGGGTCCTTCGGCTTGAACGACGTGAGCCGTTCGACGCCCCCGGTCGCCGCCGCTCCCGACGTCGTGAACGGGACGATGGGGTAGAGGTCCGGGCTTCCGTCGAACGCGTACACCGCGACGCTCTGTAGCTTCTCGACGCGCTCGGTGAACGCCGACGCCGCCTTGATCACGTCGCCGACCTCTTTTGCCCCCACGATGCTGCCGCTCATGTCGATGAGGAGCAGCGTGTAGTGCGCGGCGGCCACCTTCGGGTTCAAGATGGTCTGCTGGCTCTCGAAGGTGCTCACGTTCGTCCCGTCCTCGTAGATCGCGAACTGGTCCGACGCGAGGTTCGGGACGGGCTTCCCCTCACGCGTGTCGACGGTGAAGTAGACCGCGACGTTGCTCGGCTTGCCGGCGGCCGACTGTAGCGGCA
>Ga0316217_10004477_pt1 | contig 15047 bp, 16 predicted proteins | sample 1anoAmetaG_FD_203633 | JGI IMG/M metagenome (GOLD analysis project Ga0316217, IMG submission 203633) | Freshwater microbial communities from Trout Bog Lake, Wisconsin, USA - 1anoA | ecosystem: Environmental > Aquatic > Freshwater > Lake > Hypolimnion/Profundal zone | place: USA: Wisconsin... | reverse complement strand
AGTGATCTGATTCTTTGTGAGTACTCCTGATTGTATGGATGGTTCTCCATGTGCATGTTTATCACAAAGGTACTCAAATCATAGTCTATCACTGGGTTCGGCCGATCTTTCATCACTTTCACAATGTCGAAACGAGAAAGAATCGGGTCAGAAAGATTTACGTTGTCAATGAAGTTTAGCGTTTAGTTGTATTGGCCCTGTAGAGGGTTGGCTGCTGCAACTACACTGCATCTGGCCCTCAACTGAGCCACAATCCCTGCCTTGGAAATTGAAATAGTTTGTTGTTACATTGCCTCGTGAATAGATGTTCTATCGTGTTCATTCATTTTGTCGAACTCATCAATTAGACAAAGCCCCCTATCGGCTAAAACCATCGCGCCTGCCTACAGACGCCATTCACCTGTTTGGGGGTCTTGCTTAACTGATGCAGTTAAACCTACAGCCGATGCACCTTTGCCTGTTGCGTAGACACAACGAGGAGCTATCTTTTGGATACTTTTCAAAAATTGAGATTTGGCGATTCCAGGGTCTCCCAAAAGAAGCACATTGATGTCTCCTCTGACTCTATGTCCTTTATCAACAATATTCTTTTCGTTTCCGCCAAACAAGGCAAAAGCTAACGCTTGCTTCACTTCATAATGTCCATAAACAGAAGGTGCGATTGAATCGTAAAGAAGCTTGGCGAAATCTGGTCTCCTCGCCAAATCTTGAAAGGTTTTCTCCTGATTGGGATCGAAATTGGCCTTGTCGCTATATTTTTTGATAGAGTTAGCCTCAATGAAGGTATAAAACACTGGGAAACCTTGCTTCACATTCATAGATATTTAGTACCTGATTGTAAAAATTCCAACTATCTACACTTCTTCTCCAGGTTTGGCGAGATCAACATTATCTCCAGTCACTATCACCTCTTTGGTACGAGGAATACGGCCAGGTTTCACTTCTGAGGGGGACTATTGGATCACAAGACGTTGGAAATTTCTGTAAACTGACTTATTCTTTTACATTAAGAATGGGCCAGTAGACTGACAAGCTCTGCAGCTTCCCAGCTGGAGAGACTACTTTTAGTGAAGATAATAAGGACCTTTTGGCTATCCACATCTGTAACATTTGTAAACAGCTTTTTTCAGCTGGTTGAAGACCTCTGATCTTGCAGTTATAACTCCTTTTATTTTGATCAGTTTACCCAAATTTGTCACCTTTAGATCAGGTATCCTGTCAATGAATGGAAGTTAGAAAAATTTGATGTATACTTCAGAAACAATGTTTTTGAAGTTGGGTGACAACTTGCAAAGACGTGTGTAGAGTATTGCATTTAGCTCAGGCAAAAGGTACTAAGGCTCGATCCCAAGCCACATACCAAGCGTGGGCATGGCATCTTTAAAGTGTATGTAGCTGATCTAAAAGGAAGTTTTGTTCTCATGCAAAACAGTCATGATCTTTTTGAAATAGAAGGGATGAATCTTGTCTATACTGAACTAATTCAAGAATTTTAGAAATTTGGAGCTAATATACCTTTTGGTGTGCTATTCTTCGATCCATACCTTCAGCTTGCCTTTGCATTACTAAGGGTCAATAAACCTCCTCTCATCGATCTCATCAGCTTCATTGCCTGCTTAGTAGTATTTCCTTCTTCGTCTCAGCTCAGCCTCATCATCATCGTCATCATAGTAGTCATCTAAATCTTCGTCCTAGTAAAAGATCCTGTCTCTGCGGTCGAGTTCCTTCTCAGCCTTTCTCTTGGCCTCAGGGTTGAGTTCAATTTACTCGGCATCCACACCTTCTGACTAATAACGATCGAGCTCAGGTATCTCTTCGTAGTCAAGTTCTGCGTTCTCAATGAGGTCCTCCCCTTCCTCCTCGCTCTGAGGGACAACTTATTGTGACTCGATATGCTATTGCGATTCGATGGCCTCCTGCATATCTGAATCTTCCAAATCCTCGTGGTTTCGCTTGGACATTTGGCGCTTGAAATATAACTATAAAATGCGCTAAGCACTCAAAAATTAAAAACAAAAAGATATGGTGTGGCTTTTGCTTTGCTTTTTTACTGTGCTTTCCGAACAAAAGCTGTCCCCGACCTTACTTCAGCGTTAGCATTGAATATTTCGATTTGAATTGAAATAATGAACTCAATATTTTAAATATATCTATTTTTAAATTCTGAGTCTAGTCAGAGGCAAACCATAGGGAATGAAATTTCCCAATTGAGTCAAATAAATTTTATTGACGCGCCAAGTAGATCTAACTTATCAATCCTTTTTTGATAATCATTAAATAAAAATGGGTAGTTGTGCATCTGAGAGGCCACGGCCAAATCTTAATTAGTAGAAGGTTCCAACTCAACCCACACTTCCTAATAACCTCAAACAACCAGTCCTCAACCCTCCCAGCAACACAAATCCAGAGACCAATGCCAACAATCCTGAGAATCATAAAAAAGAACACTAAACCTCAGGTCTGCCAGCTGTATAACACCTCTAATCGAAATTATAGACTGATTTCAAACAAGTTTCACACCCTCAAGTCCCAAGCGGAAGCACTTCAGATGCCAAAATTAATGTGGCCGGGGCGCATGTATTCGCAAACCCAAACTTAAATGGAACTCTCTCTGCGTCCTAAATTCCCTCAAGGTTGGAAGGAGAGTCGAATAAGTAAAGATTTGTGAGCAACAAAGACCATGACCACAACACATCTAAGTTAAACAGCTAAAGTGGACAAAATATGCTTTAACTAGCTCATGTGCGCGAATTATAATCAGTCTTACCCGACCGTCACGCCAAACATGTGCCATCCCAAGATATCGTACGTGTTCCGGCTGCAGAAATCCAACCTGTGCAGCCTGCAGATGTGGTAGATAATAGCAGACATGAGAGAGGTTATGGGCAGGAGCAAATTTTTGAGACTTACCACTAAAATTTCTTCATCCCTGTGTTTGAAATTGTACTTGCTGCAAAATAATGATTTATAGCAACAAGAATTAATTAATTACTTACTTACTTTGTTTACCAAAGTAGAAATAGGAATAATAGCAAGGTCAATAAATCTCTAATGACACTGCTTTCAATATCTCCTCCTATTCTCCTACTGTCTCCGATATCGCTCTGCATTTTCACGCATCATCCTCTGGTTGTCTTATCTGCGGCGATTTTCCTGCTCCCTCATTTGCTGGTCCCGCCTCCTCTGTTCTTCCATCCTTTGCTGCTCACGTTCTCTCTGCTTTCGAGATTCGTCTTCGCGGGTTCTCCTTCTCTCATCTTCGAACAGTCGCTACTTCCTTGCACGTTCTTCATTCTAGCGCCTCCTCTGTTACTAATATCTCCTCCTTTGGTTCTATTATTATTGCCGTCTTCTGTACTCTTAGGAGAGATATTGTTGAGTCTAGTGTTGGTTCTTTCTCCGCTGTTACTACTACTTTTATCTATTGTATTCCTGTTTTTTTAATAAATTGGTAGCCAGCCTTTCCTTTTATTCCAAGTAGGTTTGTTACTTTTTTTATGCTAGGTACTTCTACTGGCTCTATTAGTTGTGCTACTAACGAAAGAGTATTTGCTTTTATATTTAAGGATACTTATATTGACCCTGGGATGCGTAGAGCCTTTGCAGGTATTCTTATTGCTGCTTGAGTTCCCTCTACTTACGTATTTCTTGGCTTCGTAGCTAGTACCTCCACTCTCTTTCTCTTTGCTTTTCAAGCTCTTCAGCACTAAGTGAAGCTTACTTTTCGAGTTTGTACTTTTAGGCCGGTATATTTTGGGTGTTTTTAGACCTCTGCTACTTCTTAGCGCGCCGTCTTTAATTCCGCTTCCATCGGATGAACTCTTTTCTTTCGATTTTTTATATTTAGGTCAACTGCTATTCTTCTCTCAGCTGCCTTTATCTGACCTATCTATAAAATTTTTCTTTTTCCTTTTTGTCCATTTGTACCCCCTTCTCTCTTTTTTTGCGCTCTTTGTTTTGAGGCTTCGTTGCAACAACCTGTTTTGGATTTTGGTTGGGATTGTTGGGTGAAGCTTTAGGCTGCTTGGGAATAATATTTTTGCGGCTATCATTGATTTTGTTTAAATCTGGTTTGTAGGATGCGGTTTTATCTTTAGTGCTGCACATGGTGCCCATTTAGTTTAGTTGAGTATATTTAAATCTTTTATATTAGCTACTATGATAAATAATTGTCAAAAGTCTGTATATCCAAAGTTACAAGCTGAAACAAACTTACAGGTTGAAATGATCTGTACTAAAAGATATCAGATGCAGATATGACTTTGTGCTGAACCCTCCTGATTATGGGAGCTAGGTTTGGCTATATGCTGGATAAATACACCAAATGCTTCAAGTGTATTCAAGGTTAGGCTCGAGTATTGTAGATTAATCATTCTTTAGCCTTATTACTCGTCCTAAAGTATTCATAATGTGTGCCTCCAATGCTAGGAACCATCTGAGGTGTGGCTGCAGGTGGTTCAACTGGTTGTTCATTTAAAAAGTGGGCAATTCGTGGTGTATTCAAATAAATATAATAGTAAACATGGAACTATCGAAATCACCCAAATCCATCGCCTACTCCAGTACCTCTTCATCTAGCAAGGGTTGGGCAAGCCTCATTTTAGCAAACCAGCAGGGGCGGAACAAAACTTCGGCCGCAAATCTACCGGCAATATCTATGAAGACTTGGTCGGGGAATTCGACCCCAAGCAGGAGAGGTACATCCGCGAACTGGTGAGCAAGAACAGCAAGGACCAGGCTCAAACTTCTTTCACTTCGCCCTTCCACAGCAGGAGGAAGTCTTACGCCGACCTTTAGATCTAGCACCCCACCCAGCACAACCCCAAACACCCCAAGTCCAGAGAGCAGCGCGAGACTCTAAGTAAAACCAGGCCCACCAAGGACCTACCCTTCCCCCACCAGGCCACTCCCAAAAATAATCACCCATCGCAAATGACCAGAAGCGACTTCATCAACCGATCCTCGCTGCAGTTCGAGTTCCAAACCAGCAAAATAACCTCCCTCGTGCGCAGACCACCCCCCAAGCAGGCCAACGGTACATTCCTGTAGAACCTGAGTAGCTACCTCGAATAGCTGGGGTAGGCGGACGACTACACCCCGAAAGGACCAGTGGGCGTTGAGAAGCTGAGCGAAACTTTGAAGATCTCATACGGGAACGAGGACGGCGGCAAGTACGCTTCGAAAATATAGCAGCAGATGCTCAAAATCAAGTAGCTCAAACTCAGAAACCACTACGCGGAGAAGGAACTCGCCCAGCGGGACAAGCGTGAGGCCAGGATGAAGCACTGCCTCTACGAGATGCTCCAGGAAATCAAGCAGCTCACCACCGAGATGCACAAGGAGAAGAAGGAGCGCAAGCGGCTCGAGAAAGCCATCTAGCACTTTGAGATGAGGAACCAGCAGTTCGAGAGGAAGACTATCGGCAAAAGCTACAACCTGTCCAAGATACAGCAGTTCTAGAGCAAGATCAACGAGCTGAGCTAGAACTAGCAAGGCAGCAGCTAGCTAGACGCCTCTTTCCGATAGATCTGGAAGCAGTCAGTCGCAGCCAACTCCAAGGCCAAACCACCCTACATGGGGCCGGGCGGCCTGGATATCAGGTACGGGCAGCTGGATGCCACCCAGATAGAGAAGATCCTGCGAAGTAACTACCAGTCTGACGATGAATAGGGTGATCTTTACTAATGATATATTTCCTACCAATCATCCTATTGCACATATCACCAATCACTACCTATCTAAACAACCATAACCACCCATCATGCATGCTAACAAACACTAATTATGCATGACTTAACCACCAATCATACCTGTTAATAACCACTAATCATACCTATCAATAGCAACTAATCACGCCATCATTAAGCAGTAATTAAGCAGTAATAACCAGTCATTATACATGCGATAGCCACCAATCATGTATGCCGTACTCTCAATCACAGCAACTTGTCGTAGGGTTTGTTCTCGAAGGCGCGGCCTCCACAGGTGTAACTGACTATCTTCTTGAACATGTTGTAATCCTTGACCATGAGGTCTCCGATGTTGGGCAGGAGGGCGTCGTCTCCGTTGGGGTAGGTCATTATGAAGATCAGCCCGCAGATCACCATCGTCAGGTTTACTGTGGGGTTGTAGTCCTCCCTCACCAGCGGCAGGCACACCGCCCCCTCGTAGTTGATGTTGGGATGGTATATTCTATTCAGGCAGCGCACTTTGGGAGGGTCCATGGGGTAAGTATCGGGAAAGACCAGCTGGAAGGTCACAGTACAGTTATGGTAGGGTGAGTTCTCGCCAGGTCTGATGATAACATGGACAGTCTGCAGTGAGTGCTCGTCGGGGAAGTGCAGCTTGACGAAATCTATCTTCTCCTGCTCGTAGGACTGGATATCCTTCTCGAGCCGCAGCACAGCCATCTTCTTCTTGGGCAGCACCCCCTGGCCCTTCTGAACCTGAGGGCTGCTAGTTGCCTCTTTTTTGAACAGCATATTATTATAATTCAACGCGAACCACGCAATTAGCTATTTGGGCTGGATCATGATGAGCTATTGGTTGCCAGGTGCGAGCTGAATTTGCTCACGCAGTAGGCCAGGCAGCAAGTCAGCTTTTTTGTGTAGTCGATGTGCAGAAACTCGTTGGGGCCATGAGCATTCGACATGGGGCCTAGGACTCCAGTTATTAAGTAGGGGCGGCCTGGCCATATTTTCTGCAGCATCGCCATCAAAGGAATCGTAACGCCCTCTCCCATACTACGAAGTTCGTTGCCATAGAATATTTTCGATGACTCTTTGATCGCCTCCTAAAAGTAGGGCTAGAGCTCGCTGGCATTCCACCCTGATGAAGCTCTTACGTTCGGTATGGTCACCTCAGCCCCATAGGGTACATCATTCAGTAGTATGTCACGTAGAATCTTCTCTCCGTTTTCTGAAGCGAAGCTGGGAGGCAATCTGACTCCCACTTTGACTTATATCTAGGGATGCAAGACGTTTCCGGAAGTTTCGGCTTAAGGGAAACCTGTTTGCCCAACAACAGTCACTGAAGGCTACCAGTTTCTTTTAATGAGGCAGTTGAGAGGATCCGTGGTGATGGGCTGAGTATTATAATAGAAGGGGAAGACTTCAAAGATCTTGCTACCATACAACTGCGAGGTCTCCTGCATCTATCTGTAGCGGTTGGGAGGGACATCAACAAAAAAACGCTTATCGATTTCTCCAGTCGTATAGTTTTCTAGCCTATTCAAGAGAATCCTCAAAACTCTGAAACAGCTAGGTGTTACACCCGAATAAGTCCCACTATGGTACCCGATTTCAGTAGTTTTTATTTTGATGGTTGCCACCAGGTTGCCCCGTAGTGAAGTAGTCAGCCATACTCTATCGTAGTCTAGAGTGCCTGAGTCCAGGCAGAAAAAGGCTGAAGGGTTGCCTATCCGTTACTTTAGCTTCTACAAATAATGAATCATGTGCCCACTCCCACTTTCCTCATCTCCCTCAGTTATCATCACACATCGTGGTAATTGTATGCCTTGCTACTGAAGTGCCTTCAAAGCAAGAATGGTCGAGTAAGTTGAATACCCGTCGTCTGCCCCTCCTCTTCCGTAGAGTTTGCCATCTCTTATTTTCGGGATGGTTGGGCCGAGGCCTTCCATCCAACCCTGGAAAGGCGGCTGCTTATCGAAATGCCCATAAAAGAATAGAGTTTCAGGCAGCTAGCCTCTGATTTACGTAAAGATGATGGGAGAATACTCGGGGTCTTTGATAACTTAAATGCTCAAATCTTTAAGAGCTAATCCCTCGACCCATTGTTTGATATGATTAGCCGCCTGCAATAACTTGCCATTGGTGTTCCACTATGAATCAAAGCTCCTGGAAAGATTGTCGATTTAAATATACTTCATGAGCGAAGGAATAACGCTACCCTCGAAATGTTCGTAAATGTATTGCTTTAGCCCTTCGATGTCAAGTTTGCTCATAACTAAAGATATATATATATCAAGCAATTGGGTAGTTATAATGGAATTAGTAATTTGGTTTATTGAGGATTGATCTAAGTGATAGAACCAATTTGTTTCAATCATTAATTCTGTGTAAAAATTAATTACTTATACTGCACATCGCTGGGTAATAAAAATGAACGCTAAAGCCCTCGGTACCAAAGTCTTCGAAGACCGTTCCTCCCTAAAGCAGCTGATGTCAACTAACAACCCCTATTTCAACTAGCGCATGAAGGTGATCGTAACCAAGAACTTCGAAGGCTTGAAGGAGGCTGGGATCTTTGAGAAAAGAAATGTGCCAACCCCCAACCTGTTTTACTTCAACGCCAGTCTCTACGATTCCGGCCAGAACGAGTAGCTGGAGGACTACATTCTTCAGGAGGTGGAGCACTTCTACAGCAACTTCGAGGGCACATTCGCATTGGTCTATGTGCATTCTTCCTTCTTCGAATTTCTGGCCTTCCGCAAAATGATTTAGAAGTGGCCGGAACACTTCTTCTACCGCCTCAGGAGGATCTACATCCTCACGCCTTCCGTCATGGTCAAATTCATCGAGACTTTCTCCCTAGGAACCTTTTATAGACTTTGCGACCAACTATTCCTCAACGTCGACTCGCAATAAGATCTACGCACCCATGATGAGGAAATACTCAAAGGACTGGGCGAAAACAAAGCTGCCTAGAAAAGCCTCTACAATAAAAGTATCAAAATCATTGAAAGCTCCCTCTACGGCAAGAAGCTGGACTAATATGTACTTATGCTTGTAGCTAGGATCTTTGGTCGGGCCGCTACCCTCAGATACTGCTGTAGCTACTTTCTAGACTGCTGCGAGATCCGAACTAGCTGAGAAGCGAAGGAATATTCAGGAAGAGCTGCGACAGCGAATAGCTCTAACGGCTATAGAAGCAGATCTAATCCAAACAAAAAGAAGTGATTTGGGAGGAATCCAACGTTTTCGTCGTCTGTGGTACGTCATGTCTTAGCTAGGCTGTTTCAAGAAGATAATGAACAACCTCCGCCTGCCTCTGTTCAACTACGAGATCTACCAGAAGGTGATAAATTTCCAGGCGGGAGAAGAGATGCCATTCATCAGGAGCATATTCACTCAGATGGAGTACGTCAACCAGAAGGTCTTTTACCTGCTGGTCGTCTTTCTGGTGGACTACATCATCGCACAGCAGGAACACAACAAAATGAGCGGATACAACCTGGCCGTGGTATTCGGGCCCTGCTTCTTCAGGCCCAAGGAGTACGATCTCAGAGATCTGATCTACTCCGGCAAGTTCGCCAAGATACTGGTCACCACCTTTGACAAGTATAGATAGATGATAGACGAAAGTTAGATTATTTTGGCAAGGGGCATGTTGTAGGAACTCAAGGCCAACCCTCTCAAACTATGATTACTTGTTAGCCACCTTAAATTCTGTTCACTAGGACTATCAAATAAAAATCAGCATCACATATTGCAATCCATATTATACGAATCTATATGCCTAGGTAGCTAAAGCAACCAGTCCAGCATTTTGTTGTCCCATGAACAAGTTCATCACCACCAACAAAACCAAAAGGATCTTCGTCAACCCTGCCGCCATCAGTAAACATCTATACTGCTCTATCTGTAGAGATGTGTACTCGGATCCAGTCCGGCTTCAGTGTGGGTACTTCTGCATCGATTTAGCCATGTCTTCTGTTATATATGCATCTAGAGCTGGGCCTTCATCAAATTGAGTTGTCCCCTCTGCAAAACATCCTTCGGATCTAGGAAGCCCGAGGTAGATTTGTTGGCTATGGCATTCTTGGATGAGCTTGAGGTTAAATGCGCGCATTAGAACTGCTAATGGCAAGGAGTGGAGGCGATGAGGAGCAAACACCAACGGCAGTGCACTTTCAGACCCAAAAATGAAGATTCCCTTCCAACAAGCACGAAGTAGGTCATCGAGGTGACAGATGCAGGAGACAACGTGATCGATATTACAGATGATCTAAAGGTATGATGTGTGTAGAGTGCTGTATGATTATTGTCCAAGCCTACTAATTTGATATTAGCTGCTCATTAATGGATGCACAAGTCTAGGTTATTTGAACTGGTATTTAATCAGCAACTTTATAATCAGCATGCTTGTAGAGGAGGAAAAAGATTAGCTCAACCTTACCCAAGGCCAACTTGCTGAATCCCCACGCCAGAACCCTTTCCCCCAGAACACTCCGCCCCAGCCCAACTACGAAAATAGAGTCAGGCATGTCTACCTCTAATAAGAAAATATCTACGGCCGATTCGTCCCGTTTTTGCTGCTCAAAGACCTGCTTCATACTCAAATTGACTCCAACGGCAGTTCAGCTCTTGTCCACATGTGCTCACACAACTCACCCTATCTTCCCCTTTATCTCTCCACGCTCAAGCAAGATGATCCCATTCTCAACAGACCAACCAATATGGGACATACCCCCCTGGATGTCGCAGGAATTTACTGCAGAAGAGAATACGTCGAGTTGCTCAGAGCGAAGGGGGCTATTGACGATGGAAAGGTCGACAACTGGGCTATTCAAGGCGCCAATATTGACAACTGGTCCGGAAACGTTGACCCTTCTAAGAAGCTGCTCATCCACTGGGCAGCCTACAACAACCTGCCCGAGGTCTTATTGAAGTACCACCAAGCAGGAGCCAATGTGCACGAATTGAACGAGAAAGGACACACCCCTATAGACATAGCTGTAATGAACAAAAGCTACGAAAGTGTAGAGGTTTTAGCTAAACTGGGTTTTCGTCCTCAGCAGACTCTGCTCTAGAATGCTCAGAGTCCTTATCTGACCAATCTGTTTAAGTAACTGGATAGGAGTGCTTTCAGCATCTTCCTTGAGTAGACTCTCAAATTGTGCTTTATTCCACTCACATTGCTCAGTCAGTATCTGCTAGCCGATGTAAACCTCTATTTGGTGCTATTAACTCTAACCATTTTCTTCTTCCTGGCTGCTAAAGTACCCGCCAAAGATTCAAATACACGCCCAACTGCCTTCTTTAGCTAGTTGGTCAACCGCTAAATCGTCTACGGCTCCAACCATTTGTTCTACGTCTTCATGCTCATCTTTTTTGAACTACTCTGCCTCGAAGCACTGCTTTCGCTGTAGATAGACTCACTGTACCTCGGCCTCTACTTCTGGATAACCATCGGCATAACGATAACCTTCACCATAAACCTCAGCATAATGCTGTACGGAATAGCCACCAACACTACCCCTAGTGAACTGTTGTAATCACACAAGCACCCCCAGCTCTGGAAGAAGATCGACTACATCATCCACCGCAACATGGTCATACGGGTGTACAAAAACCCCAACCGCAAGGACATGCTGACCAACATCAAAGAATACGTCAACTATCGCAACGAATGATATGATAGGCGCATATGATCAATAAGTGCATGTTGGAAGGACAATAGTTGTGTATATGCTATCAGATGTTCGTGATGACTTCCTCTGCTCCTTTTATTAATTTTTTCTTGCCCTCCTTCGCCAACTCGTCCAGTTCTTGGTCGATCTGCTGCTCATGCTGCGACAGGAAAGGACGCACATAGTTGTTGTAGATGGTGCCTGTGACATTCGAGAGGGGGTGCAGCAGCACAATCGTGATGAACACTCTGATCGTCATATACATGAACTGGTTGAAGAAGAGTTTTAGCAGTGGAGTTGAAATCTACACAAGAGAGAACAAGATCCAATACGTGAGGTAGCGGATGTCATCCTCCTTGTCTGTGCTTTCCAGAGCGATGAAAGAAAGATAGGCGGGAATGAGGTAGCAAACGATGCTGGTGAGAATGCCATGGGTGTTGAGGATTGGGCTCAGCAGGAGCAAAACTACGAAGAGGATCAGCAAAACGAGACTGGGCTTGATTTGGTACTTCTGTTCAATGAACTTCAAAGACTCCAACTTATCGAGGGCCTAGAATTTCAGAGGGTTGACAAACTTGTTCACGTATTCCATCACTGAATAATAAATATCTGTCAGCTGCAAATCACAACCATTTATAGCCTGTCCCAATTTATAATTAGTCTACGCACTCAGTTATTTTTTGCAGGGACTTTTGCACAAATATCCAGCCTTTCTCAGGGTAATTAGTTTTTTGTTGATTTTCAAAGCGTGGGATTTGAATATATATTAAAATCGAAGCTAAAGTTTGCTCATGGAGGATTTCTTCACTGACCAAGATGCCAACGCCCCTCAGATAACCGAATACCAACCTCCCCAAGCTTTCAGCCTCAATAATTAAGCACAGCCCAACTTTGGATACCAACTATGTATTTGATATCTGACGAAGAAAGCAACGGGGCGGCTAACTTTGATTTCGCAGGGTAGTCGGATGCTCGGCCGCAGACTACTTTCACTTACAACTAGGGAGCATAAAACGACTTCAACTAATTCGAAGAAGATGAAACTACGAAGCGCATTCGAGAAGACGAAGAAAGGCTTCAAAATTTGCTCAGGGAAAAAAGCGTAATAATCGTTGGATTCAGCAGAGGGAGTGGAACGATAAGAACGAGAGAATCACTCAAGGCCGTCAGCAACTCTCAGACTTCCTTGCCAAGAAAGAACAAGAGAAGCAGGAAAGAGCTCGCTAGAATCAGCAGAAGTAATAGCAAGTGCGACAACAGTACAATAAGCTGAAGGTGTAGTAAGGGTGGAACAAAGTGATCCTAAACATTAACTTGAGGCAAGGATAGCATAAAGGCAAGAAAGACATAAACAGGATGAGAGAGGCTATTCTCCACCGCCGCTAAGACGAAACTGGCCGATGATACTTCGCCATATCTTATTCAGTCATTTCTAACTACTTTTAGATTGAATTACTCAGTAATAGTAATCTTCAGCTATTTAGATAATCTAGTCTCTACTATCCAACGTTCATCATTCAGGTATTTGTCTGTTTTTATAGAAATTTGCAATTTTCTCCTCTCTCGAAGGATTATCGCTATATTCTCCAAAAAGTAGCTTTGAGTTGTTTTTAAATTTAAATCAAGATATGTGCATTTTATGAGGAGCCTCAATGATTGAATAAAGTTCCAATTATGCTAATAAAAATCATTTGCCTATTTCTTGCTTTTCTTGATGCTGCGTCTAGTGTTCGCCTTCATTTTCTTCTTCCTCATCCAGTACATTCTGATGATGGTCAGGGATTTTGTACTGCTGCTTGACAGTGTGAATGATATAGTTGGAAATGCCCCTGGCAGCACTGTGTTACTTCATAACTACTTAAGTTTAAGACTGCGGATGTGCTCCTGGTCAATCACATCTTTGTTTTTGAGGAACTACTGCTTCAGTAGTCTCCTGATGGCTTGCACCTTGATGGGATCGTCCACCATGCGACTTGCCAACTTGAGGCAATCTCTGAATATGGTGAGTACTGATCTGTTTTCGATGAGCTGGGCTGGGTTCATGACGTAAACTAAAAGTAATAATAAAAAGATAAATGTGATTACAACAATATGGGAGTTAAGTCAGCATTTCCAATGAAATCTTCGTGAATCGAATCTTCTCAATTATTTGCTTGAGTTAATTGTGAATCAAACAAGAAACTTAGATTTTGCTTATCAAACTGAGAGAATAGCCAGTAATATTTGTAAAGGCTACAATAAGCTCTGATCATCTTGAAAACTTCAAATTCTACACATTTCTAAGCATAAAATCAATTTGATTTTTCATAAAAGAATTGAAAGAATAGCTTCCACAATTCTCTCCTCTTATGAGCTTGGTAAAGCGTTAAATACCCATAAATCCTTCTGAGCGTTTGTTAGGCTACAAGCCTACCAAGGTCGAAAATCCATGGCGAACAAATTTGGTTTACTAATCCGCCGATTAAATTTCCTCTCTCATAGTTTTATTATACCATGAAAACCCTCAGGATCGTCTTTATACTGACTCTTCTGCTTGCAACTGCAATCACGCAGCAAGTTGACGTCCAGACTCTTGTCGCCAACAACACGTAACTTTTAACAACTCTCAATAACTACTTCGGATGCGCACAGTGGAACGGTACTTCCTGCCAGAAGTGCTCAAATAACTACTACTTCAATATAAAAGGCATCTGCTGCCAAGTTTCTCCCCAGTGTAAACTCTTCAACCAGGACGTTGGAATCTGCTAGCAATGCTACTAAGGTTACAACCTGTTCAACGGAACATGCAAAATCGTCACTCCAGATCAAGAAATCAACCCTGGATGTGTAAAGTGGGACGGAAATCACAATTGCCAGTAATGTTCAGTAAGGTTTGTTCCCAAAGCTCAAGGAAAATGTGTAGCAGTAGCTGATAGTTGCAGGACCTGGAACACTGACTCTGGTGCATGCCTTACTTGTTATGCAGGTTATATTGTTAATGGTTCCTAATGCGTCGAAAACCCCAATCCTTTTGTACCCACCGCAAATGCTCACTGCAAAACTTGGAATGAAAATATTTGCTTAGTGTGCTAAGACAGATCTTACTTCGATGAAAGTGGAGTTTGTCAACCCGTAAGTGATTACTGTAACACATGGGACCCTCACACTGGATTATGTTTTACCTGCTATGCTGGTTTCTAGCTTATAAACGGATCATGCCAACTATCCCCAAATGTTAAGCCTTCTGACCTTGGATGTAAGATATGGGACTGGAATGCCCAAATTTGCATTTCTTGCTCTCAAAACTGGGTCTTCAATAGTAACAAAGTCTGTGTGCCTGTCAGTGACAACTGTGCTACTAGTGACAATCAAGGCCTATGTTTATCTTGCTACAAAGGGTACGATTTGAGCTCAGGATCTTGTATTGTTAGTGCATCAAATACAAAAATTCCCTCTGATCTAGGCTGCAAAGCCTGGGACTGGGACAATAACAAGTGTCTCTAATGCTCTAATTGGTTTTATTTTGATTCAGAAAAAAAATGTGTATCAGTAAGCAGCCTTTGCAACACACTCGATAGCGCTTCTGGAGCCTGTACTAGTTGTTTCAACGGTTTTACCTTAAACCAAGGTGCTTGCGTAGCTTCCAATCCAACAGTTGTTCCAGATTCTGGATGTTCAAATTGGGACTGGCAAAACT
>Ga0316217_10004476_pt1 | contig 15048 bp, 16 predicted proteins | sample 1anoAmetaG_FD_203633 | JGI IMG/M metagenome (GOLD analysis project Ga0316217, IMG submission 203633) | Freshwater microbial communities from Trout Bog Lake, Wisconsin, USA - 1anoA | ecosystem: Environmental > Aquatic > Freshwater > Lake > Hypolimnion/Profundal zone | place: USA: Wisconsin... | reverse complement strand
AACTCCCGGTCAGGACGGAACCCTCAGAAATCCTACAGATAATAACACCGTGCAAGCAGCTACTGGTGAATCCGAAAATGTTGATGCTATAAATCATGAAGATAAGGAAAATATTGAAACAGTTAAGAAGGGCATTGAGACGGGTGTAAAGGCAGCCGACATACTTACCGAAACTAAAAAGGCTGAAGAATTGGCAAATACGTCTGGAGTCAAGAATGGACTTGGAGTTGTTGACAAGGGTCTGAAAGCAGTGAGTTTGGCGGCTGCCTGCATAGGGTCTAGCATCGATCTTACAACTACTCAAGGCGGTACTGCTGAGAACCGAGCCTGTGCTCTTGAAATCACGAAAAGCGTTGTTGGTGGATTGGTTGAGAAGACATCCTTGGGCGTATGTGTAGCTGCAACCGGGGTTGAATCTGCGGGATCGTCCGTCATCCCTTGTAAAATAGTTTCCTCCGTTTTGGGGCAGGCTGCGGAATGGTCGGTCGAGAAAGTCGCTGAGAACCCCGACATGCTATTGGCCCAGCCAAATTATGGTCCCAAATGGTAGAATATGTTTAATTAAGCATGCCACTAAGCATGCTTAGTCAAAAGCATCATTGTGATTATATGAAGCAGCGAGCAGTTCATTTAAGAAAGGGTTTGGTAATGATTGTTGTCTGGCTGGTTTGTTTTCATAATGAAAGCCAAGCGCAGAAATTAGTCGCCATTCCCGAGACCAGCTTGATTATGTATGGCACCGTTCGCAACACCGCCAACCGCAATGCCCAAATCATTTCCGGCACGCTCGTCTGCCGTCGCGAAGACGCTTGGCGGGACAAGCCTGGAACCATCACGCCCGCCAGCGGCTCGCCCGTCAGCGTCACCAGCGTAGCGGCGTCTCAGCAGAACGACGCCATCTGCTCGGGCCAGATGGAATTGTGGCGGTCTGCCGACGTACCGCCACTACGCTTGTCCACAGCAGCCGACGTGAGCCGGCTCCATCTAATTTGCGATCTTTGGCTGGAGACTCGTTACCTCGGTGGCCAACCAACCAGCGCCCGGCGTGGTTCACTCGCGTACTTGTGACAAAATGAATTTTTCCACCGTGCCATCCAAAAAAAAAGCGGCGTCCGAACGTAGCCGACAGATTTCGTTGCGCACGTTAGGAAGCCAACCAGCAAAAACGGAATATCGGCGCTGGAGAAATTCAAGCCAGCCAATGATAGCGAGGTTTGAAATAGGCGCGGTGATCCTGGCGACGGGCATGGGCGAGGTCTTCCCGGGCCTCGGTCAGTCCGTTTTGCCGGGGAATGCCTCGTTCCGCCAAGGCCACGCCAAAGTCGTAGTGATCCAAAATCTTTTAGATGGCAACAATCGTTGATCAGCAACCAGACTACCATGATTAAATCGCCACGCCAAAACGCAGCAACAATTCTCCGGTGTGCCACCACATTTGCGGCCTTGAACTGGTTGTTTTACACCACCGCATTTGCCGCCGCCATCCCCGAACCGGGCCTCGTCATGTATGGCGTAGTTCGCAACACCGCCAGCAGCAATGCCCAGATCTTTTCCGGCACCCTCACCTGGACGATCACGCCAGCGAGCGGTTCGCCTGTGACGGTCACCACCCCGCTGACGGATATCAGCGGCCAGTACTCCTACGCGTTACGCGTGCCGTTTGCATCCGTGGTCGGCGGCGGCACACTGCCAGCCAACACGCTGCAATTGAACAGCACCGCCACCGGCTACGTCCGCACCAATATTTTTTTGACCGTGAATGGCACCAATTACCCCGCCACCCTTTCCGCGCCCGCCCTCAACACCTTCACCTTCGGCCCCGCTGACCGTGGCCGCATGGACGAGGTGGACCTGTCCGTCAACGCCCCCGGCCTGACCGGCATCACAAATGGCCGTCCCTCGTTCGCATCCACGCCCCGCTTCGTCAACGGCCAGTTTCAACTGACCATGAACGGCAACCTCGGCCAGAGCTACAACCTGCTGGCCTCCACCGATCTTGTGAATTGGAGTATCGTAAACACGTTCATTTGCACCAATGTGCCTGCTTCCGTCTCCGATCCTGCCTCGACGAATCAGCCGAAGCGCTTTTACAAGCTCAGCCAGTGAGCCACCCGCACCGGAGCGCCGGGCACCGCCCCGGCGCGTCGCAAATGAGCTGGAAACTTGCCGAGACGGTGCTCGGCGCTCCAACCCCTCAACCCGATCCGCCTCCTCACGTCGGCGGCTACGATCACGCCTCACGCCTCACGCCTCACGCCGCGCTCCAGTTTTGACTTTTTCCGCGCCGGCATTTTTCTTAATCTGGCGCGTGCAGCGCGAATCACTCAAATCCGTTTCCCGTATCGTGGTGAAACTCGGCACCGGCGTCCTCACGGACAGCCGGAAGCTGATTGATCCGGAACAGTTGGCGCAAATCGTGGCGCAAGTCGCCGCGCTGCGCCGGGCCGGCAAGGAAGTGGTGCTGGTCACCAGCGGCGCGGTGGGCGCAGGCATGGGCGCGCTGGGTTTTGCGTCGCGGCCCACCGAATTGGCGGAGAAGCAGGCCTGCGCCGCAGTGGGGCAAACCCGGCTGATGGCGGTATATGAGAAACTCTTTGGGGTGCATGGCCTGGTGGTCGCCCAGGTGCTGCTCACCCACGACGACTTGGAACATCACGAGCGCCATCTCAACGCGCGCAACACGCTGGTCACGCTGCTCGGCCTCGGCGTGGTGCCCATCATCAACGAAAACGACGCCGTCTCCTTCACCGAAATCAAGTTCGGCGACAATGACACGCTGTCCGCGCTGGTCGCCGCGCTGTTGCCGGCGGATTTGCTGGTGATTCTGACCACCGTGGACGGTCTCAGGGAGAATTTTGGCCGGCCGAACGAGAAGACGATTCCGGTCATTGAAAAAATTGACGCTGCCATTCAAGATCTGGCGGGCGGCACGACCAGTGAAACTGCCGTCGGCGGCATGAAATCCAAGGTGGAGGCGGCCAAAATCGCCGTGCGCTCCGGCATTCCGCTGGTCATCGCATCGGGCCGGAACCCGCAGGTGCTGGCGCAGATTCTGGCGGGCGAGGAGCAAGGCACGCGGTTCATCGCCAAGCCCGATCGCCTGCGGGGCCGCAAGCGCTGGATCGCGTTTTTTCATCATCCCCAAGGCACGCTGTTTGTGGATCCCGGGGCGAAAGCGGCGTTGCGCGAGAAAGGCAAAAGCCTGCTGCCGCCAGGCGTGGCCCGGTGCGAGGGCGATTTTGCGGCTGGCGACGTGGTGCGCATCTGCGATCTGGACGGGATGGAGTTTGCGCGCGGCCTCGCCCGCTTCGATTCCGCCGCTGTCCGCGCACACAAGCTGCCCAAGGAGGAACTGGTGCATCGGGATGATCTGGTGATTTTGTGACTGTGAACATTCAACATTCAACATTCAACGTCCAACATCCAGTGCCCCGCCCGCGGCGAGTGACAAAGTCGGCCGGACGCGTAGCCGCCGACCCGCTGCGCCAGAGCGCCAGCGCGGCGAGCGTAAGGAGGCGGATTTTTCCAACGGAAGCGCACTGCCAGGTCCGCCTCCTTACGTCGGCGGCTACTTTGTCAACCGCCCTGGCGCCCCGCCCGGATGATCTAATTGAATGTTCGAGGTTGAATGTTGAATGTTGAATGTTTTCCAATGAAAAGAACTCCTGCCATCAACGACTTGCTCCGGGTCATGGCCCGGCTGCGCTCGCCCACGGGCTGTCCGTGGGACCGCGAGCAATCCCACCTGACACTGCGCCGGCACGCCATTGAGGAAGTGTATGAACTGATTGACGCCATCGAAGCGCGCGACGACACGGAAATGGCCGAGGAACTGGGCGACCTGCTGCTGCAAGTGGTGTTTCATTGCCAGCTTGCGCGCGAGCGCGGCGCGTTCGATTTCGAACAGGTCACGCGGCATCTGGTGGACAAATTGATCCGCCGGCATCCGCACGTTTTTGGGACCATCAAAGTCAAGGACGTGGATGAAGTCTGGGCCAACTGGGAGAAAATCAAGCAGGGCGAAAAACACGGCACCGCACACGCGCGCCCTTCTGCGCTGGACGGCGTGCCGAAACATCTGCCGGCCCTGATGCGCGCGGAGAAGCTGCTGAAGAAGGCGCGCAAGGCCAAATTGATCGCCGCCGACAAGAAGCCGGCCCGCAAGCCATCCAAGGCGTCGCTGGCCAGGGAGTTGTTTGAGCTGGCCGCGCTCGCACAGGCGCGCGGCTGGTCGGCGGAGGAATTGCTGACGGAGGAAATCAAGCAACGGGAACGGCAGTTGCGAAAAAAAGAAAAGTCGGCGATATCACCCATAATATAGGGGTGGGGACGGCTCGTCCCCACGTTTTCAGTTTTGGGCGCCGGAGTTCGGGGACAAGCTGTCCCCACCCCCTATTTTTGAATGCGTCCTGAAAGCCACAAAATTCCCCAAAAACAAGCGTTGACAATTGGCGGGATTCTGGTCTAATAGCCGACCCTTTGCGGGAAGAATTTTATGTACGCCGTTTTAGAAACTGGTAGCAAACAATATCGCGTCGCCGCTGGCGACACGCTGGAAATCGAACGTCTTGAAACCGAGGCGGGCAAGCCGGTCACTTTTGACCGAGTGCTGCTCGTCAACAACGAGGGCAAAGTCACCGTGGGTTCGCCCACCGTCACCGGCGCCACCGTGGCGGCGGATGTTGTGGCCCACAAGCGGGGCGAGAAGAAGCTCACCTTCAAAATGAAACGCCGCAAGGGCTACCACAAGAGCATCGGCCATCGCCAGGAGCTCACGGTGGTGAAAATCACCGCCATCAACGCCTGAACGCCAACTTCAACCAGCAACTCTCAAACATCCACTTTCTATGGCACATAAAAAAGGTCAAGGCAGCGTCAAGAACGGACGCGACAGCGTCAGCAAACGGCTGGGCGTGAAGGCATTTGGCGGCGAAGTCGTCAGCGCCGGCAGCATCATCGTGCGCCAGCGCGGCAGCAAATTCGTCGCAGGGCGGAACGTCGGCACCGGCCGCGACTGGACGCTGTTTGCGCTCACGGACGGCGCGGTGAAGTTCGACCAGAAGAGCCGCCGCGTGAATATTGTCGCCGTGGCGAGTTGAACGGGGGCAGTTCATTTCCAGGCGAGGCCAGGCGCCTCGCCTTTTTGTTTTCAGGCCGCCTTTCATACTCTGCAATACTTTGCAATTCAGTGGCGATTCGCGTAAAGTCTGAGTATGAAGCAAGAGTTCGTTTTTGAGGTCGAACCAGATGACGACATGCTCGTGGCCACCTGCCATGAGCCGGAAATGGCCACGCAGGGCGAAACGCTCGACGAATTGCTGACCATGATACGGGATCTGGTTCAATGCCGGTTCGCGCAAAGTGACGAACGCCTGCGCTGGCCGATCCGGCTGCACTTTCTGCAAGACCCGATGTTGACGCTGGCATGAAATTGCCGCGCGATCTTTCCGGCGATGAAGTGTGTCGCGCGTTGAAGCGCCTGGGTTTTGAATTTGTCCGGCAGACGGGTTCGCACTGCCATTACACAAGGAATGGCCTGCATCCGTGCGTGCCGCAGCACCGGGAAATCAAACCTAAAACGCTGCAATCCATCTTGAAACAGGCGGACATCACCGTCGAGCAATTGCTGGAAAACCTGTAATGGAAAACCAGGCCGCATTTTTGCTGACGCAAAGCAAACGTGGAAAATTTACTTGGCGCATTTTTGCGGCCAGAAACGGATAATCATGTTCATTGACGAAATTAAAATCTATGCGCGGGCCGGCCACGGCGGGAAAGGCTGCGTCGCCTTCCATCGCGAGGCCTTTGTGCCCAAGGGCGGTCCGAGCGGCGGCAACGGCGGCCGCGGGGGCAGTGTGATCCTGCAGGCCGATCACGATCTCAACAATCTGATCCAGCAGTATTACGTGCCGCGTCTCCTGGCGCCGGACGGCGACGACGGCATGGGCAAGGGAATGGACGGCCATGCGGGCAAGGATTTGATCATCAAGGTTCCCTGCGGCACGCTGGTCTGGAAACTCAAGGACACGACGCCGCCGATCGAAACCAAAATGCGATCCGAGGAGGACGAGGACGAGAAGCCCGTCTTGGCTAGCAGCACCGGAAAACGGCCCATTATTCGCAGCGCCGGCGGCCAGCGCGCGCTGGAAGTGGATTTGAGCGCGGAGCGCGAGGGCGAAGCGGCGGTGGCAGCGCCCGAGACACCAGGCGAACTCGTGGCCGACCTCACCATGCACGGCCAGCAGTTTATTTTATGCAAGGGCGGCCGCGGCGGACTGGGCAACCGCAACTTTGCCACCGCGCGCCACCAGACTCCGCGGTTCGCGCAACCGGGCGAGCCGGGGACCGAAGGCGAATATCGCCTGGAACTGCGCATGCTGGCCGAGATCGGCCTGGTGGGCTATCCCAACGCCGGCAAGTCCACGCTGCTCGCGGCGATTTCCAAGGCGCGCCCGAAAATCGCGCCGTATCCGTTCACCACGCTGCATCCGCAAATCGGCATCCTGGAGTACGCGGATTGGAAACGCCTCACCGTGTGCGATGTGCCCGGCCTCATCGAAGGGGCGCACCAAAACGTCGGCCTGGGCCACGCGTTTCTGCGGCACATCCAGCGCTGCAAAATCCTCGTCCTGCTGCTGGACATGGCCGGCACCGACAACCGCCATCCGTGGGACGATTACAAGCAACTGCTCAAGGAACTGGAACTGTACGCCCCGGCGCTGGTGCAAAAACCGCGCCTCGTCGTGGCCAATAAAATGGATGAAGCCGTGGCGGAGGAGAATTTGAAGGCGTTCAAGAAGAAGATCAAGAAAGTGGCCTTGCTGCCGATTTCCGCGGCGTTTGACCAAGGCCTGGACAACTTCAAGACCACCATTCGTGAGATGGTGGAAAAAGCTGCTTAAAGCTGGATGTCGGCCTGCCCGCACCGCCAAGAACGGCGGCGGGCGCACCCTGCTCGTCTCGCAGAAATGCGCGCGAGCAGGCGGAATGCCGGCCCAACTTTGACGGCGCTTATTGGGGCGCGGACGCGGCCGCTGGTTTCGGGGCGCCAATCGTCACCTTGTTGGCCGTCATCTTGCCGGCATCGTCTTTCTTGTAGGAACCGCTGACAGTTTCTCCCGCCGTGATGTCCGCGAAAACCGCCGGCTTGCCGTCCTTGGTGATCTTGGTGGCGGAGGTGACGCTGATCGTCAGGGTCTTGAGGGTAAACGTCATGGCGGTGGCATCCACCGAGGCGACTTTGCCATGAAACGGCATGCCGTGAGGTTTGGGGGGATGCGTCTGCGCTGCCGGCGCGTTGGTGGAATCTTGGGCGCGGGTGGCGGCGGGCGTGGCGATCAGCGCCGCGGCCAGGAGAGCCAGACAGGTTGTTTTCGTCAGGGTGGTTGTTTTGTTTTTCATAATTTGATGGTTGCGATTGAATGCTTGCTCAACTAGACAGACAGGATTTCAAACCAAAGGTTTCAAAAAAAATCACCACGACCCCTCGGTCAATAACTCGCTGATGTTCTGGGCCGCATCCTCGGCCAGGATGGGCAGGGCCTCCCGTTCGGCGCTGGCCAGATCATTGCCAATGTGGACAAACGTGTGGCCCTTGACATCCTTGTCCAAAATCGTCTTGCCGGAAAGCCGGTCGCGGGCGGTGACATGCACGACCAAATCCACGCGAAAATTCTCGGCCGTGACCACGTCGGTGTTCAAAAACCCCAGCCCCTGCCGCGAGTACAGCCGGATGACGCCGGTGACCACCAGATCGCCCGTGCCGCCGCGCGAAACCAGCCGGTAGGTGCCATCGTTCTGCAACCGTTCCCGCAGCGACTGGGTGAGGGCATCGCCGAGCCGCGGTTGGAGCGTACGATTGTTGAAGGGCTGCACCTCGATGGTTTTGGCCCCCGCCGCCGCTCCGTTCACCGGGCCGAGGCGATAGCCCGCGCAGCCCGCCAGCAGCCAGACGGCGCAGGCGGGGAGAAAGAACTTGAAGGCGCGCATTTTATTTCCCCGCCGGCGCCGCCATCGGCAGCCGCGGTTTCAAAACGTCAATGCGCTGCCGGGCTTGGGCGGCCAGCGGCGAATTGGCGTCGAGCTGCAAAACGGCGTTGTAATACACGATCGCTCCGGCCCAGCGGTGGCCCTGCTCGTAAAACTTGGCGATCTGAAAATTGCCGCTGACCTGCTGGGCCTTCAGCTTGGCCATGGCCTGCTGCACCGCCGCCACGCGTTTGTCGTCGGGATAAAAGGTGATGAAATCGGTGTAGGCGGCGATGGCTTGGGCGGCGGCACCCTGATCGTATTCGGCGGTGTCGGCTTGTTTCTCCCAGGCGAGTCCGGCGCGATACATGGCGTCGGCGGCAATGGTGGGCTGGTCACGATAGCGGTCGGCGGCGGTTTCGTAGGCCTTGACGGCATCGGCGTAATCCCGCTGCTTCTCGCGGGCGGCGCCCACGCGCAACTGCGCGTGGGGAGCGACTTCGCTATAGGGGCCGCTGTTGACAATCTTGTCATAGAGTTTGGCGGTCTCGTCCATGGAGGGATACAGCGGGATGAGGTTCCAAAGCTTGAACCACTCGCCGCCCAGGAAGCGGTTGGCGATTTCGTACTGCCGCCAGAGGACTTCATTATATTGGGCGCTCTTGGGAAATTTTTCGATGATGTCCTGGTAGGCGTTGAAGGCGGCCTCGTCCTTGTGTTTGACCTCGAAGCAGCGGCCGACCAGATACTCGGCGCGGGGGGCGTAATCGGACAACGGCCACACGCGGAGGACCCGATTGGCCGCGTGCAGGGTGATGCTGTAATCCTGGTTGGTGAAGGCCTGTTCGGCCACTTCCAACTGCTCCTTGGCGCGCGGGCGCTGCCATTTGCCGGTTTCGCCGTAACTTTGATAAGACCACCCCTCGCCCGGGACAAACACCAAGGGCGCGGGCGAACGTGACGGCAACAAGACCACCACGACCAACGACATAATCCAGATTGCGAACCGAAACTTCATACGGGCACCTTAGCGGGCGGGTTTCGTCAAGTCAAAACCAAATCAACCCCGATAGATGACCAAAATCCCATAATCAGTCATGATTTTCTGGATGCCCACGTCAAATTGTTCATAAACGATGACGTGATTGCTGATGATATTCGACTCTCCCACGTCCTGGAGAAAGGCGGAAACTTTGTCATCGAACAGGTCATGGCCGTTTTCAATGCAGGCCGCGCGCCGGATGGTGCGGATGCGGAGACGCCGGCCGGCGCCTTTTTGCACCACGTCGAGCGGCGGCTTGGCCTTGCCGATGAGCGACTCGGCCGGCTTGTCATGCACCGGCACTTTCAGGTGCAATTCCACTTTGGCCGCCGCCGAGGTGTTGATGGAGCTGGGCGCGACCGGCGGCACGTCCGCCGGCGCCACGGGCAGCGAACCGGTGGTGAGCTTGCCGGAGGCGGCGGGTATGCTGATGTTTTCCCCGCAGGAGGGGCACTCGATTTGCGAGCCGGCGCCGGACTGGTCCACCGCCAGTTCCTGCTCGCAATTCGGACAATTAAATACGATGTCCATAATAGGAGGGATGAATTTGCCACCAGACTAAAGGCAACGCCGCCGCTTAACCAGAAAATAATGCCGTTTTTTCTCAAGCGTCCCATCCCGGCTTCTGCCCCATCCTTTCTTTCCTGTCTGCGAAACACGAAATGCGCCTTCCCGGCGTTTTTTTGGCCTGTTGGCACGGGGAATCGCAACCAGAGGTCACAGATCGCCAAGCACATCCCGCAGCCGCAGGCGCAACGCCTTGGTGATTTTCAGCAGGGAATCAATCGTGATGGCGCGGTGCGCGCATTCAACCTGACTGAGGTACACCGGGTGCAAATCCGCCTTTTCCGCCAGCTTTTCCTGACTCAAGCCGGCTCGTTTTCGGCAAACACGAATGTTTGCGCCAATCAACTTGCGGTGTTTGGGGACAGCAGCCACAGACCAATAACTTGATGGATAACCGCTTCAAGAGGCCATAAGCTGCCAGCTTAAATCGGCCGTGAATTCTTGCTTGACATTTCCATAAGCAAATGCCAGAATCACACCGACGTGGATTAAAATGCAATAAAATCAACCCTATGCAGCCATTCACGAAAGAGAACGGGCTTTTTCAATTCGCCGGCCATCGGCCTGCCCGCGCAGGCGTCCTCGCGGTCTTTCTGCTTGCCCTGATGCCGGCGGCCCGTGCCGTCATCCTGCCGCCATCCGGCCCAGGCACCAATTCCGGCCCGGTTTATACGCAACTCGATTCCTGGTCCTTCGGGGATCAGACCGGATGGACCAGCGACAAGCACTACGCGCCGGTTTCGTTCACCAATCTTGCCTCCTCCTATCTCGGCAACGGCTATTCGCTCGTGGTGGACACAAACATCCCCGCCTGGCTGCAATACAACGTGGTGGAAAATGACGGCCGGACCAACCTCACCGTGGACGCCGGCACGGTGATGTTCTGGTTTGCCCCGTCGTCCTGGTCCAGCACGAATCTGGGCGGCGCCGGACCGGGAGAATCTGGGCGGTTGCTGGAAGTCGGCGGCTATAGCCCGGATTCGAGTTTCGGCTGGTGGAGCATTTACGTGGATGAGGCCGGCCAGAACCTCTATTTTTCCGCCCAGACCAACGATTTGTCGGGCACCGTCACCACCTATTTTTCCGCGCCGATTGCCTGGACCACCAATTATTTTCATCACTTGGTCCTGACGTATTGCGCCACCAATACGGCGCTGTACCTGGATGGCGGGCTGGTGACCAATGGACCGCCAATAACCGTGTATCCCGGCCCGGACGTGCTGGCGAACGGCTTTTTCATCGGCAGCGACAGCAACGGCGTTTATCAGGCGCACGGGATGTTTGACACCGTGGTCACCTACCCTGTTCCGTTGGACGCCGACACCATCCAAGCGGCGTACAACTATGAATCGCAGATTTACTTCGCCGATCCCATGAACAAGGTCATGTTGCGGCTGACCAATGCCTACTCCAGCCCTTCCTGGACCAACGGATTTAGCGCCATCACCGGCGTTGGCAATCTGCAATTGGTTGACGCCAATAGTTGCGGGGATTATTATGATCCCTACCTTGTCTGGTTCACGAACGTCACAGCCACCGCGTCCAGCAACGGGACGATGAACGTAACCTTCACGATTGAAGGCGGTTACACCAATTATTTCTACGACATTTTCGCCACCGGAGCCTTGCAGGGACCGCTGACCAACGACTACTGGGTCTGGCTGGGGCAGGGCCAGCCGTGCAACACCTACACGGTGAACATCACCAGCCCGAATGCGTTCTTGCTTTTGGGCACGCCCCAAAGCACCTGTGGTTGCGGCTTGACCGATGCGTACGAAGCGCTGGTGGCCAGGGTCAACCCGGGCGGTTCGCAAACGGACAGCTACGGCGTGCCCTACGCGTGGTATGCGGAATTCGGATTGGTGCCGATCACGGCGGGGCTGGCGACGCAGGACCCGGACGGCGACGGCCTGCTGAATTATCAGGAATATCTGTACGGCACCCGGCCCAACGTGTCGGAAGGCTTTTCGATTTGGGTTGGCGCAGTGAACGGAACCACGGTCATTCCCTGAAAACGCGATGAAAACCAAGACTTGGCTGATATTGGCGGGCGCATTCTTGCTGCTGCTGGCCCCGCGCGAGGCAAAGGGGACGGGCGCATGCACATGTGCGCGATTCCACGATTGGCAGGACATGGGCTGCAATCAAAATTTCACCGGGGCCGGCGGTCCGCCCAAGGCCCGATGCCCGGATTGTCCGGGCATGCCGCGCTGGTGGGTGAGCGAGCCTTATGTGAATCTATGCCTCACGGACACGCCACTAAGCTACCGACTGTCATCAGGCAAGGAAATGGCGTTCACCTTTTATTATCGGCAGCGGACAAAATTGCCGGATTCAGACGAAGTCCCCGTGCTGCCGGTGGCGGGCGGTTATGAAATTTATCCCGGCTTGACTGGTTCCACTTGCGGAACGAATGCGTCCTGGGGCAACAACTGGACCATGAGCATTACGATTTGGGATCCCAATTGGGACAATTCTTGGACGCCGTTTGGAGCCAATATGGTTCCACCGCCTTCCGGCAGCTATCCGGTTTACAGTCGGGGTTATCAGGCCTTCGTGTGGCGTCCCGAGGGTGGCATTAACAGCTTCAACATTCAGGCCGGGTATCAGAACACCATTGATCCGCAGAGCCAGATGCGCTTAACCAGTGTCGTGAGCGGGCAGAATTATCCGGCGGTGGAAACCGGAGTTTCCAGCACCCAAGCGAACAACATGCCGGCGGCGGATGCCAATGGCATTTATTGGGGGGATTCGGGAATCGGGCTTAAACTCGTTTATCCCGACGGGAGCCAGGAGGTCTTTGGCCTGTCGGCCTACCCGATAACGGATTATGCCATCCCGGCGTATGTCGGTACTGCGTCGGCGTCCACCGAACGCCTGTTTCTGACCCAGCGGATTGATCCGCAGGGCCGGGTGACCCGGCTGGGTTACGAGGTGGTGACCAACGCGGGTTCGTCTTTCTATCGCGTGCGCTATGTGGTTGACCCTGATTACCGCACAAACACCTTTCTCTACAACAGTGGTTTCCAGCTCAGGGAAATTGACGACCCGTTTGGCCGCACAGCGCAGCTCCTCTATACTAATCTCTACGGTGGCATGGCGGCGCCCAAGGGCATCACGGATGCGGCGGGGTTGACAAGTTCGTTCGGTTACTACCAAGCAGAGCCAACCAACGGCTGGATTATCGCTTTGACCACGCCGTACGGGACCACCCGTTTCAATTACTACGCCGTGGCCGACTCATCCGTGACCGATGGCTACCAACAGCGGGCCATTTACGTCAGTGAGCCGGAGGGGGCGCAACAACTTTATTTATACCAGCATCAAAATCCGGGAATTGTTTCCGCCACCGAGCCTGCGCCCAATGTTCCGGGCCAGACCAATTTCGACGATGGGACCAGTGGCTCGACCCCGCATTACGCTTTGACCTATCGGGACACCTTCCATTGGGGGCGGCGGCAATACGCCGCGCTGGCCGCCAACAGCCCATTTAACGCGTACATGGGCGCAAGCCTGAATGAGCAATTCTCAAATCCTGCGTCGAGCCAGAGTGCCTTTGCCAGTGCGTTGAGCGCCTTGGCCGCAGCCGACTATACCAAAGCCGGCGAAAAGCACTGGCTGATGCTGGCCGCAGACGACGTATCCATCACCGAAGGGCTGTCCAGCGAGCGCGACCCGTCACCCGATCCCGCCGGGCAGATTCCGGGACTGCGAACGTGGTATGACTACAGTGGAAAACCGTCCCCGGAATTGCTGGGCAACGATCCCCAGATCACTTGCATTGCCCGCCTGCTGCCAAATGGTGACAGCCAGTACACCGCCTACAACTACTATCCCACTGTTGGCATTCCCTATTCGCCGGCCGGGGCCGGGATGATTTCCAACTCCGCATCCAGTTATACGCTCCCGGATGGCGGCGCCGGCGTGCTGCTCAACTGGTACGGGTATGCGCCCAACGGCATAGACCTTGCCAGCGTCAGCAATTCCGCCGGCCAGCATGTCAATTATGGCTACAACGGCAGCCACCAAATTACCGCCATCACGAACGCGTTGAATCAGGTGACGACTCTGACTTGGGATACTTATTACCCCAACAACTTGACCGGCGTTCAGTTTGCGTCCGGCCAAAGCATTGGATTGAGTCACTACCCGTTTTCCCTTTCACCGACCAACACCAGCGCCCTGGTGCAGCAGGTCACCGTTTTGCCCGCGGGCCGGACCTTCACCTTCAACGGTTACAGTGCCGGCTTGCCGAGCAGCGTCACTGATGATCGAGGGCTGAACACGACCAACACTTGGGACGGTTTGAACCGGCTGACCAGCACGAGTTTTCCTGACAACACCTCCATTTCCAACATCTATGTCCGGCTGGATTTGGCGGCGACGAAGGACCGGCTTGGGAAGTGGGCCTATTACGCGTATGACGGCTTGCAACACCTGACCAACGTGATCAATGCCAATGGCGCGGCCACGGCGTATGCCTGGTGCGGCTGCGGCTCCTTGAGCACGATCATAGACGCCCAAAACGGCGCCGCCAATCCGACGTCCTTGAATTATGATAATCAGGGCAACCTGCTCAATGTCATTTTCCCCGACACCAGTAGGGTCAATTGGCAATATGACCTGGCTGGCCGGATGACCAACGTCTGCGATGGCGCGGGCAATTATTTGCAATTCGCCTACAATAATCAAGGCTTGCCCACCAGCGTGACCAACGCCAACGGACTGTTGCAGTCCATCGTGTACGATGCGCTCAATCGCCCGATCAACGTGACCGATGCCAACGGCGTCACCGTGACCAACCAATATGACGCCCTCAATGAATTGCTGCAACGCACCTGGCCGGATGGCCACGGCGAAGGCTATGGCTATGCCACCAACGGCTTGATTGCCTTTACCAACCGCGATGGCAAGGCCACGTTTTACACCCGCGACGGCGCCGGGCGGAAACTGGCGGAGTGGAACGCCAATCAGGAATTGACGCGTTTTGCCTACGATTCTCTGGACCATTTGACCAACTTGTGGGATGGCAACACGAATCAGACCCACTGGCAATACAACGAATACGGCTGGCTGACGAACAAGGTGGATGGGTTGGGACGGAATGCGTTTCGCTACGCCCACAACGCCAACGGCTGGGTGACCAACCGCTGGACGCCGGAGAAAGGCAACGCCGGCTACACCTTCGACAACGTCGGCAACCTAAAGTCCATCGTCTATCCTCAATCCTCCATCCTCTATTCCTACGACGCCTTGAACCGCCTCACGAATATGCTGGATGCGACGGGCACGAACAGATTCAGCTACACGCCCACCGGACAGTTGCAAAGCGAAAGCGGGCCGTGGCCAAACGATACGGTAACATGCAGCTATGTCCAAGGCTTGCGGACGGCGTTGAGCTTGGCGCAACCGGGCGGCACCTGGTCGCAAAGCTACGCGTATGACCCAGGCTGGCGGATGACGAACACGGT
>Ga0316217_10004475_pt1 | contig 15049 bp, 13 predicted proteins | sample 1anoAmetaG_FD_203633 | JGI IMG/M metagenome (GOLD analysis project Ga0316217, IMG submission 203633) | Freshwater microbial communities from Trout Bog Lake, Wisconsin, USA - 1anoA | ecosystem: Environmental > Aquatic > Freshwater > Lake > Hypolimnion/Profundal zone | place: USA: Wisconsin... | reverse complement strand
GCTGCCGACGGCGCGGCGCGGCGCCAGCCCGCGCCCGAGTCCCAGAGCGTCGCGGGCGCGGCGGCGACGAAGATCGTGACCAGCGTCAGGCCATGCAGACCGACCACCGAGGCCGCCTGAGCCAGCTCCAGCGACTGGCCGGCCGCCATGCCGATCTCGTTCCACGGGAAGCCGGTCAGCACGACCGCCCGCAGCCATTCGCTGAAGGCGAGGCCCGCCGCCAGGGCCAAAGGCCGCAGCCGCCCCGCCGGCCAGACCCCGCGCGCCACAACGAAACCGAGGCCGGGAAACAGCGCCAGACAGGCCGGCAAACCGATGACGGCCAGCGGCATCGCCCAGGCGAATTGCGCCGCGTCGACCAGAAAGGCCGCGCCCAGCCACCACAGCGAAGCGAGAAAGAAGCCGAAGCCCCACCACCAACCGGCCGAAAAGGCGGCGCGGAGCGAGGCCCCGCCGCCGCCGCCGGCCTGGTCCATCGCGCCGTCGAGCAGCCACACCGCCGCCATCATCGACACGAACAGGGCGGGCAGGACGCCGAAGGGCGGCAACGCGAGCGCGCCGACGGCGCCCGCGACAAGCGCGATGAAACGGCGCGGCCACCCCCAGGCCAGAATGACCTGGGAGGCGAGCGGCCCAAGCGTGCGGGCGGCAAATCCTGGCGGCGTCGCGGCAGACCCCAATAGCTGACCCCAAGGCGAATCGCGGACGACTTTATCCCGGAATACCCGGCAAGACCGCGCCCGCGCGCTCTGGATACACGGATTTCAAAACCTTACACCGCGAATTTGTCGGTGGCGGCCAGCAACCGTTCGAGGATGCCGGGCTCGGAATAGGCGTGCCCCGCCCCCTCGACGATCTGGAAGTCCGCCTCCGGCCAGGCCTTGTGCAGCTCCCACGCGTAACGCAACGGACAGGGCATGTCGTAGCGTCCGTGAATGATGACGCCGGGAATGCCGCGCAGCCGATGCGCGTCGCGCAGCAACTGTCCCTCTTCGAGCCAGCATTTGTGGGTGAAGAAATGGTTCTCGATCCGCGCGAAGGCGAGCGCGAAGGTTCCGTCGCCGAAGGCGGCGGAGGTCGCGGCGCTCGGCAGCAGCGTGATGGTCTCGCCTTCCCAAAGGCTCCAGGCTTTCGCCGCCTCGATCTGCGCGACGGGATCGTCGCCGACGAGGCGACGCCGATAGGCCGCCACGAGATCGCCGCGCTCGGCCTCGGGGATGGGCGCGAGAAACCGCTCCCACTTGTCCGGGAACATCTCCGAGACGCCGAACTTGTAATACCAGTCGAGCTCGGCCTGCGTGACCGTGTAGACGCCGCGCAGGATGAGCTCGCTCACCCGCTGCGGATGGGTCTCGGCATAGGCCAGCGCCAGCGTCGAACCCCAGGAGCCGCCGAACACCTGCCAGCGCTCGACGCCGGCGCGTTCGCGCAGCCGCTCGATGTCGGCCACCAGCGTCCAGGTCGTGTTCGCCTCCAGCGAGGCGAAGGGCGTCGAGCGCCCGCAACCGCGCTGATCGAACAGCAGCACGTCGTAACGCTCGGGGTCGAACAGACGGCGATGCTCGGGCGAACAGCCGCCGCCCGGACCGCCATGCAGGAACACCGCCGGCTTGCCGCCCGGCTTGCCGCAACGTTCGTAGTAGACGCGATGGCCGTCGCCGACATCGAGATGGCCGATCTCATAGGGCTCGATGGCGGGATGGAGTCCTTGGCCCTGCGGCATGACGCAATGTCCTTCGTGAAAGCAAAGCCGGCTAGGATTTCGCCGGCGGACCGCCCTTCTCGGCGCGGGCGGCGATCTGACGCGCCGCCGACTGCGCGAGCGTGTGGATCTTCAGCCGCTTGATGCGGCGCGCATCCGCGTCCAGCACTTCAAACTCGAAATCGCCCGGCCCCTTCACGATCTCGCCGCGCCCCGGCACCCGGCCCGCGACCGCCGTGATCAGGCCGCCGATCGTGTCCACATCCTCGGCGTCGGCGACGGCGCCGAAATCGAAACCCACGGCGTCGGAGACTTCGTCGAGCGGCGCGCGGCCCTCGACGAAAAAGGCGCCGTCGACGCCCGGCGCCACTTTGGGACGCTCGGCCTCGTCATGCTCGTCCTCGATGTCGCCGACGATGGCTTCGACCACATCCTCGATCGACACCAGTCCGTCGGTGCCGCCGTATTCGTCGATCACCAGCGCCATATGGGTGCGCGAGGTCTGCATCTTCAGCAGCAGATCGAGCGCCGGCATCGAGGGCGGCGCGTAGAGCACGGGACGCAGGATCTCGGCCGAGGCGAGCGTCATGTGCATGCCGACCTCGACGCCGGGGGGAAAGCGCCGCCCGCTCGCCTCGCGATCCTGCGGGGCGAGGCCAAAGGTCGGCTCGGACGCAAGAAAGTCCACGAAATCGCGGATATGGATCATGCCCTGGGGATCGTCGAGCGTCTCGCCATAGACCGGCAGGCGCGAATGGCCGGCGGTGCGGAACAGCGCCAGCACTTCGGCCAGCGGCGTATCGCTCGCCACGGCGATGATGTCGGCGCGCGGCACCATGATGTCGGCGACGCGCACGTCATGCAGGTCGAGCACGTTCTGCAGGATGGCGCGCTCCTGCGGCGTGAAGTCGGCGCCCGTCTGGGCGCCCTCGAGCGCGTCCTCGATGTCGTCGCGCACCGAGCCCGCGCCGAGCCCCAGCAGGCCGCGCAGCCGCTCGAACAGACCGCCTTCGGCTTCGCGCGGCTCGCGGTCGCCGGGCCGGCCGGCCTTGTCGGCGTCGCTCATGTCGCGGCGCTTTCGAGTTCGCTGTCGGCATAGGGATCGGCGACGCCCAGACGCTGCAGCGCCCGCGTCTCCAGCGCCTCCATCGCCTCGGCCTCGTCATCCTCGATATGGTCGTAGCCGAGCAGGTGCAGGAATCCGTGCACGACGAGATGGCGGAAATGGTCGGTCAGGCTCCGGCCCTCTTCGGCCGCCTCGCGCTCGAGCGTCTCCAGCGCGATCAGCACGTCGCCGAGCAGCTTGGACTCCGCGACATGCGCGGCGTCCACCGCCGGAAACGACAGCACGTTGGTGGGCGCGTCCTTGTCCCGCCACTGCTTGTTGACGCCCCGGATCTCCTCGTCGTTGACGAGATGGATGCACATTTCCGCACCGCGCGCGAGCTTGACGCCGCATTCGGCGAGCGCGGCGGCCACGGCCTGGCGAGCCAGCGTCCGGGCGGGCAAGGCGGCCCGCCAACGTCTGTCGTTTTCGACGAATTCGACCCGCACGCTCACCGCCCCGTTTGGGCGCGCGCCGGCGCGGCCGCTTTCGGCTTGGCGCTCTCGTAGGCCTCGACGATCTGGCGCACGAGTTCGTGCCGGACGACGTCGCCATGGCGAAAGCGGACATGGCCGACGCGATCGAGCCCGGACAGCAGGTCTATCGCCTCGCTGAGTCCCGAGGTCTGGCCGGGCGCGAGGTCGGTCTGGGTCGGATCGCCGTTGATCATCATGCGCGAGCCCTCGCCCAGACGCGTGAGGAACATCTTCATCTGCATCGCCGTCGCGTTCTGCGCCTCGTCGAGCAGGATCGCGGCCTTGGACAGGGTGCGCCCGCGCATGAAGGCGAGCGGCGCAATCTCGATCATGCCGGTCTGCAGGCCGCGCTCGACGACGCGCCCCTCCATGAAGTCGTAAAGGGCGTCGTAGATCGGGCGCAAATAGGGATCGACCTTGTCCTTCATGTCGCCGGGCAGGAAGCCGAGCCGCTCGCCCGCCTCCACGGCCGGGCGCGACAGCACGAGACGCTCGACGACGCCCTGCTCGAGCAGCGAGACGGCATGGCCGACCGCCAGCCAGGTCTTGCCGGTGCCCGCCGGCCCTTCCGCGAAGACAAGTTCGTATTTGCGCAGTTCGGAGAGATACCGATCCTGCGCGGCGTTGCGGGCGCGCACCACGCCGCGGCGGCGCGTCTTGATATGGCCGAAGCCGTCGCGCGAGCCCTCGGCCTCGCTCGGGAACAGCGTGCCCTGATACGCGGTTTCCTCGATGGCGCCCTCGACGTCGCCCACCTCGGCGCCTTGCCCGAGCTTGGCCCGCTCGTAGAGCGTTTCAAACACCCGGCGCGCCTGCTCGCTCGCCTCGCGCGGACCGCGAATCACGATCTGGTTGCCGTTGGCGGTGGCGTGGACGCCGAGCCGCCGCTCGATCAGCGCGATGTTCTGGTCGTAATGGCCGAAGACGATCGAGGCGAGCCGGTTGTCGTCGAAAGCCAGTCCGATCTCCGTGACGAGAGGCTCCTTCTTCTCGGCCTCGCGGCGCGGGGAACCGGATCTCGTCAGAATCTGATCCTGGGCTTTCAAATGCGCGATCTCCTCGGTGATTCCACGAAACTGAGAATTCCAAACGATGACGCAGGATTCATGACGCCCCGGCGCCCGGCGGCGAAACGACCTTCGCCGTCAGGGAGTTCGGCTTCACGCCGGTGATTTCGACCTCGGTCATGTCTCCGATTCTCGCGGAGTCTACGACCGCATTGACCGACTGCATATAGGGCGAGCGGCCTATCAACTGGCCTTCGTGGCGCCCCGGCTTGTCGAACACGACGCCGAAACGGCGCCCGACCGTGGCCGCGTTGAAGGCCTGGCGCTGCGCCTCCAGCTTGTGCTGCAGCCGGGCGAGCCGCTCCGCCTTCACGGCGGCGGGAACCTGATCCCGCAGCTCGGCCGCCGGCGTGCCGGGCCGGGCGGAATATTTGAAGGCGAAAGCCGAGGCGAAGCCGACCTCTTCGACCAGATCCAGCGTCGCCTCGAAATCGGCTTCGGTCTCGCCGGGGAAGCCGACGATGAAATCCGACGACAGCGCGATGTCGGGCCGCGCGGCGCGCACCCGGTCGATGGCCTCGAGATAGTCGCGCGCGGTGTGGCGGCGGTTCATGGCGTCCAAAATACGATCCGATCCCGACTGGATCGGCAGATGCAGATAGGGCGCCAGCGCAGGATTCTCGGCATGCGCGCGGATCAGATCGTCGCTCATGTCGAGCGGATGCGAGGTCGAGTAGCGCAGCCGCAGCACGCCGGGAAGGCGCGCCGCCCGCGCCAGCAATTCGGCAAGGCCAACCGCGACGCCGTCGGCGTCGAGGCCGTGATAGGCGTTGACGTTCTGGCCGATGATCGTGAATTCGCGCGCCCCCATGTCGGCGAGGCGGCGGATCTCGTCGAGCACCCGCGCCGCCGGACGCGAGGTCTCGGAGCCGCGGGTATAGGGCACGATGCAGAACGAACAGAACTTGTCGCAGCCCTCCTGCGCGGTGACATAGGCGCTGACGCCGCGCGCGCGGATCGCTTCGGGCGAGGCGTCGGGCAGAAAGTCGAATTTGTCCTCGACCGGAAAATCGGTGTCGACCACGCCGCCGCCCGCCCGGGCGGCTTCGAGCAGCGCCGGCAGGCGATGATAGTTCAGCGGCCCGACAACCAGATCGACCGCCTTCTGCCGGCGGATGATTTCGCCCCCCTCCGCCTGGGCCACGCAACCGGCGACCACGAGCGTCGTCGCGCGCCCCTGCGCGGCGCGCGCCTCCTTGATCTCGCGGATCTTGCCGAGTTCGGAATAGATCTTTTCGGAGGCGCGTTCGCGGATGTGGCAGGTGTTGAGGATCACCAGATCGGCGTCCTCGACCCGCTCCGTCTCGCCATAGCCCTCGCGTCCCGCCACATCGGCCATGCGCTGCGAGTCGTAGACGTTCATCTGGCATCCGAAGGACTTGACGAACATCCGGCGCTGGTTCGATCCGGCATCGGCGGGGATCGAGGGGGCCGGCGCCGCCGGCGGGGCGTGTTTCGACAACAAGGGGTCTCCGAGAGGCTGGTCCGCTCTTCTAGCCCGTTTCCGGCCCGGCCGGAATAGGCGCGTTCACGCCGGCGGCGTTTCCCGCCGCAGCGCCAGGGCGATCGCGCGCACCGCCGCCTCCGCCTGCCGCGCCACGTCCTTGGCGTCGGCGCCCGGCGGCACGAGAATGGGTTCGCCGTAATGCACGTCGCAGCCGACCGCCGGCCCCGAAAGCAGCCCGACGAGATGGGGAAAGAAGGTCATGTCGCCGTACCAGGCGATCCGCGGCCGGTCGCGCCGCGTCAGCCGCATCCCGCCCCGCCGCGCGTAATGCAGATAGACGGGTTGCGCCACCGCGAGCGCGCCCTCGTCCGCGACGTCGCAGATCGGCTGGAAATGCGAGGAGCGGAACGGCAGCAGCCGGTTGCCGTCGCCGGTCGTCGCTTCCGCGAACAGCAGCACCGGCGCGCCCGCGCGCAGCGCCTGCCGCATTTGCGCGTTCACCTCGGGCACGGCGCGGCGGCGTGAGCGGTCGACATAGACGACGCCCTGCAACCCGGCGCAAATCCGCCCCAGCCACGAGGCGCCAACTTCCTTCTTGGCCAGAAACGTCATCGGTTCGCCTGAGCCGAGAACCGGAATGTCCATCCACGAGACATGATTGGCGACGATCAGCCGCCGCGCCGCCGCGCTCGGCGCGCCGAAGCGGCGCACCCGCAGGCGCAGCGCGGCGCAGAGGATCCGGTGAAACCGCACCGGGGCCTCGCGCCAGCGCGCCTGCCCCCGTCGCTGCGCCCGCCAGCGCAGCGGCCCGACGACGAGCACGAAAGCCGCCGCCGCGACCAGGCCGAGGGCCAGCCGCAGCCAGGGCGCCAGCGTGCGGTCGCGCAGTTTCCGTCTCACGTCAGATCGCGCCGCAGGATCAGGGCCGTCGCGGCCCGGCCGTCCTGCCGGCGGTAATAGCCGGCCCGCTGCCCCACCTGCTGGAAGCCGAAGCGGCGGTACAGCGCCAGCGCCGCCGCATTGTCCTCGTCGACCTCCAGGAAAAGCCGGCGCGCGCCGGCGAAGGCCGCCTGCTGCAGATGCTCGTGGAGCAATTCGCGCCCGACGCCGCGCTTGCGCTCGGTGGGGTCGACGGCGATGGTGAGGATCTCGGCTTCATCCGCCGCCACGCGCGAGAGGCAAAAACCGCGCAGCCGCCCCGAGGCGGGATCGAGCGCGGCCACTCCGACCGCGGAGAGATCGGCGAGCAGGCTGGAAAATTCCTGTTTCGACCAGGGATGCGCGAAGCCGCCGGCATGCACCCGGGCGCAGGCTTCCGCGTGCGGCGTTCGCAGGGACCTCAGCACCGAAGGCGTGTTCCTGCGAAGGAAAAAGGCCATGGCGCTGCATCACCCCTGCGCGTGCGGGATGGCGGCGCCGGCCGACGGCTGCGCGTCGGGCGCCTTGATGTAGAGCGGACGCGGCGGCGAAGTTGCGGGATCCGCGACGACGCCGAGTTGCGCGATCGCGGCGATGTCCGGCGCGTTCGAACCGGCGCCGGCGTCGATCTCGACGCCGGAGCGGCGGCCCTCCTCGGCCAGCAGGTCCGCCGCGTTGCCGACCGCGCGCGCCGCCGCGCCGCCGATGGCGCGCACGACATCCTTCAGGCGGGCGACGCGCGCGCCCATCATCGGCCGCCCGCTCGCCTCGAAAAGCTGGAAATAGACTTGGCCGTGCCGCGCATCGATGACCGAGGCGATCACGCCCGGCGCGGGATCGACCAAGAGCGGCGCCGCGAAGGCGACCAGCGCCGAGACCCCGACGACCGGAACCGGCAGCGCCAGCCCCATCGCGCGAGCCATGGCGAGGCCGATGCGGATGCCGGTGAAGGAGCCCGGGCCGACGCAAACGGCGATCCGGTCGAGCGCGTCGACGCCGCCCTCGACCCTCTGCGCCACCCGCTGGACCATCGGGGCGAGCGCCTCGGCATGGCCCTGCGCCATGACGAGGCTCTCGCCGGCCAGCAGTTCGCGACGCGCGCCGTCCCAGACCGCGACCGAACACGCGCCGCAGGAGGTGTCGATGGCCAGCACCCGCACCGCGCTCACCGCGTGATCAGCGTTCCCGCGCCATGATCGGTCAGGAGTTCGATCAAGACGGCATGGGGGATCTTGCCGTCGAGGATCACCACGCCCTCGACGCCGCGCTCGACGGCGTAGATGCAGGTCTCGACCTTGGGGATCATGCCGCCGGTGATGGTGCCGTCCGCGATGAGCTCGCGGATCTGGTCGACCTTCAGCTCCTTGATCAGGTTCTTGTCCTTGTCGAGCACGCCGGGCACGTCGGTCAGGAACAGCAGCCGCTTGGCTTTCAGCGCCCCGGCGACCGCGCCGGCGAAGGTGTCGGCGTTGACGTTGTAGGTCTCGCCGTCCGCGCCCTGCGCCACCGGCGCCAGCACGGGGATTAGCTCGCGGCCGAGAATCTGCTCGAGCACGGTCATGTCGATCTTGTCGGGCTCGCCGACGAAGCCGAGATCGACGTAATCCTCGTGGTCGCCGCCGGGGCTGGGCGGGCGCGAGACCTTGCGCGCCGTCACCATGTTGCCGTCCTTGCCGCACAGGCCGATGGCGCGGCCGCCCTGGGCGTTGATCGCGCCGACGAGATTCTTGTTGATCGATCCGGCCAGCACCATCTCGACGATCTCGACGGTGGCCCGGTCGGTGATGCGCAGACCGCCGGAGAAGCGCGATTCGATTCCGAGCTTTTTCAGCATCGCGCCGATCTGCGGTCCGCCGCCATGCACCACGACCGGGTTCACGCCGGACTGTTCGAGCAGCACCATGTCGCGCGCGAAATCGCGCTCCTTGCTCTCGTCGCCCATGGCGTGGCCGCCGTATTTCACGACGATGATCGACTCGTCGTAGCGCAGCATGTGCGGCAGCGCCTGCATCAGGATTTCCGATTGTTCCTGCGGGCTGGCTTTGGGCGCGTCGGTCATTTTCGCTCCGGAAAGTTCAAGCGCCGCTGTTCTATCGACACGCGGCGCGCGGGGCAAATGCGACGAGCCGGCGTGCGCCCCGGCGCAAGGCGCGCCGACCGGCGCCGGGCCCGGCGATGAGGCGCCGCCCGCCCGGCCTGCGGGGCGGCCGCCCAATTATTCATGTTGATTTGTCATTTATTTATATTTCTAATGCACGCTGGGGTTGTGATCGATGATTCGCGTTGATCGAGGCGTGTTTTTGCCAATCCCGGACTCTTGGCGCCTGGGGCGCGCCACGGCACACAAAGAGGCGAATACATGCAAAAACTCCTTACACTCGTCGCTTCGGCGAGCTTGTTCGCAGGCGTGACCTCAGGGGCGGCGCAGGCCGCGGACCCGGGGAACCCGCCCACGACCAAGGCGCCGGCGAGCGGCGCGGCGACGCCGGATTACGCCTATCTGCTGAATATTCTTTACACCGGCGAAGCCTGGGACGTGGTCAACGGCGGTTTGCGCCAGGGCCTGTCCTACATGAACAACATCGACGCCCAATTGCAGGTCGACACCGGCAAGGCGTTCGGTTGGACCGGCGGCCAGTTCGAGGCGGAGGCCTTCTACGCCAACGGCGTTTCGACCGGCAACAAATATGTCGGCGCCGTCGACCAGCAGAGCCCGATCGACACCGCCGCGGGCGTGCCGATGGTGCGGCTCTACCAACTCTTCTACGACCAGAATTTCGGATCCACCGACGTCCGCTTCGGCATCTACGACCTCGAGACCGAGTTCTCGAACACCAAGCCGATGAACCTGTTCCTCAGCAAGGACCTGACCTGGAACACGGCGATGGACCAGGCCGGCACCATGCCGATGAACGGAACGATCGGGCCCGGCAATTACCCCTACACGCCGCTCGCCTTGCGCGTCCGTCAGACGATCTCGCCCAGTTTCAGCGTGCAGGTCGCCGTGGCCAACGGCGCGGCCGACAACCCGAACATTCTGCCGCAGAACAACATCATGTTCTCCACCTCCTATGGCGCGATGTTCATGGGCGAGGCCGATTACACGCCGGACAAGTACACCAAACTGATGCTGGGAACCTGGGGGCTCACGTCCAAACTGCCGGATTTCGGACATTACAACGCCGACGGATCGCAGCACATGGTCTACGGCGAGGTCGGCGGCTATGTCGGCGGCAATGCGCGCCTCTACAACGCCGGCAACCGGCGCGGACTGGACGCGTTCTTCACGCTCGGCGTCTCGAGCCCGCAGAGCACCAATGTCGCGGGTTCCTTCAACGCGGGCCTCGTCTACACCGGCCTCTTCGACGCGCGCCCCGCCGACAAGGTCGGCGTGTCCATGAATATAAACCAGGACAGCGACAATTATAAAGCCATGATGGCGGCGCAAGGTCAAAATCTAGGCATGTACGAAACAAGTTTTGAGGCGACTTATCGGTTCAAGGTCAACGAATATTTAACGCTTCAGCCCGATATTCAGTACATCACGCATCCTTATTACAGCTCGACGGTAAAAAATGCGCTTGCGCTCGGAATTCACTTTGAACTGGGCAAGGTATTCCAATGGTGAGCCGCGGAAGCGCTATGTCCCGGCCATCGACTGTCCAAGGGGAAGTTCGACGATGAGAAAGCTGGCCGCCGCCCTGATGTTCCTGCTCGCGCTCTCGGCGCTTTCGCATGTCTACGCCCGAGGGGGCGAGGCGGCGGACGATTGCCCGCCCGGCAGCAAGGACCCCGACTGCGCCCAGAAGAAATGAGTCAACCCGGCGCGGCCCGTCCGCGCCGGATCCGCGTGCCTGCGTCAGCGTTCGATGGGAGCGAGTTGGGATGTTGAGATTTTCCGATGTCGGCATTCTCTGGAAGATCCTGACGGTCGTCGGCATCCTCGCGGCTGCGACGGTGGCCAGCACCGTGTTCTCGACCCATGGCATGCGGTTCATCGACGACAGTTACGGCGACCTGCTCGACGGTTACGGCCGGGCCAATCTCGCCATGGCGCGCGCCAATCGCAATCTGGTCTATATCGACCGTTCGCTCTACCGGCTGCTGGCGGAGACGACCGAGGACAAGAAGAAGGACGCCAGCCAGGAAGCGCTGGATTCCGTGGGCTTCTTCCAGAAGCAGATCAAATCCGCCACCAAGGCGCTGCCCTCCGACGCCGGCGAAATCGGGGCCATCGGCAAGCGCCTCGACGCCATCATGGCTCAGGATTGCGCCAACGTGCTGACGCAGGGCGTCTCGACCAAGCCCGGCGACGCCGCAGCGGCGACCGCGACGATGCAGTCGGTCTGCGACCCCGCGCTGAACACGGCGATGGTCGACATCAGCGCGCTCACCAACAAGCTGCTCAAGGCGAGCGACGCCGCCTCGGACGCGACGCTCGAAGTCACGAACCGGACCATCCGGGAAACCTACGCCTTCGTCGGGCTGGCGCTGCTGCTGATCGCCGGCGGCGCGATCTATCTGGCCATCGCCGGGATCACCCGGCCGATCCGCGCGATCGCCGGCACTCTGGACACGATGGCCAGAGGCGACATGAACCTCGACATCCCCGGCTCGGCGCGCCGGGACGAAGTCGGCATGATCGCCCGGGCCGCTCTCAGTTTCCGCGACCAGAGCCAGGAGACGCTGCGCGTGCGTCAGGCGGCGGCCGAGGCGGCGCAGCGCGAGGCGCAGCGCGCGGAACAGGATTACCACGAAAAGACCCGCGCGGCGGCGGAACTGACCTCGGTGGTCGAGCGCCTCGGCGCCGGCCTGCGCCATCTCGCCGCCGGCGACCTTTCGCGCAAGCTCGAGGGCGAGTTCGCCGGCGCCTACGCCAAGCTGCGCGACGACTTCAACATGGCCATCGACAGGCTCAGCGAGACGATCGGTTCGGTCTCGCAATCGGCGCGGATCGTCGAAACGGGCTCGCAGCGCCTGCTGGAGGCGTCCTCGGAACTGGCGAGCCGGGCCGAACGTCAGGCGGACACGCTGCAGGAATCCAGCGCCGCGATGCGCGATCTGGCCGAGGCGGTGACCCAGACCGCGCAGGCTTCGACGACGACCAAGGACATCATCTCGGCCGCCCAGGTCGAAGCCACCGACAGCATCAATGTCGTGCGCAAGACCGAAGAGGCGATCGAGCGCATCAAGGGCTCGTCGCAGAAGATCGGCGCCATCATCAGCGTGATCGACGAGATCGCGTTCCAGACCAATCTGCTGGCGCTCAACGCGGGCGTCGAGGCGGCCCGGGCCGGCGAGGCGGGACGCGGTTTCGCCGTCGTCGCTTCGGAAGTGCGCGCGCTGGCGCAGCGCTCCGCGGACGCCGCCAAGGAGATCAAGGGCCTCATCTCGCAGTCGACCAACGAAGTCACGACCGGCGTCGATCTCGTCAAGGCGACGGGCGCGACCTTCGATCGCATCAAGTCGCAGGTCACCGTCATCGACGGCGGCATCGCGGATATCGCCGGTCAGGCGATCGACCAGTCGAACAAGCTGCGGCAGGTCAATATGGCGCTGCTCGAAATCGATCAGGCGACCCAACAGAACGCCGCCATGGCCGACGAGACCTCGGCGGCCTGCGGAGCGCTGTCGCAACAATGCGCGCAGCTCTCCGAACTGGTCGGCAGGTTCAGATTGGCCGGCTCGGAGGGACGCAACAGCGTCTCCGCCGATCTCGCCGCCCCCAACCGCCGACCGCCGCCCGCCGCGCTTTCGGCAGCCTGAGGACCCGCACATGTCGGACGCAGCGACCCTTCTGGACAGCAGCGGCCCGGAAGAGGCGCAGCTCGCGGTCGCTCCCGCCCAGCCGGATGTGGGATTCCTGCTCGAGACGGTCGTTTGCGACGTGCATGGCGCATTCCTGCAAATCGCCACGCTGTCCTTGATGACGATGAACTGCGCGCGTCCCAACGCTACGACGAACCTGCGCGCCTGCCGGCACCTCATGCACGACGACAGCAAGATCATGCTGCTCGCGCTGCGATACGGGCACGAAATCGGGCTGGACGGGTCCACCATCGACAAGCTTTCCCGCCTTTATGTCGATATGGGACGCGCCAAGGCCGCGCTGGCGCCGCTGACGTCGCTCGAACTTCTGTCGCCGACCCAGCGCCAACAGATCCACAGCCACGCCCAAAGCTGGCGCGGGCTCGCGCAAGCCGCAACGGGCGTGGTCGATGCCTTGGGCGCGCTCATCAAGGCGAGGCTCGATCCGGGCTACGCCCAGGACTTCCAGACCACGCGCGCATTCCTCGCCCAGGCCGTCGAAGGGCGAATGAACGACATTATGGCCCACGGCGTGCTCGAGCCGCCCAAGCTGCGCCAGCGGCGCCGCAATCCGCGCATGACGCTGGCGCGATCCTGCAACCTGATCGTTGGGACCGCGTCCTACCCGGCCAAGATCCTCGATGTCGCGCGCGAGGGGATCGGCGTCAACACACGCGCGGCTCTGGAGACGGGTCAGAGCGTGGCGATCGCCCTCGACGACGGGCGCCGGCTGGAAGCAACGGTCGTGCGCCGGCAAGGCCCCGTCTTCGGCCTCAAGCTGCTTGAACTCCTGACGCCCGACGACCCGCTGTTCGCCGCCTGAAGGCTGCGGCGCCGGGCGTGCAGGGTTCCTTGTCGGCGGCTCAGGCGAAGGGCCGAAACCCCTGCGGCCGACCGAATGCCGGCTCCGCGTCCGCCGTTTCCTGTCCCTCGCCGCCATCTCCTCGCGATTTCCGCGTCGGCCGCGCCTCGGAGTCCCGGGTTGACCCAACGTTGGGGGCCAACCTTCCGTAGAGGTCGGTTGTATTCGATAAAAATTTAACGAATTTGATTTGTAATACTGGGGAACGGCGAGGCGTCCCGTCCCGCCGGCTTCCGGAGCCGCGTCATGTCCAAGTCGGTCGTCTTTTTCGAGGCCCTCGATTCGTCGGGCCGCGAAGGTCTCTGGGAGAGCGATGGAACCTCGACGGGAACCCTCGAAATCGGCGGGCTTGGCAGCGCCGGCATCGCCGGCGCGCTGGCCGAATTCGATCCGAGCCACATCGCCGCCTTCGACGACGGCGTGCTGTTCGAGGCGCTCGACAGTTCCGGCGGCGTCGGGCTCTGGTACAGCGACGGGACGGCGAACGGCACGGTCGAGATCGGCGGCGCCAATAATGCGGGCGTGAGCGGCGCGCCGACGAACGCCCTCGGCGCGGGACGGCTGGAGCCGCAGAGTTTCACCCTGTTCGGATCGCGGGCGGCGTTTCTCGGCCTCGATCCCGCCAATGGCGAACGCACAATCTGGATCACCGACGGCACGGCGGCGGGCACGACCGAGCTGGGCGGCGCCGGCAATGCGGGCATCGGCATGGCCGAAGGCAGCGCGGCGAATTTCACCGTTTTCGGCGCCAGGCTGCTGTTCACAGCGACAGACAGCCTGGGCGACGCCGGGTTGTGGATCACCGACGGAACCGTCGCCGGCACGCAGGAGATCGTCGGCCAGAACGGCTCGGGGCTCGCCGGCGTCTCCCCACATGGCGTCCAGCTTGTGGGCGCGCCGGCGACGCTGGGCGCGCAAGCCGTGTTCATAGCGCAGACTTCGACCGGCGATCGGCTCTGTGTGACCAATGGCGCGGCCGGCGGGACGACGGAAATCGGCGGGCTCCGAAACGCCGGCGTCGAAAGTCCGGCCAATCCCTCCGACCTCACGGCATGGGGCGCCAAGGCGCTGTTCGCCGCCGGGGACCTCGCCGGCGGCGTCGGCCTGTGGGTGACCGACGGAACCGCGTCAGGCACGCAGGAAATCGGCGGCTTTCTCGATCAGCAGATCGCGGACGCCGGCAGCACGGGGCTGAACCCCGGCGCCATCGTCAACCTCGGCAATGGCAAGGCGCTCTTCGTGGGTCAGGATGCGGCGGGCGCGACCTCGCTCTGGTCCACCGACGGCACGGCGACGGGCACGCTCGAAATCGGCGGCGACGGCGACGGCGACCTGCCCTATGTCAATGCCGGCGCCTTCGCCCCACAGCATATCGCCGCGATCGGCGGCCGGGCGGTGTTCGTGGGCGAGGACGCCGACGGCTACCGCACGCTCTGGGCGACCGACGGCACGTCGGCGGGAACCTCCGAAATCGGCGGCGTCAACAATGCGGGCGTCGCCGGCGCCGGACCGCACGGGCTCGACGTCGTCAATATCGTCTCCGCCGGATCGGTCGCCTATTTCACCGCGGACGACGCCGCCGGCAAGTTGCAGCTCTGGATCACCGACGGCACGGCGGCGGGCACGCGGGTTCTGTCGAGCGCGGGCGCCTATGCCGCGTCTTC